>Ga0099364_10002055_pt1 | contig 32389 bp, 32 predicted proteins | sample TergutTh196P3_FD_73070 | JGI IMG/M metagenome (GOLD analysis project Ga0099364, IMG submission 73070) | Microcerotermes parvus P3 segment gut microbial communities from Pointe-Noire, Republic of the Congo - Th196 P3 | ecosystem: Host-associated > Arthropoda: Insects > Digestive system > Gut ... | reverse complement strand
GAAGCTCCATTGCCATCTTGCGTGTGTCCATTTCCTATTTCTCCTTCTGAGTATTGTCTCGATTTTCTTACCGTTAGTTTTTCGAGTCCTTTGGGATATTTTCTCACACTTTTATACTGCTTTTGCATGTGACGTCTTGTTTTACGCTTACTTACATATGGGACAAAAAAGCCATTCTTCTATACCCATGTCATCACCTTTTGATGTTATACTGTCTTTTCACTCTTGCGAATTTCTAAATTCATCATCTCAATCATATCGGTTAATTCCTTACCGCTTGGACCTCCAAAAATTGCTAATGCCCGGAGAGGAAACTCAAGTAAATCCATACCGTTAAGTTGTGGATATTTCCTCATTATTTTTTGCATTTTTCCTAAAATGCCTGCTCCTACCGTTGTATATGAAACATCTCCCAAATTACTGTTCTTGGTAATTAGTTCATCCGGTTTAATCTCTAGCGACGGGAGAGACTTGCCATAAAGGGCGGCAAAGTCCTTCTCAGAAATGTCCAATGTACCTTTTGATAAAGACACATATGCCTGAGATTGGGTAATCGTCTTTGGCGCACTTCCTGTCAACATAACATTCGCCTCACATCGAATACTGCGACTAGAAGCAGCAGCGAATACCGTGTATTCGCCTTCCTCTACACTAAAAGAAGCTATGTCAGTATCATAAAAGCTAAATGCGCGCATCGGCAGATTCACGCTTACTTGTTTGCTTTCACCCGATTGCAACAACACCTTTGCGAAACTGCCTAATTCTCGAACAGGCTTAAAAACTGAGGGAGTTTTCTGCGAGATATAAAACTGGACTACCTCCGCTCCGGCTCTGCTGCCGGTATTCTTCACCGTTACACATGCCTGTACACCGTCAGCCAGCTTATCTAGCTTCAAATCGCTATATGCGAAAGAGGTGTAGGATAACCCATGCCCGAAAGGGAACAGCACTTCTATATCTGCTTTGTCGTAATAACGGTAACCAACATAAATACTTTCTCGGTAATGGACGCTATTTGTCCCACCGGGGAAATAATTATAGCTAGGGTTATCTTCCAATTCAATCGGAAAAGTCTCAGCAAGTTTTCCACTAGGCACGACATCGCCAAAAATCAAGTCTGCTGAAGCACTTGCACCGGCTTGGCCTCCAAGATATAGCATTAACAATGCTTTTGCATTGACCAACCACGGCATTTCAACAGCTCCACCGCAAGATAGCAAAACAACGGTGTCGGGATTTGCGGCGGCAACACGCTCCAGTAGTACAATATGGCTAAGAGGTAAACGCAAGTGTTTACGGTCAAAACCTTCGCTTTCATAAGCATCGGGTAAGCCGATGCAAATAATAACAGCATCCTTACCAATAGCTGCGTTTACTGCATCTACAATCAATTGCTCGTCAATATCGTCATGATCCAAAGAATATCCCGGAGCATAATCAAATGTGATGTTGCGCTCACTAAACACGTTAATAAGTTTTTCTAGCTGGAATGGATTGATGCGGCTGCTGCCTGCCCCTTGATAACGTGGTTGTTCTGCAAAAGTTCCTATCAGTGCATATTTGCCGCTCTTTGACAGAGGAAGGAGATTTCCTTCGTTTTTTAACAACACAGAAGATTCAGAAGCAATACGACTTGCAAGTTTGTGATGAGCTTCAGCATCATATCGGTAACCTGTCTGTTTAGAATCTAGTGCTGTTAGAACTAATTTGATTATGCGTAGTACTATCGTATCAAGTACGGATTCATTGAGATTCCCCTCTTTTACAGCCTTAACTATTGTCTTGTCATTGTCTGAGTTGACGTAAGGCATTTCTAAATCAAGCCCTGCCTGCAACCCTTTTACACGGTCTACGATTGCTCCCCAATCGGTCACAACAAGGCCATCAAAGCCCCACTCATCTCTTAAAATCTTATTTAGCAAATAGTTGTTTTGGCTACCATATTCTCCATTAACTTGATTGTAGCAGCACATAACCGTCCACGGTCTTGCTTTTTTTACAGCTATTTCAAAATTGGTTAGGTAAATCTCCCGTAATGCACGTTCATCAATAGCTTCATCAATAGACATACGTCGCGTTTCCTGATTGTTGGCGGCATAGTGCTTTAGGCTGGTACCAATACCCTTACTCTGAATGCCCTTTATCATTCCTGCGGCCATCTCGCCTGCCAAGAGGGGGTCTTCTGAGAAGTATTCAAAGTTCCGGCCACACAAAGGGCTTCGTTTTATATTGACGCCTGGGCCAAGCAATACTGCGACTCCCTCCTGCAAGCACTCTTTGCCTAATGCTTTACCCATTTCTTCCATTAAATTAGTATCAAAACTACAGGCTGTCGTAGCAGCCGCAGGAAAACAGGTGGAAGGGACGCTGTCGTTGACGCCAAGATGATCTGTTGTCCCATCTTGTTTGCGTAATCCATGAGGGCCATCAGAAACCATGATACGAGGAAAACCGAGACGCTCAACACTTTTAGTGTACCAAAAATCGTATCCTGAACACAGACTTGCTTTTTCTTCTAAAGTCATTTTTGCTACTAATTCCTTAGCTTGCTTGTCATATTGATTCATATTGTTCCTCATCATACTTATAAATGAAAATTATCAGTCATTTCTTAATGATTGCATTATTTCATGCCATAGTTGAGTTTTAGCTTGTAAAAAAGGTCTTCCAAGATGAAACGGTGGTCGATATTATGGTATACGCGAATCTGCCTACCCTTGCCGTCGAAATGATATTTCATCTCATTGTCGATGAAAGGGGCCTCCTTCATTGTGTAGTCGTACTCCTGATCATCCATCATGAGTCCGATTACGGGATTATCACCTAACGCCCAGCTTTCGCCAAAAGGCCAACCCTCGTCATTGTGGAGGCTCGACACACGCGTGTTAAATTCCACCAACTGCTCAAACAAATATTTTCCGACTTCCCCGCAAGGATATACCCTTGCTTCAAGTTCAGCAAGGCTTGTTCTCATCATCCGATAAACATTTTTCGGAACCTGCCATAGCTCAATACCCGATTTCATAATAATATTAGCAGCAGTTATGTCGTTGCTCAGGTTAAATTCAAACCCGCCATTGGGATAAGTGTCGCCGCCGATCCATATGGCTGTGAGTTTACCTGCAATTTCAGGGTGCTTCAAATAGGCACATGCTAAGTTCGTAATAGGCCCGAGAAACACGACGAACAACGGCATCGGGTCGTCGGAGAGAGCTTCCTCCACGATTCGCGCAGCGCCTTCGGTGTATTCATATTCCGTTTCGCTTTTCACCGCGTTCACCGCGCTTTTCAGGACATCTACCTTGTCGGTAAGTCCCATCAAATCAACTACTTTTACGCATTCGTCATAACTTTCTTCCATAGACCGGTCTGTGCGGCGTGTTCCGAAATGTGTGCCAATGATGCCTTTCACTACAAATTTCGGCGTCAATAGAGCATGGACGATAGTATACTGATCGTCGGCCTCATTTTTAGCATCAGTATCAACGATAACGCGAAATTTCTTACTATTATGTACCTCGAATTTATACATTAGGGAATCCTCCTATTATTATTATTGAACCACTTATTACGATTTCACCGCACCAGCTATGCCTTCAACAAAGTGCCGTTGGAAGATAAGGTAAACGACCATAACCGGCACTACCGATATTAAAATGCCCGCGCATAGCAATCCGTAGTCTACGCCATGTTCCCCGACAAAGGTCATGAGCCCCACAGGTACAGTTTTCATTGCATTGTCGTTGATGATGACGCTTGCCAGTAGGTATTCATTCCATGTGGCCAGAAAATCGGTAATAACAAGGGTTGCGATGGCGGGCTTCGCAATGGGTATAATGATATGCCAGAATAATTGCCATTTATTGCAACCATCTATAAGTGCTGCCTCGTCAATGTCCTTTGGTATAGATAGAAAAAATCCTCTGAGTATCAGGATACCAAAAGACATACCAAACCCAAGATAAACGTAGAATAGACCAAAATATGTGTTGAGCAAGTTCAGTCTGCTGAAAGCCACGTTGATAGGTACTAAAGCTGCTTGCATTGGTAGCATCATACCGACAATGAAGAAGATAAACCAACCTACCCTGCGTTTTATATTAAGCCGCGCGATTGCAAAAGCCGCCAGAGCGCAAAGAAAAATACCTAACGGAACTTTTAGTACTGAAACAATTAGACCGTTTTTCATATATGATAACAAGCGGCCCCTTACAATGGCGTCAGTAAAGTTAGACCATGCGATTTGCTCCGGTATTTGGAACAGGCTCATCCCGCTGAAGAAATCTTGCCTGCTCTTGATGGCGGTTGCTACTAGAGTAAGAATAGGAACAACCCACACCATCGCTAGGGCGATAAGAATGATGTATAATATACACTTTTTATAGATTTTCATACTACTTGCGTCTGTCATCTCATCCACCTCAGCTTTCTCGTGCCGTAAACAAGACATATGGCACAATTACAATCAGCATCATCAAAACCATAAGCACAGCGATTGCTGTACCGATCCCGACATTGCTATATTGGAAAGTTTGGAAATACATGTATGTAGACAGCATTTGGGTTGCATTGTTCGGGCCACCGGCTGTGAGTCCCTGCACGATGTCGTATACTCTCATAGCAGCTACAATCAGATTGGCAATCACAATAACAAAGGTTTCTTTCATCAAAACACAGGTAATTGTGAAGAATGTACGCGGTGCAGAAGCCCCATCGATTTTAGCAGCTTCTAAGACTTCTACCGGTACCGTTTGCAATCCAGCTAAAAAGAGTATCATAGATAATCCTACCGTTTGCCATAAAGCTGCTACAAATATGGCATATAGGCTGGTGGAAGGGTGGGAGAGCCATGCTTGGGAATAGTTAATACCGATAGCTCTGAAAAATTGATTGATAAAACCTATTTGGGGATTATAGACCCATCTCCAGATAATTGCCACCGCGATGGACGCAATGACGCAAGGGAAATAGAAAAACCCCCGGAAAAACGTCCGTCCGTGGAATTGCTTATTTAAGATAACTGCGAAAGTCAAAGCAACCGATGTCGTAATGACAATAGTTAGAGCAAGCCATTTAAGGTTGTTTGTAAGCGCTCTAATGAAAACAGGGTCATTGGTAAATAGATTAATGTAATTCTGCAACCCGATGAATTCCATCTCCGCGATGCCATTCCATCTATTTAAACTGATAAAAAGAGAATAGAATATCGGGGCCACAATTACCGATATGTAAATAACAAATGCCGGAAGCATAAACGAATATGCTGCCCAATCTATCCGTTTCGCTTTCATTGTTTCACTCCCTCCTTTTTATGAAAATGGGGAAGTTTTCACTTCCCCATTTACTAGGTATGTTTACAAGTTATACATTTAGTTAGATGCAAGATAAGATTCAATCGCTGCTTGAATCCTTGCTCCGCCTTCTGAGGGATCCATTTGTCCGAGGGCGATAGCATCCTGAACATCAAACAAGGCATCGGCTACTTCGGTGGGGAACGCCTGGTCGGTGATGGTGAAGGTTCCATTATTGTTAGCGAGATTCAACATGACAGGGACATTTGGCATCCCTTCGGGCATGGGTTGACCAACTTTCGGCAAGGGCAAGTTGTAGTATTCGATGTATTTGTTGACCATTTCGTCACTGTAATAAAAATCTATAAACTCCACACTGGCCGCTAACTCTGCTTCAGTGAGGTTTGCGTTGAATTGCACCATCTCTGCAAAAGCGGACAAGCGGTTGCTGCCACCGGAGGGGAATGCGAATACGCCGAATCTGCTCATATCCTGTCCATCTTGGAGTATGAAACTATCATACCAAGGGCCTTGGATGTCCATCGCGGCTGTACCTGTGAACATGGCCAAGCGGGTGTCCTCCGGGCTGGCGGTGAGGAAGCCTTCGGGGAAGTATCCCAAATCAACAAATTCTTTGTACTTGATAAAGGCTTGTGTAACAGCCGGGTTATCATAGCTTTCGCGGAATTCGTTCATTGCGTCGTGCAGTTCGGCTCCCGCGTAATGCTCGATGAGTAACTCAACAAAGCGCATGAGGTGCCATCCATACTGACCGGCGGTGGTGATTGGGGTGATGCCATTTGCTTTCAATTCCGCACAAACTGCTTCAAATTCCTCTAAAGTTGTGGGTATAGAAAGACCTAACTGTTGAAAAATATCTACGCGGTAGTATGGGGCAAGAGCATTAAAGCTGGTGGGGTATCCGGTGACTTTACCATCACGTGTGACGAGGTCTAAAACTCCGGCTGTAAATATATTGTCCCAATTATGCTCTTTTGCATAGTTTGTAAGGTCGTAAGTAAGGCCGTTGTCGGAGTAGAACCCGCCAAGACTACCGCCCCAATTAAACCACATCGAGGGAAGGGTGCCCGAAGAAGCCGCGATTTTACATGCGTCTTTGATTCCGTCGGTGTCATAGAAAGATGCAGTTACCACTATGTCGCTATTTACTTCATTGAATTCCCTAATAACCGCTTCAATAGCGGGTTGCCTTGTGTTAAGGCTCCAAAAGCTGAGTGCGATTTTGTCGCCGCTTGATGCGGCAGAACCTGTGCTACTGTCTGCTGCCGGTGCTGTGCTGCCGCCATCGTTCGCAGGCGGTGATGCCGGTGCCGAGCCGCCACATCCGGCGAACAGACCTACCAGCATAATGATGCTAATTATAATGGATAAGCATTTTTTTACTGAAAACATTCTTTATTTCCTCCAATTTGGTAGGCAATGCCTACTTTGTTTTTATTGATAACACGGGATGCCCCGTTTTATCGTTGTTATGAGCCATTTTAGACGAAATCAACATTTGATAAGCACAACTGCGCCACATCGCATTTAAATTATTTAAATGATAATAAGTTTATTATATTTAATAATTTAATAATCGTCAACACTTATTTAATATATTTCTGTTAATATCCTGTATTTTTGTATATAATCACAATATTTCGTGAATTGTTTGTTTAATATTTTGACTGTTAAATAAATTAAAGATTCCCGCCTTTTATGTTATGCAATATAAACTGCTTATAAAGTTGTGCATTTAGCAGAAAAGAACACAGTATTTAAATAAGTCTTTATTTTATTTAAATTATCGGGTATAATATTTAAATTGTCGGGTATGCAAACTAATATTTTAATTGCCCCGTTGCTTATATTGAAATGGAGGTACTGTTGTGCGAGTTAGGGCTAAGGATATTGCACAAGCACTAGGTTTTTCGGAAGCTACAGTTTCTTTGGCACTTAATAACCGGGCTGGCGTTAAGGAAGAAACAAGAAAACAGATTCTTGAATACAAAGAAAATGCATCAAATATCGTGCCTGAAAATCTTCTTGCTGATAATATTGCTGTCATCGTGGTAAATAAACAATTAGATATTGTTTGTGATTCCGATATTTCTTTATGGAGTGACGTATTAGGTACGTTGGAGGGATGCATTAAGGAGCGCGGTTCAAATCTTTCTTTGATTTACCATGATGCGAACGGCTCAGATATTTCGCAGCTAATAGAAAGATGCAATACTCAAATGTCAGGTATCATACTTTTTGCTACTGAAATGGCAGAAGAAGATATAAAATTGTTTAAAGGCATTCTTAAACCGCTTATTGTATATGATAATGATTTTTGCAGCAGTGATTATCAAAGCATCACTATTGATAATTTCAATGCTTCCAGAAAAGCAGTTGATTATTTGGTACAAACAGGTCATAAAAGTATCGGCTACATTTCACATGAAAAAAATATATACAACTTTGCTCAACGCAGGTTGGGTTTTAATGAAGCGATCAAGGAGCATAGCCTTAACCCCGAGCAATGTATAATTCACTCGTTAGGTTCTAACACACAGGAAATCTACCAGAATGCTGCTGCTTTTTTCTCGGAAAACGCGAATCGGTTTGATGCTATTCTGACTGAGAATTATCAAGTATCTATTGGAATACTCCAAGCGTTGCAGATGATAAACCTAGATGTCCCTCAAACACTATCCATAATTGGTATCGATGAACTGCCATCATACATAATAATGGATAATAAACTTACATTTATAAAAATTGAAAATAAGAGACGAGCGGAGAAGGGAATAGAGTGCTTATATCGTTTAATGGAGAATGAAAATGAACCTATCTACAACCTTGCGTTTGGTACAGAGCTTGTGCAAGGTGATACAGTACGAAATAGAAACAAACAGATAGCCGAATAAGGGTGATAAATTAGTGGAGGGAATAATCAATGCTTGGAGAAAAAGTGCAACTATGGGATGACAATCAAAATGTTAGCTATACCAAGTACCTAACGGACAACTCATATGAAATAGATATCAACAGGCAGCGCCCAGCGATGATAGTTTGCGGGGGCGGTGCTTACTTAAGAATATCAGATCGGGAAAAAGAGCCTGTCGCGCTATTTTTTCTCAATCAAGGATATCAGGTGTTTGTATTGGATTACACGACGAACGCGACCGGGGATGCCCGATACCCCAACCCCGTGTACGATTTAGCAAAAATGGTAAGCGTCATCCGTCAAAACGCAACAGCTTGGAAAATCCATCCTGATAAAATCGCAGCCGTAGGCTTCTCGGCAGGAGGACATTTGTGCGCTTGCTTGGCAACCCAATGGCATCAGACTTATCTATGCGAAAAGTTGAGCGTACAATCAGAAATGATTAAACTGAATGCCGCTGTTTTGTGTTATCCCCTTTTGGACTATATCTACAGTAAAATGATGCTTGATAAAGACCCTGAAAAAGACCTGCCCCCTGTGACTATGCCCGAGACAAAGAACGAAATAATGAAAAAAGTCGTAAAATTGGCGGTAGGTGACAATGCGACGGATGAACAGTTAAAGAATGCGAGTCCATATTACCATGTCTCAGAGAAAACTAGCCCTTTATTTATTTGGCATACTGCCGATGACGAGCTGGTGTATGCCGGGCAATCCATGAGGTTTGCTTTGAAACTAGAAGAACACAAGGTGCCTTATGAGCTGCATGTCTACCAAAGCGGCGTACATGGGCTATCTTTGGCCAACAAGCAAACAACGGGAAAATCTCAATTCATCAATGATGATGTTTCAGGGTGGGTTCAATTAGCATCAAGGTTTTTAAGCCGGCTTTTTGATTTATGAACCGAATATATAAAAAATAATCCTGATACGAAACCGCTCCCTACGATCTCAACTGTAGTGGAGCGGTTTCTTTAATATATAGGAGGACTTCAACCAGGTTATTTACATAAAAATCCACCATCTACTGTTATCAATGAACCGGTCGTCCAGTTCGCTTTTTCTCCAAGCAAATATACGACCGCGTCAGCGATATTATCAGGCTCGCCGTATTCACTGAGAGCCATCCGATCAAAAAGGTCACTCTTTACCATTTCATCAAATAGAAACACGCTATTATGCTTTGTGGGAATCGGCCCCGGGAGAATCGCGTTTACCGTTATACCATGAGGGCCTAATGCTGCTGCTGCTGATTTGGTAAAAGCATTTATCGCGCCTTTTGCTCCACTGTAGTGGGTTTGAACGGCAGTTCCCGCTTCTGACGCTATGGAAGAAAAATTGACAACCCTGCCCTTTATACCGTTTATGATCATGCTTTTGGTAATTTGCTGTGTCAAGATAAACGCGCTTTTCACGTTTACTGCATAAGTCTTGTCATAGCTTTCCGGCGTGATGTCAAAGAAATCTTCGAAGAAGCATATACCGGCGTTGTTTACTAAACCGTATATTTCTCCACAACCGAGTATCTTCTCCGTTAACGCAAATGTCTCTTTTTCATTTGACAAGTCTGCTTGAAAAGCGGTAAACAATACGCCCGCTTCTTCTGCTATTTTTTGCGCTTCGTTGATATCCCCGCTGTTATAGTGTGCGATAATATCCGCGCCTTCATTTGCCAGCCGCTTTACGATACCGAGGCCAAGCCCCTTTGACGCGCCTGTTACCACAATTCTTTTACCCTTTAAATACATGCGTGCCTTCTCCTTTTCACTGCTTTTCCAATACCAAGCTGACAGCGTTTTTCCAACCGCTGTATTTTCTTTGCCTTGTTTCTTCGTCCATTCCTGGAGTGAATTCTGTTCGCTGCATATGAGCGAATATTTCATCTTTGTTATACAGCCCAAGAGCAATCCCCGACATATACGATGCGCCGATGCCGGAAAGCTCCTCCCATGCGGGAACCATGACCGGCAAATTTAAAATATCGCTTTGAAACTGCATTAAATATTTATCCCGCGTGGGGCCTCCATCAACACGCAAAGAAGCGCCCGTAATCCCGGATGTTTCCAGCATGGCGTTGATGACGTCGGCAATCTGATAGGCGATACATTCCTCCGCTGCTTTTATGATTTCGGCTTTGCCTGTTGTACGGCTCATCCCGCAAATGATAGCCCGCGCTTTACTGTCCCAATACGGCGCACCAAGCCCGCTAAACGCCGGGACAAGATAGGTTTCGTCTTCCGCCTTTGCTTTGGCAGCGTATTCAGATGCTTGTTTTGGTGATTCAATCAGACCTAAATCCTCAACAACCCATTTTAAAACGGCCCCTGTGTAATTGATATTTCCCTCCAGCACATATTCGACCTTACCGCTCATTCCCCACGCAATGGACGTCACAACGCCCTGATTACTGAACACAGGTATTTCGCCGATATTCATCATGATAGAGGAACCTGTGCCGTATGTTGCTTTCATCATACCGGGGCTGTGGCAGCCTTGACCGAATAACGCGCCGTGGGAATCGCCCATGACGCCATGAACAGGAACAGGGGATTCGAAGAATCCATCAAAATCTGTGTACCCAAAACAGGAATCGCTGTCACAAACTTCCGACAGGATAGCAGGGTCAATGCCGAAAAATTCGCAGACATCATTGCTCCACTTGAGTGCTTTTAAATCAAATAACTGCGTGCGCGAAGCATTGGAGTAATCTGTCTTTAAATTGCCCGTGAGTTTAAAAACCAGCCAGCTATCCATCGTACCCGCGCAAAGCTGTTTGTTTTTCACATCAACATTTTCAAGTATCCACACAATTTTAGCGGCGGAAAAATACGGCGATAATTGCAACCCTGTGATTTCCTGTATATTTTTGGAATGTCCTGCATCCGCAATCCGGTTGCATATGGCTTCACCACGGGCGCATTGCCAGACGATGGCGTTATATACTGGATCGCCGGTGATTTTATCCCAAACCGCCGCCGTTTCGCGCTGATTGCTGATGCCAACCCCTGTAATCTGCGATTTGTCAATACCGGATTCTCTAACGACCTGCCTTACCACTTCAACCATATTGTTGTAGATTTCCATTGGATCATGCTCGACCCACCCGGCGTCGTTGATTATCTGGCGGTGCGGCAAATCGTAGCGGTTTGTAAGATTCCCTTTGTTGTCAAACAACATCGCCTTTGTTCCAGCGGTGCTTTGGTCAATCCCCAAAATATACTGTTTAGACATTTTCCATCAACCCCACTGCAACTGTCTCTATGCCTTTGGCATTTAAGCAATAGTAATCGAATACTTCTTTTGAATTACCCGTTATAATTTCACTGTCTGGCAGCGCCATGTTTTTCACAGGTATCGGATGTTCCGCTGATACTATCTGACTTACCATCGCGCCCATGCCGCTAATGATGCTATGTTCCTCCACCGTAATGACCGCTTTTGTCTCTTTCGCTGCCTTTAAAATGGCTACGCGATCAATAGGCTTTACACAGTACATATCAAGTACGCGCGCAGATATGCCTCTTTTCACAAGTCTTTCTCCTGCTTTTTTTGCGGCGTCCACCATTTCACCGCAGGCGATAATGGTAATATCCGTACCGTCCTGCAAAACAGTCGCTTTATCCAATGCAAACGGAATATTATCATCATAAACATCAGGAACAGCGTTGCGCCCTACACGGATGTATGCAGGAATATTGTCTTTCAGTAAGGCTTCTATCAGCACCTTTGCTTGAAATCTATCGCTTGGCAAATAGCACCGCATATTTGGGATTGACGACATCGCCGCGATGTCCTGCAACGAGTGGTGAGTCATGCCAAGCGCACCGTAACTGACGCCGCCGCTGATGCCAATCAGCTTTACGTTTGTATTCGAGTACGCTACATCGACCTTTATCTGTTCCATGCTTCGTGTGGAAAGAAAACAAGCAGGAGAAGCCGCGAATGGCTTTTTGCCGCAACTGGCAAGCCCCGCCGCCAAAGAGACGAGGCTTTGTTCGGCGATGCCAGCTTCAACAAACTGCTTTGGATGTTTGTCAGCAAAGCCGGTGAGAGAAGCAGAACCGCGCGAATCGCTGCATAGCACGATAATATCGCTGTCCCCGGCAGCTTTTTCTATAAGGATATCGCATATGGCCTGCCTGTTCGGAATCGTATTCATTTTACAGCCGCCTCCCGCTCAATTAGTTCTTTTATGATTTCCTCATATTGCTCTTGTGACGGCACCTTATGATGCCATCCGGCTTGGTTTTCGGCCTTAGAATAACCATATCCTTTTACCGTTTTTGCAATAATTACACTCGGTTCACCTTTATGCGCTTTCGCAGAAACAAGAGCCTGGTCAAGTTCATCAATATCATGCCCGTTTGCTTCAATTACGTTCCAGCCAAAAGCCGCCCATCGGTCGTGGAGGTTTTCCTGCGACATAACAGTTTCGGTCGGGCCTGATATCTGCAAACCATTGCGGTCTATGATTGCTGTGAGATTATCGAGTTTGTAATGGGAAGCCGCCATCGCTCCTTCCCAAACAGTTCCTTCAGCAAGCTCTCCGTCGCCCATTACGATATATACGCGATAAGGCGCATTGTCCATTTTCCCGGCAAGAGCCATACCGGTACCCACCGAAAGCCCATGCCCGAGGGAACCGGAATTCATTTCAATCCCGTTTATCTTGTTGTTCGGATGCCCGATATATTTCGAGCCGAACTGTGAGAATGTTTCAAGCTCGGACTTGGGGAAGAAGCCTTTATCGCAAAGAACAGCATAAAGTGCTTCAACGGAATGCCCCTTACTCAATATAAATCTGTCGCGGTTTTTGTCATCCATATTTTCGGGTGACACGTTCATATGCAGGTTGTAAAGCACAACAAGAATATCCATTACGCTGAAATCCCCGCCAAAATGTCCGCCTTTGCCTCTGCAAATGATATCGACTACTTCACGCCGTAAGCTGTAAGACTTCTTTTTTAATTCAATAACATTATTCACTTTACGCTCTCCCCGCGGATGACCGCTTTGACCTTTTCTTCAATGGGGTCATAAAGGTCGGGCAAAACATGGATATATTTGCAGGCTTCGTATAACACAGGTACAACATCGCCGTGGATGCCGGTGCAATGGTGGATATATGGCCCGCAAACCACTTTGTCTTCTAAACGGTCAAGGTTTTCAACCTCCGCCCACATGTATGTTCCTTTTGTAAATGGCCCGTCAACTGCTTTGGCGTTGCCTAGCAGCAAAGAATACTCGCCGTTGTCTCCGTCAAACCGGACAAGGGTTATTTCGCCGGGTTTCGCAAGAGCCTCCACCGCTCCGGGGTGGTCAAAAGCAAGGGGATAGCCAAGTACCGGCTTATTCTTTGCGACAGAAATAGGCCACGGGCCGCAATGCTGCAAAAGCTCGGCATTTTCATTGTCAGGATGGCGTACTGTCCAATCGGCAAAGAAAGTCTGCGCTTCGCCCATTCCGGCAGCCTGAACCAAGATGGATGTAATTGTACCGTGAATGTCAGTTTCACATACAACCGGCAAACCTTCGTCTGTTAATAAAGCGTTAGCGGCACATGGCATGATGCCGATTTCAGATTGCAAGGCATTCCAGCATTGGATCGCAATGGCATTGCAACCGTACTTACCAGCAAGTTCTTTCATGGCGACCTTTAACGCAGCGACATTTTCAAGCTCATCGGGCTTGATTTTTACGTCCATATTCGCCATTATAAATGCGATGGTTTCGGCGACTTTTATTTTTTCTGCCTTTACAGCTTTCATCCCGGCAGTCAGCTCAGGCATTGGGATTGGCGCAAGCTGTATATTGAATTTCTCCAGCAATTCACCCTCGTTGCACATGGTTGTCAAAAAGTCATAAGGGCGGGTTGAAATCTGCAAAATCCGGGTATTACGGAATGCCTTGACTGTATTACATACCGCGAGGAAGCGTTTAATTCCCTGTTCAAACGCGGCGTCTGTCAGACGGCAGTTTTTTAGATATGTAAAGGGAACCTGAAAGCGTCTTAGCACTTTGCCGGTAGCAAAAAGACCGCATTGCGTATCGCGCAGGCGAATACCGTTTTCATCGGGGCGTTCGTCCCGCGGCCCCCACAGTAAGACAGGCAGATTCAATTCTTTTGCAAGCCTTGCCACGATATATTCTGTTCCAAAATTGCAATGGGGTACAAACAACCCGTCAACTTTTTCAGCTTTGAATTTTGCCGCGATTTTTTGCATGTCTTCGTCGTTGTACAAAAGCCCCTCGTTATTAATTTCGGTAATGTCAACGAAATCAATGTCCAATTCTTTTAAGCGGTCGCGGGTCAATCCTGCATACTTAACCGCATCCGGCGCACTAAAAATACTCCTGCGTGTGGGTGCAAAGCCAATTCTTATTTTACTCATGAATACCCCTCCTGGTTATCTGGCTTCAAGTGCCAGTTTGTTTTGCAATTTACGTTGGAACTGGTCGATCATGACAGCTACTACGATGACAAGGCCCTTGATTACCATCTGCCAGAACGACGAGACTCCGCTCATGATCATACCATCATTTAGTACACCGATTACAAACGCGCCTACAATCGTGCCGCCGATGCTTCCGATTCCGCCCGACATACTGGTTCCTCCCAAAACGGCGGCGGCAATCGCGTTCATTTCCCATGTTTCACCGGTGGCGGGATGCGATGCCATAAGCTCCGACGCAGCAATCATCCCAACCATCGCAGCGCAAACTCCTGAAAACATATAAACCAGTATTTTTACCTTATCAACCTTGATACATGACAGCCTGGCCGCCCTTTCGTTTCCTCCGACTGCAAAAATATGCCAGCCCAAAGGCGTCTTTTTGAGCATGAACAAGGCCAGGGCGCTAAAGACGATAAAAATCCAGATTGATACCGGGATGCCAAGAAGCGTTCCACTACCAAGCAAGGCAAAACCTGTATTGCCAAGTTCAGGGCTGCCCACGAGGTTTGGATAAGTAGCACCGCCTGAATGAAGCATTGCTGCTCCCCGGCATACATACATAGCGCCGAGGGTTGCGATAAATGGCGCAACACTACATTTTGTAATCACAATTCCGTTAACAAGCCCAACCAACATACCAATAACAAGCACGATGAGAATGATTACAGATACGCTAAAGAATATCCGTATTCCGAGAAAACTCAGCGTAAACCCTTCTCTGATAAGTCCTCCGGCAATCATGGCGCTTAAACCAACGACAGATCCTACTGACAAGTCAATTCCACCGGTGATAATAACAAGGGTCATGCCGAGGGCTAAAACACCGTATAAAACAACGTGCCTTGCCACCAATATAAGGCTTTGTGGATGTAGGAAGTTTGGGGCGTTAATGCTGAAGAATATAAAAAGTGCGATCAGAGCGATAAAAGTTCGGAATCTTAAGATAAACATCAAGGTATTATTATAACGCTGGGATTTTGTTATTTCTGACATTGTTCATGTCCTCCTTTTCTAGTAAACTATGATTCCGCCGCTTTTATCGCGGATGCGGATGAAAGCGCTACTAGGGACTGTTCGTTGATCTCATCGTCTGTGAGCTCGCCGGTTTTGACGCCGCCTGATAAAACGACGATCCTGTCGGCTATGGCGATGATTTCTTTCAGTTCGGACGATATGACAATGGTAGATATTCCGCGTTTTGCCAAATCATCAATGATGCCGTAAACCTCTGATTTTGCCCCTACGTCAATTCCCCGTGACGGTTCATCCAGCAAATAAATCTCCGGGGAGGTTAACAGCCCTTTTCCGATAACCACTTTTTGCTGGTTGCCCCCGCTCAATGAAAGAATCGGTAATTCTTTATTTGAAGTTTTGACTCCTACTTCGCTAATCATTTTATCGGCGGCTGCATTTTCCTGATTGTTTACTAAGGAAAACCCCTTTACATAATTTTTAAGGCTTGCAAGCGTAAGATTCTTTTTGATGTTCAATGTTTGAACCAAACCCTCGCGCTGGCGGTCTTCAGGTACAAATGCAAATCCCTTTTTTATCTGTGCAGAAACATCTTTGACTTTGTCTTTCTTACCATGCAAGTATATATTTCCGGTATCTGGCGGATGGACGCCCATCAACGCTTCAAATATCTCTGTCCTGCCAGAGCCAAGCAATCCATATATGCCTAGGATTTCGCCCTTGAAAAGATTGAAGCTGATATCTTTGAAAATGTGGCGGCCACTTCTAAACAGGCTGATGTTCTCGACTCTAAGAACTTCCTCATCGGTAATGTTCGCTGCCGTTTTTTCAGGCACGATTACGCTGCCGCCTACCATCTGCTCAACAATCCAATCCACGGTGATGTTTTCAATCAATTCGTTGGCAACAATTTTGCCGTCGCGTAAGACAGTAATGTTGTCACCAATTTGCATTAATTCTTCAAGACGGTGAGAGATATAAATGATCGCAAGCCCTTTTGCCTTTAAGTCCTTGATAACATCGAAAAGGTCTTTCACTTCCGCTTCGCTCAGCGAGGAAGTGGGTTCATCCATGATCAATATTTCAAGGTTTTCTTTTGCCACATTACGCGCTATCTCTACAATCTGCTGCTCTCCAACGCGCAAGCTGCTTACCATAACATCGGGATTGATAGGATGCTTTAATTGTTCTAGCGCGTTTACTGTAATCTCTTTTTGCTTTTTTTGATTGACGATTATCCTGTTTGTTGTTTCTTCATTTCCCGCAAACAAGTTTTGCATGACCGTCATATTCGGAAACAGGCTCAACTCCTGATGGATAATCCCAATCCCCACAGCGCTGGCCTCAGTAGTGTTTTTAAAGCTGACAGGCTTGCCGCCAAAAAACATCTCGCCACTGGTAGGTTGTTCAATGCCAGCGATGATTTTCATCAGCGTTGACTTCCCGGCGCCGTTTTCGCCAACCAAAACATTGACCTTCCCTTTTTCGATCTGAAAATCAACATCATCAAGCGCAATCGTACCGGGATAGACTTTGCGAATATTTTTAGCGGTGAAACAAGCATTGGAAGCATCCATGTTTATTTCACCTCCATAAAAATCGGCATAATTGATATTTCATCACCGTCAGGTTCTGTGAAGCTGCCGGTGAATTCTATCGCTTTTCCTTCAAGTGACATTACGTCAACACTTTGCGTTACATTCTCATTGCCGAATCGGTTGAATACATTTGCAAGCTCGGCAAAGTCCATTTGATTTACAAAGTGATTGAAATCTACAAATCTTAATGAATCGCGTATCGCGGTACCTCTGAGTACGGGGCCGATTGAAATTTTTACAGTATATCCGGTTTGCACGCCTACAGGTTCAACAATCATAAACCCGTTCCGTGATTCGGTATTGATTTCTTTTACGACAGCGGTATCATGCACAATAAAATTATATTTCGCACCAATGTCGCCTTTTTTTACTCCGTATGTTTCACCAGCGCTTTCCCATCCATTTTGCGTAGCTTCAAGCAAGGTTGCCAAATCAACCTTGTGCTCATTGATTTCAGGTAAAAAATCTGATTCAAGATGCTGCGCCAGATATTCGTCAGCATCTACCGCCCTTTCTCCCGCAGATATTACGTTTCCCCTGCCGCTTTCTTCTTCCGCGTCAATTCTAACAACCGTACACGAGGCTGTCATTAGACATGCCGCTATCGCCAGATAGATTATTAGTATCCGTTTTATCATCGTCATGACATATCCCCCGCATTAAACCTTTTATGGCGTTATTGTTGTGATAAAACCCCGCAGCATCATCAAATTTTGTGACATTGCGAGGTTTTATCGTTATTTATAGTTTATTTCGATTATTAGCTCATTGCGAAATTGTTAAGCTGCGATGCGTTTGCTATGGTAATCAGGACGCAGTCAACCAGTTGCTTTTCATCTGCGCCAGTGGAACCTGTTTTGATATATCTGTCGGCTTGCTCAACAGCCATTTGTGTGATTTGGGCGATTGCTTGCAGGCCAGTCGCTTTTACGCCGCCGTCTTCGTTTGCAAGGATGGAATCACGCACATCGTTGCTTCCGTCGAATCCAACAACGATTACGCCTGTGAGCCCGGCAGCCTGAACAGCCGCGGAAGCGCCCATCGCCATTGTGTCGTTGCCGCAAATGATACCTTTAATTCCGGGGTTCGCTTGAATCAAAGATTGTGCAACGGAGAAGGCTTCTGTTTGGTCCCAGTTGGCTGTTTGCTGTGCTACGCTTACCATATCAGGATACTGGCCGATGATGTCAGCAAAACCATTGGAACGTACACCTGCGTTGGTGTCGGTTTCTCTGCCTAACAGTTCAATATATTCGCCGCTTTCGCCCATGAGTTCAACGAAATATTCCGCTACGATTTGAGCGCCTTGGAAGTTGTTTGCTACGATTTGCGAAATGGCAAGGCCCGTTTCGTTTATTTCGCGGTCAACCAAGAATGTCGGGATGCCTGCGTCTTTTGCTTTCCGAATCGGCTCAATACTTGCATCAGCGCCCGCATTGTCGCAGATGATCGCTACTGCGCCTCTGGCAATCGCAACGTCAAAATGCTGCGCTTGTTGAACCGGGTCGTCGTTATGTACAAGAACCAATGCTTCGTAGCCCAGCGCTTCTGCTGTAGCTTGGCCTTTGTCCGCTACTGTTTTAAAGAACGGATTATCATGTGCAGGTGTTATGATAACCATTAATCCGCCACCGTCACTTGCAGCAGGAGCAGGTGCTTCTTCAGAAGGAGCTGCGGGTGCCGCGGGAGCAGGTGCAGGTTCGGCAGGTGCCGGTGTTGCAGGTGCAGTGCTTCCGCATCCTGCAAAAGTAAAGATTATCATTGCTACGACCAACAGGGAAGTTAACAGTTTTTTCATGAGTGTCCTCCTAAGTTTTTTTAGTGTTTATGTGTGCGTAGTGTTTAGTGGAATTATATACTGCCAATTTAATAATTTCAATAGTTTTATTAAGAAAATCATCAAATTTTAAAATATTTGTAACTTTTTTACATGTATACCAGAATGTTTTCAGCAACATTGCTACAATTCCTGTTTTTATCCATGATGATTATTGCATTGTAAATAATTAGATGATATAATCCTAATTAATGTTATTTAATTTTTTAAGTTAAATTTTATACTGTTGAAATGCCGCGCTTTGTGCGGTATACTTATACAAGGGTTTAATATTTTTAGTGAAAGGTGTCGGGCTATGTCAATTACGATTAAAGAAATTGCTGAAAAAGCGAATGTATCGACAGCTACCGTGTCTATGGTAATCAATAATAAGCCCGGTATCAGTTCGCCAACGAGGAATCGGGTATTAAGCATTGTCGAATCATTCGGCTATAATATCTCGCCACTAAAAAACAATCTTGCGAACAATAACGGAACCATTCAACTGACGATTTATAAGAAACACTCCCAGGTAGTTGCGGATACCGCATTCTTTGAATCGCTAATATCGGGCATAGAAAAAAAAGCCAGGCTGAACGGATATCAGTTGACAATTAAATCGGTATCGAACCAGACGCTTGATAATGAATTAATCCGCGCTGACTGGAACGGTCATGCTGCGGATGGTATTTTGTTATTGGGAACAGAAATGGAACAAGAGGATATATTCAATGTAATGAAGATAGACAAGCCTCTGCTGGTACTTGATGCTTGTTTTTTGGGAATACGCGCAAATTATGTTGTTATTGATAATATTAGCGGTGTTTTCATGGGGGTATCCCATCTGATAGAAAATGGGCACCGTGAGATTGGTTATTTAAAAAGTTCAATCACCATACAAAATTTTCTTGAGCGATATGAGGGTTATGTAAAAGCCATGACTGCCTCAAACCTTGAGCATGATAATCACTACACGATATCGTTGCGCCCTACGATAGAGGGTGCTTATGAGGATATGCTGGTATATTTGTCAGGCAAACCAAAGCTTCCAACTGCATTTTCCTGCGATAACGACATCATTGCTTTTGGCGCAATGAAAGCATTAAAAGAAGCCGGATTTCGGATTCCAGAAGACGTATCTTTAGTCGGGTTTGACGATATGCCTTTCTGCACAATTACGGAACCGGCGCTTAGCACAATTAGTGTAAACAAAAAAATGCTGGGGACAATCGCAGTTGATAATTTGATTAGTCTTATGACAAGCAAGAAAGAGTATTTCACAAAAACGTTGCTCGGTGTAGACTTGATTTCAAGGGATAGCGTTCTTTCAATAGAATAGCTGACAAGGATATCATATCCAAAGAAATCTGCGTGATTACGCCGAAAGGTAGCAGTTTATGAAAATTATTAATTTTGGTTCGCTTAATGTCGATTATGTTTACCGTGTAGACAGATTTTTGCTGCCCGGCGAAACAAGGCCTGCAAAAAACCGCAGCATCTATGCGGGAGGCAAAGGGTTAAACCAGTCAATTGCGATTGCAAGGGCAGGTGCGCAGGTATTTCATGCCGGGATGACAGGTATCGATGGCGCACTGCTGTTGGACGCCTTAAAAGAATCCAACGTAAATACCGAGCATATGATGGCGTTAGATGGCGCGGGCGGGCATACAATTATACAAGTAGACGACAGCGGGCAGAACACCATACTGCTTTTCGGCGGTACAAACCGCGCACTCACCAAAGAATATATCGATGGTGTTTTGCATCATTTTTCAAAAGAAGATGTCGTTCTCTTGCAAAACGAGGTAAATCTCGTGGAATATACTATTGAAAAAGCATTTGATTTGGGAATACGCGTTGCGTTTAATGCAGCACCCATTGATGACGGCGTGATACGGTACCCGCTTGAAAAGGTAAGCTGGCTGATTGTAAACGAAATTGAGGGCGGTGAGCTTGCGGGAAAAAGCGAGCCCGACGAAGTTCTTCATACCCTTGCCGAAAAATACCCAAAGACTGCGATCCTGTTGACGCTTGGTGCAGATGGTTGCCGCTATTTAAGTGGCGGTGAGGAACTGTTGGTTCCCGCGTGTAGTGTATCAAAAATTGTGGATACAACAGCCGCAGGTGATACTTTTACCGGATATTTTCTGCATTCTATCACGCAAGGCGCTCCTGTGAAAAAAGCGCTGGAAATTGCAAGCGCAGCAAGCGCGTTGGCAATACAAAAAAACGGTGCCGCGTCATCAATACCGTGGGCCAATGAAGTTGAATGTGAAATAAAAAACATGTTATAAATGCTTTTTCGATAAACAAGTCTTTTTCATTTTTATTCTCCTAAAGCACCAAACGCCCTGTCCCAATAGTCGGGAAAGGGCGTTTGGTGTTTCGCATTAACTCTGCTTTTAAGTGTTTATCCCTACTTGCTTACTCTAAACCTCGTTCGGCTGCCTTTTGCATGGCAAGCTCTATCAAATCACTTGCATCTTCTTTGAGTATAAAACCTTTAGCCACTTGTCTTTTTGTATCCTCTGTCACCAAAATGCGATAGTTAGCCAGATTGGTGTAGAGTTCTTTTAATAATGAAGCTGAGAAAGGCTGCACATATCCAAAAAGTGACATCTCTGTGGTAGAGTTGACGGAAAAAGCCGCCCCATCTATGCCAATAGCATCGTCGGCACTATAATGGGCAGTTGGGTAATTGACCATGCAAGTCCGCAAACCACCGACAGAGTTACCGAAACCGTCGCGTAGGTTTTCACCCTTTGCATTGGTCATTATTTTTCCGCAACTGTTTGGGGCAACGCCATTTTCTACCCATCTTAAAAGGCTACAATATGCAGCACAGAACAGATATTCCATTGGATAGTCATTTCCATTCGCATGACTGCCGCGATATATTGGTGGCCCAAACAGCATGGAAGAAATGCGTTCAATGTCGGCATCACCGGCATAATAGTCCACATAACCATACATTGTATCATGGCTACTTCCCGCAATCTCGTAACCCCTATACAAAAATCCAGAATCGTCACTGTCTGGCATTTTGAATGGGAAGCTGCCAATGTTAGCGTTTTCACTTTCAGTCTGTACAGACACAAAAGGTACTGAACATTGTGTCACACGAGCTGTGCAGTTCTCTCCGGGCAACACTTGTTCGTACTGATTGACAGGCGTATAGACTGCATTAACGCCACCGCAAGGGAAATACCCATCATAATTGTGATTGCCTATATTGTCGAAGCAACCCACATATCTGCGAAGATAATTTGCAGATTGAGACCAACCTGTAAGAATAACATGACGTACATCGTATTTGCATATCGGATTCTTTTCATCGTTGCTTGTACATTGGGAGAAACAATCTGTAAAACTTCAAGTTTCCCTTGCGCAACATAATCATCAATAACAGAATGACGGATATCAAACGGTAGAATAAAACCGAGAATATTTACTTCGATTATCTTTATTGGCAGTTCAGCACCATTTGCCAGAGCTTTTTCAATCATTGCATCTAAGGAGATAGCGGCAAGAGATTGATCATCTTGGGAAGTGTAGGTTACCCCAGCCGGGGGCGGCAGGCTCCTGGATTTTTCGCGGATTATTTACCTGTGCCCTTGAAAAACGTTCAAGATTACAAGGGGATTGGGATGTGCTATACTAAAACTGTTCTCTTAGGTATGATTGTGTTTAGGTGTGATTGTGAATTCCCGGGGACAGGTGCGTCCAAACGGGAATGGCAGCCCGACAACATGAAAAAACCATGAGAAACGCGAGCAAGGTCAATCGGAAACCTGATTGGCCCGCAAAAAGGCCATGATTACCCGCAAGGGCTGTCATGGCCTTTTTTCTTGCAAAAATTCAGTGAAGGAGGGAAAAACGCAATTCCCCGCAAAACAAAAAACAAATAAAAAATGGAGGAATCGCAATGAATGAGCAGAACAACAATCCCGGAAACGACGGTACATTCAACATTTTTGGAGGCGGCCCCCTCGACCTTGGCAGCGAATCATTCCCGGACCCGTTTGCCGCGAGTACGCAACAACCCGCCGGCATCGCAAGCCGGCCCAAAGCCACACAGTTTCCACAGGTGCCATCGGTCCCTGCCCCGCCGGCAGCACCGGCACAAGTGGCTCCTGTCGGACAGATCGCGCCTGCCCAACCTGCACCGGCACAACCGGCAGCAGCATCAGCAGCGCCCGCCGCGCCGCAACAGCCGTCAGCAGCGCCGCCAAACGCAGGCGCCGTCCAAAGCGCGGAACCGAATAATCCTTTAGCCGCGGCGGTAGCCCAAGCGGAGACACAGCAGGCTGCCGTCACGGCAGACGCGCTGTTTTCTAAGCCTCCGGTATTCGAGTACGCGGGCGCTACGGAGGATATCGCGGACACATCGGTTACTTTCGAGCAGCTGCGTATCGAAAAGGCCGCGGATTTCCCCGAGCTTGACGACGGTAAGCGTGTTTCTTGGACGATGGAGTATTGCACCATCACAAAGCCGGTGCCAAGCCCGTTCAAAACCGTAATCGGCACGCTTAAAAAAGAGATCGAGAACTCTAAGCAGTTCCTCGAAGCTCTGAAAAAGTCTAAAGACAAAAACCCCGTCTGCAAAGTAAAGCCGAAAATTACGGCTCAAAGCAAGGGGAAGGTATCGGCGTATAAAGGCGTATATGCCAATCTGGACGAAGCTGTGGAATCCGGTAAGTTAATTACGCTGTTCCCAGCCAAAGACGGTAAGGTGTATGAAATGCGCCGGAATGAAATGGGCAGATTTATCACTCATTCAGTCGGTAACGACATGCTCAGCGATGTGGAGGCCGGGTTTATCCCGGCCTTGCCGCTCATCCCGTATAAGCAGCTGCTTGAAGTAATCAGCTTCTTTAAGATGATGGCGGCCGATAGCCGCAGCGAGGCTTTGGCAAATATCTATTGGGATAAGCAAGACTGCGTATATATTATCGACATTCCGCCGCAAATCGTTACGCCGGTTTCAGTAAAAGGACAAACGAATCCTGAATACGACAACGATCGGTATATTCACTACATGGATATCCACAGCCACAATACCATGAAAGCCTTTTTTTCTTCTACAGACGACAAGGATGAAAAGGCGACAAGGGTATATGCCGTAATTGGGAATGTTCTTGACTACTTTCCTGAAATCAAGGTGCGGATATCGGGCGGCGGCACGTTCCATGAAATTGAGCCGGGCGTCGTGTTTGAGGAATACAACCGGATGAAAAAGCCGGCCTCGATGTGGTTCTGCCAAATCCAATATGGAAGGCATATCATCGCCGATATGCTCTCAAGGATATGGGGCGGCGGTGATCAGGCATGAAATTTAGCAAAGAAAACCCAGTCAAAATCGTCATGCTGGGCGCGGGCGGCACAGGCGGCCATATCGCGCCGCATCTCTATCGCCTGTTGTATGCGCTGGAGCGGCCTGTGCGGTTCATCATCGTTGACGGAGACACGGTGGAGGACCAAAACCTTGTCCGGCAAAACTTCATCCACGCCGACTTAGGTGAAAACAAAGCGAAAGTATTGGCAGAGCGGTATTCCACCGTGTTCGGTCTGGAAACGGAGTATGTCCCCGACTTTATCGAGAATACGGATAAACTGCTGGAGCTTGTGACGCCGATGGTCTGGAGGAAGAATTCTTATCATGTCACCCCGGCGGAGTTCGTTTCCGGTCACGCTCTGGATCCACGGTACATCACCGAGCTGGTTATCCTGATCGGTGCGGTGGACAACAACCGCTCCCGCGCTTTGTGCCATGAAGTTTTCGGCAAGATTCAGACAAACCTTGTGTACATCGACAGCGGCAACGGCGAATACACCGGGCAGGTAGTGTGCGGCGTCCGTAGAGGCGGGCGCACAATCTACAAGCCGGTGGGCAGCCTGTATCCCGATGTGCTGGAGAAAACGGATAAATTCCCCACAGAATTATCCTGCGCGGAGGCGTCCGTATCCGCTCCCCAGAGTATCGTAGCAAACATCATGGCGGCGTCCGCCGTTGTGAATTTCGTTTACAACATTCTGGTGCGCGGTGAAATCAATGTCCGGTATGTCAATTTTTCAACCAATACCATCAACCTAAAGCCCGTATCGGGCAAAAAAAGAAAGGCGGCATAGCGTTATGAAAAAAGTTTTTATTCCAAAGGGCGAAATTGTACGCCACAACAGCCTGTACAGCGAAAGGCTTATTGTAAACGGGCTTTTGCAGGTCAGCGGAAAGCTGGTTGTGAAGGAAATCCTGGGCAGCGGCGTCATTGAGGCAGGTGAAATCATCTGCGATGATCTCCGCGCATCCTGCGTGACCGCCGGCAATATCACGGCAAAGCGAATCGCGGCCGACAAGCTGTTCGTGCAGTTTGAGTGCAGGGCGTCGGAGTCCGTCGCGGCGCTGGATTACGTATCCGCCGGCTATATGAGTACCGGCACGCTGTCCATGACCCTATCCGATATCGGGGGCTGCGACGCCGACGAAATCATTACGCTGGGGCAAAAAAACAGCCTGATCGGGCTTTTATGGGCGTCATGGTGGCGCGGCCTGTTTATGGAACTGTTCCACGGCGGTCGGGAAGCGGATGCTGGCGGCGAGGATGCGCCTAAAGCAGAAACGAAGCCTGACAAGCCTGCGCCCGCGCCTGTCACAAGCGACGCCACTATCGACATGCTCATTGATATCCTGTCCAATCTGCAAAAGCACGGATACCGCGTCAGCAAAACAGAGCCGGCGCCGGATGTAGAGGAGGCTGCGGCATGAAGTATGCAGATAACTACCATGAGAAATTCGGTAAGGCGTACTACTGGGAATTTACCGGGCGAGTATTCAATCCCGTTGAGTTTCTGCATCATTTAGATAACATCAATTTCCGCTTTGAAAGCGGGGAAATCTCCAGACTATCCGATAACGCGATAATCAAAATCAAAGCAAGGTTCCGGTTTTACCAATATGGCGCAAGAGTTGACGGCTTTGCTGAAAAAAATGCCGAATCCTACGCAGACGATTTCAAAGCGCTGGTTCAGGAATACGGCGAAAAATACGGCTTTAGAGATAAGCCGCTAAATTGGGAGGAATGATTATGTCCTATAAAACACAGGAAAAACACATGAAACGGCTGGCGGAGCTGGTATTGCAGGATTTGACCTATATTTTCGGCGAAAGGGAATCCGGGCCCAACGGCGCAAAGAAAGAGTACCTGCAAACCGGCAAAACCTTTCTGCGCGCTATGGCAAAGGATTTAGGCTTTGCGGAAAGCAGGGTCTACGCCATGCCCGGCGGAATCGGTACTGCGGGTGAAATCTGCCTGATGGGTATGTGGGGCGGCGGAAACGGAATCCATGTGTACATCAAGGAGAACGATTATCTCGGCTGCATCCTGTACCGCAAAATCAGCCATATGGCGGACTACCGCGGCGACCGCAACCGGTTCCTGCCTCGTGGTTATCTGTTATGCGGCTACGATGAGTTGCTTGATAAATTCCTGGAACTCAAACAGGAGGGCGGCGCCGATGGAAAAGCAGCCTGATTTTCAAGAACTAGGCGTTCCATACGCATGGGCGCACTTGGAAGCCGCGAAGCGGAGCATCCGCCAGATTTCCGATGAAATACCAATGCTGCGGGAGAAAGTAGAAAAGCTCCTGCCAGTCAGCAAGGAGCGGGCAAAGGAATGGTATGAGGAATTAGGGAAACAGCGCGATAAGCTGCTGGACGCCCTCGCCGCCTGCCGCCTTAGCTTGCTTGAAATGGAATTGGAAAAAGAAGCGGCTTTTACCGGAAACCTATACGCGGCAATCAAGGCATTTTCTATTATGACGCCCGATTATACCCGCTTTTCTGCCGGCCTGGGGGAATACCTTTCAAGGCTCCCCGGCGGCGATGAGCGAAGCACAACCAACGCCGCTATTATCGGAAGATTGATGAATAATGTCCGCATGGGGTATTATCCCACGGATCTCGACCACATCAATCACATGGTTCGCGGCGTCGCGTTCCCGGAAGGCATCGTCACCAACCTGCTTGACCCATGCTGCGGCTGCGGGATCGCATTGCGAAAGCTTGCGACCGGAAACAACTGCTATACCTACGGCGTGGAGCTGGACGAAGACCGCGCGGAACAGGCGCAGGATCAGCTTCATCGTGTGGGAGTGGGCAGCTTTTTTCACTCCGCTATCAGCCACGAGGCGTTCCATCTGCTGTTCCTCAACCCTCCGTACCTCCATGTATTCAAGGAGGGCGGCGGGAGTGCGCGCAGCGAAAAACTGTTTCTTGTGGAGGGCATGAAGTACCTGGCCATCGGCGGGCTTCTCATGTACATTATCCCGTTCTACCGCATCACAGCCGACGTCGCCAGAATCCTGTGCGATAACTTCACCGATTTGTCTGTGTATAAATTCATGGGAAAAGAGTTTGAACGGTTCCGTCAGGTCGTTGTTTTCGGCATTCGCCGGAAAAAAGCGGACGGCTCGGAACAGGTAGACGATTTTCTAAACAGTGTGGCGGCAGCGGAGATCATCCCGGAATTGCCGCAGATACCCGACGGGCGGTACGCGCTGCCGGAAAACCCTTTAACGGTGCAATTGTTCAAGGGCGCTGTATTCAATGAGCTGGAGCTTCAGCGCCAGTTAAAGGCGTCGAACAGCTTTACGCGGCTGATGGAGCAAAGCGAGCTTGACAGCCGGGAAAAGCGTCCGCTTCTCCCGCTAAACGTGGGGCAGATCGGGCTGATTGCCGGTTCCGGTATGATTAACGGGCTTGCGGAGTGTGATTCGCCGCACATTATAAAGGGGCGTATCGTCAAGAAAGTGCAGCGCAGCATTGATGAGAAGGCCGGGACATTGACCGAAACCCATACCAATAAAATGATATTCAATATATTAACGCCGGACGGGCTGCGCTCGCTGGCATGAAAGGAGCTGTCATTATTGATTGTAGATTTGAAAATGCTCATCACAGAATTGAGCGGTGCTGAATCCAGCAAGCTTCCTATTCAGGAATATCCCGTGACAAAGTATTTATTGGACAATTTGATGAATCCGTTGCTTATGGGGAAAACCATTCAGCTAGGAGACTTGGATTACTCGGCTTTCGATACAGATGATTTGGAAGATTTACTCAATCATCTGAGCGAAAACAGCCGGCTCCACGAAGCCCTGAAAGGTCTCAACCAATACTTCAACAAAGCGGAACCGCAGGCTATAGCCCGGCGCTCTTTTTGTTAAGGGGGTGGCGTAGCGTGGTAAGAGACTACGATGAAGTAAACTCGTATGTCGTCATGGTGTATGCTGCAAAACTGCTCATTGAACACGGTCAGGAGGATGCGTTCAAGAGCTATTTTTCTAAGTTTGAGCTGGACATGGATGAATATTACCAGCTCTTTTGTGAAATGGTGGCCTATACCTGCGATGAGTTTCACTCCAAGTACAATGAAAATTACGGTGATGAGTGTTTAAGTTTCTTTGACCAGGGCATGACTGATTTTTACAAACTCTGCCTTGTGTACAACGCAAAGCATGGTATCAAACCGGATCAAAACCCCAATGACAATCCGTATTTCAAAGAAGCGGCCGAATTTGTGCGCGGGCAAATGGATTTCAATGCCTACACATGCGATTATCGGCTTCTTACGGATGCAACCCGGAAAGGGCGTTGCCGCTTGATTTTTGGGCATGACGCCAACTTTGACGGGGCTTTTCATCTTCTGCGCGGCGCTTTTAATGTTTTCGGATATTACAGGCAAAAGGCGGAAGAACTGCGAAAGCTGCTCGGCGCGCAAGAAGAATCTAACATGAAGGAGGCGGCCTGATGAAGCAGGATAATGAGATCGTTCTGCGGATCAATCCGCAGAAATGCCATCTCACCGTTGAGGAAAACAACGGCGGCGTTATTGCCCATAAAAACATTTCCATCCAAACATTGATGGAGTGTATCAGAAACAGTCTGCGGCATGGCATGGTTTCCAGCGGTTTACTGCCGGAAAACTGCATCTCCGTAAGCTTCGGTGAAACAAACGAAAGAGCTGTGTGCATCCTGCACCCGGAGCGGTTCGCGGATTTTACCTACCATAAAACCTGTTATGAACGCTTCCCGATTCCGAGGCTGGTGTTCAAGTTCAGTCTGGTTAAAAATCTGAGGGTGCAGTCCGTTTCAGTGTGCGTTGTGGAAGAAGGCCGGTTAAAACCGGACAGCAAGCTATTTGTGTGGCCTTTCACAAACGTAAGAGGATACCATATGTGTATTGGCAACAATGTCATGCCGAAATGTGAAAGCCTTCACACGCTTGCCAGCCTGCCGTATCACATCTTACAGATTCCGAACAACAACGACCATTATAGCCCGAACCTAAACAAATTGAAGATGGAGTTCCGCGACCTGCTGGAGCATCTAAAGGACAAAGACCCGGCTTATTATTATGAGAAGGTACTTGTTCCCAGCGGCAAGACGCTAAAAGACTTCATCAACGAAAATTAGGAGGAAATATGATGTCAAAAGCAGCAAACGAAATCAAAACCGCGCTTGCGGCGCCTTTTCCGGCTTGCGAAGTGGAATGGCGGATTCAGCACGTTATCAAGGACAAACTGCGCGGGCTTGCTGTGCCATATGTGCAAAGCAGGGCGATTCAATCCCGGCTGGATGATGTAGTGGGCGCGTATAACTGGAAAGCCGAGTACAAGCCCTGGCACAATGTCGGGAACAGCGCATCCCAGCTCTGCGGCCTTGCGATTTACTGTGAGGAACGCGGCGAATGGATTCAAAAATGGGATGGTGCGGAAAACACCGACATTGAGCCTGTCAAGGGCGGCATCTCCGATTCCTTCAAGCGCGCCGCTGTGCAATGGGGCGTCGGCCGCTACCTGTACGGCCTTGCCGCCACATGGGTAAAGGTTGAGGAACGCGGGAAGACATATATCATTCCCGACGAGGAGCAAAAGCGGCTAGACAGCGTTTATGAAAAAGCCGTCAATGCGCCGCCGTCCAATGTATCAAGACTGCCCGCGCCGGCGCCGGCCCAAACCGTGGCAGCGCCGCCTTTCGAGTACGCGGTGCGTGCCGTGGAGCAGCGGCAGTTCGCCAGCGGCAACGGCATGGTGCTCAGGCTTATCAGCGCGGATGGGAAAAAGAATGTAGAGGCATTCCTCCAACGCGCGGACGACAGCATCGCCGAGGGCGTATTCTTAAAAAACGTGAAGCTGACACTGCATAATAACGGCAGTTACAAATGCAGCATCATGGAATCCTATGAGGTCGCCTAACAATTAAAATTGAAAGCGCGTGCCATTTTGCGCACGCACACGAAAGGAGTAACCATGCAAAAGATAAATGCCATAAAAATCTTAACGCTTACAGCCTCCGGGTTTAAGTGCTTTGCCGAGGAAACAACCTTTGAATTCGGCGATATCACATACATTACCGGGAGCAACCATGTGGGCAAAACCAGCATCGCGGACGCAATCGCCTTCGCGTTCTGCGGCAGATTGTTTAGCGGCGCCGCCGCCATCGACAGGCTGTACAGCGATGGGCGGGCCGATATGCGGGTAACCGTGTCGCTGCTCGATGAATCCGGCGCGGCCCGTGAACTTACCCGGACGCGAAGAAAAGACAAGGTTTCCATAACCCTTGACGGCCTAACTGTCCGGCAGAAGGATTTAGACGTAATCTTCGGTGAAGCCGACGTCTTCTTGTCCATCCTGAATCCTGTATTCTTCATTGAGTATCTGGGGGGCGACGGGCAGACTTTACTACAAAGGTATCTGCCGGTTATTTCACATGAAGCTGTGTTGGCGCAACTGTCCGATTATCAGCGCGGGCTTTTGGAAAACGAGTCGCTGCTGTCTCCCGAAACCTACAGCGCGAACCGGCGGGAGGAACTGCGGGAGCTCAAGGACGGGATGATTGCCCTTGACGGCCAGAAAGCGCTGCTTATGAAGCAAGCACAGGATGGCGGCAAAGACCTTGCTATCCTGGAGCAGCGCATAAATGAGCTTACCGGCAATATCGACGGCTTAAAGAAAAAACGTAATGAGGGCGTCAATATGGCGGAGTTAAAACAGCAATATGCCGATGTACTGCTTCGGATTGACGAGATTAGCGCGGATAAGCTGGAAAAGCCGAATACGGCGCAGTTGGATTTGAATATCCGGCGAATTTCCCTGGCCCTTGAGGAATCGGCGAAAAAGCATTATGAAAGCAAATACGCCGGAGAGATCGCGAAAATACAGGCAGAATTACAGTCCGACCGGGGAGAATACCGCAAAAAAGAAGCTGCCCTACAGCATCTTCGCCCCGGCGTCGAATGCCCGCTGTGCTGCCGCCCTGTCACGGACGGCGCGCTGGAGGCCACAAAGGCGGGTATCGAGCGAAGCAAGCAGGCGCTTGTCGAACAGGGGCACGCGAAAAACAACCAGCTTACGCAGCTCCGTGAATTGGAGCAAAAGGCGAAGGATGTGTTTGAGCAGTGGAAAAGCGGGGACATTGAAAAACGGCAGATGCAGCTTATGGAGCTTCAAATGCGCCGTGATGAGTTGTTATCCGCCACCGGCGACATTGCCGGCAAGCTGACCGATCTGCTGGCACGGCGCAGAGAGTTGGAATCAGACATTGACTTTGGCGGGCTGACCGGCGAGGAAAAGGCGTCACTCATGATTCAAGAAAAGGAGTTGGCGGCTGTTCGCAGCGATTTTGCGGCGACGAAAGCCATCCTTGACCGCCCCGCGCCGGATATATCGGGCAAGGCGTCGGAGCTCGAAACGCTCATCAAGCAAAAAGAGGAGTTAATCGCAGCCGCGATGGATTATCTCGGCGCGCGAAACGAGCTTAGCTTCAAAGGGCTTCCGCTGGACAAGGTGGGGTTCTCCCTGTACGACGTCCTCAAAAGTACGGGCGAGGTCAAAAACGCTTTCCGCTTTACTTACGATGGACGGGATTACCGCAAGCTCTCCCATTCGGAAAAGATATTTGCCGGCATGGAGGTCTCGGAGTGTATCAAGGCCCTGACAGGCCGCAATTACCCTGTCTTTGTGGACGACAGCGAAAGCGTGGTGTCGTTGGCGAAAAAACCGGCCGGGCAAATCCTTCTCTCCCGGGTCGTGGGCGGTTCCCCGCTCACCGTCAAGGCGCAGAATATCCAACAGGCTCAACATCCCGGGCAAGAGCTGAAAAAAGCGAGTTGAAAGGGGCGCGGAAGATGTATACCTATCAAAAATTTGATATTGTGGAGGTGGCCGGAAGGTGCGGGATATCCTTGGATTCCCGCACCCTGGACCGGGCCGAGGTCGAGGCGTGGTGCCCATCCTGCCCGACTAAAAGCTCCAGCCATCATCTG
>Ga0099364_10002054_pt1 | contig 32398 bp, 24 predicted proteins | sample TergutTh196P3_FD_73070 | JGI IMG/M metagenome (GOLD analysis project Ga0099364, IMG submission 73070) | Microcerotermes parvus P3 segment gut microbial communities from Pointe-Noire, Republic of the Congo - Th196 P3 | ecosystem: Host-associated > Arthropoda: Insects > Digestive system > Gut ... | reverse complement strand
AAAAATTTAACGTTTTGTTGTGCTGTTTTTGTATATTTTTCACTTTAAGTATGGTATAATCTTTTCACCCAAAAGAACAAAAGCACCATGTGTAAAGAGAGGAATTGAAAATGAACATACCAGAAATTAACGGAACTCTCCGCGCCTTTCGCCTGAATGTGCCTGAGGAAATCAACGCCTGCTCGGGGCTGCGGCTCTTTGGGCGGTTGATAAAGTCTGTGCTTTATTCCACCGACGCGTGCATAATCCCCAACTGCAACGCCGACGCGGTTATCGCCGTCTATCCCTTCACGCCCCATCCGCCCATAACGGAAGCGGTGATGAAAGTCGCCTCTGTGCCGGTGTTTGTGGGCGTTGGCGGCGGTTTGACAAAGGGCCCGCGGGTCATCGGGCTTGCCCGCCACGCGGAGTTCCAAAACGCCTGCGGCGTGGTGGTGAACGCGCCGACATCCAACGAGGTTGTGGCGGAGCTGAAAAAAACCGTGGACATCCCCGTGGTTGTCACTGTGTTGAGTGAGCATGAAGACATCGAGGCGCGTTTCAAGGCAGGGGCGGACATCTTGAACGTATCCGCTGCGGCGAAAACCGTGGACACAGTCCGTTCCATCAGACAGCGATACCCAGACGCGGCGATTATCGCTACAGGCGGTCCCACCGCAGAGAGCATCGTGGCGACTGTTGAGGCGGGTGCGAACTGTATCACTTGGACGCCCCCCTCCAATGGCGAGGTGTTTAAGGGAATCATGGATGCTTATCGTAAGGGTTTGCCCCATCCCTAGGGGACAAATTAGAACCTGTGCTTTGATGAAATGACCGGGAAATGGAGACTGGTGAAATGAGTATACCAAGCAGAATCAAAAAGCCCGTACACAAACAGGCGCCCCCCTGGCGGGTTTACACAACGGCAATCGGTGAACTGTCGCCCTATCGCTTTGTCGTCATTTTTGCCCGCTATCAAGGAAAATGGCTGTATACAAGACATAAAAAGCGCAGCACATGGGAAACGGCTGGCGGTCATATTGAAAAGGGGGAAACGCCCTATGAAGCCGCAAAACGTGAGTTGTATGAAGAAACGGGCGCAAAACCGTTTGAAGTTATCGGGCTTTTCGACTATGCCGTACATACCGAAACCGAATTTTCTTACGGTCGGGTATTCTTTGCCGAAATTGAAGAGATGAACGATTTGCCAGAAAGCGAAATGGCGCAGACGCGGCTATTCGATAACATTCCCGATTCTATGACGTATCCGCAGATTTTGCCCGTATTGTATGAGCAACTACAACATCATTTGTTAACGCAAAGCAGCCCTGATGAGATTTGGGATGTTTATGACGAAAACCGTAATCTTACTGGAAGAACCCATAGGCGCGGTGACCCATTGCGCGATGGAGATTACCATTTGGTAGTTCATGTTTGGCTGCAAAACAGCAAGGGTGAGTTCTTGATTACCCGCCGGGCGCCGGAAAAGCATTATCCGCTGATGTGGGAATCGACAGGCGGCAGCGCGATTGCCGGCGATGACAGTCTGATGGCGGCGATACGAGAGGTTAAGGAAGAAACAGGACTGGATATACTGTCTGAATGCGGGGAAGTCATTATCAGGCAAAAGCGAAATAATGACTTCTGTGATATTTGGCTGTTTCGTCAGGAATTTGACATGATGGATGTTGTATTGCAAGAAAATGAAACTATTGATGCAAAATTGGCAAGCCCGGACGATATTCGCAAAATGATTGCCGCCGGTGATTTTGTAATTTTTGATTATTTGGATGAGTTTTTTGAGAAAGCGAAATTATAGTCGATTAACTTGAAAATCGGCTCAGGATTTGGGAGAATATTTTTCGTCTTGCAAAAAGCACAGGAATACTTTTGTATTACGCGCATTTTTGACGAAGTCAGATGGAAAATAGACCGCAAAGACCAGTTGATTTTCAAGTTAGGAGAATATATAACGCTGCACTTACTATTTGTATCTCATCACCGTTATAAATATCCAAAATCTAACATCCAGAAATGAGGCTGCCGTGACGAAACCATGTAAAACTGCCCTGTTTGAACTGTATTTCCAACGTAATCCACGCTCTGGGGGCTTCGCCGTGTTCAGCGGCGGGGATGAGCTGAGGGCATACTTAGAGGATAAAGGCGTGGCGGCGATGGTTCGCAGCGTCCCTGAGGGGGGGGCGATTTTCCCCGCGACTCCTGTGTTGACGGTGGAGTGTGAGCCTCTGGCATTCCTCTCCATTGCCGAGGACGCTGCCCAGTTGGCGGGGGACTTGTGTGCGCAGGCGACTATGAAAGCGCGGCTGCTTTTGGCGTGCGCAAACGCAGCTTCAAGCGCGGCGGAACATCAGGGCAGCGGCTTGTATTACAAGAGCGTGCGGCTCACGCCGTCGGCACTGCCCGCCCGCTTGGATCCTGTGTCCACACGTCTTGTGGACTGTTTTGATGAGGAAAAACACGCCTTTGACTATATCTCACAGCAGTATCCTCAGCAGTGCGTATTGCCTGTGGACAGCATATCCACTCTGAAAAGCGGCATTCCCAACGCTATTTCTGTGCTGAAAAATTGCCGGCAAAAGGGAATTTTAATCAGTTCAGGTGACATTGCCTATCAGGCGATACACGGGCGGAAGATGTTGGACGAGGCGGGCCTTGAGGATTGCAAAATCTATGCGGGGGGCGCCTTGGACGAGTTTTTGATTAGTGCAATCAGACGGCAGGGCGCACCTGTGGACGCTTTTTGCGTGGATTCTCTGCCCCATTGTAACGACTTCAAAACCCGCTTTGCCCTTAGTATGGCGGGGGCAATGCCCCGCATGACCCGCAGTCAAAACGTGACGAAAATCACCCCCCCTGCGCGCAAAGAGCTCTGGCGCGTCTTTGACGAAAACGGCAAGGCGTTGGCGGATTTGATGACTCTTGATGGGGAAAAACTGCCCTTAGGGGAGAGCTACACCCTCTTTGACCCCCATATGCCCTGGAAAAAAACCCGCATTGAGCGACTCAGCGCAACACGTATTTTGCGCAGCTGTCACGATGAAACCTCGACCTCTTTGGCAGGTGTTGAACATCTTTGGGACGAGGTTTTGCGCTTTGAAAATCCCCACAAGTATTATGTGGATTATTCTCAGGGTTTGTGGGAGCTTTGCCAGGGGATGATGGAGGGATAGCTTAGGCGGCTATATAGTCTCCTAACATGAAAATGAACTGGTCTTTGCGGTGTATTTTCCATCTGACGTCGTCAAAAATGCTCGTAATTCGAAAGTATTCCTGCACTTTTTTCCTTGCCAGACGAAAAATATTCTCCCAAATCCTGAGCCGATTTTCAAGTTAATCGACTATAACTTTTCGCTCACGCTAATCTTCCCAAGGCGGCGCTTCCTGCGCGCCGGGGATAAAACTGCCGCCCAGAGCGGTGCGTTCGTGATACTGCACCTTGCTTATCAGTACCTTGCGGGGGCGGCTGCCCTCAAAGGGACCCACAATCCCCGCCTGCTCAAGCTCTTCAATAACGCGGGAAGCGCGGGCGTATCCCAATTTCAGTCTGCGCTGAAGCAAGGTGGTACTCGCCATCTGTGCATCCACCACAACGCGAATCGCCTCCTCAAACATATCGTCCCGCTCGCCGCTCCCGCCGGCCGTACTCACCAATTCGTCGCCGAAAGAAGCGCCTTTTTTGGACTTGCCAATATCCGCCGCAAGACTCTCAATCTCGTTCTGTATGCTGTCGTCGTACTCCGTGTTACACTGGCGGGAAACGAACTGCACAACCTGCTCCACCTCCGCGTCGGAGATGTAACAGCCCTGCACACGCACGGGTTTTTGCAGGTCAACAGGAGCAAAGAGCATATCGCCGTAGCCCAAAAGTTTTTCCGCCCCCGCCGCGTCGAGGATGGTACGGCTATCCACCTGACTGGATACAGACAGGGCGATTCGGCTAGGCACATTTGCCTTGATTAGCCCCGTAATAACGTCCACCGAGGGGCGTTGAGTGGCAATCACAAGGTGAATCCCCGCAGCACGCGCCTTTTGGGCAATGCGGCAGATTGAGTCCTCAACCTCTTTTTGCGCAATCATCATCAAATCCGCAAGCTCGTCGATGAAAATCACAATGCGTGTCATCATCTCAAAATCTCCAGTACGAGCGGATATCTCGTTGTAACTGCTCAAGTCCCTCGCGCCGCGCTCCGCCAATAGTTTGTAGCGTTTCTCCATTTCACCCACAGCCCATGTGAGAGCTGCCGCCGCCTTGCGCGGGTCGTTCACAACGGGTATCTCAAGGTGGGGTACGCCGTTATAAATGGCAAATTCTACCTGTTTCGGATCAATCATCAGCATACGCACCTCGTCAGGAGCGGCGTTGAAAAGCAGGCTGACAATCATGGTGTTCATGCACACAGATTTGCCTGAACCCGTCGTCCCCGCAATCAAAAGGTGGGGCATTTTCGCCAGATCCGCACACACAACATTGCCGCTGATATCCCGTCCCAGAGCAACATTCAGCTTGGAGCGACTGCGTTTGTAGACAGGGCTGTCCAAAATTTCTCGCAGACCCACCGCCGCTTTTATCTTGTTGGGCACTTCAATGCCGATGGCGGATTTCCCGGGTATTGGCGCTTCAATGCGCACTCCCACGGCGGCAAGGCGCAGGGCGATGTCGTCGGAAAGGTTGGTTATCTTGTTGATTCGCACTCCCGCCTCGGGGACAAGCTCGTATCGGGTCACCGACGGACCCCGGGAAATATTATCGATTGTCGCCCGCACACCAAAGCTCTCCAAGGTTTCAATAAGAGTCCGCGCTGTATTTCGCTCCAACTCCTCGGCGCGGGCATTGGCTCCGCCGCCCGCAGTGTTTTTTAGTATGGACAGCGGCGGACAACAATACGCCGCATCCTCGATGACTGGCACGGGAGAGGATGGGGCAGAGGTTTGCGCCGTTTTCTTGACCGTTTTTTTTGCGGTGGATTCATCTTGAGATTTTTGTTGAGTGAATATGCCAAAGGGATCTTTAGGGTGTTTTTTGGGGGCGGGCGGAGGGTTTTTCTTTGTATTTGCGCTCCCCTCAAAAATTCGCGCGATACTGGATTTAGAACGTTCTTGAAATTCCTCATTGAGCGCTGCTTCCGCCTGTTCCTCGCCAAAGGGTTCGCTTTTTTTTCTGTGTTTATCCGCGCTTTTTTTGCGGCGCGGGGTGATTTTTTTCGCCGCTATGCCAACACCTTTCGCCACGGAAACTATGTTCTGGCGCGTCCAAAAAAGCAGCAACGTAACAAAGCTCACACCCAAAATAATCAGTGCGGGGGTCTGCCCCATTTTGCCTAAAGGCGCACCCAACAGCGCCCCCAAGGCACCGCCGCTCAGGTGTATGCGCGCGGCGTAAAACTCGTTGATGATTTGGTCGAACCACGAGGTGTATTGGAGGTATTCAGAGCTGTAGGCGAAGGCAAAAACGTGCCACGCGGTGAGGAAAACCGCCAGTGCGGCGAAGCCGTATTTTACAAAGGCGCCGCCACGTTTTTTGACACTCTCGAAAGAAAACGCCACCGCCTCTGCGACGCACAGGGCGGCAACGATGTAAACGCCGATGCCAAAAACGCCGCGATAGGCATGGTGAAACCACAGCCACGCGCTTTGCCCGGGAATAATCGCCGCCGCCAAAAGCAGCGATCCCAACCCGAAGAACAGGGCAGAGCTATGCTCAACCAAACGCCGCGAACGCTCGGCTTTTTGCGCTTTTTGCTCAATTTCCCGCTCTTTGTTTTGACGGGCGGTACTTTTGTTTTCCGCTTTTTTTACTCTTGCCGTGTTCTGTTTTTTTCTTGCGCTTGTTTTCTTTTTTCGTTTTTTAGGCATATGTTTTGCGCTCCTAGTGTTATAGTCTCCAACATTTTATTGAATCTGCGTATTTCCCAAGGAGATCCACTGGAGAAAGTATAACATTTTTGGAGAAAAAAGGCAAATGAGCGGTGAATAATATCGTTTTGAAAGTATTACAGTCTAACCTGCCTATCTTTTCAATAAGCCATTTTATAGTCGAATAACTTGAAAATCGGCTGATTTTTCTCAACAAGCCATTTTACTAACTCCCAAATAATAAAGCACACACTCCGCTAAGTTCTCGGCGTGGTCTCCGATACGCTCGAAGTATTTGGCAATCATAAGCAAATCAAGACATTCCCCCGCCACAGTGCTGTCGCTGCGCAGACGTTCAATCAGCTCGTCCTTGATCTTGTTAAACAGCCCGTCAACCACGTCGTCATAGGCGATGACGGCATGGGCTTTTTCTGCATCCTTTTCGATGAACGCCTCAAGGCTTTCGGACACCATCTTGCGAATTGCCCGCGCCATATCGGCAATATGCACATCGCTTTTGACGCTGCTGCCGCGCATATAGCAGGAAAGCTCGGCAATATCTGCCGCCTGGTCGCCAATGCGCTCCAGGTCAGTAATCATCTTCTGTGCCGCCGTCACGTGGCGCAGATCACTTGCCATGGGTTGTTGGTGGAGCAATAAGCGTACACATTGATGCTCAATATCGCTCTCCATGAGATTGATGTCCTGTTCGGTTTCCGCAGTTTTTTGGCGCATATCCTCGTCGTCGTTCAAAAGCGCCTTGGCACAGCTAGCAATCGCCGCCTCACACAAAGCCCCCATCTTCAAAAGGCTCTCGTGCATACTGTTGAGCTGTTTTTCATAATACTTGCGCATTAGCCAAACCTCCCTGTTATATAATCTTCCGTGCGTTTGTCGCTAGGCATGGCGAAAATTATGTCCGTCTTGTCGTACTCAATCATGTCGCCAAGGAGGAAAAACGCGGTTTTGTCTGAAATTCGCGCCGCCTGCTGCATATTGTGGGTGACTATCACGATTGTGTAGTCCTTTTTTAGCTGCATGACCAAATCCTCAATGTGAGAGGTGGAGATGGGATCCAAGGCACTGGTGGGTTCGTCCATGAGCAGCACCTCCGGCTTCACAGCCAAAGCGCGGGCTATACACAGCCGCTGCTGCTGTCCTCCTGACATACCCAAGGCGCTTTTCTTCAGCCTGTCCTTGCACTCCTCCCATATTGCCGCCCTGCGCAGTGATTCCTCCACAATCTCGTCCAACGCCTGTTTGCTCCGTATGCCGTGAGTGCGAGGTCCAAAAGCGACGTTGTCATAGATACTCATGGGGAAAGGATTGGGTTTTTGGAACACCATGCCCACCCGCTTGCGCAGGAGGTTGATGTTGATGTTGGCGTAGATATCCTCGCCGTCAAGCTCGATTTTTCCCGTGATTTTACAGTCCTCAACAAGGTCGTTCATGCGGTTGAGGGTTTTGAGCAGGGTAGATTTTCCGCAACCCGACGGACCAATAAAGGCGGTAATCCCCTGAGCGTCAATGTTCAAATTCACGTTCTTAAGTGCCTGAAAGGCGCCATAATATAGATTGAGATTTTTGATACTGAATTTGTATTTCATATTTTTTGTGCCATGTGTCCTTTCATGTATTGGGTGCTTAGAACCTGGAAATCTTTCGTGCAATCAGTGCTGACAGGGCGTTAATTACAAGGACAAGGAGGATTAAGACCACGGCAGTGGCGTAAGCTTCATTGATATGGAGAGCTTCCCCCGACAGGCGAAAGAGGTGAACTGAGAGGGTTCGCGCCGAGTCCATGGGGCTTTGGGCGACCCGCGCCAGTGTCCCCGCGGTGTAAATCAAAGCTGCAGTTTCCCCCACAACACGCCCGATGGCGAGTATCACACCCCCAAGAATACCGGGCACAGCGGCGGGCAGGGAGATAGAAAAAACTGTGCGCAGCTTTCCCGCGCCAAGTCCGTAGCTCCCCTCGCGGTAAGCGTCAGGGACGGACAACAGCGCTTCCTCAGTTGTCCGCATAATCAGAGGCAAGATCATGATTGCCATGGTCAGCGCCCCCGCAAGGAGGGAATACCGCCACCCCAGAGCGATGACGAAAAACACCATGCCGAAAATACCGTAAACAATGGAGGGAATCCCCGAGAGGGTTTCCGCCGCCATGCGTATGAACTTGACAAATTTGTTGCCCCTCTTGGCATATTCCGCGAGAAAAATGGCGGTGAAAATCCCAATGGGTACAGCAAAAGTCATGGAAATCGCCGTCATCAGGATTGTGTTAATCAGCGCAGGCATTAAGGAAACATTTTCGCTTGTGTACTCCCACTGAAACAGCCCGACATTCAAATTCGGAATACCTTTTAGGAAAATAAAGCCCACGATGTAGAGTATAAGAAAGGAAGTAAGCGCACTTGCGGCGCGGATTAGCACTTTCATTGCGATAGAAAAATAGTCCCGCTTTACAGCTGTCAGGCTCGTGTTCATGTCTTTTGCCTCCTTTTCACCAGTGATAGAAGCAGGTTTATAATGAGGATAAACACGAAAAGCACCGCCGCCGTAGCGATTAGGGCCTCCCGATGTAAGCCCTCAGCATAACCCATCTCCAACACCACGTTAGCGGTGAGTGTCCGCACGCCGTCGGCGAGACTTTCGGGAAGCATTGCCTGGTTTCCCGCCACCATGATCACCGCCATGGTTTCGCCCACGGCGCGCCCAAGTCCCAGGATAACCCCCGCCGTCACACCGGATTTTGCGGCAGGCAGCACGGTGAAGAACATACCGCGTTCCGGGGTCGCCCCCAGTGCCAACGCCCCCTCATAATAGCTTTTGGGGACGGCTTTTATCGCGCTTTCGCTTACGCGGATAATAGTGGGCAGAATCATAATCCCCAACAGGAGTGAGGCGGTGAGCATACTTTTTCCGCTGCCTACGCCCAAGATATTCCGCACGAAGGGTACCATCACCACCAAGCCGAAAAAGCCGTAAATCACTGAAGGGATACCCGCCATGAGGGAGATTGCGGGGTTGAGGGCTTTGTACAGGGGTTTAGGGCAGAATTTCGCTAAGTAGACAGCGGTGAGGACGCCCAAGGGAACGCCCACAAGCAAAGCTCCCGCTGTGACGTATATACTGCCGATTATCATTGGGAAGATGCCGAAAAGTTGGTTTGCGGGTTTCCACTGCTTGCCTAAAAGGAACTCGCCGACACCGATTTTGCCTATGGCGGGCAGACCGCCGGAAAATAGAAAATAGCAAATCAGCACCACAAAAATTATGGAGATACACGCGGCGGCGGCGAAAACGAATTTCATTGCGGTTTCTTTGAATTTTTGCATAAAATACCTTGTCAATATACGGTAATGAGTTGTGAGTGTTGCTACCTGTGCAATCTAAAGAGTGTTGACACTACTGAAATGTGCAGATCTTTGAGATAATTTTTCTCATTTCAAGGCAACGAAAGGGGAAAATTAGCCATAAAGATGTGCATTTTGCGTAGTGTCAACACGACCTAGTATCTATTCTCCGGAATTTAGGGAACTCCAATCACGCAGTTCGCCAAGATAGATGTTCATAATCTCCTGGATGCTAGCGTTTTCTATGGAGTTTTCCTTGTTGACAATCACGGCGATGCCGTCAGTGGCAATTTGAGTTTCGGAAACTCCTTGGGCTTTTTCGTCGTCCTTAAGGTCGCGCGACGCCATGCCGATGTCACAGCTACCGTTGATTGCGGACTGGACGCCAACACTGGAATCGCTCTCGTTAATTTGCACGTCGGCGTTGGTGTTCAGGGTCATATAGGTTTCCGCCAATTTTTCCATGAGGGGAGACACAGAGGATGAACCGTCAATGAATACCTTGCCCTCGGGGCTGTTGCTCTCGAACTTTTCCATGCCCTCAAGTGCGATATAACCGCGCTCGGTAACTACTTCTTGTCCCTCCCGGCTCATGATGAAGTCCATGAAATCCTGGGCGACGCCGCTCAATTCGCCTTTGGTAACAACGTTAAAGGGGCGCTGAATTTTGTAGCTACCGTTGGCGATGTTTTCGCTTGTCGCCTCTACCCCGTCAATGCTCAGTGCCTTGACAGTGTCGTTTAGAGAGCCAAGGGAGATATAGCCAATTGCCTTGGAATTGCCCGTCACACTGGTGATAACGCCTGCGGTATTGTTCATGATTTCTGCGCGATCATAGCTGCGGTCGGTCTTTGTTCCGTCCTCGTTTTTCACTTCAACGCCGAAAAGCTCAACGAATGCACCGCGAGTACCGGAACCCTCCTCGCGGTTGATGACGGCGATTTCGGTGTTAGCGTTTTCGCCGTCAAGCATATTGCAGGCAGTAAGCCCTAAGGCAAGAACAAGAACGGCTGCAAGTGCGATAGCAATGATTGTTTTAGACTTTATCCATTGAATTTTTTTCATTTTAACTACCCCCTAAATGTGAATTTGTGAAATCTGTGGTTTATGATTTATATGCAATATAGTGTACGCAAACTTTGCTTGTAATAGTCATCTGCAACTTTGTGCCACTTCAATTCTTCATATTATACATCACATCATTGACTATTGCCCGCACCTGGGGGTTAGTCTTTATCTCCTGATCCATTTGGCGCAGGGAGTGGAGTACAGTGCTGTGGTCGCGTCCGAATTCCTTGCCGATATCCTGCATGGAAAGACTGGTGAGCTGACGTGCGCAGTAAATTGCCGCCTGGCGCATCACCACTGTTTTGCCATCGCGCTTTTTACTGCGTATGTCGTCAATGTTACCATTAAAAGCGCGGACAATCTCGTCAACAATACGGCTGAGGGTCACCGCAGGCGGCGCGTCGTCCTCCAAAACGTCCTTGATAACAAGCTCGGCGGTGGCGCGGTTGGGTTCCATGCCGTTGAGCTTCACATACGCCTGCAAGCGCCTTGCCGCTCCTTCCAGTTGGCGGACATTATTGCGCAGTTTATCGGCAATATACGCCACCGTTTCATGGGGAAAACTGATGTCCAGATCCTGTGCCTTACGCTTGATTATCGCCACGCGGGTTTCAAAATCCGGCGGTTTAATATCGGCAATCATTCCCATCTCAAAGCGGGTACGCAACCGCTCTTCTAATGTTGCAATGTCCTTTGGCGGTCGGTCGGAGGTGAGGACGATCTGCCCCCCCGCTTCTGTAATCGCGTTGAAGGTGTGGAAAAACTCCTCCTGTGTAGAGTCTTTGCCCGCAATAAACTGCACATCATCCACGAGCAAAATATCCAAGTTTCTGTATTTTTTATGAAACTTATGTGTATCTTGCCGAAAAATGTGGCTGATTAACTCGTTGGCAAAATTTTCACCAGTAGTGGCAACGGCGCGTATGTTGGGGTTATCTTGAGAAATTTTGTGCAAAATCGCCTGCATGAGATGGGTCTTGCCAAGCCCAGAACGCCCGTAAATGATAAGTGGGTTGAAGTCCTGCCCAAGCTTTTTTGACACGGACAAAGCGGCGGCATTGGCGAACTTGTTGTTGGGACCCACAACGAAAGTATCGAAGGTCTGCAACCTCGTGACCACGGTTTTTTTCTCCTCTTTCGGCAGAGCGTCGTCTCCGTCAGCGAGGATAACAATATTCACGGGAAAGCCCAAAACGTTTTGCAGCGTTTCGTCCAAAACATTCATGAATTTTTTTTCAATCAGGGGCTTTTTGAAAGGACTGGTGGTAAGTACGATTTTTTCGTCGTCAAAAGAAACCAGTGTCAACTCCGCTAACCAGACGTTATAGGTGATTTCGTTGACCGTTTCTTTGAGGTTCTCGCATACCATCGCCCAAATTTCCGAAAATGATTCCATATCAAACCTCAATTCAGTATCCGGTAAAGAGTAGTCAGCGCAGAATTTGCAGACCGTGCTGCCTACTCATTACCGCTTGCCTAATTAATCATTTTGCTGATATCATATATGGCTGCAGCTGCATGGCGAAAGACTGAACCGAGGTGGTTTGCAGGGTGACCTTACCGGGACCTGTGATTTTGGTGTTGAAAAAGCCCTCGCCGCCAAAAAGGACATTTTTCGCGCCTTTCACCGACTGGACGTCGATGGTGCAGGTGGCGTCGCACATCGCCAACGCGCCTGTGCTGACGATGAGTGTCTGCCCGGACTGCAGTTCATACTCCACAGCGTAACCGTCAACCTCAACGAAAGCAATGCCGTTGCCGCTGAGCTTTTGGAGAACGAAGCCTTCGCCGCCCAACAGACCCGCACCGAAACGTTTTTGGAAAAATACGGAGAGGTCGACACTCATTTCTGATGCTAAAAATGCTCTTTTTTGGCAAACAATAGGATTGTTGGGAGTGATTTCCAAAGCCCGAATCGAACCGATAAAGCTCGAGCCGAAAGTGACCATCCCCGGACCGCCCTTTGCGGTGTAGACATTTTGGAACAGTTTCTCGCCTGACAGTGCCCGTCCCAACGCTTTGCCAAGCCCGCCGGAACTTGTGGACATCTCCATGTTTGGGCTCATCCAAACCATAGAACCGCTCTCGGTTTTCAGCGCCTCGCCTCCGTTCAGGTCGCACTGGACAACAGGTGTGGGTTCGCCGATAATTTTGTACTGCATAATATATCCTTTCTTGTGTGGGGTTATGTCTGTTTGACGGGTATATTATAGCATAGTTGGTGGGATTTCTCAAGGGCAGGGTTGCGACGCCACGCCGTCCAAGTTTCTAGACAATTTGCGGGGACGCAAAGCGTTTTACCTGAGGTTGTATAGTCGATTAACTTGAAAATCGGCTCAGGATTTGGGAGAATATTTTTCGTCTGGCAAGAAAAAAAGCGCAGTAATACTTTCGTATTTCGAACATTTTTGACGAAGTCAGATGGAAAATACACCGCAAAGACCAGTTGATTTTCATGTTAGGAGACTATAATAATGCAACCCACACCGAAGCCATTCGCCTACTCAAACTGCTCGCCGCAGATGTCCAGACAAACTCCAATGGTGCGTTTTTCTCGCTGTTGCCCACCAAAAGCTATTCGGCACACGACTCTATGGGACAGACCTGGTACCCGCCCCTATATTACACTATTGCGTATCCTCGCTTCTAATTTGCGCAAACATCCACTCATAAAGCTCTCTGTCGCGGTAGGCAAGCTCCCAACTGCAGTGGGACTCAAAGGGATATTCCGTGTACTTTATGAGAGTTGAACCCGCCGCTTTGAGTGCGTCCACCATTTCACGGGTATATCGGACACGCACGTTCCAATCTAAAGCGCCGTGGAAAGCCCAAATAGGCAGGTGCAAAATTTCAGAAACAGTTTTGGAATCGCCCCAACCGCAAATTGGAGCCGCCGCCGCGAAGTAGTTCGGGTATTTGGCAATCATTCCCCATGTGCCGCCGCCACCCATGGAAAGCCCTGTTATGTAAACGCGATCGGGGTTAATGGGCAGTTCTCCTTTTAGAGTGTCCAACAATTCAATGGTCACATCGAAGACGTTTGACCAATACCCGTTTTGCGGATCGGGGACTTGTGGTGCGACTATGATGCAGGGAAAGTCCGCGCGAAACTCGCCCAAGAGGTGTTGCATGACTGTGTTTATGCGCGTTTGTGCGGTGTTGTCATTACCACGCCCGCCCGCGCCATGTAGGAAGAGTACTAGCGGGAAACCATCGTCGGGCACAGGCACATCCTCGTCGGGAACGGAGAGGCGAAAGAGCAATCTCTGCCCGTGCGCGTCTGTGAATTCCTCGGCGGTCATTTTGTCGCTCATGTCAACAGTGGCAAAAAGTTGCAATAGTCCGCCCACGCCAACGAAAGTGTAGGCAAACGCAAGCCCCGCGATGAGAACAACGACCGCAATGGTGATGATTATTGTGCGTTTTTTTGCTTTTGTCATCATGTAGCCCCTTATTATAGACACTAGATTCTATATTTTTGAGATTATAGCCTTTGGCGTAATAATCCGGCAGTTGGAATCAAACCACTTTAAACACATCTGCCAGGAGGAAAGGAATGTTCGCTTGGGTGCCTTTAACAAGTGAAGTCAAATAGACCTTGGCGGTGTGGAAGAACGGCAATGGGGCGAGCTTTAGGGGGCTGATTTTCGTCAGATGACACATGGCGTTGGTGGTGGCACAAAGATCGTTGCAATGTCCGCTGAAATAGACGTTTTTCTTGCTCAAACGGCTCACCAATCTGTCACCGATTTCCGTAGCGGCGCACCGTCCCATAACCAACACACGCCCTTGAATCGCGTCAATCTCGCTTGGGTCAAAACCCTTGCCCATAATCAGCGTCCAACCGCCCTTGCCATTGTAGTCGTATGTCAATACCTGTAGCAGGGTCAGGGGATTGTTCTTACAGCCCTCGGCGCAGAGTCGTTCCTTCCCCTTGATTATCTGCACATCGCTTGGAAATTCCTGCACAAGGTCATAGTCATAACGTTGGGTAAAATCAGAAATATCTCCTGCAATCTCCACGTCATCAAGGGAGTTTACGCCCCGGGAATATCCCCTTTCGATGGCGACTTTGAGGTGAGGAACGTCATCCACACTCAAACCGAACAGGCGAGAACCCACCAAGTCCGCAGCAACAACGTTAGTGCTGCCCAACAGCACCTTAAATGGTTTGATGCATTTATCGGCAAACGCAGTGACGGGATAATGCCCGAAAACCGTGGCTTCAATGCCTTCGGTGAGGGTGAAATCTGGTTGGAGATAGCCTAAAACGTCGGCGAGTTTGTAGGGAAGATTCCAGTTGTGGTCAGGACGGCGGTCGTTTTGCTGAGGAAACGCCCATTGGTTTTTCACGCCCAATGTGACCCCCGCCATGGAGTGGGTTTTAAGCTTGGGCAGGGATATGTAGAGGTTCTGATCCTGCTCATTGATGAGTTTGTCTACGATGATTTTTGGGATTGCGAAAGTGGTGTGGCGGTAACCTTTTTCGTCCTCGCCCTCAGGCTTTTTCCCTTTGAACTCAAAATCCACACTTTTTTCTTCATCAAGGAAAATTTCAGTAACTCCATACTTTTTGCAGATATCCGTATAGCCCACAAGTGCAAAAACCATGCGGGTGAAGTTGGACTGGGTGGAGTTCTCGAACAGGTAAATGTGTCTTGCACCCGCTTTTTTCCAATAGGCAATCACCGCCTCCACAAGCTCGGGGCGGGTGAAGCAATAGTACTTGCTATCAATGCCGTTGGGTTTGATGTACACATCACCGCTAGATTTGAGCAGAGCTTTACCGCCATGTTCGTCGAAAATCTCAGCAACGACTTTGAAAACCTCGTCGCGCAGGGCGCTGTTCAGTGGCTGAAACTTGGTGAAAGACTCGTTTTGGTGTGGACTTTGCAGTCGCTTTACTATAACTTTTGCTTTAAACAAAATTTTTCTCCTCTCGCTCTTGTTAAAAATATACATAAATTATATATTAACACGCGAAAAATTGCAAGTTTTTTTGACAAAATCTTTTTAATGGATCATAACAAAGAAGCTCCAGTAGACTTCCTCGTCTTTGAAGATGCAATACCCTAAAGTGCTTGAAACAAAGTATTTCTATGTATCGTGCTTTTGTAGCAGAGCTACTGTTTCGACGTGTCCTGTCCGCGGGAACATATCCACGGGGGTGACGCGAGCAAGGCGGTAACCGCGTTGGGCAAAAAGGGCGCAGTCGCGGGCGAGCGTGGCGGGGTTGCAGGAGAGATAGACCACACGCATCGGCGCGGCGGCGCAAACCGTGTCCACCAAGTCATGAGTGCAGCCCGCTCGGGGCGGGTCAAGGAGTACCACATCCGGGCGGAAGCCCTCAGCCAGGAGTTTTTGGGCACCGCTACCCGCGTCGGCGCAAATGAAGCGCGCGTTTTTTATGCCGTTTCGCGCCGCATTTTCTCGGGCATTTTCCGTTGCCTGCGGCAGAATTTCAACCCCCACCAACTCGGCACATTTTTCCGCCATAACAAGCCCCAAAAGTCCTGAACCGCAGTGGAGCTCAAGGAGTTTTTCGCGCCCCGTCAATTGTGCTTCCTTAGTGGCAAGGGCATACAACCGCTCAGCTTGGGCGTGGTTTACCTGATAAAATGTTTCGGGAGAAATTTCTAATTTTATGCCTAAAACATCGTCTTCGAGGCGGTTTTTACCATGCAAACTGTGGGTATATTCCCCCAAAATCACGTTGCCCCGTTTGGTGTTGATATTCTGCAAAAGTCCGCATATGGGATATGATTTTCTCAACTTTTCGTAAAGTCTGTTGGAATGCCTCACGGGTTTGTCGGTGTTAGTCACAAGAGTAACTAGAATTTCACTAGTTTTCGCTGATTTTCTCAGATATATGTGGCGCAATATACCAATGTGACGATTCTCGTCATATGCGGAAATGGCGTACTTCCGTGCGTGCTCTAAAATTTCCTGGATAATTATCCCGAATTCAGGTGGCTGTAACAGACAGTTTTCACAGGGAATGACGCGGTGACTACGGGAGGCATAAAAGCCCACCAAAAGAGCGTTTTCTCTTTGTACGACGACAAATTGCCCCTTGTTTCGGTAGTGCTCCGTTGCGGGTGCGGGAATAATTGGCAACACCTGCGTTTCCAACTTCCCCAATCGTTCCAAGGCATCGCTCACTGCCTGCGCCTTTATGCGCAACTCCTCATCGTAGTTGATGTGGCGAAAAACACAGCCACCGCAACGGGGATAAGCGGAGCAGTTTTGTTGGATTCTTTGGGATGAAGGGGTGATAATTTCGTCGATTCTCCCGTAAGCAAGGCGTTTTTCCCGCTTTAATGTAGTGACCTCCAACAGATCTCCCGCGGCGGCGGCGGGGACGAAAACCGCCAAGCCATCGTAGCGTCCAACCCCCTGTCCTTGCAAGGTTTGAGAGGTGATATCAAGCCTGATTTTATCACCTTTTTTGAGATCCGAGGGGGCGGATAGGCTCTGCCCGTCTTTGCACATCGCCTCGTCTTTTTTTAGCTGCTCAATCAACTCATCAACGCCCAAAAAGGCTCGTTCATCGCGGGTAAAGCGCAGGAGTTCAACAGAAATTTCCTGTCCGTAAAGATCGCCTGTGAAGTCGAAAATATAGGTTTCGCTGAGAATTTCCGCACTGTTGAAGGTGGGGCGCAGACCGATGTTGGTCATGGCGCTGTAGGACTGTCCGCCGATTAAAACGCGGCTAGCGTAAACCCCGCGGCGCGGGACGATGAAGTCCGCAGGAAAAGCCTGATTTGCGGTTGGGTAGCCCAAAGTTCGTCCCCGCGCCGCACCGCTGAGAACGGGTAGGCGATAGGCAAAAGGACGCCCCAACATGGCGTTTGCGCCGGTAATGTCCCCCTGCGTCAGGGCGCGGCGAATGCGCGTGGAGCTCACCGCTTTGCCCTGCCAATAGATGGGCGGGATAACTTGACAGTCGATTTTGTGTTCCTGGCACAGGGCGGCAAGGGTGTTTGTATCTCCAACGGCATTTTTGCCAAAGTGAAAATCAAAGCCGCAGATTACTCCCGTGGCGTGAAGTTGCTCGATGATAATTTTGCGGAAAAATTCTTCTGGAGAAAACTCGGCGATTTTTGCAAAGGATAGGTGGATGGGGATGACATCAATATCTGCCAGTAACTTGTCCCGCAAGCCGTCCTGCAGGAGTTTGGCGGGGGGATTGTTCCGCCCTAAAAACGCTTGGGGATGTATGTCAAAAAGCAAGCAGTGGCTAGCGCCGCGAAGCACTGCCATATGCCCGATATGCAAGCCGTCAAAAAAGCCAAGAGCGATTGTTTTTTTCAAATTGACACCTCTTATATTTGTCGACAAAGATTATACCACGTTTTGAGGTTATATGCAAGAGGAAGGTGTTCACGCGTTTGGCGTGAATTCCCTCGCTCTCCCTCTTCCATTTTACGCCATTTTCTGCTATAATAAGCTAGAGTGATTGTAACTTTAGGGGAGGCATCATGCTTTTTGGCATTCAGACAGTCCGCGAAGCTCTGCGCAGCGCGTCGATGAACGGCGCGAATAGCCAGATTGACTGCGTCTATATCGCGAAAAGCGCGTCGTCGCCTAGCGTCATGTCAATACGCGCTTTGTGCCGCGAGCTGTCTGTCCCCGTGAAACAGACGGACAGGCGCAAGCTCGATCAACTCAGTGAGGGGGGCAACCATCAAGGCGTAGCAGCAATGTTGGCACAGGCGAAATACGCCGAAATCGACGAGCTTTTTGCCCGCGCCGAAGCCCAAAGTCAGCCGCCGTTTTTTGTCATCTGCGCGGGGATTGAGGATCCTCATAACCTTGGGGCAATCGCCCGCACCGCCGAGGGAGCGGGTGCTCACGGCATTATCATACCCGAACGGCGCGGCGTGGGCTTGACCCCCACCGTCGCCCGTACCGCTGCGGGGGCGCTCGAATACATTCCCGTTGTCCGCGTCAAGAACATCGCCGCCTGTATGGAGGAACTAAAAGAGCGCGGCGTGTGGCTTTTCGGTGCGGAGCTGGAGGGGCAGCCCTACGACAAAACCGACTACTCCGGAGCAATCGCGCTAGTTATCGGCTCGGAGGGAAAGGGCTTAGGCAGCCTTGTGAAAAGTCGTTGCGACCACCTTATATCATTACCTATGCGCGGACAAATCAGTTCCCTGAACGCATCTGTTGCGGCGGGGATTTTGCTGTATGAAATCGCGAAGCAGAGGGGAGGTTGACCACATGGATTTGGCGGAAATTCAGGCAATCCTTAACAGCGCCCAGGCAGTACTGAACAAAGAGCCGGCAGCGAACGCTCAACAGTCTGTAGTGGACAGTACGACGTCTGAAAATAAAGAGAAAAAGGCGGCAGTGGAAAATACAAAGGTGGTGTCGGAAAATAAAGAAGATGCCACGAAACGGATTGCGGCGGGGAGTAATTTACTGCCCCCTGTTCAGGACGCAAAAACAAAAGTTGCCCAGTTAAGCGGTTCGAGCTTCTTTAAGAACGATACCCGTGCCGCCTTTTTTGGCGGCGGGGATGCTGCACAAACTTCCGCAGCCATTGTTCAGGAGGACACTGACGCCATTGAATATCCCGACGGTCAGCTTTTCATCGAGGGCTACAACAAGCCCGAACCTATAGCCCTAAAGTCCGAGAAAAAAGCGCAGCAGGAGCTTGCCGAAAGGGTTCCCGCCAACTTCGAGGTGAACTTTGAATCGGAAGAGCCTGAATCTGTTGTAGAGCGTGAAAAACCTGATGAGCCTGAAGAAACACAGGAAGCCGAAGAAATTTTGGTGGACGAATACCGTCAACCTGAGGATAAGGATGGTTTCAACCGCTCCATCACCAAGCTCGCCAACAGGATGTCTGGCAAGGCGTTCGGCAGTGCGTGTCTGCTGATTTTCGGTGTGGTTCTTGCCGTGCTCTCCTTTGGCGGGGAAAGCGTTTCCACTGAAAACACAACTTTCTCCATGGGGGCAAACGTCATCTGCATGGTGATACTCTTTTACCTGTGCAACCGCGACATGAAGGGTGGATTGCGTTTAGTTTTCAGTTCCAAGCGCGATAACGACAGCGCCTTAGCCCTCGCCTTTGGATTGGGTGCGGCAATCAGCTTTTTACCCCTGTTCAGCGACTTTTTCAGCGTACGTTCCGCTGTGGTATATTCCCTGCCCGTCCTGATATTTGGCTTTTGGAACACCGTGTCCAAGAACGTATTAGTCCAAAATTTACAGCGCAACTTCAACGAGTGGGCAATCAGCCGCGGGGATAAGATCTACAGTGTCCACGCCGTCAAGGACAGGAAACACGCGGCGGAGCTGGCTGTAGCCCTTGACCATCGCACAAAGGATTCACCCATCTTGGTATCCCAAAAAGTAGAATTCCCCGCCAACTTTAAAAGCTGCGGCGATGACACAAAAGTCGCGGACAAGTTCTATCGTTACCTCGTCCCCGGCGCCTTTGGTTATGCGCTGATAATCGCCGCAATACTCTACTTCAAACACAACGATTGGGCAACGATTATCGCCATACTGCCCGCCGCTTTTACCGCTATATTGCCCTTTGCCCTTTTTGCCGCCCATACTATCCCCCTCTATGGGATTCGCTCCCGCCTTGCCAAGGAAAACGCCATGCTCGCCTCTGTTACAGCGGCGCAGGAGCTAGCCGAATCCGATGTCCTCGCCATTGACGCGGCGGAGCTTTTTCAACGGGAGGACTGCTCCCTTTTGGGTATGATACCTAGCTTCAGTAACTCCATTTTACCCCGTGAGGACATATTGGCTCTCGCGTCGATTTTGCGGGAGATGGATAGCCCTGCCGTCAACGGCTTTTACGGCACTTTTACCCTCAATGACGGTGAGAAAATACCCGCTCTGCGGGAAGTGAGAATCGAGAACAGCGGTATTTACGGTCGTCTGCCCTATGATCTGCCCAATGCCCGCAAGGGGCAGCTTGTCCATCTGGGTACATACGATTTTATGAACTCTCACGAGATTAAAAATATCTCCCAAAAGGCGAAAAACGCCGTTCTCAACTACCCGCAGCGCAAGGTGCTTTATTTTGCCGTTGGTGGAGAATTCTCCCGCTGTCTGATGTTTTATTACAGCCCCGCGCCGCCTTTTCCAAAGCTTTTGGCAAATCTCAAGGATGGTTTACAGCTGTTGGTCGCTACCCGGGATCCCAACATAAAAGGAAGCGAGATTGCCCAAAACCTCAAGCTGACACAGGGCAACTTTGCATCCCAAAACGCGGTGAAAATCGCCCACACACGCGCTGAAGAGACATTTCAGCAATACCGCCTGGAAGCTCTTACGGACATGGATGCAAAAGCATTTCATGACGGCAGCGCTTTTTCCTGTTTCTCCCTGCTGCACGCCGCCCGCGCCCTGAGTAAGGGTGCAAAACGCGCCATAACATCCCAACTTTTGGTGCTTATTACCGCTGGTTTGATGTTCGCCCTGTGTCTTGCCTTGGGTATGGATCCCGTTTCCGCAGTGTTGCTCCTGAGCGGCGTTCAATTTTTCGGCGCGGTGGGCACATGGCTTGTGGGACGCGGATGGTGAAACGGCGGTTGGGGCTTTAGGATACAGGAGGGAGAAGCGGTGGAAGCATTACTTTCTGTGGGCATTGACATTGGAACATCAACAACCCAATTGCTGTTCAGCCGGCTGTCGTTGGCGAACACGTCGGGGCTTTTTCGCGTACCCAAGGTGAGCATATGCGAAAAAACTGTGCTGTATCGCAGTGAGATTTACCCCACCCCCATGGTGGGAGATAATCGCATTGACGGAGAAAAATTGCGGGAAATCGTGGCGAGTGAGTACGCAAAGGCAGGCATTCCAGTGGGCGGTACGGACACGGGAGCGGTGATTATCACAGGAGAAAGCGCAAGAAAAGAGAACGCGGCGGAGGTTCTGCGGGCAATCAGCGGCTTTGCGGGAGAGTTCGTGGTAGCGACGGCGGGTCCGGATCTTGAGAGCCGTATCGCGGGACAGGGCAGCGGTGCAGCAGAGCTGTCACGGCAGTGCAAATGCGCCGTGGTAAACCTCGACATCGGCGGCGGCACCACAAATTTGGGGTGCTTTGACAACGGTGCTTTTGTTGGCTGTGCCTGTTTTGATATAGGCGGCAAAATGCTAACGTTCAGCCCTGAGGGCGTATTGACGGGTATCTCGCAAAATGGGAAAAAAGCCGCCGACTTTTTGGGACTGTCCCTGCGCGCGGGAACAAAGCCATCAACCGCTCTGTTGGAAGACATAGCCAACACTTTGGCGGAAACGCTGAAACTCACCGTCCAAGGGAAACACAGCGAACTGGCGGAGCTTTTGCGTACCTCAAACAGCAGTAAAACTCCCCTGAAAAGCAAGACAAACACCCTTGTGACTTTCTCGGGAGGTGTCGCCGATTGCCTCTGGAATGAGGGGATGAAGAGCTTTGAGTACGGCGATTTCGGCGTATTTTTAGGCGACGCCTTGCGCAAAAAATTCCCGAAAGCTATCAAAATCGCCGAAACAATAAGGGCGACGGTCATCGGCGCGGGGAGTCACACAACACAGTTGAGCGGTTCCACGGTGAGTTTGCCCAAGGAGGACATTTTTCCTTTGCAGAATCTGCCTGTTTATTGCGCTGCCGCTGATGAGGAAAGGCTGTTGTGGCGCGGGGAGTTCACGGATTTCGCCCGGGATTTTGGAGATTTTCTGCGCCAGACAGACACTCTCAGCGCGGTTCTAGAGCTTGAGGGCACTGCAAACCCCACGTATTCTCAACTGTGCTTACTGGCGCGAGCCTTAGCGCAAGGTCTTTCGGGCAGAGTGCTGATCGTCGTCCTGCACCAAGACAACGCCAAGGTTTTGGGTCAACTTTTGCGCCCTCTGACCCGGGAAAAATCCCTAATAGTCCTTGACTCTATCCAGGGTGGTCAGAACACTTATTTGGACATCGCAAAGCCCGTCATGGGCGGGCTGAGTGTGCCAGTGGTGGTTAAGACTTTGGCATTGGCTAGCTGAGATTATCATATACTTTAAGGGTGCGGTTTATCATATAGTCTCCTAACTTGAAAATCAACTGGTCTTTGCGGTCTATTTTCAAGTTAGGCGACTATAGATTTTCAACAAGCCCACAATAATCCACTGTTTTCTTATGTGTAAAAAGTCGATTGACTTTTCACTATTTTTCAGTTATAATTGTGGGGCGGCATTTTTTGGGATGGCGCGTGTCCCTGTTCCAGAGCGTGTCATACTCCTAAGCAATTGCGGGGTAATAAGTATCTCACTATCATCAACAATTATGAACTACACATCATTAAGAAAAAAATACCCGGTTTTCCGTTACGAAAGCTTCGCCATTGAGCAGGGCGAGGGCTGTGTTTTGTTGCGTTGGCGGTTTTCCATCGACGGCTTGGCGGTTTTTCAGCCCACCACACGAATTATTACGGAAAACCACAAGCTTCTCAACGCCCTGGATTCTCTCCTCACGGGGAAAATAGTCTTTGCCATGGGGCTGTGTGAGGCGTTGAGTTACTGGAAATGCGCCTGCCCTGCGGTGGTGGAGATTATGCCCGGCAACTCCCTTGACGACTGGGATATAAATTGGTGGAAAACCCTGTGGTATCAAGGCTTGGGAGAGTTTTTTTACCGCAATGAAATTGACACGGATTTTGATGATTTTGTGACTTTTTCCAAAAAAAATGCGGGAGAGATTCACGGCAAAGATGAGTCAAGCCCGCCGGAGCTGACCGACAGAATCTTAATTCCTGTGGGAGGCGGCAAGGATTCGTGTGTCACTCTAGATTTGCTCGCGGACAAAACCGCCACACTCTTCACTATAAACGACCAACCCGCCCGAACACAGTGCGCTGCGGCAGCGGGATACGGCACCCGGGAAATCCTGCGCTGCTACCGCACCATTGACGGCGAGCTTTTGCGTCTGAACACAGAGGGCTACCTCAATGGACACACGCCTTTTTCCGCCGTCACCGCCTTTTTGTCGCTGCTTTGTGCCCATCTCATCGGTGCGGGGGAGATTGCGCTGTCCAACGAATCCAGTGCCAACGAGCCCAGTGTGGCAGGGACACAAATCAACCACCAATACAGCAAAAGTTATGCCTTTGAGCGGGATTTTCGTCAGTATGCCGCAAAAAACTTTGGCAACACGCCAGTATATTATTCACTCCTGCGACCATTTAACGAGTTGCAAATTGCCGCCCGATTTTCCGCGTTGGATCGCTTCCACAGTGTCTTCAGGAGCTGCAACGCGGGAAGCAAAACCAACACCTGGTGCGGAAAATGCGGCAAGTGCCTGTTCACTTTCGGTATGCTATCGGCGTTTTTGCCCCCCGAAAAAACGGCGGAAATCTTCGGCGGCAACCTCTTTGAGGACACGGCTCTCTTACCGGAGCTTGAAGGTCTATGTGGAATCACAGCAGTGAAGCCTTTTGAGTGTGTTGGCACAACAGAGGAATTTTGCGCCGCCCTGAGCCTTACTCTTCCCCGATACGTAAAATTACCGCCGCTCTTAGAAATTTTTTCCAAGTGGGGCACATCTACAGACCCCGCAGGAATTCTGGGAGAGAAAAACAATCAGCATTTTGTACCGCCAGACAAGTTAGGACTCATTGAAAATATGCAAAATGCGGTGAAACTGGAGCTACTGAAGAAAGGACACGGGAGGTAACGCAAAATCTACCGTGCTATGGTGCGAAAATGGGACTTGAGGGCGTTAGGGACTTCTTTGAGGGCAGGCGGATTTTGATTTTGGGCTTCGGGCGGGAGGGACGCTCAAGCCTTAGGTTTTTGCGGAATATTTTTCCCCGTGAGCAAATCGGTATCGCCGACAAAAACCTCATTGAACACCCTGACCAACACTGTGTTTTGCACTGTGGCGAGGACTATCTGGACGCTTTGGGTGAATACGACATCGTGGTGAAAAGCCCCGGGATTTCCTTTGCGGGCGTTGAGATTCCCCAAAATGTCCAGATTACCTGTCAGACGGAAATTTTTCTGCGCTTTTGTCCCTGCAAAACAGTGGGAATTACTGGGACAAAGGGCAAGACGACCACCTCCACCCTGATTTATGAGTTCCTGCGTGAGAGCGGGATAAACACCGTTTTGGCGGGAAATATGGGGTTGCCCGTGTTGGACGAATGGCGCGAGGACGACAGCGTTTTTGTCCTAGAGATGTCCTCTCACCAACTAGAATTTACCCGCGCCTCCCCCCACATCGCCGTGTGGACCAACCTTTATCCCGAGCATTTGGATCACTACGCTACAGGCTTTGAGGGCTATGTAAAAGCTAAATTGAATATTTTGCGCTACCAAAAGAAAGAAGATTTTTACGTTTTTTACCCGCCGCAAGAGGCGTTGGCAAGGCTTGAGCCGGCGGCACAGCCCTGCCCTGTTGCTTTGCCGGAGCGTCATCCCGCGTCTGCCCGCCTGCGGGGCAAACACAACCTTGTGGATTTCGCCCTAGCCGCGAAAGCCGCCGAGCTTTTGGGGGCAACACAGACGGCAATCGCCCGCGTGGGCAAGAGCTTCAGGGGCGTACCGCACCGTCTTGAGCCCATCGCCACCGTGGACGGGGTGACCTTTGTTGACGACACCATCGCCACAATTCCTGCCGCCGCTTTGAGCGCAATCGACACTCTTGAGAACTGCAAAACCCTGATTTTCGGGGGTCAGGACAGAGGCATTGACTACGGCGATTTTGCTAAGGCGCTAGCACAAAGCGACCTGCGAACCCTCATTGCCATGCCTGACACAGGAGAAAAGATCATCGCCCTCGGGGATTTCCACAACAAAACGGTAATTTTTGCCGAGGATATGCCACGCGCCGTTGCCGCCGCCTTTGCGCACACCCGCGCGGGGGAAACCTGTCTGCTCTCACCCGCCGCACCAAGCTACAACGCCTATCGTGATTTCGAGGCCAAAGCGAAGGATTTTCGGCGGTGTATTGACAAATCCCCCCATTCCCTGTATACTATACGCACAGCAAAAAATGCTGCACAAACGAGCAGTTGAAAATATTCAATATGCCCGCAAAACAAACTAGGGCTTTTCTGAAAAAACACCGGATATTTTTGAGATAAAACGGAGCAAAGCGAGGAGAAAACCGCAGGAATATCTTCGTATTCCGAGAGGTTTCAATGATGTTGCAGCCCGTTTTAGTCAAAATAGACAAGTTTTTTTCAGACAGCCTATAAACAAAAGGAGTCATATATGTTTTGTCCAAAATGCGGAAAATCCATGCAGGATGGTGGCGTTTGCCAAGCCTGCGGTTACAGCGCGGCACCGCAGGCAGCCGAGCCGCCACAGAAGGACGCGCCCCAAGCGTATAGCTATCAACCTACACCGCCTGCCGGGGAAACGCCTGCCCAACAATCATACGCCTACGGCTCACCGCAGCAGCCTTACTATCCCCAAGGAACATACGACTACAACCAAGCCATGAACCCCAATGACCAGGCATCCACGCTCCTCAATCTCATCGGCTGCTGTATCCCGTTGGCGGGCTTGATTATGTACCTGACTATGAAAGACGACACGCCAAACAAAGCAAAGGCAATCGCCAAATGGGCTGTCATCGGGCTTGTTGCTAGCGCGGTAATTGGTATTGTTTTCGGTATTATCTACGGGGTTGTCATTGTGGGCGCTCTTGCTGCAGCCGGCGGCGATTGGGAAGAACTTTTACGTGAGTTTGATCCAAACAATGACTTTGGATTTGATTTCGGTTCCCCAGACGGCTTCATGCCGGACGATTTCGGCTTTGACCTGCCAGACAGCTTCTAACCATCGGTGAAAGACTCCCTCAAAGCCTTTGGGCACAAGGTTCTGCGCATCCTGTTTTGGTGTCACCGCAGACCCGAACGCTCCTTTTTTATCCGCGGCAAGCAGTTTCCAATCTGCGCTCGCTGTACAGGTATTGCCGCGGGCTACATCATCGGTATCACCATGGCGATTGTCCTCGGACAACTGCCGTGGTGGATTGTTTTATTGTGCATGATACCCCTGATTGCGGACGGATTTTTGCAGGCTTTGGGTGGAATTGAAAGTACAAACCCTCGCCGTTTTGTGACGGGAGTTCTTTTCGGCACGGCATTAATTGCCATTTTGCGTTGGATTTTCTCGTTTTATATGCTGATAGGGATACGCATTGCGCTTTGTTTTTTGCAGACGGTAAAGGCAGTTTGACAACTTCCCGTATTTTTGATATAATATGCCGGGAGCAATGCAGAAAATGTGGCAAATAATGCCAAATTGGGTATCTGTTGCGTTGCCGCTATATCTTAACTGATCTAGGAATTGAAAGGATATTTTCCCTATGCAGAACATTAGCAAAGAGCAGCAAGTGAGTCTTCTGCGCAATACAAAAACCGACATCAAAACCGTCAAAGAAATCTTGGAGGAATTTAGCGTAGGTGAAATAAAGAAGCTCTTTTCTGATGCTTCCAGGCTGCGTAATTTTTTGATTAGCCTCAAGTTGGGAAAACAAATTAGCGTTCGCGATGAAGAATATTGTATCGGCAAGAGGACAATCATGTCCTTGGAAAAATCAAGATTCTTAAAAATTCAGAAAATAAGTGAGGGTGATAACGCTCTTTCTATAAAGGTGAAAATTAATGAGTGGGCAGACATCAACATGGAACCTGTCGCTGTAGTTGGCGACCAGATTTTCGCGCCTAAGGCCGTTGTAGCCGATGCTGTACGCTATTACGGTGAAATAGCTTATGTCGTTTACAAGGTAACGATAGAAATACCCCTAGAATTGTTTGCAGAAAAGCCGATGGATGTTGTTCTGTTGCGCCGGTACAATGAAAAGCTTTACAGTTGGGGGAAATTTGCCGCCAAAGATATTTCACGTACGCAGTTTCTTGACACTACTGTTGATTTAATCGGTGATAAAAGGGATTTGCGCATCACTGTCTCCCCAAATAAACGGCTTTTCCCGTATCTTGCCAGTGTGGTTATCCCTTGCTATAACGTTGCGAAGACATTGGAACGTACGCTCAAATCTGTGGTCACCCAGTCCATCAACAAAAAACTCATCCAGGTCATTTGCGTGAACGATGGCTCAACAGACAATACCCTTGGAATTTTAGAGCAATATGCCCGCGCCTTTGACTTTATCGAGGTTCATTCCCAACCCAACGGCGGACTATCTGCAGCACGTAACACTGGAATTAGACTTGCCCGCGGCAAATATATTTTTTATCTCGATTCCGACGATGAATTTACCCCATCTATCCTTGAAAAAGTTTGCGCCTTTTTTGACGAGCATTATGATGAGGTGGATTTAGTTGCTTTTGGGGAAAAACGGATTCACCATAGTGGTAAAGTGACTACTCCTCCCCGATACAAAGACATGAAAACTGGAATATATTCTTTGGATGAAACAAATTTTTGTGTCATCCGTGTTAGCGTGGCGGTTAAAAATAAACTTGAGGATAATATTTTTTTCCGCTATAAGGGTCCGGTGGAAGATCAAGTTTATTGCTGTGATATTCTGCGGGACAAAGCGAGTTTTGGCTATGTTGACAGAGTTGGATATGTTTACTATCAAGATAATTATGAATCTATCATGAAAGATGTTGGACCGACACTTTCAAGACAAGACGATTTTTTGGCATCATATTATGATCTGTTTGAAGCATACGAAAACGTGCCGAAATCTTTTCAACGTTTGGCAATTTCCCATCTAACATGGACTTTGTCTGCGCTGTTATACCCTTATGATCCTATTTTTAATAAAAAGTTCTCCGCAATCCTCTCCAAAATTGACCCCAAAAATGTGTTAGATTCGCCTGAAGTCGACGGTTTTCATAAACACTATTATATTGCAAATTATATAAAACCTCAATTTACAATATTAGCGGCTCCAGCTCATGTTGTAGTGCGGCTAATGGATGATTCTATCCTTTTGTGGATACGTCAATTTGAATGCATAATACGAAATATTAAATTCCGCGACGGGAAAATGCTGTTTAAGGGCTTTATTAAGTCCCCACTTTACAATTATGTTGATGAAGCGGCAGATGTTTACTATACTGTTGACGACGAGAATTACACGAAATTACCCGTAACCCTTGCGTTGTATAGTCATTACCAAAACAAGTATGTTAAAACAAACAATTTTTGGATGTTTGAGTGTTGGCTTGACTTGGAGGCAATTACTTCTGATGGTGATGCACCAACGTCCGTTAAAATCAAAGTCAAGTTTGGTGATGTATATTATCCCGTAAAATTTTGGGGTTGGAAATCTATCATATTTAGCGATATGCTAGACAAAAAACTTGTGTACGATGATTTTGTTATTGATTTCGATTTTGATGAGGGAGTATTTGATATTGGAAAAGGTGAGAACGTGGATAAACTCATCGCAAAGGCGTATGCAAAAAAACCTGCTGAGCTCGCTTTTATTAAAAACGTTTATAAACTCAAGAAGACTCGCAAAATATGGCTATACAGCGATATGAACCACGTCAAAAAAGATAACGGTTACTACCAATATATTAACGATTACCAAAAACAGGACGGTATTGAGCGTTACTATGTATCTGATTTTTCGCAAGAAGAACTTGAGATGACGCACGAGCAGTACAAGAATGTAATTCCTTGGCATGGAGGTCTTCACGAGCTTTATTACTATGCCTGTGAAAAGATAATTTCCTCTTTCACAAGTGCGGTCAATGGCGGAAAAACTATTTTCCTGCTTAAAAATGAATACAATTTTCTTGAAGACTTTGATGTTATTTATTTACAGCACGGTATACTTCACACCAGTTATAAGCGCGTTTATCATAAGGACGTATTACGCTGTGAGAAAATTGTTGTTTCAAGCCAGTTTGAAATAGACAATCTGAGCCAAAACTATGGTTATGACAAGGAGCAGTTAATTGTTGCGGGACAACCGCGCTATGAACTGTTGAACACAAAGCAACAGCCCCTTAAGAAGATTCTTTTTGCACCAAGTTGGCGTCTGTATTTTGCCCAACACAAAGACGTTTGGAGAACGTTGGAAACAAGCTTTCTAAAATCAAACTATTACAAAAACTTCTCGAAATTCTTACAATCTCCCCGTTTGGATGAAATGCTGAAAAAACATGGCTACGAGCTTGTTTTCAAGCCGCACCCAATAATCAAGGACGCGGGGGGACTGTTTGACGTAAACTCTGATTATGTTTCGATTTCCTTTGATACAGAAGTTACGCAAGAGGACTTTGAAATCTTCATTACAGATTTTTCTAGCTATGTTTTCGATTTTGTCTATCTCGGCAGGAAAATTATGTATTTTGTCCCAGACATCACGGAGTTTGAGAAAGGTTTGCACGCTTACGCAAAGCTAGACCTCCCATGGGAGGAAGCGTTTGGCAACCTCACGCTGAACCCGGACGATGCGTTGGACGAATTGGAACGCCTGCTTGATGGTAACTATTCAGAGACCTTTGTACAGCGGCAAAAGGATTTCTTCTTGCCACAGAAAAACAACTGCGAGAGAATATATCAGGCAATTATGGAGGAAAATAAATGAAATATTTAATTCGAACGGGAATGTTACCCTATGATAATTTTTCGATATCTAAAGTCTTGCAATATGATTTAACATGGTCCAACATTGGTAATATGTTGTTTCCCGCTAGTGTTATTAAGAGTTTAATGCTTGATGAATCTGTGGAGTTTGTCCCATTGAGGGGACAGTTGAAGGATATAGCGCAAAAACATGAAGCCACTTGTGAAGCAAATATTTTTCCGTTTGCAAATGCTTTTCGGGAAGGTACTGATTCGAGTCAGTACATCGCACTTGTTAAGAATTCCTCAAAGCCAAGTATTATAATTGGGATAGGATTTCAGGGTACTCTAAATGAAAGTCTAAACAAAAAATTTCCGTTCGATGCTGACGCTAAAGATTTAGTGAGTTCGGTTCTTGAAAAATCCGTAAGTATTGGAGTTAGAGGGAAAACGACTAAGCAATATTTATGTGATAATCTAGGCTTCCCGGAAGACAGAGTTGACGTCATTGGATGTCCTTCATTATTTCTCCCTGGTCCAAATTTTTCAGGAATTCGTTCGACTGAAAATGTTGAGAGTTTTGCCCTCACTTTGGACACTAAAATTAGCAAGACAGGATTAAAATTTTTCGAAAGTATAAGTCGCCTGTATAAAATCGGCTTTTTTGCTCAATCTACTCCCGAGTCTCGCCAGATATATGCTCCCTCCCCCATCTCACACGTAAGAGATTATCACGAAGTTTTCCCAACAGAAAACATGGTTTCTTTCGTGAATATCCCTTCTTGGTTGTCTTTTCTGAGAGAATACAACTTTGCTTTCAGCAACAAAGTTCACGGTACTATCGCCGCATTACTTGCGGGTACTCCTGCTGTGTGTCTTGCTGACGATTCAAGATTACTTGAACTTTGTCAGCATCACAAAATCCCTTATGTGCTGCCTGATGAGATTAACGATCTAACACTATCGTCGTTGATTGCCAAAGCTGACTATACTGAATTTTATTCCGTATACAAAAGTAATTTTGAAAACTATGTGAAATTTATGAACAAAAATGGGCTTAAAACAATTTGGGACAATGGCGGTACTGGGGAAGGTTGCGCTTACGACAAAAAAATGAGTTCAATCAAGTTTGAAGGTCCTGTTACGTCAATTTATCAACAAGAACCTAGAGAAATTGTCGCGCGTTTGCATGACTTGATGAAGCAAAGAGAGAAAAATGCTACAAATATTGGAAGCAAAAATCGTTCGCTGAAAATTGCTCGCCTGATGCTTGATGCAGATGAACCTGCTGATAAAGTAAAAGCCTATACAGAAATTTCTGATGAAGGGTTAAAAAAATTGCTAGATATTTAGACTTTCCATCCCACCTAAAAAAATCCCACCCAATGGAGGCAATAATGAGCAATACAAAAAAAAACATCGCAATCATCCTTGCGGGCGGAAGTGGTAAGAGGTGTATGCCCGGCGGCAATACGCCGAAACAGTTTTTCAAGGTGGCGGGCAAGTCGGTTATTGAACACACCATTGATGTGTTTGATAACTCCAAAGTCATTGACGAAATTGCCGTGGTGACAAAACCTGAATATCACGAAAAAATTAGCGACATGATTATTGGCAACTCTTGGGAAAAAGTCACAAAGGTATTGGATTCCGGCGAGCAACGTTATGACAGTTCCCTCTCAGCCATTGCTGCCTATGCTGATGAGGAGAACGCCAACCTTTTTTTCCACGACGCGGTGCGTCCTCTTGTAACAGACCGGATTTTGCAGGATGTTGATGCCGCTTTGGAAAATTACGAGGCGGTAGATGTGTGTATCTCCGCCACGGACACTATCGTTCAGGGCAAGGAAATTATCTCCAACGTCCCCGACAGAAAGCTTTGTTGGCAGGGACAGACGCCTCAAGCCTTTCGCTTGGCAACCATAAAAAAGGCGTATGACAAAGCCCTGAAAGACCCCAATTTTTCCGCGACAGATGACTGCGGCGTTGTGAATATCTATCTGCCGGAAGTGGCGATTAAAATTGTGCAAGGTGAACGCCAGAATATCAAATTAACCTATATTGACGATCTTTATCTCTTGGACAAGCTTTTTCAACTGCGCAGTCAGGAAGGCGACCTCAAAAAAGATTTGAGCAGGCTCAACGGTAAGGTGATAGTTGTATTTGGCGGCAGCCAAGGCATCGGCAAAGAAATGTGTGATATGGCACGTGAGCACGGCGCGGCAGTGTACTCTTTCACGCGGACACAGACAGGTACTGATATTACCAATCCCGCTGACATAAAAAATGCTTTGGCGCAGGTTCACAAAGAAGCAGGTAAGATTGACTATATTGTCAACACCGCGGGAATGCTTGAAATGAAAAAACTTTCTAGCGTCAAAAATGACAAAATCGATTCCCTAATAGATGTGAATTATAAGGGTGTGGTTTATGTTGCCAAGTACGCTTTTCCGTATCTGAAGGAAACTAAGGGAATGCTGCTGAATTTTACCTCCAGTTCCTACACCTACGGGCGAGAGCTTTATTCCCTGTATTCCTCGTCAAAGGCGGCGGTGGTCAACTTTGTTCAGGCAATAAGCAAGGAGTGGCTGAACGATGGCGTTTGCGCAAACTGCATAAATCCCGAACGCACA
>Ga0099364_10002053_pt1 | contig 32402 bp, 30 predicted proteins | sample TergutTh196P3_FD_73070 | JGI IMG/M metagenome (GOLD analysis project Ga0099364, IMG submission 73070) | Microcerotermes parvus P3 segment gut microbial communities from Pointe-Noire, Republic of the Congo - Th196 P3 | ecosystem: Host-associated > Arthropoda: Insects > Digestive system > Gut ... | reverse complement strand
CCGTGAAACCGAATTTCAAGCAACTGACGATGGTACGTATCGGGACATCAGGTGGTTTACAACCCTTTGTGCCTGTCGGTACGTGTGTGGCGGCAGTAAAATCCATCGGATTGGATGGCGTACTGTATTTTTATGCAGGAAATGAAAAAGTACGGGATTTAGCGTTTGAAAACGAATTGCTGAAACAACTTGAATGGAAAATCAACGAATTAGTACCCTACGTTGTTTCTGCCGATGTATCGTTAATAGCCCGGATTACATGCGACGATATCCTTTGCGGAACCACTATTGCCGCAAACGGCTTTTATGGACCGCAAGGACGCGAACTTCGGTTATCACTTGCAGACCCTGTATTAAATCAAAAAATTGAAGCCTTTGAATATAACGGCCAAAAAATCACCAACTACGAGATGGAAAGTTCGGCTTTAGCCGGATTGGCCGCCCTGATGGGACATAAGGCAATGACTGTTTGTTATATAATCGCCGGAAGAATAGATAAGAATATGAACACGGATTATCAAAGCAGTATGTCAGGCTTAGTCGAAAAAGTATTGGAAAGAATATAGTTTTCCATGACATAAATTAAGCGTATCAAAAAAACTTAAATCAACATGACAAAATTATCTATTATTACATACGTCACAATCATTTTCTGTTGTTTTGCCTGCTCACAAAAACAAAACATCCGTTATATGACTGATTTTACGGAGAATTGGAAATTTTACCTGGGCGATGAAATCCAGGCCTCCATGACGAATTTTGACGATATGACCTGGCGTACACTCGACTTGCCACACGATTGGAGCATTGAGGGAACATTCTCGAGCGAACATCCGGCACGACCGTCAGGGGGAGCATTACCCGGAGGCGTGGGCTGGTATCGCAAATCATTCGTTATTCCTTCATCAGAGAAAGGGAAATGTGTTTATATCGATTTTGACGGCGTTTATCGGAACAGTTCGGTATGGATCAACGGCGAATTGCTGGGAAACCGCCCCAATGGATACATATCCTTTCGTTATGACCTTACACCGTATATTCGATTTGGCGAACAAAACACAATCGCTGTACGGGTAGACAATGCGGATCAACCTAATTCGCGTTGGTATTCAGGCTCCGGCATCTATCGCAACGTATGGCTTACCGTAGCCAATCCCGTCCATGTGGCGCATTGGGGTACGTACATTACCACTCCGTCGGTAAACGAACAATCGGCCACTATGGTTGTGCGTACAACGGTGGAAAACAACAACCCATCGGATCAACAAGTGGAAATCACGCAAATTGTGTTGGACGCAACAGGACGTGAAATCAATCGTACCATGCAGCCCATGGTGGCGAAAGCCGGACAGGAAACCGAAACGGAACAAACCATCAAGGTCGATAAACCTCATTTATGGACGTTGGATGATCCCTATCTTTATACAGTTGTAACAGAACTTTCTATTGACAGACAACTTGTAGACCGGTATACGACCGCCAGCGGAATCCGATCGTTTGAATTTTCCGTGGATAAAGGATTTATCCTCAACGGGAAGGTTGTGAAAATCAACGGGGTTTGTAACCATCATGATTTAGGATGTCTGGGAGCGGCTGTTTACACCCGCGCTATCGAACGGCAACTGGAAATCCTGAAGGCAATGGGTTGCAATGGCATCCGTTGTTCGCATAACCCGCCAACACCTGAATTGCTGGATTTATGCGACCGAATGGGGTTTGTAGTGATGGATGAAGCATTCGATATGTGGCTCAGACGCAAATCCCTATACGACTATGCACAGTATTTTGCCGAATGGCACGAACGCGATTTATCCGATTTAGTGAAACGCGACCGCAACCATCCTTCGATTTTTATGTGGAGCATTGGTAACGAAGTGCCGGAGCAATCGACACAGGCCAATGCCGATACATTGACACTCGAACAGGCAAACATACTGCTCAATAACAAACGGGATATAACTTCTTTAGATGCTGACATAGGCGCCAACGAATTAATTACTATTGTATTAGCAGATATAATAAAACAACTTGACCCCACTCGTCCGGTCACTGCCGGATGTGATGATCCACGACCAACCAATCACCTGTTTCGTTCGGGAGCATTGGATCTCACCGGATTAAATTACCATCACGAAGAATATTTCACCGTTCAACAGGATTATCCGGACAAACCATTTATTGTTTCCGAAAGCGTATCGGGACTGATGTCGAGAGGATATTACCAAATGCCTTCTGACAGTGTCTATGTTTGGCCTGTACGTGGAGACAGGTCTTTCACCTATCCCGCCAATCATTGTTCTTCGTACGATAATTGTCATGTCCCCTGGGGCACAACGCATGAAAACAACTGGAACATCACCAAAAAACTTGATTTTGTGGCAGGTACGTATATATGGACAGGTTTTGATTATCTGGGAGAGCCTACGCCATTCGGATGGCCATCGCGCAGTTCTTATTTCGGGATTATTGATTTGGCCGGATTTCCTAAAGACATCTATTATATGTATCAAAGCGAGTGGACGAATCAGGATGTCCTGCATGTGTTTCCTCACTGGAACTGGCAACCCGGCCAAGTGGTGGATGTTTGGGCATATTACAACCATGCGGATGAAGTGGAATTGTTTCTGAACGGGAAATCATTGGGAAGTAAGAGCCGTATGGAAGATGAGTTGCATGTATGGTGGCGTGTACCATTCGAACCGGGCATACTGAAAGCCGTTTCGCGCAAAGCCGGAAAGGATGTATTGATCAAGGAGGTACATACAACAGACAAACCCGAAAGCATCCGGTTGACAGCCGACAGAACGGCCATCGCTTCAGGAGGTAAGGATTTAACTTTCATAACCGTTGAAGCGCTTGATGCCAATGGAAATGCAGTCCCTACGGCTGATCAACTGATCCGGTTTTCACTTGACGGAGATGGCATGATTGCCGGTACCGACAATGGTGATCCAACCGATCCTATATCCTTGAATCAACCCGAACGTAAACTATTTAACGGCAAGGCTTTAATAGTGATTAAATCGGGGAAAAAGAGAGGAACGTTGACTTTATCGGCTTCCGGTGAAGGATTAAACACAACCACATTAACCATTCGATGTAATTAAAAATTTGTCAATGTATAAAAAAGCCGTATCTTTGCAGCCGATTACAACCATAAGTTATGGGGCTGACCGGTTTTGACAGCGGGTAGAAGTGGTTTGTAAGCATGCAGTGCGTCGTTGGCCGGCACTTTAATCTCGGTTGATAAACAATTAACTGGCGAAAATACTTACGCTCTCGCTGCTTGATCGAAGTATAGTAGATTATAGCTTCATCCCTTCACAAGGTGTTGGGACGAGATATCACCCGGCGCTCTGGCTTCGAAGCAAACCGAACAAGGTGGTACAGCAATATCGGGGATAGTGTGAAGCAAGTCCCGATCTTCATGCGAAACAAAGGGAATAAGGTTGCAGTTGGTGGTTTCGGTCTTGCTGCAACACGAAAATCAAGGCGAAGATAAGCATGTAGAAAGCAAATTAATTCCTCGTTTGGACGAGAGTTCGAATCTCTCCAGCTCCACAATATTCCTTATTATCAACATAATCTATGCGAATTGATATACTGACCATATTACCTGAGATGATTGAAGGGACATTGAACTGTTCCATCTTGAAACGAACGCAGGAAAAAGGGTTGGCCGAAATACACCTGCATAACTTGCGTGATTATACGACCAACAAATGGCGGCGCGTTGATGATTATCCTTTTGGCGGCGAGGCAGGTATGGTGATGCAGATCGAACCGATCGACAGGGCAATCTCTGCACTTAAAACCGAACGCGAATACGACGAGGTGATTTTTACTTCACCCGATGGCGAAATGTTCGATCAGCCTCTGGCAAACCGTCTGTCCCTCCTCAACAACCTGATTATCTTGTGTGGTCATTACAAAGGAGTTGATTACCGCATTCGCGAACATCTGATCACCAAAGAAATATCTATCGGCAATTATGTATTGACAGGCGGCGAATTGGCTGCTGCCGTGATTGCCGATGCCATCGTGCGTTTAATCCCCGGAGCAATCGGCGATGAACAAAGCGCGCTTTCCGATTCGTTCCAGGACGGACTGCTGGCTCCTCCCGTTTACACCCGCCCAGCCGAGTATAAAGGCTGGAAAGTGCCGGAAATATTACTTTCAGGCCATGAACGCAATATCAGGGAATGGCGTCTTCAACAGGCACAAGAACGTACCGAACAACTCAGACCGGAATTGTAGAGACATTCAGTTATTTTTGTATCTTTGTCGGCAGAAATTAATCATATCTTATAAACAATGATTGAACTGATTCCTGCAATAGACCTGATTGACGGCAAATGTGTGCGGCTGACACAGGGGGATTATGATTCCAAAAAAATCTATAACGAAGACCCGCTCGAAGTGGCTAAAAAGTTTGAAGACTACGGCATACGCCGTCTGCATGTAGTCGATTTAGACGGCGCACGCGAAGGGCGAATCATTAATTACCGTGTTTTGGAACGTCTGGCTACACGTACATCGCTTGTCATTGATTTCGGAGGTGGTTTGAAAAGCGCACAGGATCTGGAAATCGCATTCGACAGCGGAGCCGAGATGGTCACGGGTGGCAGTATTGCCGTAAAAGAACCTGAACAGTTTATTTCGTGGATCAGACAATATGGTAGCCGGAAAATCATTCTGGGAGCCGACGCGAAAAACAGGATGATCGCTATCAATGGATGGCAAAAGACGACCGAACAGGAACTGATTCCTTTCATCGAAACCTACCAACAGCAAGGAATCCGGACAGTGATTTGTACCGACATTAGCCGCGATGGCATGTTACAGGGGCCTGCAACCGGTTTATACCGCGAAATACGGGAAACATTGCCTGAAATCTACCTGATTGCAAGCGGTGGCGTCAGCTCGATAGACGATATCGAACAGTTGGAGGCAGCAGGCATCCCCGCCGTTATTTTCGGGAAAGCTATTTATGAAGGACGAATCATGTTAAAAGATTTAATCCGCTTTATGGAAGCAGCCAACAAATAAATGAAGATTTAATAACCCACAAATAATTCAAAATGAAAAATTCAAACACAATTTCAGCAATCATCCTGTTAGCAGTAATGGCAGGATGCGGAGGGAGCAAACAATCAGCCGATGACATTATCATCGTTGATGTTACGAAAAGTTATCCTGATAAAGAACTGATTCTCCAGGATTTTATGGATGTTGAATACATTCCGTTGGAAACGAATGACGAATTTGTGACTCAGGGGGATGTGCTTGCTATTGGCAAAGAAATCATGTTGGTAAAAAATTACAGGAGCGATGGCGATATTTTTGTTTTTGACAGAAATGGTAAAGGATTAGGAAAATTCAACCGATGGGGGCAAGGTCCCGAAGAATACATCAGTACTTTTATAAATGTCATGCTGGATGAGGAAAACAATGAAATATTCATACAAGAAATACTTGGAAATAACAAAGGGAGAATAATGGTCTATGACCTATTTGGGAAATTTTTAAGGAGTATCTCGAAAAGAGAGGGCATGAATTATTCGGAATTACAAAATTATGACCGTGAGCATCTGATTGGCAGAGAGACAACTGTGCAAATTGACGAAAAATCGACAGAAAGTCAACCCTATGCCATTGTTTCCAAAAAAGATGGAAGCATGGTCAAAGATATTCGAATAGGCATTAAACAGGGAATAAACACAAGGCTAATTGCAGGCGGTGGAGGTATGGTTGTTGATTTAACTGCAAACACCAGTTCAATCATTCCTTACCATAAAAGTTGGATACTTATGGAACTTTCATCTGACACCATTTTCAGACTTTTACCGGATTACAGCATAACTCCCTTCATAACAAGAACGCCATCAGTACATTCAACGAATCCTGAATTGTTGCTTGTTCCTGACATATTCACAGACCGCTACTATTTTTTGGAAACATTTAAGAAAGAAGTTGAGTCAGTACCCGGATTCTTCAAAAGAACTAAATTGGCGTACGATGTGCAAGAGAATACAATATATGAATACACTGTGCGCAATGATGATTACTCTACTCATAAAATGATAGATATTCCATTCATAAAAAAAATATATGCAATAGACAATGAAATCGCATTCTGGCAAACAATAGAAGCCTACCAACTTGTTGAGGCTTACAAAAAAGGAGAATTGAAAGGCAGGTTGAAAGAGATTGCAGCAGAATTGGATGAAGAAGATAATCCGGTAATTATGTTGATGAAGCATAAGAAATAACCGAATGATCACAAAATCGGTTATTCAGTTATTCAATTATTCAGTTATTTTTTTACCTTTGTCGGCTGAAATTAATTATTTCTTATAAACAATGGCAACAAAAAGAATTATTCCCTGTTTAGACATCAAAGACGGGACAACAGTAAAAGGAGTTCATTTCGTTAACTTTCGCCAGGCAGGTGACCCGGTAGAGTTGGCCATGAATTACAGCCGGATGGGCGCCGACGAACTCGTCCTTTTGGATATCACCGCAACACACGAAGGTCGCAAGACTTTTATTGAATTAGTCCGGGATGTGGCAGCGCATATAGATATTCCACTTACAGTAGGCGGAGGAATCAGCGAATTGGAAGATGCTGAAAGGCTGTTAAACGCAGGTGCCAATAAGGTATCAATCAATTCGGCTGCGATTCGCCGTCCCGAATTGATTGAAGAAATAGCTCAAAACTTTGGAAATCAGTCATGTGTAGTGGCCATCGACGCCAACGAAGAAACAGGCGAGTGGATATGTTACCTGAATGGAGGTCGCATACCAACCACGAGGCGACTGTTTCAATGGGCAGAAGAAGCCGAGAGGCGTGGTGCCGGCGAAATCCTGTTTACAAGTATGACACACGATGGCGTCAAACAAGGCTATCCGAATGAGGCATTGGCCGAATTAGCCGACCGCTTGTCTATTCCAATTATTGCTTCAGGAGGCGCAGGTAAAAAGGAAGATTTCTATGACGTCTTCACCAAAGGAAAAGCTGATGCCGCCTTGGCCGCCAGCGTTTTCCATTTCGGGGAAATCGACATCCGGGAATTGAAACAGGAACTGCACGAGCGAGGAATTGATGTAAGAATTTAAAATACAAGAAATAAAAAAGGATAAAAATCGAATGGAACTGGATTTTAACAAACAAGGAGGATTAATCCCGGCAATCATTCAGGACACCCAAACCGGCAAGGTATTGATGTTAGGCTTTATGAATGAAGAAGCGTACCAGAAAACGATTGAATCAAAGAAAGTAACGTTTTTCAGTCGCACGCGGCAACGGCTTTGGACAAAAGGCGAGACAAGCGGAAACTTTTTACTTGTCGTCGAAATCCTGATTGACTGTGATCGTGATACGTTGCTTATCAAAGTAAATCCGGTCGGCCCTGTATGCCATACAGGTGATGATACTTGTTTTGGCGAACGCAATGAATAGTTTAACGAATGAAAAACGAAGAACTACTTTATTTGAAAGATATTAAGCTTTGTCTTGATGAGAATATCGTTTTGCAAAATGCCTCATTGACACTTCAAAATGGCGAGTTTGTCTATGTGATCGGGAAGGTCGGTTCGGGAAAAAGCAGTTTACTCAAAGCGCTCTATTGCGAGATACCGATTTTGGAGGGAGTAGCTCACGTGATGGGCTATGACCTTAGGAACATAAAAACAAAAGACATACCTTACCTGAGACGTAAATTAGGGATTGTTTTTCAGGATTTTCAACTGTTGACAGACCGTACCGTATATAAGAATCTGGAATTTGTATTGAAAGCAACCGGCTGGACAAAGAAAGACGCTATCGAAACGCGCATCGACGATGTCCTTGAACAGGTTGGAATGCCAAACAAAGGATACAAAATGCCACACGAATTGTCGGGAGGCGAACAGCAACGCATAGTGATCGCCCGTTCACTATTGAACGAGCCGAAATTGATTCTGGCAGACGAACCGACCGGCAATCTGGATCCTGAAACCAGCATCCAAATTGTTCAGCTCTTGCACGATATCTGTAAAAAAGGGAAAGCCGTGATTATGTCTACCCATAATTATACGATCGTAGGATATTTTCCTGCCCGCGTTGTCAAATGTGAAAATACGGGGTTGTATGATATTGGGAGTCGTTTAGATGGTTAATATTTATATAGTTCATAGTTAGCAGTTAATAGTTTTATCGTTTATAGGGATTTTTAAAAAACATTATATAACAATATTGAAACGTATGAAAATTTTAAAGTTTGGCGGAACTTCTGTTGGATCAGCAGAGCGGATAAAAGATGTAACCAAATTAATAAATGACGGAGTTCCTAAAATTGTGGTATTGTCAGCCATGTCGGGAGCGACCAATTCGTTGGTTGAAATTTCGGATTATCTGTATAAAAAGAATCCGGATGGGGCAACCGAGACAATAAACAAGTTGTTGACTAAACACTTGGATGTTATCGAAGCACTTTTCCATACCGAAGAATATAAACAGAAAGCGACAGATTCAATCATTTCCTTTTTCAATCATATTCGCTCGCTTATCAAGGATTCATTTACCTCGGCAGAAGAAAAAGTCATTCTGGCTCAAGGCGAATTGTTCTCTACCCATATAATTCATTTTTATTTGCTTGAACAAGGTGTCCAATCGGTTTTGCTTCCTGCATTGGATTATATGCGTACCGATCAAAATGTCGAACCTGATTTTGCCTATATTAAAGAGAATTTACATACATTACTGAAAACGCATAAAGATGCCGAACTTTATATTACACAGGGTTATATCTGCCTGAATGCGAAAGGTGACATTGATAATCTGGAGCGTGGCGGAAGCGATTACACAGCCTCATTGGTCGGGGCGGCCGTTCAGGCGGAAGAAATACAAATCTGGACAGATATTGACGGAATGCACAACAACGACCCTCGTATTGTTGAACAGACAACCCCTGTCCGTCAGTTGCATTTTGACGAAGCTGCAGAATTGGCCTATTTTGGAGCCAAAATATTGCATCCGACATGTATCCAGCCTGCCAAACTCTATAATATTCCTGTTCGGTTGTTGAATACCATGCAGCCTGATGCGCCCGGAACGACTATTTCCAACACCATGGAAGAGGGAAAAATCAAAGCCGTTGCCGCAAAGGACAATATTACGGCCATTAAAATCAAAAGCGGACGGATGTTGCTGGCCACCGGTTTCCTGCGCAAGATTTTCGAAATCTTCGAGATATATAAAACACCGATTGATATGGTAACAACATCGGAAGTAGGCGTATCCGTTACCATAGATAATTGCAAGCATTTGGATGAAATCGTTACTAATCTGAAAAAATATGGCGCTGTGACTGTTGATCAGGATATGACGATTATATGCGTTGCCGGCGATTTGAAATGGGAGAATATAGGGTTCGAATCTACCATCATCAATGCTTTGAAAGACATACCCATTCGTATGATCTCGTATGGAGGAAGCAACTACAACGTATCGCTGTTGGTGAAATCTTCCGATAAAAATCGAGCACTCAGTGAATTAAGCGAATATTTATTTATAAAATAATATGATAAAAGGAACTTTCCCGGTCGAGAAATTCAGAGAATTGCATACTCCCTTTTATTATTACGACCTCGACCTGCTTCGCGAAACATTAGAACTTGTTTGTTCCGAAACAGCCCATTATGGTTACCATTGCCATTATGCCGTCAAGGCGAATGCCAATCCGCGGATTCTTCGTGTCATTGCCGAAAGCGGATTAGGCGCCGACTGTGTGAGCGGAGGAGAGATACAAGCAGCGTTGGATGCAGGTTTTTCCGCCGGAAAGATTGTCTTTGCCGGGGTCGGCAAAGCCGATTGGGAAATCAATCTGGGATTAGATAACGATATTGCCTGTTTCAATATCGAATCGTTGGCCGAGTTGCGCGTGCTGAACGAGTTAGCCGAAACCAAAGGAAAAACGGCAACCATTGCTCTGCGTATCAACCCGAATGTGAATGCGCTTACCCATGCCAAAATCACTACAGGCCTGTCGGAAAACAAGTTCGGTGTCAACGTCAGTCAGTTGCCTGCCTTGTTTGATGCACTTCCCCGCATGAAAAATACCCGTTTCACCGGCATTCACTTTCATATCGGCTCACAAATCACGGATATGTCGGCTTTCCAAAACCTGTGTATCCGTTTCAATGAGATACAGGATGGTTTGGAAACGAAAGGAATTACCTTGCCACATGCCAATTTCGGGGGAGGTCTGGGCATTGATTACTATCATCCGAACCATATTCCCGTACCCGATATTGAAAACTATTTTGCTGTTTTCCACAAACTTGTCAAACAACGTGCCGGACAACAAATTCATTTTGAGCTTGGTCGTTCGATTGTCGGACAGTGTGGGACAATGATTGCAAAAGCGCTCTATGTCAAAGAAGGGGAAACAAAAAAGTTTGCGATTGTAGATGCCGGTTTTTCCGACCTGATTCGTCCGGCCATGTACGATGCCTATCACCGGATGGAAAATATTACCAGCGACGAAGAAGTTGACGTTTACGACGTGGTAGGGCCTATCTGCGAATCGACTGATATTTTCGGCAAAGAGGTGGAACTGAATAAAGTCCGCAGAAATGACCTGATTGCTTTCCGTTCAGCCGGCGCCTACTGTGAGATTATGGCCTCCCGATACAACTGTCGTCCGCTACCCAAAGGTTATTTTTCGGATGCTATCTGAACTGTGATTTATTTGATTGACATGATAGCCATGATTCACCGTAAGAAATTATATTTCACCGGATTATTTCGTCGTTCCTCCCATGACGACGGCGCACATCGTCTTTGTAAGTCCCCATCATTTTTTACTTGTTTTGATATGTATTTTCATTTTTTTGATTGCCCAGTCGTAATGACTTGAGGTTGTGGAAATGCAGTATGCGCCCAACGTGGTTGTGCCTGTCCAGGGAAATGCTTTTTTGGCAAATAATTCATCGTTAGAAAAGGTGTCAATCAATGCCATTACATCGTTATGGCTTTCTTTTAGCCTCTTTTTGGCATCAATCAATGGCGTATCTTGATGTTTTTTCCAAAATTCAACATTCATGGCGGGATATGTTTTCCAATTATACGGTTCGGGCAAAAAAGGTTTTGCTGCGCCGTTGCGGTTGGCATTCACCCAATTCAACAATAATTGATGCCATTCGTACAAATGTACAAATACATCGCGCAGGTTTTTGTCCCGGCTCCAATGCGCCTCCTTGCCTGCCGTGGCCATTTCGCTGCCAAACGTGGCGTTTTGTTGTTCATCACTCATCGGTTCAATAAGTTTCCACAACTTGTCAAATTGCTCATTGGCGGCAATTTGTAAATCTGTTTTTGTTGTTGCTCTTGACATAATATAAATTTTTATGTTAATAATTTTACAGGAACTCTCAAAACCGTTTTCAACTTCGATACGTCCGTTTTTCGCGGGTCGGACAGGTATATTTCGTGATGCCTTCGCGTTTCGCTGAGGTCGATTTGCAAACCGTTTTGGGCGATAAAATCATTCATCAGTTTCAGCGTTTTCGGTTCATCGTCATACGCGCCAATATGCAGGCACTGTACGCACAAACCCTCTGTTATCTTCAGAAACTGCGCTTTTTGTGTGTCAATTTTTTTCTTTTTCGACACTTCTTTGCAAGCCCATTCAAACACGTTTTCATCCACAAATTCCGGTAAGCGTATCACCGAAAGCCAGCAATAGCGGGATTTATCCCTAATGGAAAAATCTTCGCTATTTTCGAGCCACCAAAAGCCTTCCAACGGCGGGACGACATAATCAAAATAGCCATCGGGTGTATAACTGCCCTTTTTGCTCATTTTGATGGTGTATTGAATGGCGTATAAAAGGGGTATGGTCTGCTGATATGCCCCGTTTTCGTCGTTTGGATTGCCTCTGCCTTCAACGGCTACAAACTGCATTTCGCCCACATCCACAACCGCCGGCATGATTTTAGGCTGATACAACTCTTTGTATTCCTTTTTGTAATCTTTAACTTTTTCCATGTCTGTCATTATTTAATGGGTATAAAAATCTTTGTCAACAGGTTTTCTGCTGTCGTGTCGCGGGGGCTGTTCAGGTATTCCTCAAATGCCATGCTGTGACGTAGCGAATAAGGAAAATTGATACTGATGTTGTTGTATAATTCCTGAAGTCCCGAATAACAGCCTTTGAGCGTATAAACGGCATATTTTCCCCGCCGCAGTTGAATCGTTCCGAACGCCCCGGTGGGAACCATCTTTTTGTGCACCGCAGCGCAGGCATAAAAGCGACATTGGTTGGATAACGTTACATTCGGGTCGTCAAAACTTATCCCGATAAGGCGCGTTTCATGGGATAATGCCTGATTGTTTGCCAAGAAATGAATAAGACTGTCCCACGCCGTTTCGTAAGGCTCTTTTTCGCCGTATTTTCCGATAATCCGTATGTAGACCAATTCCAAATCGCCGACTTCGCAAATTTCAGCATGAAGGTGGTCTTGTCTGTTGCCGCTGCTTTGCATATAATTTTCCAACCTTGTCCGCAGGTCGTTCATATATGCTTTCGGCGATGTTCCGAATTGTTTTTTAAATGCTTTTGAAAATGATTGCGGACTATCGTAACCGACCATTCCGGCAAGTTTGGTCAGGCTCATCGGTTCTGTTTGCATGTACATCACCGCCCGTTCTACACGCTGTCGCGCAATATATGCGTATAATGGTTCGTTCAATGCCGAGCGCATGATGCGAAGCAGTTGCCGCTGGGAAACATAAATTTGGTCAGCCAATGTATCCAATGCCAAAGGCTGATGCAAATTCGCACTGATATAGTCAATTACCCGATTGACCTTTTGCCGGTATATTTCTTCCGTCTCGTTTCGCATACTTCGATTATTCGGCTGTAAAATTAATGTTTCCGAATGAATTGACCATTGTCCAATCTTGCCAATTTAACTTCGTTGTCATTATCTTATATCAGGAACATATTGATGTACACCAGAAATACTGCAGGTCAGATGACTTTGTAAACATGAACCAGGGGGTTGTCGTTGTCTGAATATCTTACATAAAGATACAATAATCCTGTCTCGTTATCAAAATGTGAGCCTGTCACTTGCAAAAAGGTATCCTGATTGTACGACATTGCGGGATTCGGGTTGGTTGTCGGATAGTTTACCGTGTTGTAACTTGATGGGACAAGCCCGACTTTTGAAATTGCGCCCCTCGCCGCTTTACCGAGGGTTTCAAGGTCGTAGAAATACCATAACTGTTGACGTTTTTGAAAAAAACGCGTCCCGCCAAAATCATACGCGGTGCGACCGGTTATCTGACTTACAAATGTCATATAACCCTTTTTGCCTTTGTAGTCGATAAAAACGCCTGTCCTTATTGCATCGCGGTCGGTCCACCTGCCTTCCCATGGCGAGGGGGGATAGATATGCCAGTCTTGCAGCGCGAGGTAGTTTCCGTCCCTGACACAATGTGTAGCGTTATCTTGCGAGTCGTGCGGATAGTAGATAATGGGATTAAAATAGTCGCCTATACTGCCGCTTGCATCAAGTGAAACAGCGCATAAGGAAGGGCCGAGAGAGCGAATGGATACGATACTTTCGGAGCATCCGCCAAATCCTATACAGAGTTTGACGCCGCCATCAAGGTATTCGGTTGTAAAACTTTCGGGGAACGGAGTTACGCCGCCCATGAAACCGCCGAACGGCGCCCCGCCCCTGTCAGCCGGAAGTCGCCAGCCCTGCCGGTCGGATACTGTTCCGTTTTCAAAGTCAAGTTTCGCCCAATACGTCGACGGCAACGACGGCAAATTCCCGCTTGCGGGATAACTTGCATGGTTAGTCCAATACAGCGTGTTTGTTTTTTCGTCGAGCCACATCTCGCCCTGTGACCAGCCTTCCGAACCGCCGCCTGTGTTTACCCTCAGATTGCTTTGCCCGGAAAATATGGTGGTGAGTTCGGCGGTTGGCAGGGCGCTTGAACTTGTGCCGGCGATTTCACCCAGCGTTTGGGGGACAGCGACTTCGTACAGTGTGTTTTGTTGGGAACCTGTTACCGCAAGCATCCGTATTTGTGTGACATTTCCCTGTTCGTCAACTATTTTTCGGAGGGTTATGCCGCTATTGACATACGTTTTTGAGTCGCTGTGACCGTAGATACTGTTGCTTGTATTTGTCCATAATCGCGGCAATTTAAAACTGCCCTGGTATTCAAAGTCGAACTGGTCGGGTACGCCCTGTTTGCGTTCGGGTGCGGGGGGCGGCTGCGCGGCTCTTGGTGAAACAACAAAGTCCACGATTAGTTCATCGCCAAAAAAGGGGCGGTTAAAGTAATTGTTGGCATTGTTCCGGCGTGATTCGCTGGGGTCGGTTATGTGGTAACCCGGGGGGCTGTCTGAGGTCATAGGCCATTGGGCCGTTTGCCAGCGCATGGTATAATTGCCTTCGCTGTCCGGTGCGCGCAGGGTGGTTTGTAAAGTCCAGGACTGTCCCGGGTAGAGGGTCGGGTCGTTTGAACCGTTAACGCCTACGCCGAATTGCATCGGGTAAATAATAAAAAATGTACCGAATGTTTCGTTATAATCATCAAGCCTTTGGCCGTTTTCGTTTGCTGTATTTGGGTTGCCGCGCGAAAGAAGTGATGCGCCATGCGCGTCCTCAATGTCGCGTGCATTTCCCCAGGTTGTTTCGCCTGTGTTTTGAATGACAACTTCAAGTTGAAAAAAATCGTCGGTAACAAGGCGTATCGGATTGCTTGCACCGTGTACATACGGAACACCGTTGATTTTGACGGATTCAAACCGACTCGACATAGGTTCAATTTCCGTTTCCTCTTCAATGATGTCGCGATGATTGCACCCGCCTTCTCCCATGATTATCGACAGTGCAAGTATCGGGTAAAAAAAATCCGTTACAACTTTTCGCAGCGTGTTGTGCATCGTATCACCCTCGTTTTGTGCATATTTTCATTCTTTATGTTCCTTTTTCCGCGGAACGCCTAATCCCATTTTCATTACCAAATCTTCGAAGGTTTTTTTGTCGGCTTTGCAATGTTTTCTTGCTTTTACGCGGTAGTTGTAGATGGCGCTCAGGGAGTAGCGAAGGAAGGAGGCAATCTTCACGCTGTCGGAAATCCCGAGACGGATTAAGGCGAAGATACGCAGTTCGGTGTTCATCAACTCACCGTGCCGCAAGACAATCTTGTCCTGTTCGGAGCGTACGGCATTGAAGTCTTCCACGAAGGTGGGATAGAGGTTCAGGAAAATGGAGTCGAATTTCTTGTACAGTTCTTCCAACTCCTGTTTGATAAGCGTATGGTCGAGGATTTTTAACATTTCGGCAATCCTGTCCTGCTTGGCATGTTTGTTCATGATGCGGAGGTAGGATTCCAGTTTGTCGACATACGCCGAGCATACATCAAAAAAATGGGTGATATACTCTTCTTTCACCAGATTCGATTCCTGCAAACTGTTATTGGCGGCAATCAGTTGATGGTTCAGTTCGTTCAGTTTTTGGTTGACCTGCGATAGTTCGAGGCTCAGGTGTGAAAGCCTTTGATTCTGTCTGTAAAAGACAATCAGGCTGATAGCCAGTACAATCAACAAGATGCTAATCACGATAAGCGACGCATACAGGCGGGTCATTTGCGTTTTACGTTGTCCCTGATAGATTTCGCTGATAATGGGATAATACGTAGAGGCCTCCGAGATGCGGTAGCGCACGTTGCAAAACAAAGCGTCGTCGACTGCCAAATGGATAAACTGGTTGGCAGCAGCGATGTCGCCCTGTTCATAATAAATCAGCGCCAGACTTTGAAACGACGCGTTATCGCGGATACTGTGTTCGATGTCGCTGATTGCCGAAATGGCGCAATACTTTTTATAAAGTTCGATATTTCCTTTTTGCCGGTGCAGGTAGCCAATCAGCCATGCGATATATGCCCTTTCGGGGGTATTGTTATCTTCTTCCAGCAGTTCGAGCAGGGTGTCTTCCGAAGTGGCGGCAGGGTTGCGGAATGCTTGCTGGGCGGCAAATTCTATCCGGTACCGGAGTGATTGCCGGTCTAAGGACATCAACAGGGAATCGCGGTAGGTTTCGCTTCGTTGATAATAAGTCGCACTATTGTTGCTTTGTCCGTAACGGCTGCAAAAAGAGGAATAGGTTTCAAAATAGTCCGACAGCAACGCCCCGTGCAGTTGCTGACGATTGACGCTGCGCAACAGTTCCGACGCCTCAATGTATAACCCTGTTGTTGAATACAGCCAGGATAACTGGATAGACGTTTCCGCAAACCTGACCGTATCGGCTAACTGCAAGGCTATGTCCCTGTTTTTCCGTATATATACAATGGCTGAATCGGCGCAGTATTTCTTATATTCTTCGAATAATTTCCTGTTTATATCGTATTGCTGGCCGGGCGTCAGATTTTCTAACGTCAGTAAATGCTTGATGTTCCGGATATTTTGTTCCTTGATGGCAATATACCGTTCTTTGTTGTTGATGGCCTGATTCAGTTGCTGAAAAATCTCATCGCTTTGGTGAGAAAACGTGCACGAGCAAGCCCCCAAAATCACAAACAGGCTTAGAAACAGATTATTTATTTTCGATAAATTGTTCATCTTAATAAACCACTTTAATGATACGATTCCCTGTTTGAACAATATATACCCCTTGCACGTTCAACGGCACATATATTTCATCGGACACGGCCACACTGCGATATACCACCCCCCCCATGGCGTTATACACGCTCAGCATTTCCCCGACAGATACCCCTGTCACACAAAGCAAACCATTATGTATTCTCACATTCAACGGATTGATATAAAAACTTTCACCCCCGACAATATCCCCGCCATCGCCATCCTCATCGTCTCCATTGTCCTTATCGTCCCTTCCATCACTCCTCACCAAAAACACCCCAAACCGAGGCGCCGTATGCACAAACCGCCTCCAGTTAGGCAAAGACAGATAACCATTAGGCAAATCCACCTCTCCCCCCGCCATTGAAACAATAACAGGACTGCCGGTATATACCCCACTTATAAGAGGCCCCTGCGACAAACGCGAAACATCAAATAACTCATATTTATCCCCGTACGACAATACTTCCGAAAAATCAACCGCGACATGCGGCAAATTCTCCCAATTATAAATCACCACATGCGCCCGCCCGCTTTCATACAGGTTTTTGCGGATAAAACAGACCGTTTCGGAGGGTTCGGACGAAGAATAGGTACTGTTATGTTCCTGATTTGTATCGTTCTTCCATTGTTCAAACGTACGTCCATTCAAAGCGCCTTTGTAATATTTGTTATGATTTAAGGTAGGATTTGCAATATTAGAATTTCCGTCGATATCAATAAGTTGCATCGCCGTTGTACTTGAAACGATAGTATTGCCGGTAAACTTCACCGAGTTCCAGTTCCTGACGATATAAAACGAGCCGTCCACCATATAATTATCGGTAAATTCGGCATTGAGATTGGCTGATGAATAGCCGAACTGCACGCCTGCTTTGGCGGTATAATTCGGTCGAAAGTAAAAATAATTATTTGTCACTTCCATTCTGTCGACCGGTCGCGAGCCGCCTGCGATGATATGGCGTTCCAGAAAGTCGGCGCCGGGCAGGCCGCTGTTAAAAAAGGCGTTTCCTTCGATTTTGAAACCCTGGATTGAGCCGCCTTCCGTATAAGCGTGTATACCTATGCCAAAGGAATTGAAAAAGATATTATCGGTTATCAGTTTGATGCCCTGTGCGTTTTGCGTATAGATGCCGTGACCGTGACCTCTGGTGGAGCCTCTGTAGCCGTTGTGATAGATGATACATCCATAAATCTCGGAATTGACGGCAGGCGACCAGAAACCGATGCCGTTGCCGCCGTTATTGTGGATAATGCAGTTGATAAGTTTGTTGTTTGGCCCGATAAAATACACGCCGTCATTGGTATTCACCGGCGATGTTCCGCCTTCCATCCTGTTCCTGTTCGTACTGGAATTGGTAATGGTCAATCCGATATACCAGACATATTGACCTTCAATCGCCAACACCGCATTGTTTGAGGCTACATTGCCATCGAGTATCACATCAGATTCGGAAACCGCTTTCACGATTACAGGCGTGGCCGGCGTTCCCCGCAAGGTTGACTGAAAAGTACCCGTGTACACGCCCGGATGAATCCAAAGCGTATCGCCGCCCCTGATAACAGAAGTTCTATTCAGCGCCGTATTCAAATCCCACGGATTGGCAAGCGTACCGTTTCCGGCGGGACTTCCGTACACGGTAACATGCCATGAGGCGCCTGTGGCCGTTATACCGGCACAAACGGTGATGATAAGCGTTATAATGACTTTTTTCATGTAGATAAACAATGAACAATGATTAATTGTCAATTGTCAATTATCAATTATCAATTGCAAATATACATGATATTTTCCATAAGATACATTTTTTTGCTGAATTTAGCCTTTAATTGGATAAAAAAGGAGACGAACAGAGCGCATTCGAATCGCCAAACGCAAAATTATTATTATTATCATGTTGTTTATTCAAATAATTAATATAACTTTGTCGCCATAACGCTATAGACAGTAACAGAATGATTGCGCGGCACGAAAAATATTTTCACCTGTTAAGATTAATTAACACTTTATTGTTGGTTAATCGCGAAAAAAGTTTAGAGAGAGAGAGAGAGAGAGAGAGAAAGCCTCTACTATATAATACATTATAAAACACGCGCACGCGCACGTCACGCGCGGAAAATACAAAAATATTTTTTCCCAAATACCCCCCCTTTATCTTATTTTTTTCACAGATTGCCCCCCCTGACCCTGACGGAAAGAAACAGGGAGGAAATGGGAGAAAACGTAGAAACAGGGGAAATGGGGATTCGCCCACCCTCTGTCAGCATTCAAACAATCGACAAGACGACATCAAAAGCAAAAGCCGCCCCCATCGTCCCAACCGTCCCTATTGTCCCTATCGTCCCTGCTCGCGCGAGCAATGACAGCCATATTTCACGGTTCCCTTTCAAGGGGAAACGCTTTACAGCCATATTTCGTACTTCCCCTTCAAGGGGAAACGCTTTACAAGCATATTTCGTCGTTCCCCTTCAGGGGGAATCGCTTTGCAAGCATATTTCGTACTTCCCCTTCAAGGGGAAACGCTTTGCAAGCATATTTCGTCGTTCCCCTTCAAAGGGAATCGCTTTGCAAGCATATTTCACTGTTCCCCTTCAAGGGGAAATGCTTTACAAACATATTTCGTGTTTCCCCTTTAGGGGGAACCGCTTTACAACCGAATCCCGCGCAAGCAAAGTTCAGACAATCGACAAACGACCCCAAAGTCCCAATCGTCCCAACATCAACACCATCACCAACCAAATATTCACTTTTAAAAAATTACAGCAATGATTGACAGTTTCAGTTTTAGAGACCTCCGTAATGCGGAGTATTATCAGTTTATGGTCAGCGTATTCGACCTTTTCACCCAATGCGACTTTGTCCGCGGGAATTTCGAATACCTGTACGAATCGATGGGCGAAAGCCTCCGTGCAGCCGAGACGGCGCTTGCCGCCGAACGCAAAAACGAAAAGGTGAAAGAGAAAAACGAGGCCGACCGTTACCGCGACCGGCTCCACAGCAAACTCTTCAACTACCTCAAGGCTGTCCTCTACGACGAGCGCGACCCGCGTTTCGACGATGCACAGGCCGTGATGCGCATAGTAAAGGAGGCGGGCAACCCTACGCGCTTAGCCGAGAATGCCCAAAGCGCCATGATGACCGCCCTGGGCAACCGCCTCGAGCCGTACCGCAACCAGTTGGAGGCTATCGGCGCACAGCAGATTGCTGACGAAATGCTTGAGGCAAACCGCACGTTTATCACCGTCGAACGCGAACTGCGCGAGATGCTTGCCGCCCAGAAACTCAGCGACACCCCTGTGTCAATGAACGGCGCCCGCAAACAAATCGACCCCGCCTATCGCGCCATCGTGTCCGGCATCAACGTATTCACCAAAGTACCCGCTGCAAAGGAAGAGTGCAAGGCGTTGATAGCCGAAATGAATGTCCTGATAGCCAGATACGACATCCTGCTCTCGGCAAGGAAAAAAGAAAAGAAGGAAAAGCAACCAACGCTTTGCGACGAATGCAAAGAAGAAATGGTTAATGATTAATGGTTAATGATTAATGGTTAATTGAAGAAATGAACACATTGGTTATCAACAGCGCAGTCGCCCAATCAACCCCGCCACAGCGAACAGGATTAACCATTAACCACTAACCATTAACCATTATTAAAAAAAGGTTATCATCATGAACAATTTAAAACAAATCCTCTTCCTGTTGTGTGGATTGATATTCCTTTTCTCCGCATGTGAGCGCGAAGAAGACACCCTTTCCGGCGGCGGCGGCGAAGTCCCCATCCTCATCCCCCCCACCGGCGACCCCGTCACCGTCACCTTCACAACAGTCGAAAACAGTTACGGCAATAACGGAACCGGAGCCGCCCCCATCCTCCGCACCGCAGCCTCCCCCAACCCCTCCGAAGGAGGGGCGTTTCCTCCAGCCTCCCCCAACCCCTCCAAAGGAAGGGTGTTTTCTCCAGCCTCCCCCAACCCCTCCGAAGGAGGGGCGTTTCCTCCCCCTTCGGGGAAGTCAGAGAAGGCTTTCCCTTACCTCATAACCACCGCCATCCTCAATCCTCCCCCTTCGGGGGAGTTAGAGGGGGCTTTTTTTTCCATCCACCTCCGCGCCGCCCACCCCTTCGACACCCCCGGCCACAAACTCCGCATCGCCGCCTACGACACCCTCTCCGTCCCCGGCTCCCCCATCCTGCTCACTCACGCCGACTACGAAGTCTCCCCCTCCGGCGAACTTGCCCACCTTGGCGCCCACCCCATGTCTGTCCCCACCGGCAGCGTCCTTTTCGTCGCCTTCTCTTTCAACGACACCATCACCATGCCCCCCTTTTCCCCGACCATTACGGCCATCGAATCGCGCGACCTGCTCTGGGGCGATACCCTTGAAACCATCTCCCACACCAACACAGACGTACACCTCCGCCTCGACCACCTCTTCTCCAAAATCACCCTGGAGGTCGAAGTCGACAACGGCCCCACCGGCGCCATCAACGCCATTTACGGCGCACGCTACCACCACGCCTTCCCCACACTCAACGTCCAGTCCGGCGAACTGATACCGGGCATCATCGATACCCTTCATTTCACCGGCCTGCAACCCACCCTTAACCCCAACACATGGCAAAGCGACGACCATTACGCCTATACGCACGGCGACCCGCCTGTCGTAACCGTTGACAGCATCACGATAGACGGAACAACCCATACCCCTGCCACTCCCTATACAACCAACTACGACAAACCGTTAGCCCCCGGCAGCGAATACATACTCTATATGGAATTCATACCCAACCTCACCGTCACTCCCGACTACCTGAACTTTGCATGGGACAACACCACAGTCGCGGAAACCGTAACCGTTACTACCATTCATCCGAACTGGACTGTCGCCGGCGTTCCGGGGTGGCTCACCGTAACGCCGCAATCGGGGTCGGGCAACGGCTCATTCACCGTTGTCCCCAACAGCGTCAACAACGCCGCCACCCCGCGCACGGCGACCATCACCGTAACGGCAGGCAGCCGCATCGAAACAATAACTGTCAGACAGAGTTTAAATATTGCCCTGGTGTTTGCCATGGCTGAGCGACGGCTGCCGAACTCCTACATCGGCGCATTCTGGCGGGCAGGCGAAACAGGCGAACGGATTATACGCATCGCAAACGTTACCGCTAATAGCCCCCAAAACGTCGGCCCCTGGATAGCCGAAGTGGCATGGATGGACGGCCGCTGGGCGGCAGGCGATATTGTGCTTGCAGCGGGCGGCAGCCCCGACCCGGGCGTAACATACGACATCGCAACCGAAAGCCCGGGCGACCCCGAAAATTATCAGGTACCGGGCAACGCTCAGTTTGTCAGCGGCACCGTGGCAAGCGGCGGCGACATAGTCTTTCGCATCGGACTGAAAAGCAAATTCTCCGATTCGCCCCAGCACGCATCCGCCCCCGCATATCCCTATACCACCCACTATCCGGTGCGTTACGCCGTTGTCGCCATCTCTTACGGCAATCCGGTGGCGACACAGAAAATCTACCTGCGTCAGGGCCATGACCCCGACTATGTGATGCGACCCAATGATGCCATCAACAGCGGCGGAATGAACAGCCCTACGCGCCCCCTTGCCAGACGGTTCTCCCCCTATAACCTGACCGCCCCGACGTCGGCGCAGTTAAATACAGATATCGGTTATCGCGGCGGCGCCTTTACGCAGTATCCCACGCAGGCCGGCGCTTTCTTCCAGTGGGCTAACGGCGGAACACGCCCACGTTACGCCTGGGCGCCGATTGGCGCTGTGTCGGGGTGGAATACCACTGTCTCGACTGCTTTCTGGAGTACGCTTGCCGCCACTCACGAAACCTGTCCTGCCGGTTATACGCTCGCCGACGGCACGCAGGTTGAGTTTCGACGTCCCGGCGACGGCTTTATCACCTCGCACACTAATCCTGGTGGTAATATCAATTCCGAGATACGCCAGTCACTTACTCAAGACAATAGTATTCTCAATCTTACTAACGGCATTGGCGACGGTAAGGGTAATATAGTCGTCCTGCTTGCTAATTTTGCCAATCATGTCAATGCTCTTTGTTATGCTGACGGTTTCTTCGACCGCCGACAGAGAGTTGTTTCCCCCAGCAATATAGCAAATACTGCCGTTTCTGCAACAACCAATGAAATTGCTTACTGTGGCACGCTGTTCTTTAACTCTGTTACGAACGCCTCGCTGTTTATTCCGAATGCCGGTCATCGTGGCAATGGAAATTCGCCAACAGGTACAGCCTACCAATTTTTCGTATGGACGAGGTCATCCTTCTCCAGTACGCAAGCGTGGAGGTTTTTCACCAGAGCCGACGACGCCGTTTTAATTTATGAAATGAATGATAAGAATGCTGCGTTATCGATTCGCTGTGTGGTGGAACCATCGTCTCTGCCTCCTGCTCCCTGACCTGTCTCCTGCACTCCTTCTCCCACTCGTTTCTTACGAGTGGGAAATGGTTTGAAGTTTCCAACTTCCTTCGTTCTTTGACATATTGGTTTACCCGAAAAAACAATCCCCCTCTCTAATTCCCCTCCTCTAATTCCCCTCCTCTGGAGGGGTAGGGGTGGTCAAGAGGGGCAGGGGTGGTTCTCTAATTCCCCTCCCCTGGAGGGGCAGGGGTGGTCCCATCTTTCAGGCACAAATCGGAACCTTTGCCCAACGCAACGTTGACAAAACCTAATAATCTCTCCGGTTTGTGCCTTCTTTTTTTTCGAATAACTGAATACCTGATTTCGTGTAAATTCGTGGATTTCGTGGACCTTTAACAATTATGAGTTACGAATTGAAAACCGCCCTTAGCCAATCACTGAAAAATTGATTACCCCCCCCGTCATTTCGACCGTAACACACGGAGCGTTAGCGAAGTGTGTGCAGTGGAGAAATCCACCCCGCCTTTTCTTGTCCCCATCGTCCCTCTTGTCCCCATTGTCCCTTTTGCCCCCCCCACTCCGGTCGCAATAACGGCAAGCGCGTTCATCATTGGAGGAGGAAAACCGACAAAGCAACCCGCCATAGCGGAATCCGGAAAACACGGAACACCGGCAAAACCCTGTGTCGGGGGGTTCTAAAGTGTCGTGCGCCCAATATAAATGTTTGTATCAGTGTGAAAGGCAGAAAAGTCACGCAGTGACGAAACTTTATTAACCGTTGGTGAAACGCAGTGCAACCTACGGATTTGGAACTGCATCCTCAAACAAGTCACGCAGTGACGACACTTTCTGAAAACAGGTATCATACATTGTTTCTTTACAGATTGTTAAATAAAGTGTCATCCCTGCGGGATTTTGATGTGTATAGCGCTTTGGCCGAAGGTTAAAACCAACGGTTAATAAAGTGTCATCCCTGCGGGATTTGCGAAACAATAAAAAGCAATGATTATGCTGTTGATAAAACTTTTATAAGCACCTCAATATGTTAAATTTCACTGGATTCCGCCACGCTGGATTGCTACATCGTTCCTCTTCGCAATGACGATGCGTTACATGGCTGTTGACATGACACTATCCAAAACCGCCCTTAGCCAATCACTGAAAAATACAATGAATCAATTATTCATAATTGACTAAGGTCGATTCTTCGAATTCAAAATTGATTTCGTATCTTTGCAGCAGGAAATTGTAAAAGAGTCAAAAAATGGAAAAAGTAACAGCAAAGAAAAAAGTTGCCAAACCGGTGAAAAAAGAAAAGGTATCTGCCAGAGACCGGATTAAACCCAGAGGATTGTATGGCATATTTAAAGGGCAAATTCATTATGATGAAGATGCAGATATCTTTAATTTGGGATTATGAAAGGATATTTGTTAGATACACATATTCTGATTTGGCTGTTAGACGATGATAATCGTCTGAATCAGCATATCCGTGATGATATTGATTTCTTTCAACATGCTTATTACGTAAGTGTGGAGACTTTGCGTGAAATTGTTATCCTTCAGTCATTGAGAAAAATAGAGTTTAATTTCAATCTGGAAAGAATTATTGCAGTTCTGAATGAACGTCAGATTAATATCCTGTCTGTTGATGTCGATGACATCAAAGCGCTGGAAAAACTGCCGATACTTGGCATCAACGAAAAAAAACACGAAGACCCTTTTGACCGGCTGTTAATATCCCAGGCGATAGCAGGTAAATATATTATTGTCAGTTCTGACTCAAAGTTTCCATTCTACAAAAAATACGGATTGAAATTATTGGTAAATGACAAATAAACCGGATTATTTCGCAGGCTGACTCTCTGCCCCCTTTCGTTCTTTTAAGACTGTAAGATGGTAATTGATTAATTGATTTGTTTTTATTTTTTGAGCAGTTCCTCAACTTCATTTTTTAGAACAGGAAGATGATTAACCACAATACTCCACAAAATATCAACTGTTAGCATATCATATCCGTGGATAATATAATTACGGGTATCCACTATTTTGCGGGCATTGGTTATTGAAATTGTTTGATCGGCTTTGAGCATACGATTCATTGCCTCACCAATAATTTCAATATTTCTTTCAACTCCACGCCTCAATAATAGACTGTTAACAAATATATCGTATCTTTTCGGCAGTGTTTCAAAGAAAATATCTATTTCATCAATAGCGATTAAAATATCTTCCAAATGTTTTTTTATACATTCATCCATATAACAGGATTTTTGAATTTTCGATGTTTTTTCGCAGGTAGGAGTTGCGAACAGGTTGTTCTTCCATCAAATCTACACCTCTTTGAAAAACATTTTCCAATGAATATTTAAAGTCGAAATAATGAATAAAATGGTCTTTTACTGCCTGTTTGTCGAAGTCAACAATCAAATCCACATCGCTCTTTTCGCTAAATCTGTCAGTTAAGACAGAACCAAACGCAAACAACTTAGTGACATTATATTGCCTGCATAAATTGCTTATTTGCTCGCTATAGGGAGTAAAAAAAATCATTTCCTTTTCCTTTTCCTTTTATTCACTGCAAAGATAAGATTTTTTCAATTACGGAAATCAAAAACCTGAAAAACTTCTGACCCAGCCGGTTTACACGACATGCGGTCAATAGTCCATAGTTATTCGAAATTAAACGTCAGGATGACCATGCGCGACGTGGCCTTCGACAATGCCTGCGTCATGATCATATCGGCATCATGCGTCAGATCGCGGCGGTCTGTTTCCAACAGATTGGCTAACCCGAAACAGAATTTGATTTCAGGACAAAGTTTAAAGAAAGGCAAATAAATATCGCAACCCAATCCGAACTCAACCCCGTAATCAAACCCTTTTAAAAGAATCGGTTCCCCTTTTTTACGCCCCACATCAAAGGCGCCGTACACACCGCCAAGCATGTAGGGACGATGGTTATTCAACCGAAAAGCCGAATATTTCAAATCCAACGGAAAGGTCAGGTAATTGGAACGCACGGAAGTGGTCATCATCGCCTCACGGTTTCTATTCTCTTTATAATCTTTCGTAACGGCCATCACGGTTTTATCGCCGAAATGAACCGTCGGGGTAAATCGCACACTCAGGTAAGCATTCAATGCGAGGTTGCCGATTACGCCTACGCTGAATCCGGGGTTATACGTGGGTATTTCTGCAAACCAAACCTCTCCGTCGGAAGTGACAGCGCCCGTATTTGTCAGAATCAAATCCTGGGTATGCAGACCGATATGAAATCCCAAATGATACCTTTTCATATCGGCATAAGGCTGGTTTCGAGGCTTTTGTCTTTGCGCCCACAAGCCGGCAACCGCTAAATTACATATACATAGTATGATTAGTAAGCGTTTCAATTCTATTCCTGTTTGTCTTTAATAACGTAAGAACAAAAAAGATATTGTCAGGCGACGATGAAATCCGCATGCAAAAACTTACGCCAAACCTGCGGATTCACTCATACGTTTACCCATTCGCCGCGTCATTTCGACCGTAATACATGGAGCGCAAGCGGAATGTATGAAGTGGAGAAATCTGTATGGTATGCAGGCTTTTTCAATATAGAGATTCCTCCACTATGCATACTCCGCTGACGCTCCGTATGCTCCGGTCGGAATGACGGAGGGCGAAAAGTTTGGTATGAATAATGCAGGTTTAAAAAACAAATTATGTACAGATGAGTAAAAAAAAGCAAAGATATTTTTTGTATTCAAAGAAAGGTGTATATTTGCACCACGTTTAATTTAAAAACTTAGAAAAATGGCTTACGTAATTAGTGAAGATTGTATTGCATGTGGTAGTTGTATTGGCGAATGTCCTGTAGAGGCAATTAGTGAGGGTGATATTTACAGCATTGACCCTGATTTGTGCACCGACTGTGGTTCGTGTGCAGACACTTGTCCGACAGAGGCAATCAGTCCGGCATAACAGTCTTTTTAAGTTCAAAGTTTCGGGTTCATGGTTCAACGTTTGATGTTCCATGAACCTTTTTTATCTTTATAAAAAGCAGTGTTTTGCATTAAAAAAGTTATCTTTGTAATGCAAAACCGTTTGTTTTTGTGTAGGACAAACGGTTAAAATCATGTAAATTATTAATATACTTTCTGAGATATGGAATTATTGGAGATTGTTAGAAAAAAAGCCCGGGTATGGTTAGGAAGTGATTTCGACAAAGAAACGCGTAAAAAAGTGCAAGCCTTGCTGGATCAGGATGATCCGACCGAATTGATTGATTCTTTTTACAGGGATTTGGAATTTGGTACGGGAGGTTTAAGGGGCATCATGGGAGTTGGGAGCAACCGAATGAATATGTATACCGTAGGCGCGGCCACGCAAGGGTTGTCGAATTATTTGCGGAAAGAGTTTGCCGACTTGCAACAAATCAAGGTGGTGGTCGGTTATGATTGCCGCAATAACAGTCGTTTTTTTGCGGAAGTCTCTGCCGATATTTTTACTGCCAACGGCATCAAAGTATATCTTTTCGACGACCTTCGCCCGACCCCGGAAATATCATACGCCATTCGGAAATCAGGCTGCCAGAGCGGTATTGTGATTACGGCATCGCATAATCCGAAAGAATACAACGGCTATAAAGCGTACTGGAATGATGGCGCACAGATGATTGCGCCGCACGACAAAAATACCATTGCCGAAGTGAACAAGATTAAAAACCCCTCAGATATCCGATTCAAAGCCAATAAGGATTTGATTGAAATCATCGGGAAGGAAATGGATGAATTATATATCAATGAGTTAAAAACCATCTCTTTATCATCCGAACAGATTGAGCCTTATAAGGATATGAAAATTGTTTATACGCCGATTCACGGTACAGGCGTGTATATGATACCGAAAGCGCTACAAGCCTACGGATTTACCAATATCATAAATGTACCTGCACAGGATATAATCAGCGGTGATTTTCCGACCGTCGTTTCACCCAATCCCGAAGAGCCGGCAGCCCTGGCGATGGCCGTCGAAAGAGCAAAAGAAACGGATGCCGAACTGGTACTTGCATCTGATCCGGACGGAGATAGGGTAGGGGCAGCCGTCAAAAATGAACAGGGCGAATGGGAATTGCTGAGCGGCAATCAGATAGTGTTATTGTTTATCTATTACCTGATTACCCGCTGGAAAGAATTGGGCAAGTTGAAAGGAAAGGAATATATTGTAAAGACAATCGTCACCACGGAAACCGTTCGTGCCATTGCCGGGCGGAACGGCGTAGAACTATACGATGTATATACAGGATTCAAATGGATAGCCGACGTGATGCGCCAAAATGAAGGGAAGAAAACGTATATCGGCGGTGGAGAAGAAAGTTTTGGCTTTCTCTGTGAAGACTTTGTGCGCGACAAGGATGCCGTATCGGCCTGCTGTATCTTAGCCGAAGCGGCGGCATGGGCGAAAGCGCAAGGTATGTCGTTGTACCGGTTGTTACAGCAAATTTATTTGGAATACGGTTATTCAAAGGAAGTGAATGTATCGGTCTACAAACACGGAAAAAGCGGAGCCGAAGAGATCGAAAAGATGATGAAACAGTACAGGGAGAATCCGTTGACGGAAATAGCCGGTTCGAAGGTTGCCGTACTGTATGATTATGCCTCATTGAAAGGGCATAGTTTTTCCGACGGCGAAGACTTTTCAATCAATATGCCTACCACTTCCAATGTCCTGCAATATGTGACGGAAGATGACACCAAAGTTTCCATCCGCCCATCGGGCACGGAGCCGAAGATTAAATTTTACTTCGAACTTCATTCCAAAGTAAAAACGGTGGAAGAAATCAACAAAGCCGATCAGGTTGCATTGATAAAAATAGACCAAATCAAAGATTCGTTAGGAATATAAAAAAACTAAAAACTAAAAGATAAAAACTAAAAACTTAAAATTAATTGTTATCTTTGCGCTCTCAAATTAATTACAGGAGTTCTTTTAAACAATGATTAACAGGGTTTTAATCCGGATTAAAGTTCTTCAGATAGTGTTTGCTTACTATCAGAACGGATTTAAAGATTTATCAGTAGCAGAAAATGAATTACTTCTCAGTCTGCGAAGATCGTACGATTTATATTATTATTTTCTGCTGTTGATTGTGGAAATTACCCACCTTCACGAACATCAGTTAGATGTGCGGAAACATAGATACCTGCCAAGTGCGGAAGATTTGCATCCGAACACACGGTTGATGAATAATCGCTTTGCCCGTCAGGTCGAAACAAACGAAATGCTTCATCAATATGTCAAAGATCATGGCGTTTCGTGGGCGAATGAAACGGATTTTGTAAAGAAGGTATTGGATATGATTCTCTCTTCGGATATTTATGCTTCTTACCTGAATAATCCGACGGATAATTACGGGACGGATCGTGAATTTTGGCGTTCTGTCTTCCGGAATTTGATTTGCGGGAACGAAGAAATAGAAGAAGCGTTGGAGAATATCAGTATTTATTGGAATGATGATGTGGAGATTATCGAAACGTTTGTGTTAAAAACGGTCAAACGTTTTGACGAATCAAATGGAAGCCGGCAGGAATTATTACCGATGTATAAGGACGATGAAGACGCCGAATTTGCACATCTACTTTTTCACAAATCCATCCAACATGATGATGAATACCGCCAACGTATCGACCGGCACACAAAAAACTGGGAATCCGAAAGGATAGCCGCCATGGATATGGTCATTATGCAGGTAGCATTATCAGAGATGTTGAATTTTCCGAAGATACCTATTAGTGTAACGATGAACGAATATATTGATGCAGCCAAATTTTACAGCACCCCCAAAAGCAGTTTATTTATTAACGGCGTACTCAATTCAATCGTCCAGGAATTAAAAAAAGAAAAATTATTGTTGAAAGATTGATTTATTGTCGTATCTTTGACACTAAAACAAAATAAAAACTAAAAAAGAATTACAATGAACTTATTAACTATTTTACTTCAAGCGCCACAGCCACCGGAACCTCAATCAGGGATGGGGCAATACTCAACTATTATCATGATTGTTGCCATGTTGGCGATTTTTTATTTCCTGATGATTCGTCCGCAGCAACGAAAACAAAAAGAACTTCAGCGCTCGCGCGAGGCAATGAAAAACGGAGACAAAGTGATTACTGCAGGCGGGATTCATGGAAGGATTAAGGAAATATCGGATACGTCGATGTTAGTTGAAGTGTCTGACGGTGTACGTATTCGTGTCGAAAAATCATCTGTATATGCTTCTTCTGAAGATATACAGCAAAAATAATTGAGGTAGTATGTCATGGCTTGATAAACAAAATCCGTTCAAGTCAATCAACAGGATTAAAGTCTTTTTTTTTCAACAACAATGGAAAGAGACTTTAATCTTTTTGTTTTTTCTCCTGCTCTCATTGGGGTTTTGGCTCTTACAGCATTTACAACAGGAATACGAAATAGAGATTGCCGTGCCGGTAAGGTATCGAAATATACCGCCTGAAATGGAAATAACGGAGGAATATCCCCTGGAAGTAATTGCCAAACTGAGAGATAAGGGAATTATATTAATCAATTATTCCTGGTTGCATTCATTTAGCCCGATCGAAGTGAATCTGAACGAACTTCAGAAAGAAGGAAATTATCAGGTAACGCGAAGAATTATTGAAACAAGTATTTCCAAACATTTGATTTCGACCACTTCGCTACTCAGTTTCGAGCCTGAAACCATTATGATTGAATATAGCGCAATGCAAAATAAAGAAGTTCCGGTACAGGCGGATGTTTCAGTTGTGTTGGAACCCGGTTATCAGATTTCCGGGGCAATCACTGTCTTCCCTGAAAAAGTACGTATCTACACCAATAGCAATACGATTGATTTCATAACAAGTGTAAAAACCGTAACCACGGAAATAAAGAAAGCGAATCAAACGTTAGCAATCAAAGTCCGGCTGCAAAAAATCGACAATGTCCGGATGGAACCCGACGAAGTAACTGTAACAGTACCGATTGAAGAGTTTACCGAAAAAAGAATATCGGTTGTGATAGGATGTAATGATTTGCCCGATCATTATATACTACGCTCGTTTCCTTCGACGGTTGAAGTCGTTTGTAACGTTCCGATATCGCGTTTCAAAGATTTAGAGGAAACGGATTTTGAAATACAGATTCCTTTTGAGGAGTTTGAGACCAATCGAACATCCGGAAAAATAATGGTTTATCTGACCAAACAGCCTTCTTGGATTGTTAATCCGGCAATCGTTCCATCTGCGATTGAATTTATCATAGAGCAAAATAACCCATGACCACAATAGGACTGACCGGAGGTATTGGAAGCGGCAAATCAACGGTTGCCTCACTGTTCGAACTATATGGCATACCGGTTTATTCTGCCGACGAAGAAAGTAAACGTTTGCTTGACTCCCTTAACCCTAACAGGTTTTTGACCCCTGTTAGGGTTGAAGATACACAGCATCCTTCTTTTCTTCGCGAACGGCTCACCGCACTATTGGGCGATTCCATCTATGGCCCGGACGGATTGAACCGCCGTCTGATGGCTTCACTTATCTTCGATAATGCCAAACTGTTGGAACAGGTCAATGCAATTGTTCATCCCGAAATAGCCCGTCATTTCCGGTCGTGGATAGAGCGACAAACCGCCAAATATGCCGTGCTGGAGTCCGCCATCCTGTTTGAATCAAATTTCGACCGGTATGTAGATATATGTATAATGGTATATGCACCGCGTGAATTACGTATCAGGCGTGTCATGATGCGCGACGGCATAACCGAATCAGAAGTCTTACAACGGATGCAGCATCAATTACCTGATGAAGAAAAAACAGAACGTTCAGATTATGTGATTTATAACGACGAGAAACAACCACTAATCCCCCAAATCGAAAAGATTATCACTTTTTTGCTAAAGTCAATATAAATCATTACTTTTGCGCTTTAATAATATCAAAATGAAATATAATACAACCGAAACGCGTTTAGTATTACCTGAATATGGGCGAAATATTCAGAATATGGTGAATCATTGCCTGACGATTGAAGACCGGGAAGAACGCAACCGGTGTGCCAATGCGATTATTCATATCATGGGGAATTTGTTTCCGCATCTGCGGGATGTCAATGATTTCAAGCATATTTTGTGGGATCACCTGGCAATCATGGCCGATTTTAAATTAGATGTCGATTATCCGTATGAAATTGTGAAGAAAGAAAACTTGTATAAACGTCCTCCCCGTGTGAAATACGGCCAATCAAAGATTACCTATCGCCATTACGGGAAGTTGATGGAACAGATGATTCATAAGGCTAATGAATTGGAAGATGGCCCTGAAA
>Ga0099364_10002052_pt1 | contig 32419 bp, 22 predicted proteins | sample TergutTh196P3_FD_73070 | JGI IMG/M metagenome (GOLD analysis project Ga0099364, IMG submission 73070) | Microcerotermes parvus P3 segment gut microbial communities from Pointe-Noire, Republic of the Congo - Th196 P3 | ecosystem: Host-associated > Arthropoda: Insects > Digestive system > Gut ... | reverse complement strand
GTTTCAATTTGACATGAGGTCGAGGCGGACGAGGCTTTTGTGAGGAGCAAGCTCCGGTGGAGCTTGCTGACGGAAGGGAGGTGGTAGGGAGTGCACTTAAGTGCATGACCCGAACAAAAACGAGTCCCAACGGAGCGGAGGGGATGATCTGAAAAAGCAAGCTTTTTCAGATCATCCACGGAGTGGAGTAGACGAGCTTTAGCTCGTCTCACGAAGAGATCATGTCAAAGTGGAACCGGTCTAGCCTCTGGTTTTGCTCTTGGGGGCTTTGGCTTTGCGGGGCCCCCCTGGCCAGGGGTTTTGGATGGGCGTAGCTTCTGGAGAGGGGGTTGGGGCGGGAGTGCTTTTGGGCGAGGGGTTTTCCTTGGGGGTGCAGGCGTTGATGGCGGCTACCATAACAACGGCCAGGGGGAGGTTGCATTTTTGGGCGGCCATGAGGCAGTCGTCAAACTCGGGTTTGGCCTGAATAAACTTGCCTTCCAAAAAGCTTTGTTTAACGCGGATAATGCCATATTCCGTTTGCGTTTGCACCGTCCTGCGGGAGAGTACCTGGCGCGCTATGGGCCAGCGGCGGATGCCCAGGGCTGTGGACTCGCGGAACAAAAACTTCTCTATGTCCGCTACACGCCTTGCTTCGCACAGCAAGCCCAGGCATACGCCCAGGCGTCCCTTCTTCATAACGCAGGGTATTTGCCATACGTCCAGGGCCCCCTGGGTGCGCAGCTTGTCGGCCAGCGCGGAAAGCATTTCAGGGGAGGCATCATCCAGGTTGGTTTCTATTTGGCACAAAGCCGCTTGTCGGGTTTGCAGCTCCACAAGGCTTGCGCGCAGCAGGTTGGGCAAATCTGCCGTGTCGCGCTGCCCCAGGCCATGGCCTGTGTATAGCAGGGCGCACTCGGGCGGCGGTGAAAACTCCGCAAAGGCCACCAGCAAAGCCGCCCCCGTGGGGGTTGTCCTCTCCCCTTGCCCCTCATAGCGCACGGGTTTGCCTTGCAGCAAGGCCACCACCGCCGGCGCCGGCACGGGCAACACGCCGTGGGCCGCTTGTATACTGCCTTGCCCCATGGGGGGTGGGGTGCAGTGTATTTTGGGAAAGCCCAGGCACTCCCAGGCCACCACAAAACCGCAAACATCAATGAGGGAGTCCACCGCCCCCACCTCGTGGAAGTGTACTTCCGAGGGGAGCATTCCGTGTATTTTTCCTTCGGCCCTGGCCAAAAGGCCAAACACACTCAAGGAGAGCTCCTTGGCCTTTGGCGAGAGGCCTGAGGCCTTCACCACCTCCTCAATATCCCCAAGGCGGCGGTGCGCCTCTTTCTGCTTGGGCAAGCCAAAGGGGGTGGTGCCTTCTCCCTCTATGCTTGGGGGCTGAGGGCTTTGCCTGGGGGCTTCTTCCTGGGTTTTCACCACCACCCGTGTACCCACCAGGTGGTGGCGCTGTTGCGTCTCCCGGTGCAGGCTCCACCCCTCAAGGGGCAAGGTTTTCAGTTGCGCCAGCAAAACCTCCAAGTCTACGCCCAACTCCAGAAGGGCCCCCAGGCACATGTCCCCGGAAATGCCGCCAATGCACTCCAAAAAAAGCCGCTTCTCTGCCACCGCTTCCTCTTTGTCCATAAAGCCCCCTATAGCACCCCAGAGGGTATAGGCTTGAGAACTTTAATGCGCTGATTTTATTGAATTTTTCCAGAACGGCCGCATCCAGAAACCCCATTGTTTTCGCGCAGTTAGCAACTTAGGGGAACACCTTCATGGGACGTGGCTCCATGGGGTTTTCAGTTGGCTTTTGGGGCTTTATCGGGTTTGGCCTCAAAAAAGCTTTTGAGTTTGAGGAAGTGTTTTTCAAAAATGTGGTAGCTCAGCACGGCCATGGCGCAGCTTAGGGCGCAGCCGAGGCTGCCCAGGAGGAGGGTGGCAGCCAAGGCATGGGGCACCCATTGCTGTACAAACTCCAGGGTATTTCGGCTGACAAAATAATAGGCCAGCATGGCATGGTAAACATAGAGGCCATAGGAGTAGCGGCCCAAAAAGCGCATAAAGGTGGAGCAGAAAAACCCAGCAACCAGGGAGTGGGGTTTGGCGACGAGGGCGCCGGCGAGAATGCCTGCAAACACCACATTAAAAGCGGTTTCTCTTAAGGGCCTGAAAAAATTCCAGAGGGGGGTGTCTTTTTGTCCCCAGGTGAGGAGGAAAGAGAGGAGTACAAAGAGGGCGCCTATGCCCAAAAGCCAAAGGGCGGCTTTGCGCATCCACCGGAGGTGGTGCTCGGCGCTATGGTTGCTGCGCACCACCAGGGCCAAAATGCCGCCCAGGCACAGCGCATCAAAGCGGCAAAATGTCAGCGCATAAATGGCCAGGGGGTTGAGTTCCGCAAAATACATGCCCATGCGCATAAACATGGAAAAAGCCACCAGGCCCATGGCCACGCCTATGAGGGGTTTGCGCGGAAGGCAGAAGACGACAATGGGCCAAAACATATAAAAATGCTCTTCCACGCACAGCGACCAAAAGTGGCTGACATAGGGGAGTTGGGCCCAGTCCGTTATGTGGCGCAGCCAAATATAAAAGTTGAGGCCATAACTCCACAGCCACCCTTGTATGCCTTGGAGGTTGTGCATTTCCTTCAGGGTTTGGGGCTCAAGCGCCACCCATTGGGGAAGGCCGAAAGCCACGAGGGCAATGAGGGCCAGCACGCCATAATAGAGTGGAAATATGCGCAAAAAACGGCGCATATAAAAGTTTTTGAAAAAGTGGGCTTTGGTTTTGGTGTCATACAAAATGCCCGTAATTAAAAAACCGGACAAAACAAAAAACACCTCCACACCCAGGGCGCCATAGGAGAGCAGCTGTTTGAGGGCGTTGTGGAAAAAGCCCCCTCCGGGCATGAGGTTTGAAAAAAGGTGTACGGCCAAAACCAGGCCAATGGCCAAGCCGCGGACGCCGTCCAACGCTGGAATGTGCCCTCGGAAGGCATTTTTCATGGTGCCAAACCCCTTTGGTTTTTTTCAAAGGGCGCCCTCAACAGGGGAAGGAGGTGCCACCCCTCGGGGCCACCCAAGCCCAAAGCCCGGTGGCAATGCGGGTATATATAGCTGGTTGGGTATATATAGCTGGAGGCGCTCATAATAGAGAGTGTTTTTTAGGGGCGGGCCAGGCGCCGGTGCGCACGGCCAGTTTGCTGATGACGGTGAGGGCGAGGGCAAGCCCCATGGAGCTGAAATAGGAGCGGGTACCCATGTCCCCCCAGCATTGGAAGAGGTAAGTAATAACAAAGGACAAGGCCGTAAAAACGGCAACCCTGTCCACGGGGTGTTTGGCCAAAGGGTAGGAGCGTGCGGCGAAAAATACCAAGGCAATGACGGGCAAAAACATGGCCGTAAACCCCAGGAGGCCACCAATGGCCCACATCCACATAATGCTGTTGTGGGGGTGGAATTGGTAGGTGGGCATAACAAAGGAAATGTCCGGCAGCACAATAGGCTCTTCAAAGCGGTGGCCAAAGCCTAAGGGGACAAAGGCGTTTTCGCTCCACGTATAAAGCACGTTAAAGTTTTCCATATCCCTATAGTCCGCACCGGTTTGGGTTGGATCTCCCTTAATGAGGGATTTTACCAAACGGGCGGGGGCCCACAGGGGGTTGGTGTCAAAGGGGTTCACTTTCCAGCCCACGGCCATATACAGCGTGGCCAGGGGTGCAAGCACCACGGCGGCTTGGAGGGCGCGGCGTTTTAAGCGGCTCCAGGGGAGCATGGCCATGAGGGCAAACATGGAGGCGCCCAAGGCGACATAGGCCAATCGCCTGTCATTGTATTTCATTCCAAGGGCAACAATGGGCACCCATAAGGGCAAGTGCCACAAGGTTTTGAGTATAGGGCGCTCAAAGGCCAAGGCCACGGCCATGGTGAGTACGGGGACAAACAGCAAGTTGTCCGAGTGTGAGGTAGTAAATTCCACATCTACCCCCATGGGCCAGGCGACAAAGCGCATAAAATAAATACTCTGCAGGGCTTTTATGAGTGCTGCGGCCACCAGGACGCGGGCAATGAGAATGAAGTCCCCCGTGCGTCCGGGAATGGAGTGCAGGAAGAAAAACCCCATCATGGGGAACAACAGCATTTGGCGCATTTGCCACAGGGACTCGTTGAAGTCCCCGCCTCTGATAATTCCCCATAAGTCCAAGGCGATGACGGTGACAAATTGCAGCACCAGGAGGAAGTTGAGCTGGCGCACAGAAGGCGTGCCCGGCGGATCCAAATGCTCCACGCGAAAAGCCCTGCGCCAGACGCCTACAAACAAAAGCATGAGGACGGCTGCATCCAACCCCGTCAGACGCAAAACAGAAATGCCCGTGGTGGCCGAGAGGTTGAGAAAGAGGAGGCGTGCCAAAGGCATAAAGGGTGAAGCCCACAAGCCTTCAAAAGGGCCCTCGGGGAGATAGTCACAAACCAGCATGAGGAACAAAAGGCACAGGCTGCTGGTGCGCAGGGGCAGGCGAAAAAGCAAAATAAGCAAAGCCCCCACGAGTATGGGCAAAGCCGCTACCACGGGGTTGCCATTGCTCAGGGCGGTGGTCAGCGCTGTTGCCGCGACAAGGCCCAGTGCAAACAAAACCCACAGGGCCATGCGCCAAAACGAGGAGCGGCTTGGGGTTTTGGGGGGCTCTGACAAGAGGGGAAGTTTAACCACCTGAGTATAATGAGAAATATGCGGCTCTGCTTCCACCTCGGCAGCCCCAGGTGCAGAGGCCTTGGCCTTCAAAGCGGCGGCGAGGGGGGCCACAGAGAGGGTTGAGCGCGAAAAAGCAGGAATGTCCACTTGCGTTTTTTCCTCCACCCAGAAACGCCCGGAGGAGGCAGAGGGCAAAAGCTCCTCCACCTCATTGTCCGGCAGCACAGGTGGTGGTGCAGGTGGTGGCACAGGCGGCTCACCCGGCAGCACAGGTGGTGGTGCAGGTGGTGGCACAGGCGGCTCACCCGGCAGCACAGGTGGTGGTGCAGGTGGTGGCACAGGTGGCTCATCCAGCAGCACAGGCGGTGGTGCAGGTGGTGGCGTAGGTGGCTCATCCGGCAGCACGGGTGGTGGTGCAGGCGGTGGCACAGGCAGCTCACTCGGCAGCGCAGGCGGTGGCGTAGGCAGCTCATCCAGCAGCGCAGGTGGTGGCGTAGGCAGCTCATCCGGCAGCGCAGGTGGTGGCGTAGGCAGCTCATCCAGCAGCACAGGTGGTGGCGTGGGCAGCTCATCCGGCGGTGCATAAATAGGGGGGTTGGTAGGTTCAGCAAAAACAGCCTCTAAGCTGTGGTCCCCGAGGCTCTCATCCGTGGGTGGGGCCAGGGGTGTGGGGCCTGGGAGCGGCACAGGCAGCGGCGGCGGCGCATAAATAAGGGGGTTGGTGGGCTCAGCAAAAATAGCTTCCAGGTTCTCGTCGGCCCAGGGGCTCTCATCTGTGGGTGGAGCCAGGGGTGGCATGGGGCCTGGGAGCGGCACAGGCAGCGGCGGCGGCGCATAAATAAGGGGGTTGGTGGGCTCAGCAAAAATAGCCTCCAGGCTCTCGTCGGCCCAGGGGCTCTCATCTGTGGGTGGGGTCAGGGGTTTTTCAGAGGCTTGTGGTGGCGCAACTTCTTGCAGTGGTGCAGTCTCTTGTGGTGGCGCAGCCTCTTGCGGTGGCGCAACTTCTTCTAGTGGTGCAGCCTCTTGCGGTGGTGCAACTTCTTCTAGTGGTGCAGCCTCTTGCGGTGGCGCAACTTTTTCTAGTGGTGCAGCCTCTTGCGGTGGTGCAACTTCTTCTAGCGGTTCAGCCTCTTGCGGTGGTGCAACTTCTTCTAGTGGTGCAGCCTCTTGCGGTGGTGCAGCTTCTTGCAGCGGTGCAGCCTCTTGTTGTGGAGCAGCCTCTGGTGGTGCAGGCTCTGAGGTGTCCACAGGAGGGGCATCCCCTTCTGCTTCGCGTTGGGTGCGCACCCAGCTTTGGGGGGCTTTGTTTTTCCCTGTCAAAGTCAAGCCCAGTTTCCAGAGCACAAACCAAGGCGCGCAGGCCAAGTCCAGGAGGCCTTTAAGGCCTGCTCCCGAGAGTTGCCATCCGCGCAGCACATAAGCAAATAGGCAAAAGGCCCCTGTGCCGAAGAGGAAGGTGGAGAAAAGCCAATGGCCCCCAAGGAGGCTGAGCAGAAAAGCGAGAGACAGGCCAAGCGAGGTGGCCATCGCCAACCAGCTTAAGGGGGGGACAAGCACATCCAAAGCCAAGTCCAAAAGGAGGAGTTTTCTTTGGGAGAGGCCCTGTTTCAGCAGGGGGAGCCCGAAAGTTTTCATGAGGGCAAAGCGTCCCCCTTCCCAGCGTTGCCTTTGGGAGCGGGAGGCTTTCTCATTGCCTGTCATTTCCCCCAGCACCTCGGCTTCGCTGGCATAAAAAACGCGGTAGCCGGCACGCCCCAGCAAAATTCCATATTCCAAGTCCTCCACCACGGAGTGTGCCTGGTGAGGTATTTTGCGGATGAGGGCTGCTGAAAAGCACATGCCGTTGCCGCGCAAGCCGCAAGAGAGGCCGAGGCGCTCTCTGGCCAGGGAGCGGACGCCGTGGAAAGTGGCAAAGGCAATGCGCATAAGGCGTGTGCGCCATGTGCTGTTTATTTCGAGGACGCCATAGTGTGCCTGCACGGCCATGGCGCCCATGTCTATGCGTGCCGCAAAGGCTTTGAGTGCATTGGGAGAGAGGAGGCTGTCAGCGTCGACCACCACCACCGCTTCGGCAAAACCTTCTTCGAGGCTTTTTTGGAAGGCAAACTCCAGGGCATGGCCTTTGCCGCGCTGTGGGCTGTGGCGCTCCCAAACGGTGGCGCCTGCTTTTTGGGCAAGGGGTGCCGTATTATCTGTACAGTTATCGGCAACCACAATGACGCGGAACAAGCCTTTGGGCCAGCTTTGTTTGAGCAGGTTTTCGACGGTGCGAGCAATGCCCGTCTCTTCATTGTGGGAGGGGACTAAAATGTCAAAGCGCAGCGGAGAGGGTTTAATAGAAGGTGCGCGGAGGCGTGCGGACAGCAGTGTGAGGGCTGCCAAATAGAGGCAGGGAAGGGCGACCAGGCTTGCCGCAGTGCACAGGAGGAAGTCCAAAAAATTCATGAGGAGAGTCAGGTGCGGAATTCGGAGAGCACAGGCAATTTAAGTCTCTGTTCCACCTGCCAGGCTTCGATGATGCGTCCGCCCAAAAAGTCAAAGAGGAAGCAAATAAAAACGGAGAGGAGGGCGCCCACCATCAGTCCAGCAATGCTGATGAGGGGGCGGTTGGGGGAGATGGGGCGTTTGGGCATTTGCGCAGGCTTAACAACGCTATAGCGGTATTTGAAAGCAGCCCTTGCCGCATCCAACTCAATGCGTGCCGAGTCCAAGCGCATTTGCAACTCTTGGACTTTGGCAATGGACATGCGCAGCTGCTCTCTGGCCACAAGCACAGAAGGGTCATCATCCATGTCAGGCAGCAACTCCAAAAGCTCATTGGCGCGGTTGACGCCGGAGCGTCTGGTGGTGGTCGAGGAGAAGGAGTCGGTTTCAGGGTCCTTTCCCCCTGCGCTTCTATATTCATCCAGGAGCTGAGTCATTTCGCGTTTGAGAGAAGCCATTTGAGGCGAGTCTTCTTTGGCCACGCGAATGCGGTGCACAAAATCCTTCACTTCGGGGTGGTTTTCCGCATAAAGCACGCGGCGTTCTGTCAATTGGTTTTGCAACTCAGCAAGCCTTCGGCCGCGGGCCTCTTCAAAATCCTCAATGGCCCTTGCGCGGGAGCGGATGTGGAAGCGCAGTTGTGCCAACATTTGTGCGTTGGTGGTTTCCGAGGAAGGCCTGGCCGCCGTCCTGGGGGCACGGGGCTCTGCGGAAGCGGAAGAGGTGGAAGAAGAGGAGCGTCCTTTGCCTTTGGCCCGTCTTTCTTCTACGGCTTTTTCCATGTTGGAAATGGACTGCTCAATGGACAACTCGTTGTTGGTGACGTGGTTTTCGAGAATGGAAATAACCTCGGGGATGGCCGACACCTCTGCCCAATGGCGTGTTTCCAAAAAATTTTGTTGTGCTGTTTCTACAATGCGGCGAGCCATTTGCGCTTCGGGCCAATATACCTCAATGGTCACCGTTCCGTTGGGCCCCGTATATACCACCAGGCGCCTTTCGAGTATGTCCACCATGCCATCAATTTTGTCCTCCTCCGTAGGCGGTTTTGCCAAAATTCCCATCACCTTGTCTTTGAGGCTCAATATGGGGTTGCGCGTTTTTTTCCACTCTTCAACAAGCTCCAACTGTTTAACCATGGTGACGAGGTTTTCATGGGCCAGGACGGTTTCTCGGGCTGCCTGGGTGGGCCCTTCCATGTCCTGAGTCATGTTGCGGTGGGGGTTACCGAGGTTGGCCAGCATGGTATTCCGGTTGGCCAGCAGCACGGCTTCAGAGTGGTATTTAGGAGGAATCACCAAAACCACCGCCAACACCATAATGGAAAGCATAATAAAGGAGAGCAGGGCCACAAGCCGGTGGCGGTTGACAGAGCGGAGGATGAAACCCATCCACAGGAAAATGAGGCGATAGTCAAAGAGGGCTGCAGAGGTGTCAACATCTACATGTTCTTTAGGAGGCAGAGGCTGTGGTGCTTGCATGGCTGAGTCATAATACAGTTAAGGGAGGACTTAATAGAGGAGTTCTTGAAGGCGGATAAAAACAAGGTGCATGAGTTTGTCAGCAGCCATGTACAGTTTTTCGCGTGGCGAAAAAACAAAAGCTTTGTCATCCACCAGGAGAGGAGGGTTTCCATCGTTTGCATTTCGGTATTCTTCTTCCAACAAAACCATTTCGCGTCTCAAAGCAGCCATCCTCGGCGTGTCTTCACCCATCTCGCGAAGTCGGCGTTTCAGCTCTATAATACGGGGGTGGCTCTCCGCATAAACCCGGCGAGCCTCTCTCAAGGAGCTTAACCCTTTATACAGTTTCCGGTCGCGGCCTCTTTCGAGCTTTGCAAGGGCCCTTGTTTGAATGCGGATGTCAGCGCTCAGCTGCTGGAGCCTGTGCGCTGGGGCGTTTTCTGAAGCAGGCTGCAAAAGCGCGTCGGCGCTTGTTTGAGCCTGTGCAGAGGGCCACAAGGCCATGGCAAAAGACGCAACCAAGGACAGAGCAAAAGATGAAGCAAAGGACACAACACAGAAAAAGCGTGCTGCAAAAAGGTGGTCTAGCGCAAAGCGCAGCGAAGAGCCCATCCACAACAACATGAGGCGACAGAGCATGAGAAAGCCCCCCAGGGTTAGGGGTGCTTCACCCTTGAGGTGGGCATGGTTTTTCACCTGTGTTTTTTTCACATATATTTTTTTCACATATGTGTGGTGGCATGGCCTAGTCATGAACAGACCTGGAAAGCACTTCCTGAGGGTCTCTGCCCTGAATGAGGAAAAAATAGATAAAAACGACCGCAACCCAATAAAAAATATTATAGGCAAAAAAGCTGAACAAGGCTTTGCGCAAAGCCAACCCGGGCTGGGGGGTTTTTGCTGCGCGCATCGGTAGGACAATCATCATGACGATGACGGAGAGCAACAAAACCTTTTCCATGACAAACCCAAAAAAACGAAAACAAACACTCAAAAAAACAGTGGTAGCCCCAAGCACCATCGGCCTTATGCTGGGTGCCAGCCTGCTATTTTGCGCATGCAAGCCCCAGGTTGCAAGCACTCCGCAAGAGACCCCCGAAAATACTTTTGCAAAGCCTTCTGCCCCTGCATGGCCCAGCACTGCCGCAGAAGCAAAACCCCTGGCCACCACCTCCATAGCCGTGGATTGCCAGGCCAGCCCCAGGCCCATTAACCCAAACATTTATGGGGTGGCTTTTGATCCACAGCGGGCAGGTGATGATACAGCCCACCATTTGAAGGCGACGGCACGTCGATGGGGTGGAAACCTAAGCACTCGTTTTAATTGGAAACTGGGGAATGCATGGAACACGGCTTTTGACTGGTATTTCAGGAATGTCAACTATACGGGCAACCCCCAATGGCACTATAATGTGTTTTTAAAGCAGCAACGCCAGTGGGGGATGCAGACGGCCTTAACCATTCCCATGTTGGGTTGGGTAGCCAAAGATACGAGCTCCGGAGGGTTTCCGCGCAGCCAGTTTCCACAGCAACAAGCTTTTGAGCCACACCACCCCCAATTTGGCAATGGCATGGGGCTTAATGGAAAACCCCTGAAGGCTGGGTCCCCCACGTTGACTTCCATTCCAGCGCCCCCTGAAATGATGGGGGAATGGGTGAAGGCCATTATAAAGGAGGACAAAGCCAAAGGGCATGGTCGCTCTGTACACCTCTATTTTTTGGACAATGAGCCTAACCTGTGGAACCAAACACACCGGGACGTATACCCTGAGCCCCTCAGCTATGAGGGCTTGCTGGAAAAAACCATTGCCACCATACGCGCCATTAGAAAGGCCGACCCGGAAGCCATTATTGCGGGCCCCTGCGAGTGGGGGTGGACCAACTTCTTCTGGTCCGCCAAGGACATTGCGGAAGGAGGTCCCCGCCTGGCACCGGACAGACGTGCCCATGGGAATGTGCCCCTCGTCCCCTGGTATTTGAAAAAACTCTATGAGCACCAACAAAAAACCGGAGAGCGCATGTTGGATGTGTTGGATTTGCACCACTACCCCCAGGGCCAAGGGGTGGGCATAGGTGAAGAGGGTGGCACCGACGCGCAAACCAGCGCCTTGCGCTTGCGCATGACACGCTCCCTGTGGGATCCCAGCTATACAGAAGAGTCCTGGGTGAATGAAAAAATGCGGTTGATTCCGCTGATGCGCGAGTGGGTTGCAGAAAATTATCCAGGCCTCAAACTCTCCATAGGCGAATATAATTTCGGCGCCGAAAACCACCCCTCCGGCGGGCTTGCACAAGCAGAGGCACTGGGCCGCTTTGCCCAGGAGGGCTTGGACTATGCCTTCGCCTGGTATTACCCTAAAAAAGGCAGCGCCGCCGCCCAGGGCTTCCACGCCTTTCGCAACTATGATGGCAAAGGCGCACAGTTTTTAAACCACTTTTTGCCCAGCACAACCCCTAAAGAGGTGTCCGCCTTCGTCTCCACCAACACAGCCAAGGACAAACTCGTCATGGTGGTGCTGAACCTCAATGCCTCCAAACCCCAAAGCTTGGCATTGGAGCTCCAAAACTGTGGCGCCGTCAAACAAAGCCGCCAATTTGTGACGCGCTTTGATGCCGCAGGCCTGGTGCAAGCCCAAACAGAGCCCAGCGGCACACTGCGGTTGCCACCTTTTTCCCTGGCCGTGGTGGAGTTGCATGTGGGTGGAGAAAAACAGTGAAAGTCCTCTTTGCACTGCCTTTCCCTCCTTTGCCTGCGGATTTTGGCGGCGCCATACGCATGTTTCAGCTGCTGAAACACGTGGCTTTGCACCACGAGGTGAGCGTGCTGAGCTATGGCAACGCCGAAGACAAACAACGCTTGCAAGAAGCCTTGCCCCTCAAAGAGATACATATGCTGCCCTATGCGTGGAAACACCGCCACCGCCGCCTGGGGCAACTCTATTCCAGCTTTACGCGGCACAGCTTTTTTCAGCAGTCCGTGACAAACTCCCGCTATGAGCGGGCCCTCAATGGCCTGCTTGCCAAGCAGCACTTTGATGTTGTGCATACCGAGTTTTCTCACCTGGGCCCCTTCAAACTCCACACCAAAGCCCTCAAAGTGTTGGATGCCCACAACGTTGAATGGGACAACTTCCGGCGCATGTATGAGGCCTCTGCATGGGGCCTCAAAAAGCTGCACTATTGGGCGGAATATAAAAAACAACGCGCCGATGAGTTAAAAACCTGCCTTGCGCATGATGGCATTGTGAGCACCTCCGCGAGGGATTTGGAGCTGTTTTCCCAATGCCTTCCCGGCTTGCGCGGTGCGGTGGTGCCCAATGGCGTGGACCTGGAATATTTTCGCCCCTCCCCCACAGAGCCCAAACCTTTGCACTTTGTTTTTACGGGGATGATGGCCTATGTCCCCAACCATGATGGCATAGGCTGGTTTTTGGACTCCATTTGGCCACGCATTCTGCAAAAACACCCCAAGGCACGCTTCAGCATTGTCGGCAAAAACCCTCCACCTCATGTGCTTGCGCGCCAAAGCGAAAACGTCAGGGTGACCGGTACGGTGGAGGACATACGCCCTTATGTGGAAGAGGCCAGCATTTATGTGGTGCCCCTGCGCATGGGGGGGGGAACGCGCCTTAAAATTGCTGAAGCCATGGCCATGAAGAGGCCTCTGGTAACCACACGCATAGGCTGCGAAGGCATTGGGCTTGTGCACGAGAAAACAGCCCTCCTCGAGGACTCCCCTGAAGGCTTTGCACAGGCCTGCATTCGCCTGGCCGAAAACACAGCCTTGCAAAAACAGCTGGCCGAAGCAGCCTTCCACATGGCTGTGGAAAAACTGGGCTGGCAAGCCATTGGCCAAACCCTCCTGGCTGCATATGAGGCGTGGCTTAGGGCTTAACTCACCCCAAGCCATTTGACGCTAAAAGCCGTTTGGCAAAGCTATTCGACGGCCACCAGTTTGGCATTCATTTCTACGGCCAGGCCTTCTTGGGCGAAAATTTCCACCACTTTTCCATCTTTGGGGCTTTTAAGCTCATTCTCCATTTTCATGGCTTCGACGACAATGAGGCCTTGGCCCTCTGTAACCTCGTCACCTATGGCGGCCAGGAGGCGCACTATTTTGCCTGGCATGGGTGCGCAGAGTATTTGTTTGCCCTCTTTGGAGTGCTCAGGGGCAATGCTGCGCAAGCGCATGCGGCGCTCATCCGCAACGTCGACGAGTATAGGCAAGCCGTTGATGTTGACGTGAACGAGCTCATCTTCATCCGCCTGCGTAATGTCAATGCAGTGGGAGTGGCCGTTAATGAGGAGCGAGACGGCCCCTTGAGGCAAGGTGGGCAACACCAGGGACTCAAGCTCAAATTTTTCGCCGTCCATGGTGATGGCATAGCGGTTGTTGCCGAGCGTTTCGACGTCAATGGCGACAGGCTCGGCGTTTTTAACACTTTTGTTTGTGGCAATATAGCGCATGGTCCTTGTAGGCATTGTTATGCTCTCCTTCTTGCACGCCAGGCCGGAATGAAGCCTTTTTCTTTTCTCGGTGGAACAAATTTCTGGGCAAGGGTTTCGTTTTTCTGGTGGGCATAGACAGCCGCCGCCAAGAGAGCCGTCTTCACATCCTCCGGACTCTTCTTTGTCACCAGCTCTTCATGCTGCCGCAAGAGGAAACCCGTGTCATAGTTGCCGCCTCGGAATTCAGCGTGCTCGATGATGTTGAGCAAATAGGGAATGTTCGTCGTAATCCCCTTGACGACATATTCCTTGAGGGCTTGTTGCAGACGGGCAATGGCCTCCTCTCTCGTGGGAGCCCAGACAGACAGCTTGGAAACCATCGGATCATAATGGTTGGTTACGGTATAACCCGCATAAACCCCCGTGTCGTTTCGCACGTTATGCCCCCCCGGCACCCGCATATACGTAATGCGGCCAGGCGAAGGCATATAGTTGTTGTTGGGGTTTTCTGCATAAATGCGAGCCTCAATGGCATGCCCGCGCGGGAAGAGGGGTTTAAAGAAAGGAAGCTTCTCCCCATTGGCAATACGTATTTGCCAATTGACCAGGTCGACGCCCGTCGTCAACTCGGTGACGGGGTGCTCAACCTGAAGGCGCGTATTCATTTCAAGGAAATAGAAATTCCGGTGTTTGTCGACGAGAAACTCAATGGTGCCCGCGCCTACATAATTGACGGACTTGGCCGCCTTCACGGCCACCTCACCCATTTGGGCGCGCAACTCAGCGCTGACAATGGGCGAGGGAGACTCTTCTATAACTTTTTGGTTTCGGCGCTGCGCAGAGCACTCTCGCTCATTCAGATGAATGACGTTTCCATGCGTGTCTCCAAAAACCTGAATTTCAATGTGGTGAGGCTCTTCGACAAATTTTTCAATATAAACATCGTCATTGCCAAAAGCCCCCATGGCCTCGTTTTTGGCCGTTGTCCACGCGGATTGAATGTCCTTGGCCTCATCCACCTTGCGCATGCCTTTGCCGCCGCCACCCCCCGCTGCTTTCAACATAACAGGGTAGCCTATTTTGTCGGCATAGGCTTTGGCCTCCTCAAAAGAGGTAAAAGGCGTTGTGGAGCCCGGGACGACAGGAACGCCGGCCTTCACCATATGCGCGCGCGCGCGCGTTTTGTTGCCCATGGTTTCCATGGCTTGTGCGGAAGGGCCGATAAAAACAATGCCGGCCTTTTCCACGGCGCGGACAAAGTCCGGGTTTTCTGACAAGAAGCCATAGCCGGGGTGAATGGCATCCGCCCCGGATTTTTGGGCGGCTTCTATTATTTTCTCCTGAACCAAATAACTTTCTCGCGAGGGAGCCGGCCCCACGCAATAGGCTTGGTCGGCCAAGCGCACAACGTGCAGGGCCGAACGGTCCGCTTCTGAATAAACTGCCACCGTGGCAATGCCCAATTCCCGGCACGTGCGCATGACGCGCATGGCAATTTCACCTCTGTTGGCGACAAGAACTTTTTTTATGCGAGACATACCTCTTGCTTAACTCAAGCGTGCTGTTTTGTGTGGCAAAACACCAAAAAAATGCACGAGGTTTTAAAAGTTGTGAGAAAGGACACGAAAACGACATACCCAAATAAAAAAGAGCTGGAAGCATGGGAGCACTTTGCATTAGCATTTTGCCCCCCTTGCTTTGGCCCCGGTTGGGGCCCTTTGTTTTGAGGCCCTCTCCCGCGACGAGGCCACAGGCATTTTGAAATACGAAACCCAATACTCCCAGAGGAAGCTCTGTTGGAAATGCTCAAATTGAGAAGCATTTCGCCAAGGAGCAGGTTAAAAAAAGACTAGACCGGTTTCACTTTGACATGGTCTCTTCATTGGGCTCCGGTTTCGCGAAGGGAGGGCACTTGGGTGCACTCCCCTCACGGAATCCTCGCCCCCATTGAGCTCATGTCCAAGCGGAGCGGAGAGAGAGAAGGAAGAAAAAGCATGTTTTTTCTTCCTTCATGGAGCGGAGTGCAGGCGAGCTTTGGCTTGTCTCAAGCGGAGAGAGAGGGAAGAAAAGCGCGCTTTTTTCCTTCATGGAGCGGAGTGCAAGCAAACTTTGGCTTGTCTCCATTGAAACCAGTCTGGAACTTAAAAGCGGTCTTCACCCAAAAAAGACCCCGCAAAAAAAGACCAGCCTAAAAAGCTAAACCCCAAAAAGGCTGAGTTGAAAAAGGAGAGCCCCAAGGGTTTCTATGTGCATTCACGAAAGAAGAAAATTTAGGCGCGTGCAGGCCCCCATTTTTTGTAGGGCTACGGGCCCTCTCAGCTCGCTGCGCTATAAAACCAGAAACATCAGCCGCGGTGGCATTCGCGTACTTTCAGATGAGAAATATGAGGTTGGACAACGCATGGACTTGGAGCTGCTGTTGCCTGACCAGACCTTTTTGTCTCTGCCGGCCAAAGTGGTTTGGCTTTCAACCTATGAAGGAGAAAACCATGAGGAGCAAACCCATGAAGAGGATACCCACAAGGGCCCCAAATGGGAAATGGGTTTGTGCTTTGTGGATATAAGCCCCAAGGAGATGGAGCTGCTTGAGCCAATTCTCGAAGACGAAGAAGCCGACAAGAGAAAATAAAAGCGCATATTGCTTGCATGAGCAGAGAAACATTTGCAGCCTAAAGCATTATGCAAGCCGTTTATTTGAAGGACTATTGCCCCTCCAGCTGGAAAATTCCCAACATAGAGTTGCGCTTTGAGTTGGGCCTTGAAGAAACCTGGGTGCACGCGCGCTTCCACATGGAGCGCGCAGGCCCTGGGCCGCTGGTTTTCCATGGGGAACATTTGGAGTTGAGGGAGCTGCGCTATAACGGACAAAAACTGGGAGAAGAGGCCTTTCTCCTGGAAAAAGACAAACTCTCCCTCACGCGTCCGCTTGCCGACCTCTTTGTGTTGGAAATGACAACCCGGCTTTGCCCCAAAAAAAATACGGCGCTTGAAGGACTCTATGCCTCCAATGGCTGCCTGTTAACACAATGCGAAGCCCAGGGTTTTAGGCGTATAATGTTTTCCCTGGATAGGCCTGATGTGCTTTCGCGTTTTAAAGTAACCCTGGTTGCCGATGCCCTGCAGTTTCCGGTGCTGCTTTCCAACGGCAACCTCATTGAGCAAGGACACGCAGAGGGACGGCATTGGGCCGTTTGGGAAGACCCTTTCCCCAAACCCACCTATTTGTTTGCTTTGGTGGCGGGAAACCTGGCTGTGCTTGAGGATGTTTTTATAACGCGCTCCGGCCGCCAGATTGCCCTTCGGTTTTTCTCCGCCCCCAAAGACTTGGGTCGCCTCTCCTATGCCATGCACGCACTCAAGCGCGCTTTGCGCTGGGACGAAGAGCGCTTCGGCCTCGAATATGACTTAGAGCAATATATGGTTGTTGCGGTTGCGGACTTCAACATGGGAGCCATGGAAAACAAGGGGCTGAACATTTTTAACACGCAATGCATTTTGGCAGACCAACACATTGCCACCGATGCTGATTTTCGCGTGGTTGAAAGCGTTATTGCACACGAGTTTTTCCACAACTGGACAGGCAACCGCGTGACGCTGAGGGATTGGTTTCAGCTTTCCCTCAAAGAAGGGCTGACCATTTTTAGAGACCAGGAATTTTCAGCAGCCATGCACTCCAAAACAGAGCAGCGGATTTATGATGTGCGCTACCTCAAGGCCATACAATTTGCTGAGGACGCAGGCCCCCTCTCACACCCTGTCCGCCCAAGCCATTATTCCGAAATTAACAATTTTTATACGGCAACGGTTTACCAAAAAGGCGCAGAGCTGGTCCGCATGCTTGAAACGTTGCTGGGCCCAGAAAATTTTGACAAAGCCCTCAAACTGTATTTGCAACGCCACGACGGACAAGCCGCCACATGCGAGGATTTTTTGGCAGCCATGGAAGAGGTGAAGGGTGAAAAACTCTCCTCGTTTATGCATTGGTATACCCAAAAAGGGACGCCCACGCTCCTGGTCGAAGAACAGTTTAATGCAGAAAAACAAACCCTCACTTTGACTTTTCAGCAGCAACTGCCCTCTCAAAAAGACCCTGTGGCAACAGGCCATGCCAAAACCCAAAAGGCTAAAACAGAAAACGCCACAGCAGCCCACGCTTCAACAAAAAAGCCTGAAACCGATAATGTTGAAACAGACAATGTTGAAACCGACAATGTTGAAACAGCCAATGTTGAAACAGCCAATGTTGAAACCGACAATGTTGAAACAGGCAATGTTGAAACAGGCAAAACCACAGAGGGGCATGCAACAAAAGAAGAAGCCGGAGGAGAGGGAGAGGCCAAACCTTTGCACATTCCCCTGCGCATGGCCTTGCTGGACGAAGAAGGCAAAGCGTTGCCCTTGCAGTTGAATGACCCGGAGGGGCCATTTCCGGAAAGGCATGCACCCACAGAGAGGGTTTTGGAGTTGAAAGCGTGGAGGCAGAGTTTTTGTTTTTTCAACATTCCCCAAAAACCCGTTTTGTCAGCACTGCGCGGGTTTTCTGCACCCCTGTTGCTGAAGGTACAAGGGGAGGATTTGCAGCGCTTCAGTTTTTTGGCGCAAAAAGATACCCATGAGTTTAACCGCTGGGAGGCGACAGAGCGCCTTGCCTTTGCCGCCGTGTTTGCAGAAATGCAAGGGCATGTGCCCACGGAGCTTTGGGAAGCCTTGAGGGGGGCTTTTGAGCGCGTTTTGAAGAGTGAAACTTTGGATTTGGCCATGCGTCAACTGCTGGTGGTTTTGCCTTCAGAGTTGGCACTGAGTGCTGCACTGTTGCCCATAGATGCCCCGGCCCTGCGCCAAGCGAGGGAGCGTTTGCGAAAAAAATTGGCGCAAGCCCTTTTGCCGTTGTGGGCCCAAAATGTTGAAGCCTTTGCAAGCAGGGAGCCCTTCCAATTTAGCGGCGCACAGGCGGCGCGGCGTGGTTTTTATAACACCTGCCTGAGCTATGCCGTGTTGGGGGAGCACCCCGAAGCAGAAGCATGGACATGGGAGCGCTTTCAAAAGGCCGACAATTTAACAGAAACATTGGCCGCGCTCCGGCTGATTGAGGCAAGCCCCTGGAAGGGAAGGGAGCAGGCCCTGCAGATGTTTTTTGAGCGCAACAAGCAGGAGGATTTGGTGGTGAATAAATGGTTTTCCCTGCAGGCAACCTCACTGCGCGAGGATACGCTTAAAAATGTACAACAGCTGATATTGCACCCGGCCTTTCGCCCTGAAAACCCCAACCGCATACGCGCCTTGCTGGGCGCCTTCGCCCACCAAAACCCCGGCTGTTTCCACAAAGCCGATGCACAGGCCTATGCCTTTTTGACAGAACACATTTTGGCCCTGGATGCCAAAAACCCTCAAATGTCCTCCCGCCTCGCCAGCGCATTGGCCAGGTGGCAACAACACGTTTCCCCCCAGAAAGAGGCCATGTATGCACAGTTGGAGCGCCTCGCCAAAGCCCCCAAACTTTCACCGGACTTGAACGAGCTGATATGCCGCAGCCTCACAGCGGCCTAGCGGTGCCCGCCCCCATGGGGCCTTGCAGGGGCCGGATGCACATGAACAGGGGCAGGGGCAGGGGCCCTATAATGTACGGGGGGATGCCCATGCCCATGGTGGTGATAATGAGGCTCAGGGTGGTGGTGCCTGACAGGGGTCGGCACAGGTACAGGTACGGGGACACAGCCCCCCAACAACAAGGCCAGCGGCAAGGCAAGAAAGGCTATAACTCGAAGTGTGCTAGGTGACATGGTTTTTATAGGCGCAACAACGGTGTTTATGCTCGGCAACCCCCAAACCCCACAGCGAAAAACAACGGCTTCTGTTTAGAGTTGAACAAGGCCTCCAGCTTCAATTGCAAGCTTTTTCCCTTGGCGTTTTAACAGCATTTTTTGTGGCCCAGCGGAGGGGAACCTCCCCCAGGCCCCACACTTAGCGGCGCCTGGAGCGATCCTCTTTAGAGTTGGAAGAAGGCTTTTCCTTTTTTGCAGAAGGCGGTGCAGCACGCGGCGGCGGCGCAGCAACGCGCGGCGGCGGCGCAGCAACACGCGGCGGCGGCGCAGCAACACGCGGCGGCGGCGCAGCAACACGCGGCGGTGGTGCAACAACACGCGGCGGCGGCGCAACAACGCGCGGCGGCGGCGCAACAACGCGCGGCGGCGGCGCAACAACGCGCGGCGGCGGCGCAACAACACGCGGCGGCGGCGCAACAACACGTGGCGGCGGCGCAACAACACGCGGCGGCGGCACTACAACACGCGGTGGGGGTGCAACAACACGCGGTGGCGGCACCACAACGCGCGGTGGCGGCACTACAACGCGCGGCGGCGGCGCAACAACACGTGGCGGCGGCACCACAACGCGCGGCGGCGGCACTACAACGCGCGGCGGTGGCACCACAACGCGCGGCGGCGGCACCACAACGCGCGGCGGCGGCACCACAACAACGGGTGGTGGTGGCGGGCGTACATATACGACGGGAGGAGAAGGTGGTTCCACATATACGGCAGGCGGAGAAGGCGGCGTTACATAGACCACAGGATCAGGTGGCGGCACCTCAACCTCAACGGGTGGAGCCTCTTCATAGGCCTCAGGGGCCTCATATTCCTCAGGGGCTTCATATATTTCAGGAGAAGGGGGAGGCGGCTCCACATAGCGCACCTGTTTGGGGGCACGTGAGCAGCCTGACAAACTGAAGGGGAGAAAACTCAAACCAAGAAGAACCGGCAACCAAAAAATTCTCGAGTACATAACTTTATATACGACTTTTGAGCACTGTTATTCAATAAGCCCGCCAAGCTCTCATTTAATTATTTAAAAATACTGTGGAATTTAATTTTTCCCCTTGCCTCCAGGTGGAGGGTGTTTTAGCAACAGCCCATGACGGTTGACTATAAGGCAACACTCAACTTGCCCAAAACAGCATTCCCCATGAAGGGAAACCTCTCCACCCTGGAGCCCAAAATGTTGGCCTTTTGGGAGGAGCAGCGCATTTATGAAAAGCAACTTGAAAAAAACAAAGGCCGCCCTGTTTTTTGCCTGCATGACGGGCCCCCCTATGCCAATGGCGAGTTGCATGCCGGGCATGCCCTCAACAAAATTTTGAAGGACATTGTTGTTAAATTTCGAAACCTCGCCGGTTGGCATGCTGAATATGTCCCCGGTTGGGATTGCCATGGCCTGCCCATTGAGCGCGCTGTGGAAAAACGCCTTCTGGCCAAAAAGAAAAAACGCCAGGACATGACGCGCGCCGCGTTTTTGGAAGCCTGCCGCGCCTATGCCATGGAATATGTCCACATACAGAGGGACGGTTTTCGCCGCATGGGCATATGGGGCCGCTGGGAGGAGCCCTACCTCACTTTGCAGTTTGCCTATGAGGCCGAAGAAATTCGCCGCCTCTCGGCCTTTGCCAGACAGGGCCTCCTCTATCGCAAAAAGAAACCCGTCTTCTGGTGCATACATGACTTGACGGCCCTGGCCGAAGCTGAAGTGGAATATGCAGAGCATACCTCCTCCTCTGTTTATGTCGCCTTTGACATACTCAACCCTGAGGTGCTGCCTCCCTCCTCCCTTCACCCCGCCCTCCCTGCGGCCCTGGCCATTTGGACCACCACCCCGTGGACTTTGCCCGCCAACCTCGCCATTTGTGTACACCCGGAATTGGACTATGGCCTCTATGCCCTTGGAGAAAAACAGGTGGTGGTGGCCGAAGGCTTGCTATGCGCTTTTTTGGAAGCCGTGGCCCCCGGCGAGTTGAAGGCCGATGTGAAGGCCTCCCCCGGCACCTTCCGCAAGGAGGACTTGGCCTTCCCCCAAAAATGGCAAGGGGGCCTTAAAGGCGACATGCTTTCAAAACTTCGCTATAGCCACGCGTTTTTGGACAGGGAAAGCCCCGTTGTTTTGGGAAAACACGTCAGCCTGGAAGCCGGCACAGGCCTTGTGCATACGGCGCCGGGGCACGGCCAGGAGGACTTTGAGGTGGGCTTGGAATATGGCCTGGACATATATAACCCCGTTCTGGACGACGGCCGCTTTGACGCCACCGTGGGCGAGCGCCTGCAGGGAATGAAAATAACCCAGGCCGACGAGGTGGTGGTGGACTGGCTTTTGGAGAAGGGGGCTTTGCTGAATAAAAAGGGCGAGAAACTCAAACACAGCTACCCGCATTGCTGGCGCTGCCGCCACCCCATTATATTCCGCGCCACCCACCAGTGGTTTATAGATATAGACGCCAACGGCCTCAGAGAGAAGGCCCTGCACCACATTGAAAACAGCATTCAATGGGTGCCCGCATGGGGAAAGGAGCGCATCCGCGGAATGGTGGCCTCGCGCCCGGACTGGTGCATCAGCCGCCAGCGTACCTGGGGGGTGCCGGTGGTGGTGCCCTTGTGTGAGGACTGCCAAACGCCGGTGGTGGACGAGGCTCTCATGCTGCGGGTGGCCGACATGGTGGAGAAGGAGGGCGTCGCCCTTTGGTATTCCACACCCATGCAACAACTCCTGCCCGAGGGCTATGCCTGCACAAAATGCCAGGGCACACGCTTTAAACCCGAAACCGACATTTTGGACGTATGGTTTGATGCGGGCAGCAGCTTTGCCTCTTTGCCGCGCATGGGGCTGCCTTTCCCCGCGCAGCTTTATTTGGAGGGCTCAGACCAGCACCGCGGGTGGTTTCAGTCCTCTTTGCTGATTGCTGTGGGCACGCGCGGCGCGCCGCCCTTTGAGAGTTGCCTCACGCACGGGTTTATTTTGGATGGCGAGGGCAAAAAAATGTCCAAAAGCCTGGGCAACGGCATAGAGCCTGCAGAGGTTTTCAAAAAATATGGCGCAGAAATTTTGCGCCTGTGGGTGGCCTCCAGTGACTATAGAGACGACGTCAACCTCTCCATGGGCGTTTTGGAGGGCCTTTCTGAAAACTACCGCAAGGTGCGCAACACCCTGCGCTATGCCCTCTCCAACCTCTTTGACTTTTCCCCGGAAAAACATGCCCTCCCCCTGCAAACCTTAAGCCTTTTGGACCAGTGGGCGCTGACGCGGCTTTCCGAGGTGCTCTCTCGCGTCAAAGCCGCTTTTGAGGCCTATGAGTTCCACCACGCCTTCCGCGCGTTGGTGGATTTTTGCACAACGGACTTGTCGGCCGTCTATTTTGACATACTCAAGGACAGCCTCTATGTGTTGCCCCCCCATTCCCCAAGGCGCCGCTCGGCACAAACGGCCTTGTGGCACATTGCCAAAGACTTGTTGGTGGCCTTTGCGCCACTGATGAGTTTCACTGCGGAAGAAGCGTGGCAGCATGTGCCTGGCGACAAACCCGCGTCGGTATTTCTTGAGGAGTTTCCAACGCCAAAGCCTTTGCTTGACGAGGTGCTGCGCCAGGAGTTTGCGCAGTTGCTCAGCTTGCGTGCGGCCATATTGCCTTTGCTTGAGGCCAAGCGGCGCGCTGGCCTCATGGGCAAATCCATTGATGCGCGCGTATTGCTGTGGGCCGAAGGCAAGCAGCGCGCTGTGTTGGAGAAGCATGGGGCCCTGCTGGCGGAGGTTTTTATTGTAAGTCAGGTACAATGGTTTGCTTCTGAAGCGGAGGCCAAGGAGGCAGCGCCTCTGGCTTGGGGCGGAAAGGCAGCAGTAGAGTTGGCAAAGGGGCTGCGTTGCCCGCGGTGTTGGATGTATTTTGAGGAAATAGCGCAGGAGGGCGCGCTGTGCATGCGCTGCCGGAGTGCTGTTGAAAGCCTGCAAGGGGTGGCATGAGGCAAGCCCAGCAGAGCAGCAGGGTGCCGCAAGGGTCTAGGGTTGCGGGCGCACAACGGGGTTTTGCAAAACGCCTATGTTTTCAATGTCTATTTCCACCACATCCCCATGGAGAATGGGGCCAACGCCTGCGGGGGTGCCCGTTGTCACCACATCCCCGGGGAAAAGCGTCATTATCTGAGAAATAAAAGCGACCAGGGCGGGTGGAGAAAATGTCATTTCCGAGGTGTTGCCGTCCTGACGCAACTCTGCGTTGACGCGGCAGCGCACATATAAATCCTCCCAGGGGAGCTCCGTCACCATAAAAGGGCCTACGCAAGCAAAGCTGTCATAGCTTTTGGCTCTCGAAAAATGGTGCTCACGCTTTTGAATGTCACGCGCCGTCACATCGTTGAAGCAGGTCAACCCAAAAATGGCTTCCGAGGCCTCCTGCTCTGTGGCGTTTTTAAGCTCTTTCCCCACAATGAGGGCCAACTCTGCCTCGTGCTGCACCTCATGGCTTGCCTTAGGCAAAACAATGGGCTGTTTGTGGCCGTTGAGTGCGCTCGGGGAAATGAGAAAAATAAGCGGCTCCGGTGGCGTGCTTTTTCCCATTTCAGCGGCGTGCTTTTTGTAGTTTTGGCCCACAGCCACCACTTTGCTTGCCTCTGAAGGCACCAAAATAATGTCCTCGGAAAAGGGCAGCTTGAGGCCCGTCTTTTGAAGGCCTGTCCAGGGGGCATTTGTGAGGACTTCAAAGCTTCTGCCTTCTACCAACGCATAGCGCGGGCCAACAGAGGTTTGAATGCGGGCAAAGCGTTTCATGAGAGCACGTCTCCCATGCCATAGAGGCCTGCCGGTTTTGCCTGAAGCCAGCGCGCAGCGCGCAAAGCGCCTTGGGCAAACTGCTCTCTGCTTTGTGCACCATGCTTAAACTCCAGGCGCTCTCCTTCGCCGAAGAAAAACACCGTGTGCTCGCCTATCACTTCTCCGCCTCTCAATGTTTGTATGCCAATTTCTCCCTCGGGCCTCTCCCCAATGAGGCCACAGCGCTCCATACGCAAATGCTCCCTGGAGAGCCCCAAAGCCCCCGCTGCGTCCTCCGCCAGCTTTAATGCCGTCCCCGAGGGCGCATCCTTCTTGCGCTTGTGGTGTATTTCTAACACCTCCACATTCCACCCTGCCCCCAGGCGCCGCGCTGCCTCCCTTATGGCCAAGGAAAGCACCTGAATGCCCACGGACATGTTGGGTGCCCACAACACCGGCACCCGCTTTGCCGCTGTTGCCAGGGCCGCATGCTCCGCCTCTGAGAGGCCTGTTGTGCCCACCACCAAGGCTATGCCTGCTTTTGCACACAAAGCTGCATGAGTGGCCGTGGCCAAAGGGGTGCTGAAGTCAATAACAGCATCTACCTTTGTGGTGGACAACAAGGCCTCTAAGCTGTCTGTCAGCACCACCTCCCCTGCCCCCGGCAAGGCCTCTGCCAGGGGCTTTCCCACCCAGGCGGAGCCTGGCTCCACCGTCGCTCCCACCAAGAGGGCATTGCCCTCCTTCCGTATACGCATAACAATGGCCTGGCCCATGCGACCCAAGGCAGCCACAACCGCTAGGCGAATGCTCATGAGAGCAGCCCCAGGCCTTGCAAGGCTTCACGCAAGGGGGCGTGGAATTGCGGCGCCAGCGGGGAGAGGGGCAGGCGCAACTCATCCGCAAAAAGGCCCATCCAGTGCAAGGCCTTCTTCACGGGAATGGGGTTGCTTTCCTGTGTCAGCGCGCGGTGCAAGGGTGCCATGGCCATGTGCAGCTCCAACACGCGCTCCACCTCGCCTTTCAGCGCCGCTTTCACCAACTCTCCCATCTGCCGGGGGGCTATGTTGGAAGAGACGGAAATAACACCGCGGCCGCCACAGGCCATGCAGGGCCATACAAACCAGTCATCCCCGGCAAGCACGGTCAACCGCTTGCCGCACTTCTCCATAAGCTCCAAAACACGCGCGGCGGAGCCCAGGGCCTCTTTGAGGGCCACCACCTCTTCCACCTCACACAAGGCCTTCAGCGTGTCAGGCAAAATATCCGTACCTGTGCGCGTGGGCACATTATACACCACCAGAGGAAAGCCTTTGTTCGCCTTGGCCACAGCGGTATAGTGCTCAATGAGGCAGCGCTGTGTTGGGCGGTTATAATAGGGTGTAACGACCAAAGCCGCGTCCGCGCCCAGGTCGCGCATGCGTTTTGTGTTGAGGGTGGTTTGCTCGGTGGAATAGCTGCCGGTGCCAGCGAGGACGGGTATTTTCCCCTTGGCTTTTTTCACGCAAATGGAAACCAGCTTTTCTTTTTCTGCCTCGGAAAGCAGTGGGGCTTCACCCGTTGTGCCTATGGGGACGAGGCCGGAAATGCCATTGGCCAGTTGGTAGTCCACCAATTTCTCATAGGCGGCCTCGTCGAGTTTGCCGTTGCGAAAGGGTGTGGCCAAAGCTGTCAAAACGCCTTCAAATGTTTTCATTGCAACTCCTCTTCAAAATTCAGCTTCTCTTCCATGGGGCCTTTCCACTCTTTTTTCTCTTCCAAGGGGTTGTCCATGCCGGGGGAGGCAGGCCTCTTGGGAGGGGGGCGAGGGGGGCCTTTTATGCCGCAGGCCAAGAGGCCAAGCAACAAGCCTAAATAAAGCAAACAACAACGCATGGGGCCTTCCTAAAAGCGTATTCCCACCACGCCACGCAGGGCATTGGCCGTTTTGGCTTTTTGTGTTCCGTCCTTGCGAGCGTCTTCAAAGCCGGCCAATGGGAAGAGAATACCCCAGGCCAGTTGCATAAAAAAGCCCCCTTCGGACTCATAGCGGGCGCCCACATTAAACTCAATGCCCAAGCCCGCGTTGCCTGTCACTTTTCCATCCGCGCCTAGGGTGGCAGAGGGGGTGGAGCTTCCATAAATGGCGCGGGAGTAGATCATCGACCCAAAAATATCAAAACCATCTACAATCCGGTATTTAACGGTGGGTTTTATATAGAAGGCATCCGTAACGCCTCCTATAATTTCCCGGAACAAAAGCATATCCACCGCATATTCCCGGTTAAAGCGAAAGTTTCGAATGGCGTTGTCTGAGCAACCGCCGGTGTCCTGGCAGGCATATTGGGGTCCGTCTATGTCTCCGGGCTGGGTGGTGTTGTTGGCGCCGGCGGTTTTTCGGCGCGGATGGTTGCCAAAACCGGAGGCCTTGTCACCCGAGGCAAAACCCAGCTCGGCCTTAAGGCTTAAATCTCCCTTATAAAAGAGGTATTCCCCCTGCAACACGGCGCCAAACTGCACCACTTTTAAAGGTTGGTTTCTGCCGGGCACACTGGCGTCGGCAAATGTCATCGCGCGGTTGTCAATGGAGCCCAAAACGGCCGCCGCTTCAAGCTCAAGGCGAAACTGGGGGCGCTCATATTTCAGCCAAATGTCGGGCATAAACAGTTGGCCTTTGCGAGGGACAAAGCCCGCAATGCTGGTCCCGTTTTCAGAGAAGGCGTCGCCATAATAGTCCACCGCATCATAGCGTTGGCTGCGATAGATGAAGTGCACGCCATAATTCCAAAAGGACTCTCCGGCGGCGAGTTTGGCCTTGCGTTGGCTTTGGGTGTCCTTGCGAGCGAGCACAGCGCCCACGGAATAGCTGGTATCCTTGGTGCTCAAGCCCACGGGTTGGCCGCTGCCTGCCCCGCTGGAGGAGGAGACGCCTGAAACATTTATTTCAAACAGTGAGGCGGCATACCAACCGGCGAAAGGCTCCACAACAAAGAGGAGGCGATCTGTCGTATCACCCAGGTTGCAGTCCAAACAACTCCCGTCATTGTGCAGCATACCCAAGCCCCAGTTGGAGGGCATGCGTCCAAAATAAAACACCCCCACGGGTGTGGAAATTTCTCCCCAAGCCCTTTTCACCACGAGGGAGCTGCCCAGGGAGTTGATGCCGGAGTTGAGGGGGGCCTGGGAGTTGGAAAACACGCCAAACACATCCCTGTCCCAGGCATAGCCGTTGGCGGCATTGCGGCTGAAGGCATAGTCCGGGGTGGAGCCAAACATGACATTGTCAAAGGTATCCACCAGCATGCGTATGCGTATTTGCTCCGTAATATTAAAGGTGGGCTCCATGCGCATGCGCATGTTAATGCCGGCAAAAGTTTTGTCCTGTGCACCTGGTTTATAGGTGGGAAACAGCGTATAGCCTGAAGGGTCGGCCGCGCGGCCCAGGGTTAACTGGTGGAACAACTCCGGTCGCACACGGAAATAGCCGTCCATAACGAGAAATTTGAGTTTTTGTTTTTGCTCAACCCAAGGCTCCTGCCAACCCTGGAGAGCGGACTGGGTTGTCAGCTGAGCGCGTACTTCTGTTTTGAGTTGAGAAAGCTCCTGCCTGGCTTCCTCCAACTCCCTGCGGAGAATTTCCATTTCCCCAGAGGCCGCAAGGCCTGAGGGCAGCGCCGGTGCCATGGGAGGCGCCGTCAACAGGGAGGTAGACTCTGCCTGGGTAGACTCTGCCTGGGAGGGCTCTGCCTGGGTGGACTCTGCCTGAGAGGACTCTGCCTGAGAGGGCTCCGTTGGAGCGGAGGCCGTGGAAGAGGGCTCTGTTGAGGCAGAAGCCGTGGAGGTAGGCTCGGCCTGCGCAGCTGTTGTGGCAGGGGGAGGTGTTGGGGGCTTGGCAGGGTTTGTTTTGGCCTCTTGGGCCCAGGCAGGGAAGGCATAGAAGGCACAAAGTCCACTCCCGCACAGTCCACTTAAAAGCAACAAACAACGTATGGGGTTAGGCATGGGGTATAGCGCTTTTTTCATAAAAATTCCGAAGCCGACGAGTTGTTTTGCTGCCAGGGGAGCCAGCGCAGGTGTTTTCAGGGCGTGCTTATATATGCAACGTGCGCAACGCCTAAGAGAATTTTTTATAAAGGCCAGGTGCAAGCCCTCAACCTAGGGGCCTTGGCGCAACTCCACAAGCACCCCGCACGCACCTTTGGGGTGTATAAAAGCCACCTTGGCCCCCCCTGCGCCTGGTTTGGGCACTTCGTCCAACAAGGGGGCGCCCTGGGCTTTCAACTCAGCCAGGGTGGCCTCAATGTCTTCTACCTCAATGCAAATGTGGTGCAAGCCCTCGCCGCGCTTTTCCAAAAACCGCGCCACCCCGCTCTCCGAGGTGGTGGGGCAGATGAGCTCCACCCGCCCAAGCCCATGGCCAAAAATAGCTACTTTTACTTGTTGCTCCGGCACTTCTTCCAGCTCCGCCAACTCCAAACCCAACACATCTCTATAGGTGTGGATGGCGGCCTCCAGGTTTTTGACGGCAATGGCAATATGCTCCAGGCCTTTGGCTGCTTTGGTCCTCATGGCGTCTCCTTCAGGGTGAATGTGGCCAACACAACGGTAGAAAACACAACGGTAGAAAACAAAACGGTAGAAAAGAAAACAACAGACAATGGGGGCTCCACCTATAAAAGTCAAACGGTGCCTCCCCTGAGGGGGTGGCCTTTATAGGTGCTAAAAATACAAATACCCCTTCACAGGAGCAAAATTTGTCGTCAAAATCCACCCCCATGTGGAGTATGCCTTTTTATATGCTGTCTCTTTGGGGGCTTGCACAAGCGGCCCCTGTATATTGGGAGTGTGAGGATGCCCTTGCTCGCTGCAGGTCCATGTGCAATGTGGACTATGGCCGTGAGGGCATTGCCGGCCCTCGCCTGAACAACTGCCTTGCCAAATGCCAAACCACGGTGCAAGGCTGCAGGGAGCGCGCCAAAAGCGACGCTGCCTATGCGCCCACGGGGGCCAGGGATTGGGAGAAGCCTCCGGAGCAGCCAGAAAAACCCCCGGAGCCTGTGCATATGGGAGAGCCCGCCCCCAAAAAGCTTCCACCCCGCATAACCCCCAGAGAAGCCCAGGAGCCTGCCGCGGAGCCTGTTTTTGTGGGCCCCCAGGCCCCACCTCCACGGGAACACCAGGCACCTGCGGAGCCTGCCCCACGGGAATACCGCGCACCCGCTGAGCCACCCCCCACGGAAACCCCGCCTGTGGAGACGAGCCCCAAAGAGCAGCCCCTACCCGCACAGAGGCCTGCGCCACCGCCTGCTGAGGACAACTGGAAACCCTGGACGCCTCCTCCTGAGAAAAAACCCAGGGAGCGCCCCATTGATGAGTGGGACCCTAACTAGGGCCTGTTAACACTATCCGGGATGCCCAGGTTTTGAATGAATTTTTCGCAAGACAAGGCGCGAGGAGGGCGAATATTTGTCGATATTCAACCGACGAGCAACGATGGATTGCGGAAAATGCATCAAAAGATGGGTATGCCGGGTAGTGTTAACAGGCCCTAGAGCGCTTCCTCTGGGCAGCGCTCCTGCCTCAGGCTGTGTTTGGGCTTAAACCCATGCACCTGAAGTGCACGCCTTTCCACCGCCAAAGCCTCGCTCTCTCCCCCGGGGGGCATGCCAAAAACAGCACACAACGACCTTGTGGCAGGCCAGCACATAGGCATAAGCTGCCGACGGCAATGGCAGGAGGGGTGCCAGGGAGGCAGAGGCCTCTTTGAGCGGCCCTGGCTTTGCCACGAGGGCGCTCGGGGGTTGTTGGAGCGGAAGGACAGAGCAAAAGGACAGAGTGTTGGGCTTGGGGTGGGGCATATTCAGCGGCTTTGGAAAAGCGAAGCTGCGCGGAGCGTGTGTTATGAGAGTTTTATTTTTCTTGCTTTCTATGTTGCTGCTTTCTCCGGCTTGCTCAAACGGAGGAGCGGTTAAAGGCGGCCCCTCTGAAAACGAGCCCATAGAGTTGCAGGGGAATGCCTTTGACAGCATGCCTTTGCCGCCACCGCGCGAGCCTAAAAGCAAAGAGGAAGACCCCAACCACGACGTGGATTGTGACGGAATTCCAGATTGGGAGGAGGCCGAGTGGGGGACAGATCCGCGAAACCGCGATACGGATGGGGATGGTGTTTGGGACGGCATAGAGGTGGGGCGCTATGCTTCCGTGGATCCGCTGTGCGAAAATTATTTCCCCCCAAACCTCTTGCCGCCTACACACAGGACGGACCCCTTGCGCAAAGACACGGACTGCGACGGCCTTGCAGATGGGGAAGAAGACAAAAATAAAAATGGTCGCTTTGAGCCGGAGTTGGAAGAGACGGACCCCACCCAAGTGGACAGTGACGGAGATGGTATTTGGGATGGCATAGAGTTGGGGGTGACGCAAGCCACAGCAGCAGAGCCGCAGCATTGCCCTCATGCGCGCTATGCGGACATATGCCTGAATGGGGCCCGCCGCAGCCTTACGCTCCCCTTTAAGGCCGACAGCGATGGAGATGGCCTCATAGATGGCCTGGAGGATTTGAACCGCAATGGCTGTTTTGAGTCAAACCTGGGAGAGACGGACCCGCTTTTTGCCAACCCACTGGGCAGCATTCCACAGGCGCTGGCCGCTTGTATGCAGGAGCATTTGGCCCCCCTATACATGAGGCGACATGGGGCTGCGCAAATAGCACTGGCTTTGCCCGTGGGGTTTGAAAACAACACCATAGAGGTTGAGCGCGGCGGCACCCATGGCCTCATGGGGGTTGATGTGGAGAGAAATGTTGCCTTTATAGCTTGGCGGCACGCGGGAAGCCTGAGCAGCCTGGTGGCTTTAAGCCAGCAACATGCCGCGCGCTTGTCCGCGCAAAACCTGCTTGTTGAGCCCTTCACCGCCTGGGATGGTGCTTCAGCGCAGGCCCATGCGCTGGAGCTGAGCTTCCACGTTTCAGGCAGCATGAGCCCCGCAGCGCGCGCCAATAACATTGCCGAAACGCTTTTGGGCGCAGGGGAGGGGAGTGACAGCTTGCCCCCAGAGGGCACCCCCGGAAGCACTCAACATATACGCGCGCAATATATACTCAGGGACAATGGCGAGGTGGTGGTGCTCATGGCCGTTGCCCTGGAAAACACCCCCGGAAATGCTGCCGCTTTTGCTTTGGCTGAGCTGGCCGGCAGTGCTGCCCTGGCACGCTATTTTGACTGGACAGTGGTGCAGTGTGAGCAGCCTCAACTCCCCCGCCGCCTCGTGGATTTTCTCTTTGTTGTGGATGACTCGGCCTCCATGACGATCTGGCACGCTCAGCTGGCAGAGGCCAGCGCCGTCATGGCCACAACGCTCAGCAACAGCGGCTTGGATTGGCGCGCGGCTTTGGTGACCTCCTCTTATCACCTCACGGCTGATGGCGGCTCCAATGCCGGCCCCAATGCCGGCATTATCCGCGGCTTCACCCGGGACATTCAACAACTCCAAGCCTGGTTGCGCCCCAGAAGCACTTGCTCCGAGGGGAGGTGCTCTGCCGGCTCAGGCTCCGCGTGGGTTGGAGAGGCGCCGCTTTGCAATGGCGGCGGCTATAACGGCGGTTGTTGGGTGGGCAGTACGGGCAGTGCCTTTGAAGGCATGTTGGGTGCTGCACGCTTGGCGTTGATGAATATGGTTGGGGCCACAGAGGAGCGCATCCGCTTTAGAGAGGAAGCCGACATGGTTGTGGTGATTTTAAGCGATGCAGAAGACCAAACCGCTGGCTGGCGTGCTTCCTCCAGCACCCCCAATAACTGGGAAGAGATTTTAAATTTTGTTGAGTTTTTCCAAGGACGCTCCTCAACGGCACCTGGCTATACGGGCAATGTTCCGCCCATTCTCGAAGGAAAAACCGTTGGGGTGCATGCCATTTATTGTCCGGCAGGCGAAAGTTGTGGTGACGACCGTGTTCCGCCCGTTGTCCCCACGCGCATTCAACGTATAGTGGAAACGACAGGCGGTGTTTTGACGGACATTAGGAGCCCGGGTGCTGTTGAAAATACCATGGCAGACATGGTTAGGCAGGTTATTGCCCCCGGAGCAGAAGAAAGCATTCAAACCCAAAAGCCCTTTATTGGTGCTTCTCTGCGCGTGGCCATTCCAAGCCCCATCGGCCCATGCAACGGTGCCCATGTCCCCAGAAGCCGAGTCCACGGTTTTGACTTTGGCCCCTCGCAAACCGTCTCCTTCTTTGGGGATTGCCGCCCCGTATATGCCACGCCCATAAACATTTCCTACCGCAGCTGGGAAGCGTGGGGGAAATAACCCAGCCCATTGTAGAAAGGGTTTTGTTTGCCCTCCCGGGCAGGGTTTGTTTTGCAGAGGGGGCCTGCGGCCCGGCTATTTTTAAAGGAATAAGTTTTTTGTGGGGGGTTTTTGTTTTTTTCCCTTCCAGGGGGGGAGTGTCGCCTCCGGCGAAGGGTTTTTTCGCCCTGCGGGCGCACCTTGCCTTCGGCAAGTCACTTTTTTTGTCTGGACAAAAAAAGTAACCAAAAAAAACCACCCTGCCGGGGGCTCACGAGCGGCCCCAGGAAGGTTTTAATACGAGCAACCGTCGGCGACTTAAACTCTCTAAGCGCAACTCGGAATTAAAACCTCCCTGGGGCTTGCAGACTCGGAAACTCTCTGCCCAACAGCCTGCATCATGGGCAGACAAAACGTTGGCGCGTAGGTTGGTGAAAGTTTTTCGAGCCTCAACTCCCCTTCATTCCAAAACGTTGAGGCTCGAAAAACTTCCCCCAACCATAAAGTTGCAATGTTGAAAAAATTCAACGCAA
>Ga0099364_10002051_pt1 | contig 32420 bp, 26 predicted proteins | sample TergutTh196P3_FD_73070 | JGI IMG/M metagenome (GOLD analysis project Ga0099364, IMG submission 73070) | Microcerotermes parvus P3 segment gut microbial communities from Pointe-Noire, Republic of the Congo - Th196 P3 | ecosystem: Host-associated > Arthropoda: Insects > Digestive system > Gut ... | reverse complement strand
CTGAAGAGGAGAGTTGGGGGAAGGATTGCGGCGGCTTCGCCGCCGCAATCCTTCCCCCTTTTTTACAGCCGCACAGAGTCATTTCGACCGAAGGGAGAAATCTCTTGATTATTTTGCTCTTGTCCGATTTTGTCATTGGTAACGCAGTGAGGAATCTATTTATTATCTTGATGTTATTCGATTACGTCATTCCAAACGCAGTGAAGAATCAAATTTATCCGAAATTTGGTTAAAAATTTTTTTTTTTTTGCGAAAATCACAAAACTATTATTATCTTTGCACCGCCGAAATCATTTTTTGACACTTTTTTTCGTAAATTGTTGTCAATAGTGATTAGGCTCTGATTTTATTGAAAAAGCGCTTTGCATTTTTTTCTTGTCTATCAAGAATCTGGCGATTTATTGGATAGAGGACAAAGAGAGGGTCGGGGACGTTTGCGCGCGTTGCGTGAACTTAATTTGATTTCTTTGTCCATAAGGTTACGCCAGATACCATGATAGCGGGAGATAGCATAGGTTTCACGCTTTTTTGGTGATTTCAGAATAGTATGTTTTTGGTTAATAATAAATTAATATGTTTTTTCTTTGTTTATCCAAAGGAAGTTTTAGAGTTTTGACAAATTTAGTGTATTTTTTTTGCAAAAATATTTGTTTTTCAGAAATAATAACTATCTTTGCCGTTCCAAATCGCGTTCGATTTTCTAATCGAAGGCGAAGCGGAGGCTTAATAATAATGGCGTGTTTAAAAGTTCTTGTTCAAGAAATCGTGAGAAAGTTTCAGAAATACAAGAACAGGTATCAATGCCGCAGCAATGCGGATCTACTTGTTTTGTATTTCGGGTCATTTTTCTCACAACCTCTTGAGCGGGCAATGTATGTCCGCTGTTTTGGTTGAAAATAATATGTAAATAATGTATATAGATAATGTAATAATAATAAGTTAGTAGTAAAAAAAATGAAAAAGTTTAGAGATTTATCAATAAACATAAAAATGTCCCTGATAGTAGGGTTTACAGGGCTTGTTGTTATGAGCGCCGTATGCTCGATCTTAATTGTATCGCAGCGAGGCGAGGTCTATGACAACACCACAAGGGCAATAAAGTTATCGGCGGCGGTTGCCTCCTCTTTTCTTGCCGATTACATCAACTCGGCAGCCATGATGCCGCGCACGTTCGCGCATGTGGCGTCCGCAGTGATACAGTCCGACGACATAGCGGCGGAAGATAAGCGAAACAGACTGCTCGAAGAGTTAGGTTTTTTTGCAGACGCAGAAAAAGCGATGGACAACTTTTGGGCAATATTCGAGCCAAACGCTGTGGACGGATTGGACGAAATGTTTATAGGCGCTCCGGGAAGCGACCCCAACGGGTCGTTCATGCCCTGGATTTTGAATCGCCAAATGCGCGTCATGTCAAGCGACAGAATTGACATGTTACTTAATTTGACGAAATCCTACGGACAGGAAGTTTTCACAGACGCCTACATGTACAACTTGAGCGGATCAAGGGAGGAACATGTATTAAGTCTGTGTATCCCTGTTATTGTTAACGGTCAGATTATCGGCGTAGTGGGTAGAGATTTTTTGATTTCCCACCTTAACGAATTGGCGGTCAGTTATGATATGACTGGGCGCGGACGACTTGTGTCGTCGGAAGGCGTTATCATCGTTCACGGAAACCCTGCGCGGATAGGCGCAATTATAGGCGATGGACATCGCGCTACTTTAGAAGGAATTGCAAGGGGCAGAGATTTTGACTTAATGGTGAATTTTCAAGGAAATGAAGAATATCAGGCGTTTATCTGCGTTCGATTTGGCGAGTGCGACAAAAACTGGTTTTACGGAGTGTCAATCCCTGCAAGCGAGATATACGCAGCCTTGCGTCAAAAAACTACATCGTTGATAGTACTCGCTTTTTTGGGGTCGTTAATAATTGCCGCTATCGGTTTTGTATTGATTAAATGGATGTTGAGAGATGTTAAAGTTCTAAACAGCACTATTGACAAACTTTCGTTAGGACAAATCAACCAACAGATACAGGAGAGTAAAAGTCGCGACGAAATTGGTATGATGAAAAACAAACTCTATCAATTCGTTGGCTCGCTGAAACGCACTGCCAATTTTGCCAACAATATAGGACATGGCAAGTTGGACGTTGAGTATGAACTGTTAAGCGATGGCGACGTTTTGGGTCAATCGCTGTTAGAGATGCGTAAAAGTCTTCAAACTGCTGATAGCGAAAGGGCTATACGCATACGCGAAGAAGAACAGCGCAACTGGGGAACGGAAGGATTGGCAAAATTTGCCGAAATCTTACGTCAGGACAACAACGATATGGAAGCGCTTTCATATAACGTTGTCAGCAACCTCGTCAAATATATGGGGGTCAATCAGGGAGGTATTTTCATTTTGAACGAAGCGGAAAACGAAGACGAAAGAGTTTTGGAACTAACAGCCTGCTACGCATACGACCGGAAAAAGTTCGTAGAAAATACTGTTCGTCCGGGCGAAGGATTGGTAGGCGCCTGCTTCTTGGAGGGAGCCCCTGTGTACATGACCAACGTGCCTAACGATTACATCGTAATAACATCGGGTCTTGGCGACGCCAACCCCACAGCAATTTACATCTGTCCGCTAAAAGTAAACGACGTAATTTACGGCGTTGTCGAACTTGCATCTTTCACCGAATTTGAGCCTTACAAGCGCGATTTCGTTAATAAAGTAAGCGAAAGCATTGCATCTACGATAGCGTCTGTGCATGTGAATCTGCGCACGTCAAAACTATTGGAACAGACTAAACTGCAAGCCGAAGAGATGAAAAACGCCGAGGAAGAACTTCGTCAAAACATGGAAGAAATGCACGCAACGCAGGAAGACATGAAGCAAAGGGAAATAGATTTGCAAAATGTTTTGGAAGAAAACAAGTTACAGATTAAAAAGTTAGACGTTGTTTTAGGCTCTTCAAAAATTGCCCTGTGGGAAAATGAAATTATTAACGGCGACGTTGATAACGCCAACAACCCATGGATATGGTCGGACGATATGCGACACATGTTAGGATTTAACGACCAGACAGATTTTCCGAATGTAGGCGCATCGTTGTGGAGTCGAATACACAAGGAAGATGTAGATAGAGTAAATATTGCATACGAGAGGCATATCAAAGATCGTTCGGGACAAACGCCCTACGAGGTGGAATACCGCATTGCCAAAAAGAACGGCGAATACATTCATGTTGCTGAAAACGCTGCAACCATGCGCGATGACAACGGAACGCCGCTTGTAGTGCTTGGAACATGGAAAGATATAAGTAACAGGGTTAAAAGAGATGAAGAACTGCAGGCGATCAATGAAGAAATGAAAAAACACGAAGCCGAACTTGATGAAAAAGTTCACTGGTACGAGCATTTGCTTGATTCCTACGAATTGCCAATTTCGGTGACGGACATGGATAAAAAACTAACTTTCCTCAACAAGGCGGCTCTTACCGTTTTGGGAACAACCCGCGAGGAAACGCTTGGTAAATATTGTGGAGATGTTTGGGGCGTCGACATTTGCCGCGACCAAAGATGTGGAATTGAATGTATGAAACGCGGCGAAGGCAAAAGCGTCTTCAAAGTTGGCGACCAAACCTTCACAACGTCAGCAAGTTATATAACCGATAAAAACGGTAATCATATAGGGCATATTGAAGTTGTAGATAACATAACGACGTCAATTATGCAGGAAGCCGAACTTCGTCAAAACATTGAAGAATTGCAGGTTACGCAGGAAGAGATGCGCGCAACCGAGGAATCGTTGAAACGTCACGAAAAAGAATTGGAAAACACCCTGCAAGAAAAAATGTTTGAAATCAGTTTGTTCCAAAAAACTATCATGAAGGCAAACAACGTTGTTGAATTCTCTGCAGATGGCGTTATCACTGATATAAACGACAATATCCTTGCAATATGGGACAATCCTCCCAAATCAATATTTGTAGGGCGACATCTTTCTGAATTTATAGGCGAGAGTTGTTACAAAGCCGTTTGGGACGACGTGCTCAAAGGTTTACCTCACGAAGATGAACAAACTGTAACAATAGAAACAGGTAAATCTTTATATTTTCAACACAAATTCATGCCCATGCGCAATAAGGGCGAATTGCTGAAAGTGTTGTTGTTAGCGTCTTTAATACAAAATAAAAATTAATAGATAGATCTTATTCAATCGGCGGCGTAGATGGCGCCGCCGCGACGAAAAGGATAAATTTGAGATAATACATAGATACATAGCGTAATGTCATTAGAAGATAGTCACATAGAGTTGTCGGTAGCGCAGTCCAGCAGGGACGATACTGGCGGTTTCAACCGCCGGACGCTGCCTCTCCCCCAGCCCCTCTCCATAGGAGAGGGGGGAAAGTCCCGCAGGGACGGACGCTTTATTGTGGGTCAAACCCGCAATGACGACGCTGCGCAGTCCCGCAGGGACGGACGCTTTATTGTGGGTCAAACCCGCAATGACGACGCTGCGCAGTCCCGCAGGGACAACACTCTATTAACCGGCGGTTTTAACCGCCGGATTACGAGCAATGTATGCGCTATGGAAAGTCCCGCAGGGACGACACTTAAAATAAGCGCAAAGTATCGTCCCTGCGGGACTGGGTCGCAGTTTACGACTTTCACGATCCGTAGATTAAAATCTACGGTTAATAAAGTGATGTCACTGCGTGACTTGGCAGAACGTCTCGTTTTCGTTCATGTCCGTAGATTAAAATCTACGGTTAATAAAGCGCTGTCACTGCGTGACTTGGTCTTTGCCAATGATACGCTGCGGTTAGTAACCAAATTATATATACTACCATGAGTTACGTCCAAAGCATCTATCACGCCGTTATACGCCCCCACAAGAGCGAGAGCGTTCTACCTGACGATGACCGCAGAAAATTCCTGTATCAGGACGTTTACGGTATCATCAACAATAAGCGCGGTAAACTCTATCGCATAAATTCTGTTAGCGACCATGTGCATATATTATTTTCAATGCCCGCTACGGTTTCACTTTCAGAATTTATGAAAGCGATAAAAGCCTCCTCGAGTAAAGCAATAAAATCGGCAGATGGATTTGAAAGATTTAGAGCATGGAGTGAGGGATATGCTGCGCTATCATGCAGTTTGAAGGACGTTGACGGAATAGTAAAGTATATTATCAATCAACAAGAGCATCATAAAAAAATAACATTTAGAGATGAATACACATCATTTATCAAAGAAATTGGATTTGAGTTTGATGAACGTGATTGGAACAGATAATACGTAAAAAATAAAAAAATATTATACATTAAATTAATACAAATAATAAAATGACAAAAGTTGATATCGTAAGAGAAATCTCCAATGAAACTGGAGTAAGCAAAGTTGATGTTCTCAATACAGTTGAGAAATTCATTGATGTAGTAAAAGGCACGTTGGTAAAAAACCAAAATGTTACTTTGAATGGTTTTGGTACTTTCTTAATAAAGCAGAAAGCACAGAAACCCGCCCGTAACATCAAAAAGAACACAACGGTCATAATTCCTGCACACAAAACGGTGGCGTTCAAACCATCGAAACTGTTTGTTGCCAAAGTAAAGGAAAACGTGAAATAAGAATTGAAAATTGAGAATTGAAAATTGAGAATTGAAAATTCTTGATTGAAAATTCTTGATTCGTAATTCGTAATTGAAAATTCGTAATTGCAGATGCACAAGCGTATTAAGGAATTAGAGGAAAGGGTTCGTTTTTTGGAGGCTGAATTGGGACGCCGCGAAAATTTGGAGTTTATTATTGACGAGCGAACTGAAGAATTGTCGGCTACAAACGAAGAATTGACGGCTACAAACGAAGAATTAGCGTTGGCTAACGAGGAGTTGGAAGCGGTTAATGAAGATTTGGCTGGGGCAAATCAGAAAGTTTTTGATAAAAACACCCAGATTTCAGAAATGAACGATAGCTTGACATTAATTCTGGATACTATACCCGTTGGCGTCAGGATAGTCAGGAAGGAAGATAATCTTTTAGTCTATGCCAACAAGGCGTCAATGGATATATTCGGTTGCGAAGATTTTGAGCGAGATGTGAAGGGGCGTAGCGCGTTCGATTTCATGCCCGAAATACAGCCCAACGGCAAGCGAACGATTGATATGGCGGCAGAGTTCTTTGAAAAGGATACCTGCACGATGGACTTTAAGTGCTTCAAATTGAACGGCGAAGAGTTTTTTGCGCGTATTTCAACGTGCAACGTACTGTACCGCGACAAAATGTCGTCAATAGCCGTGATAGAAGATATTTCGCAAAAAAGACAAATTGATAAGGCTATTCGTGCAAAAGAGAAAGCGGAAGAAGCCGATAATTTAAAATCTGCTTTTCTGGCGAACATGTCGCACGAAATACGCACGCCGCTGAATGCCATAATTGGCTTGCTTCAATTTTTCAATAAGGACAATCTTCCCTCCGAGTATCGAGATATGATTACCGATATGGACGCCAGCGCGAAACATTTGTTGCAGTTGATAAACGAAATTCTTGATATTTCGCGAATTGAAGCAAAACTGATGAGAATAACGCCTGAAAATGTGCAACTTAACGATTTGATGCGCGAGGTTTATCAGATGTTCGCGCCGATTGTCATGTCGAATGATAATCCGAAAGTTAAACTTATTCTCAAAGAAGACGAGTTTATAAAGGATTGCGTTGTTTACGCCGATGGCTTTCGTTTGCGTCAAGTGCTTATTAACCTCGTAGGTAATGCTGTGAAATTTACCGAAAAAGGCAAAATAAGTATATCTTATGGTCGTTGTTGTCCGGGATATTTGAAATTTTTTGTCAGGGATACGGGTATTGGTATTCCGCCATGTCAATTAGAGCTTATTTTTGAACGTTTCAAACAGAGCGAGGTTGGCAATTCGCGAAAATACGGCGGCAGCGGACTTGGCTTGACAATTTCAAAAAACTTGGTGCAGTTGATGGGAGGAAACATGTGGGTCAAATCCATCGAAGGAAAAGGAAGCGAATTTTATTTTACGTTGCCGTATGACGGGTAGTTGTCGGTTTTCAGTTTTATTTGACTGCGTCTCATGAGATCGCTTCGCATAGTAATTTTATGAATACAGGTCTATTTTTTGGCTCGTTCAATCCAATTCATATTGGGCATTTGGCTATTGCCAATTACATGCTTGCCTTTTCAGAAATAGAAGAATTGTGGTTTGTGGTTAGTCCTCACAATCCTTTTAAAAACAGACAATCAATGTTATCTGAAAACGACAGGCTGCATTTGGTTAATCTTGCTATTGAAAATCATGCATCGTACCGTTCGTGCGATATTGAGTTTCGTATGCCCAAGCCGTCATACACAATAAATACGCTTGTTCGTCTAACAGAAAAGTATCCGCAAAGGAAATTTTCGCTTATAATGGGGTCGGATAATCTGGAACATTTTCACAAATGGAAGAATCGTGAAGTGATTGTTGAAAATTACCATCGCTATATTTACCCCCGTCCTGAAACTTTGCCGCAACTGTTGGAAAATATCCCTAATGCTACGCTAATTACCGCGCCACAGATGGATATTTCATCATCTTTTATTCGCCGCGCGATAGCCGAAGGAAAAAACATTCCATTCTTTCTGCACGAAAAAGTATATCAGTACATCAAAGAAATGAATTTTTATCAGCACAGACAAAATTTATGATTTATAGCTGAACACAATAAAAAAAACCTGTCCGAAAAATCAAACAGGTCTTTTTTATAAACATATTAGCGTCCACGCGGAGGGAAAAGTTCGCCTGTTCCGCCATTGTTCCAGTTGTTTACGACAGATCTTATCATACCAATCATAACTTCCGTAATGTTGTACTCGTTTTGTCCTGCATGACATTCTGCGTTGTAATAACCTTTGTATCCGGCATTACGCAGCATATTCATTTTTGCCGTCAATCTTGTAACATCATGGCAAAGTTCCCATACCATGTGCGTATGGCAAATCCATCTTGCAGCGAGAGCGTCAATAGCGTCGTTGTCTGCTACTCTTGTATCAGGATTTTGCGTTGTCCAGCCGCCAAAGTGTACACAGATACCGAAACCGGGATGGTCAACCGCCTGAATCAGTTTTTCCATGTTGGGCCACCATTTTGAGTGTCCCATGTGATTTTCGTTGCCTATCACAAAACCGTGGTCGTATGCCACTTGCGCAAGTTCTCTATATCTTCTTACGAGATAATCGAAATCTGCCGGCGCCCATTCAGAAGTCATGTTATTAGTGACAGCATTAGCGCCGGTGCCTCCGGGCATTGGACCTGCATCAAGACGCAGGAATCCTACGCCCCATTTTTTGCACATTTCCATATATCTGTCCTGAATACCGCGCAAACGCGCTCTGTCTTCGGGGGTATCCCTGCCGGGTGCGCTTATAAGGTGAGCGCCGTCGGCGGCTATACCCGGAACAACGAGATCGCGTTCCTGAAGCGCGCGATGTACCTTGTTGATGTAATCATCATCATTGGGGCTGGTTATCATACCACTCCACAAGTCTGCCGCATCAATGTTAAAACGATAACGACAGGTCTCAAAATAATGAAAAATATCCATCATGCCTTCGCGTACAAGGGCGTTAAATGAATATGACAGACACGATACCGGTATTCTTTTGAATGCATTGCGATTAACAAGTTCTCTTACTTGAGGGGTTTGCGTAGGCGCTGATGTAGGCGTTGCCAACGGAGCCGCCTGAGCCTCGTTCATTAACGCTCCGGGAACAACAACTGCCGCAGCTCCTGCTCCTACTAATGATTTACGTATGAAATCTCTTCTGTTTGACATAATTATTTTATTAAATTTATAAATACTGATTATTAAACAAATTCCCAACCTCTACGAGTGTCGCGGTGAAGCAGTCTGTTACCTTCTTCATCGTTTGTTATTCTGCGAGTATTGGGATCGTATAACATTTTTCTGCCGTCGCGCATCATTGATACTGCGCCGAGGTTATACGTTTCGGTAAGTTCGCGAACAAATTCAAACGAGCCCGGGTTTTTGCTGTTGCCCTTAACGTTTTCAATCCAGCTATTGAGCCAGCGCGGAGTACCTTCTGAAACAGTTTCGCCCTGATTTGGCAAACCGGCAGCCGTAATCCTTTCAAATCTTGTTAAGTCGCGTTCAGCCAGACCTATCAATCTTGGATTTTGACCGTTGAAACCGCCTACGATAGCGCCTCTTTCGCCCACAAACATCATACCTTCCAATGGAAGATCATCGTCAGGATAACCGTAAGGAACGTCAGGTTTCATTCCGCCGTCGTGCCAAGTGAAGAAGATACCACCTCTGCCGTTTTTGTAAGGAATTTCAAAACGGAACGCACCCGCTAACGGGAACGACCAAGTGTTTACTACCTGTCTTGGAACCTGATCGCGGTCTATTGTATATACTCTCGAAAAGCGCGATGAAGCCGCTGTAGCCGAGCCAAGTCCTAATCCGCTGAAAACAGGGATCATACTGTATATACCCATGTCGGCGATTGAGCCTGCGCCAAATTCAAACCAGCCGCGGAAGTTGCAGTGGGTGTACTTGGGCGAGTATTCGCGCATTTGCGCAGGACCGAGCCAAAGATCCCAGTTGAAACCTCTCGGAATCGGCGGACGATCAGTAGGAATATCGGGATACTGGGGCCAATACGGACGACCCGACCAGTTGTGAATTTCCCGAAGAGCGCCAATTGCGCCTGCATCAATCCACGCTTTAGTCTGGTTGATACCGTTATTACTCGACGAGTTGAACGCCATGATGTGCGTTGCAATTTCTTGCTGCGCTACCGACATATCAACAACCTTCATTGATTCATGCAGTTTGTTGCCCAACGGCTTGTGCATGATCTGATGTTTTCCGCGCTTGAAGCAGTCTACGGCGATGTATGAGTGCAAGTGGTCAACAGGCACTGTTTTCACCGCGTCCACATCGCGCATGGTTGTCAGCAATTCGCGATAATCCTCGTGGGCTTGAATGTTACCGTTCCAGCCCGCGCGATTCTTTCTGTAGAAAGTATCGCAAACATACTTCATTACATCGCGTCCGCCCGGATGTCCTGTAATGCCTTCGAGCCATGTTGGTTCGCCTATAAGGTTGCGCAAACTGTTGCGCATACCATGGAGGCTCCAGCCAAGATAGTCGTTGCTTTGCTGGTTAGGGTCGGCAACGCCTACAATCTCAATATGAGGGCAACGAAGCAGAACGCCTATTTCAGACAGTCCCTGCCAGCCGCAGCCAATATTGACCATTGTGATCTTGTCGCTCGGCGGAATAAATCCTTTGCCAAGCACAGCGCGAGGTACTACTGTGATAGCGCCAAGAGCGGCTGTCGTGGTTAAAAACTCACGACGATTAATTTTGTTTTTTTTATTTAACAATTTTTTCATATAAAATACTGTTTTTAGTGAATATAATTATTGTTTTTGATTTTATTATAAAGGTTTTACTTTATCGAAAATATTTAAAGGGTTTTTGTTCAATCCATACGCGCCTTTTCGTTTCCAGAAAATAAACGCCAGAGCAAAAGGAGTCGCCAAAGATACATAACTCACACTTTTTAGCGCCTGATAAGTGGACGAACTGTTTTCTATAGTCAGCGAATCCTGAATATCGTATAGCGATGGATAATAACATGTATGGTTTAAACCGGCTATCAACCAAAATGAAAAGACGGTTAATTTGGCGCCTGCGCCCGAATACCATATTCCGTCGGTGAACCGGCTATCAATCAACGAACGCGCGATACCGAAAAATAAAAGTCCGATACCCGCAAGCAACAGCCCAAATACGAGCGGCATTGCCAGCAAGTTGTAGAAATATTTGTATGCGTCCATGCTAACTGTTTTTGTTGCGGCGTCGTAACTAAATCCGTTTTTCAGCATAAGCCATACTAAAAACGAAAAAAAACACACCACTAATGCTATCGCATTGCTAAACAGTCGTATTTTGGAACGCGTAACTATCTGTTCGTTACGTATATTGTTAATAAAATAGAGCAACGCCAAAACCCGTGCAAGCAAATATACGGAAATTCCGAGCAGTAAATTGTGCGGATTAAGAATAGCCTCAAAACCCCTGTAAGGCGTTATGTTTGCTTCTTTTATTGAAAAGAAGGCGCCGTTAAAAAAGGTGCCGATAACCGTGCCGACAATAACTGCGCCGGCTATCCCACCGAACATTAGAAAATATTTGTATCCTTTGAAATTATTTTTCTTAAACAAAAATTCGTGAGAAACAGTCTGAATTACAAAACAAAACAGAATTACCCAGTACAACGCTCCGAAACTGACAGCAAAAAACAACGGAAACGACACAAGAAACGCAACGCCGAAGACAAATAACGCGGCAAATGTGTATAGCCACTTGCGTCCTATTGATTTAACAATCAAATCCCGTTCTTCTTCAGTTTTGCCAACAGTGTATATCAATGCCTGCGCGCCCTGTACGAACATCGAAAGCGCTAAAAGTCCTCCGAAAAAAGACACGATTATCCAACAATATTGCTGCAATGCCAAATATGACAACGATTCTAACATTTATACTTTATTTTAACGCGGCAAATATACATATTAATTATTAACATTTGTCATTTATTATTATTTTTTTTGTTATTTTTTGTAAATTTTTTTTATCCCAATTCAACAATATGTCCGCTACGAGCGCTCTCTTTTGCGGCTTCTATGATATGCAGCACATTTAGCGCTTGTTCGGGCAGTACCTCCAACTCGGCTCGTTTGCGTATTACGCCGTAAATATTGTCGTAAAATTTGGCGTAATTTCCGGCAACGGTTTCCACTTTGCCGCGTATATGCACTCCGTTGTACTCGGTGTTCAAAATTCCCCAATGGGCTTCGGGTTCCTTTCCCCAGTCGGGCATCGAAGGATTGCCGCCCCGCAGCAACATTTCTTCCTGCGGATCCAGCCCATATTTCAGGAATGAGCCATTTGTGCCGTGCAGTGAATAACGCGGACCTTCTTCGCGTACCAAATAACTCGCCTTCAACACTACTTTTATGTCGGGATAAATCAGTTTGATGTGGTAATAATCGTCTATTTCGCTGTCTGTACGCATTTTATCAATGTCTGCCCATACCGCTTCGGGAATACCGAACAGCATGAGCGCCTGATCTATCATGTGCGAACCAAGATTGTAACTTAAACCTATTCCCAGCAATGCCGATTCTTTCCAAGTGTTGGGCTGTATGAAATTGCGATACCTCATATAATTCGATTCAAATTCTACGAGCCTGCCTAACCATTCGTTTTCAAGTATTTTGCGTACTGTAAGAAAATCGCCGTCCCATCGTCGGTTTTGAAAAACGCTCAAAACTCTGTTCTGCTTTTCGGCAAGGTTTATCAAATCTTCGCCTTGCCTGATAGAACGTGTAAACGGCTTTTCAACAACCACATGCTTTCTGGCTTTGAGAGCCTTTTGCGCATACTCGTAGTGCGTAATGTCGGGAGTATTTACAACTATCAATTCAATGTTGTCATCAGCAAGCAATTCTTCAAAGGAGCCTGTCGTATCAACGTCAGGGTAAATTTCCTTTGCTTCGCTTTTGCTGCGTTCCACTATTTTGGAAAGCTTAAAATCCTTGTGATGCGCCAATATAGGCGCATGAAACACCTTTCCAGACATTCCAAACGACGCCAATCCTACATGTATTTTGCCCATAAATTGATTTTTTTTACGGATTATTATTTGCGCCAAAGATACATATATTTTATTACAAAACAACAATAAAAAATATTTTTTTCATTTTTTTTCATTTTTTTTGCAGTTATCTGAAAAATTTGTTTTACCTTTGCGAGCCAAAAATTAATGCATATTTTATAGATTAAATATTTGAGTAACAATGGATTTAATGAAGTTAGTTCAAGAGCAGAACGGAGTTTCTAATGTATTTCCTAATTTTAATAGCGGCGATACTGTAACAGTACACTATAAAATCAAGGAAGGCAACAAGGAACGGATACAACAATACAGGGGCGTGGTGCTACAGCGAAAAGGCGGCAGCAGCAATACCGCAACTTTTACTGTGCGCAAAATGTCGGGCGAGATAGGCGTAGAAAGGATTTTTCCGTTAGCGTCGCCGTTTATTGACAAAATAGAGGTAAATAAGTACGGAAAAGTACGCCGTGCGCGGATATACTATTTCAAAAAGTTGACCGGAAAGAAAGCGCGTATTGCCGAAAGAAAATTTGTTTCCTCTGCTGCAAAATGATAGCATAGTATTGGGACAAAAGTCAATATTTTTTAGATTTCAGCGCATTAAGCGCCGAGGTTGTGCGGGGCGTTTGTAATGCCGCTCCGAAAAGTCATATTTTTTTGTTTTTGAAAAATAAACGTTACCTTTGCAAAAAATTTCAATCGTTTAATTCGTATTAATTAAAATATTTTTAAAAAAATGACAATTTCATTCATTTTATTGCAAGGCGACGCTTCAGGATTAGGAGCCTTTATGCCATTAGTGTTAATAGTTGTGGTTTTCTACTTTTTTATGATAAGACCGCAGATGAAAAAACAAAAAGATTTGAAGACCTATCGCGAAGCGCTTCAAAAAGGCGACAAAATAATTACTACCGGCGGTATTTACGGTAAAATAACCGGAATTAGCGATAATACGGTAGATGTAGAAATAGCAAGCGGAGTTAATATCAAAGTGGACAAATTTGCCATACTGAAAGATTCTACCGATTTAGCTAATCAGAAATAGTTTTCTATCAAATAGTTATCAGGCGTCATTCTGTTTTCAGGATTCAAATAATCAATAAAAAAATTGAAAAAAATATTCGATATTTTGAGTCGTTGGTGGCAAAAAATCAAAGACAGTGTCAATAAGGAATTTTTGACGTATTTGGTTTTCTTGTTGATTGCCATTGTCATTTGGTATCTAAACGCACTGAATGAGGTATATAGTTCCGAATTTAATTTTGCCGTAAGATATACCGATATGCCCGACGACAAGGTATTGGCTAATACGCCGCCCGATCGTTTGTTGCTCACAATAAATGCACAGGGCTTTACCTTGTTGAAGTACCGTCTTGGGCTGACGCTTTCGCCGATTACTCTGGAGGCGAGTTACAACACCCTGCGAAGAAAAAACAACGCCCAACTTGGCGAATATTATTTCACTACGCAATCGGCGTTCAACAGGATTTCAACACAGTTAAGTTCCGACGCCGAACTTAAAAATGTGCTTCCCGACACGTTGTTCTTTGTCTTTACCGAAACCGTCAGTAAAGAAATAGAGGTTGCTTCGACTTTGCAACTTGAATTTGAGAAAGGATTTTTGCCAAAGGGCGACATTATTATCGAGCCTGAAAAAGTAATGGTTACGGGTCCGCTAACAGTTATTGATACCATGCAGTATGTATATACGCGGACAAGAACTTTCAGAAGATTGAGAGATACGTTGCGTATATCAATAGACCTGCAACCTGTTCAACAATTACGATTTTCCACAAACGAGGTAAGAATAGAGCAGGCAATTCAACGATTTACAGAAGCAACCATCACAGCGCCTATTGAAACCATTAATGTGCCGGAAGGTATGACAATGAGAGTATTTCCGGGTATGGTTACAATAAATTGTATGGCGCCTGTTGCCGACTATGAAAAATTACAACCCCACACATTCCGTATCGTAGTGGACTACAATTCAGTAATGGGTACAACCGACGACAACCAAACCAGAGCAAGAGTTTTGCTTGTAAGAGCGCCCGATTACGCCACCGACGTAAGATTTCACCCTAATAACGTGGATTTTATAATCGAACAATAATTTTTACTTCATTTTACAATGATGAAAATAGCTATCACTGGTGGAATTGGCAGCGGAAAAACATCGGCTTGCATCGTATTTGAAACGCTGGGCGTACCTGTGTATTATGCTGACACGCAAGCCAAATTACTGATGAATACCGACCAAGAACTGAAAAGTCTAATTACAGGATATTTTGGAGACGATATATATTGTGAAGGCGAACTCGATCGCCGAAAATTGGCAGAAATTGTATTTAACGACAAGATTGCGCTCGAAAAATTAAACAGTTGGGTACACCCTGCCGTTGCTCGCGATTTTGAAGATTGGTATAAGCGACAAACATCGCGTTATGTACTCGAAGAAGCTGCAATTATTTTTGAAAGCGGTATCGCGCATCGGTTTGATAAAGTAATTTTAGTAACCGCCAACGACAAAATACGCGTAGAACGGGTTTGCGCCCGCGACAATATTGCGCCCGAAACAGCGCTTAATCGAATGAAAAACCAATGGAGCGAAAACAGAAAAATAGAACTTGCCGATTACATTATATATAATGACAATGTAAACAGGCTAATCCCTCAAGTATTAGAAATACACCAGCAGATTTTGAAAAATTTGTCAAACCGCGAAGCAGAATAACGCGTTTCAAATTCCAATCAATTTATAAAACTCTTCTTCCGAAATAATGGGTATTTTTAGCGATTCGGCTTTTTTGAGTTTTTCGGGTCCCATCTTTTCGCCTGCCAGCACATAGTTGGTTTTTGACGATATTGAACTCGAATTTTTGCCGCCATGTTCTTCTACCATTTTCTTTATGTCATCACGCGGAATAGTGAACACGCCGCTTACAACAATGATTTTGTCTTTCAACGCTTCGGATTTTGCGCCTTGCTCGCTTTCGTCCATTACGAATTGAACGCCAGCCTGTTTCAATCGCTCTATAAATTCGCAGTTTGAGGGACGGCTGAAGAAATCTATCACGCTGGCTGCAATGCGGTCGCCAATTTCGTCTACGGCAATTAATTCCTCAAAAGTAGCGTTTTTTAATTTGTCAATGTTTTGGAAGGCGCGCGCTAATTTTTTTGCGATTGTTTCGCCCACAAAACGTATTCCTATGGCGTAAAGCGTCCGTTCAAACGGTATTTGCTTCGATGCCTCTACTCCTGATATGATTTTTTCGGCGGTTTTTTCTCTGAAACCGATTTTTTTAACATTGCCTTCATCATCGGTCGTCACTTTTTCCAATCCAAAAATTTGTTCGTATTTCAACGAATAGAGGTCGGCTACGTTGCGTATCAAAGCCTTATCGTACAGCAGTTCAATTTTTCCTTCGCCAAGGCTGTCAATGTTCATTGCACGGCGACTGATAAAATGCTCTATACGTCCCTTTATTTGCGGCGGACAACCCTCGTCGTTGGGGCAGTACCAAGCCGCCTCGCCTTCGTTGCGAGTCAGCGCTGCGTCACATTCGGGGCAATTAGCGATAAATTCTGTTGGCAAGGCGTTTGGTGGTCGTTTTGCCATGTTTACGCCAATAACTTTGGGAATTATATCGCCGCCTTTTTCTACGTAAACAACGTCGTTAACGCGAATATCGAGTATTTGTATTTGGTCGGCGTTGTGCAGCGACGCGCGTTTTACGGTAGTTCCCGCAAGTTGTACAGGCTCGAGATTTGCCACAGGCGTAACGGCTCCCGTGCGCCCTACCTGATACGATATGGAATTAAGGCGCGTTTCCACTCGTTCGGCGGGAAACTTATAAGCCGCAGCCCAGCGCGGACTTTTTGCCCTCATTCCAAGCTGACGTTGCTGCGCGAGGCTATCTACCTTTATTACAATACCATCAATGTCGAAAGGCAATTTATTGCGTTCGGCAGTCCAGTGGGCGATAAACTCCATAACCTGTTGCATGTTGTCGCAAATGGCAAAGTATGGCGGCGCTTTGAAACCCCATTCACGCGCTTTTTGCATGTTTTCAAAATGCGATTGCGAAGGCAAATTTTCGCCAAGCATGTAATAAAGAAAACAGTCTAACGAGCGTTTTGCCGCCTGCGCCGATTTTTGCATCTTCAATGTTCCCGACGCGGCGTTGCGCGGATTGGCAAATGGCGTTTCGCCTGCTTCGGCGCGCTCTTCGTTCAGTTTATTGAATACCGTGCGCGTCATCATTATTTCGCCTCGTATTTCAAACTCTTCCGGATAGTCGCCATTTTGCAGTTTTAACGGAATACTGCGTATAGTGCGCACATTTGCCGTAACATCATCGCCCTGTATGCCGTCGCCGCGCGTTACGGCTCGCAGTAATTCGCCGTTGCGATAAACAAGGCTCACGGAAGCGCCGTCGTATTTCAGTTCGCATACGTAGCGGCAGTTGTCTGACAGATCCTTGCGAACGCGCTCGTCAAATTCGATTAATTCAGCCTCGTTGTAGATGTTGCCCAACGAAAGCATCGAATATTTGTGCGCTACCTGCACAAATTCCACGTTAATATCGCTCCCAACGCGCTGTGTTGGCGAATTAGGGTCGGAAAATTCAGGATACTCCAATTCGAGTTTTTCCAACTCCCTCATCATCGCATCATAATCGTAGTCGCTGATTTCGGGTTGCGACAGCACATAATACAGATGATTGTGCCTTTCAAGTTCTTTGCGTAGTTCAAAAATACGTTTCATTCTAAATTTTTTTCCACCCGTGAGCCATTTTAGCTGTTTACGCCTTTTCTGTTTCTTCTTTTTGTTCTTCTTCGATTTTCACATCGCCCAAATATTTAGGCAACTGCATACCAGCCATGTTAAAAAGGTCGTTCAGCGGTGGCACCGACTGCATCAAACCCGACAGAAAATTAGCCGTTGATGTTTTTCCGTTGGAATTGGCGCTGTTTTGACCGTCCCAAACGGTGATTTTGTCAATTTTGATATTTTTTATCGCTTCCACTTGCGTTTTCACTAATTCGGGCAATTTGTCGGAAATCATCATCAACACTGCCTTTTCAGCGTCATCGTTTGCAGCCTTCACTATTTCGCCAAATCCTGCTGCCTGCTTTGTAAGTATTTCGTTAATACCGCGAGCCTGCGCTTCCATTTTTGCAAATATGGCGTCGGCTTCGCCTTTGGCTATACGGCGGGCTGTTTCGGCTTCGGCTTCGGCATGAATAATCACTTTCTCTTTTTCAATTTCGGCGCTTACCACAATGTTAGCGGTTTGTTCGGCACGTTCTCGGTCGGCTCTCACTAATTCTGCCTGACGTTCAGCGGCATACGCTTCTTCGAGGGCTTTTGCGCTCTGCACTTTTTCGGCGGCAATAGCGCGACGCATAGCCTCCGCCTCTCTTTCGCGCCGTTCAGCGTCCGAATTGGCTATTGACACTTTGGCTACGTTCTCGCCCTGCACGGCAGTAGCGTTTGCTTCGGCAGTTCGTACACGGGTATCGCGCTGGGTTTCGGCAATACGGATGTCTTTGTCCCTGTCGGCTTCAGCCTTGCCAATCTCGCCAAAACGGTTTTGCTCGGCAACGCTCTTTTTAGCCTCGTTAATAGCCTTCGCAGCCGCTTCTTTACCCAACGCCTCTATATAACCCGACTCGTCGCGAATATCGGTTACGTTTACGTTGATCAACTTTAAACCGATTTTTCGCAACTCCAACTCAACATTCTGACTTACATTGATGAGAAATTTGTCGCGGTCGGCGTTGATTTCCTCAATATCCATGGTGGCAATGACCAAACGCAACTGTCCGAAAAGAATATCTTTTGCGAGGTCTTGAATATTGGCTATTGACAAGCCTAATAATCGTTCTGCCGCATTAAGCATATTTTCGGGGTCGGTAGAAATACCAACGGTAAAGCGACACGGCACATCAACGCGAATGTTTTGCTTACTGAGCGCGTTAGTGAGGTTACATTCAATCGGAATAGGCGTTAATGTTAGAAACGAATAACTCTGAAACACGGGCCAAATAAACGCTGCGCCGCCGTGAATACATTTTGCGGAACTTATTCCGCCTTCCTTGTTTTTGCCTGTTTTGCCGTAAACAACCAAAATTCGGTCGGACGGACAACGCTTATATCGCGACAAAACAGATACAAACGCAACAAATATTACTACCGCAAAAACTACATAAATAGCTATGAAATTCATGATTTTTTTTATTTGAGATTATAAAATTATGTTTATTTTTAGAATTTAGAAAACTGTTTAAAGGCTTTCTACAAGTAACGTATGTGTATTTATCACGCTTTTTACGCGTACCATGCTGCCTGTGCGAAAAGGCTCTTCCGATTCCGAAATTGCGTCATATTCACGAATAGCCTGCTGAATGCTTATTTGTATTTTACCTGTGCCTTTACCTGTGGCAGGTATAGTAAAATAAACGGTTGCGGCGCGACCAACTGCATCGTTAATGTCAATATTCCCACTTTGGGTGGTCTTGCTAAGCGCGTACAGCAGCGCCATAACAATCGCAACTAACGTCAAACCGAAAAAAACGCAAAAAAAAGTCAGCCATACCTTGCTTTCAACAGCTTCGTAAAACGATATTCCCGCCCACGAAAAACCGAGAAAAAAGTTCACGAAATTGCGAAAGGTAAAGAATTGAAACGGCATTTCTACATCGGCGTCTACGTCGGCATCGCCGGAGATTTCTCCATGATCGCCCATGCCGATAAAAGTCATAACCATCTGAATAAGAAATATAACGCTGAAAGGAATAGCAATTCCCCACATTATTTTCAGATACAAATCCAACGATTCCCACCAAAGTTCCATAAGTATTCTTTATGATTAACTTGTTATTAATAATCGGCTAACGTCCTGAGAAGGAGGCTATTCAAAATTTCACCCAACTCGTTGCTTTCGTTTCTTAGCAAGTTGTCAAAAATTTCGCGAAACGTCCAAAGGTCATCTCCTGTGTACTTTTCACGGATTACCTTGCCTTTTTCAGCGACGTTGGCTTCCAATAGGACAAAACCCCAATCAGGCTCGTGGAACAGATCTATTTCTGTTTCTTCGTCTTCCGGTTCTTCAAACTCGTGAGTTTCAACTATTCTCTTGGTCATTTCAATAAACTCTTGGGCGTCATTTTCCATTTCCGCCTCTATTGCGTTTGCAACCAATTCCAATAGATGCTTTTCTTGCTCAATTTTTGCATGAGCAAGGTAAACTCCTACAAATAAGCCCAAGACAGGCAACAAAATACAAACTAATACTTTTATTACTTTTTTCATTTTCTATATATTTTTCAATACAAAACGCTTTAATAACAATATATTTTCCGCATCTAACCCGATAAAAAAATCGAAATTGATTTGGAACTGCAAAGGTAATAATATTTTCTTTTTATGAAAAGTTTTATTTTATTTTCAATCATTATCTTTCAACTTATTTGCCTATCAAAACCTCAACTGCATTGAACAAATATACAGCCGGAGCGTTCCAGTTTATGGTTATTTCGTTGGAAGCGTATGAACACCAATGGTCTACGAAAGCGGTTTCTGGTTCGGTAAATTCATAATCGCAACCGTCTTGCCTTCCCGGATTTGGACCTCCTGAAAGAAGACCCGGTACGGGGTCGGTTATATCATCGGCTTCTGAAGGACGATGATGCGGGTGCATCACGCGCTTTGTGCCAAAATCGGTAACAAAACAATAGCCCGTAGCGTTCTGTCCCAGCAAATAATTGACATTCGACAAGGCTGCGTGAAGATATTTTTGGTCTTGTGTCATTTTGTAAGCGTAGATCAATAAAATTCCTTGATTTGCCGCCTGCGAACTGCTTCCCCACATGAAATCGCGAGGAGTAAAACCCATGACAACATTAAAAGCATTATTGTTGATGCTATTAACATAACCGTCCGCCATTTCCAAAAGTCTGTTTTTTGCGTTCGGAGGGAACAAATGGTCTTTTCCCGTGCGCAATAGCGTGTAAACGCCCAGCATGTACAAATTATTCCATGTGGGAATGGAGTACTGTTCTGGAAAATTGCTTCTAATCACCTCAACGTATTGATTATCGTTGGTTGTTGCATACATTTCAACGGCAGCCCAAAACCATTCGTCTGTAAAACGTCTGTCGCCGTATGCTCCCGTTATTATTTGCGGTTCAAAATTTTGATTCATTTCGTTCTGATTGTAAGCCATTTCGGGATGCTGCAAAGCCCACGCCCATGCTCTTTTTGCAGCATTCAGACAACTGTCAGCCAATCCGGGATAGACGTTGGAATATTTACTGTATATTCGTGCCGCCTGCGCCATATTTGCCGCAAAATCAAGCGTTGCCGCCGTTCCTTTCTGCACCACGTAACGCTCCCATGTAGTTGCGCCCGGCATAACAATACCATCGAAACGATCGTTGGTCAATTTATTGTAAACACCGCCATCGTGCGGGTCTTGCATTGTAAACATCCAACGCAGATTGTACAGACTTTCGTTCAAAATGTCAGGCGCACCATTGCCGCTTTCGGGAATATTAACATATACATTTTTAAAGTATTCCGGAAAATCTTCATAAGCCGAAAACAGTGTTCCCATTGAGATACCGCAATTTACGATGTATTTGTTGTAATCGCCTGCGTCGTACCATCCTCCGGGTGAAGAAATAACCGTGCCAGCTGGTCGCTGTGGCGTTGCCGCCGATGGATGTACAAGTACGCGAGTATCGGGATGTCCTGCGGGACGCGCCCACCTTCCCGCAAAACGCTCTTCTAACGGCATGGAAACACGCTGATAGTAATAACCTTTCAGAACTGCCCTTGACACATCGTAATGAATGTTTTCCGAAATAGTAAACACGTGCGATTGTAGTCCGTCCGATACTATTTTAAACCTGCCCGTTTGGGTAAAGTCCGAAAAATCGGCAACACGCGTCTGTATTGACGAATTATTCGATTGACGTACAGCGCCTAATTGACCGGTAAAAACTGTTTCTCCGGTTTGTGACACGATACTGAACTGTGTTGCCGTAGGCATATTTGCAACAATAGCCTGCTTCGGCGAGTTAGGATAATATCCTATCTGATTAACCGCTATCTGCGGCGGCTGCGCATTCACACTTACACTCATTATAACGAGTGATAAAAAAATACTTGATAATGACTTTTTCATTTGATTAAAATTTAAAATTTCGCAAAGATAATACATTTTCATGTATTTTGACTACTTTTGTCGCAAATTTTAATTATTATATGGAAAAATTGCGTATTTCAGCCATTTCCTACTTAAATTCATTGCCGTTTGTATGGTGTTTGGAAAATTCGCCCATCATTAACGAGATTAATTTGACGTATGATACTCCATCACAATGCGCCGACAAGTTACTTGCCGATGAAGCAGATATTGGATTGATACCTGTTGTCGAAATACTGCGGATGCCGGAGTATTACATCATATCAAATTTATGTATCGGCGCCGACGATGCAGTACGAACAGTAGTATTGGCAAGCGAAACGCCTCTGAATGAGATTTCTACAATATATTTAGACAATCATTCGCGAACTTCGGTGGTATTGGTAAAGATTTTGGCAAAACATTACTGGAAAATAGAGCCTGAATGGGTTAATTTTTCCGACGATGTCACTATGTACCCTCGCGGCGAAAATTCGGCGGCGGTAATGATTGGCGACAAGGCTTTCAGAGACCGTTCTCGCTACGTTTACGACCTTGCGGCAGAATGGCGAAAGTTCACAGGACTGCCGTTTGTATTTGCCTGCTGGGTAGCCAACAAGCCGATTGACAAGGGTTTTATCAACAGATTCAACGAGGCGATGTCTGTATTTAGCAACAATATTAAGGCTGTTACCGAACATTATAAGGATATGGCGCCCGCCGAAGTTGATTTGCTACAATATTGGACAAAAAACATATCTTACACGCTAACCGAAGACAAACGCGAAGGATTGAAACTTTTCCTGAAATACGCAATCGAAATTTGAGAAACGAAAATAACTCAACTTGAAAAAATGAAAAAATATTACTCGCATCCGGCTACGATGACGCAAAAGACAAAGACGCCACGCTCACTTTTGTATCGGGCGCCGTAAGTGTTGCATGAATACAGGCTTCGAGTGTTGCGCCGGTGGTTATAACATCGTCAATCAGGAGTATGTGTCGTCCGGCAAAAGCGTCAGGATTTGTAATCGCGAAGCCTGAATCAACGTTTTCCCATCGGTCAAAGCGTTTTTTGCGCGTTTGCGAATCGGTGTAAAAACGTCGAACCAATGTTTGCGAATCTATCGGTTTATTAATAGCCTCCGCTACGCCGCGCGCAATCCATTCGGATTGATTGTAGCCCCGCTTGCGAAGTTTCTGCAAATGAATAGGAACCGGCGCAATTATATCAATCTCGCTAAATTTGCCGCCAACTAATGATTTGCCCATTTCGCGACCCAACATAATCCCTATTTCCTTTTGTCCCTTGTATTTAAGCTGATACACTAATTTTTGTATTCTGTTTTCTTTACGAAAAAAATAGCACGCCGTGGCGTTTTCTACCGAAGCACGTCCCCAGAAAATTTGCGCAACCGGATTGTCCCGTTCCTGATGAAAATTGGTTGCAGGAAGTTTGTAAAAGCAATGGCTGCATATAAATTCTTCGCCGCGCAACAAACCTGTGGAACAGCAGACGCATACATTGGGCAAAAACAGTCCAACAAAACCTTCTATTGTATCAAATAATGTTTTCAATTTCTCATTTCTAATACGTAAGTCATTAATTTATTAACAGTATTTCAATCATTTCCTCCAATGACACGTCCGCTTGTTCGCCTGTGGTCATGTTTTTAAGGCTTACGCGATTGTTGGTAATTTCGTTTTCTCCTGCCATTGCTACGTATGCTACCGATTTATTGTTGGCATAAGTCATTTGTTTTTTCATCTTTGCTGTATCGGGATAAATTTCAGCGCTGATGCCTGCTTCGCGCACTTTCGACAGCAATTTCAATGCGTATTTTTCTTCGTTTTTTCCGAAATTTACGAACAATACTTTTGAGGTTTGTTCGGCGCTCGGCGGAAAAGCGTTTAACTGTGTGAGAACGTCGTATATTCGGTCGGCGCCGAAAGAAATGCCAACTCCTGAAATATCGGGCAATCCGAAAACGCCCGTCAAATTATCGTAACGTCCTCCGCCACAGATGCTGCCTATCTGTACATCAAGGGCTTTCACTTCTATTATTGCCCCTGTGTAGTAGTTCAACCCGCGAGCAAGCGTCAAGTCAAGTTCGACAGGTACCGAAATATTCAGTAATTCAGCATATTCAAGGATATTGCGAATTTCGGCAACGCCTTCGCGTCCGATAGGGCTGCATGAAAACATTTTGTCAAGTTGTTCGAGTTTTTCGTTATTGTTTCCCGAAAGTTGAATAACAGGCTGCAACGCCTTGATAGCCTCAACGGATATTCCTTTCGACAACAATTCTTCGTTAACCTTTTCTATTCCAATTTTTTCGAGTTTGTCAATGGCAACCGTTATGTCTGTAATTTTATCGTTTTGCCCGATTATTTCGGCAATACCGCTCAATATTTTACGGTTGTTTAGCTTCACTGTTGCGCGAATATTCAATGTTTGGAAGACCTCTGCGATGATTTGCAGCAGTTCAGCCTCGTTTAGCAGCGAATTACTGCCCACCACATCAACGTCGCATTGGTAGAACTCGCGATAACGCCCCTTTTGCGGACGGTCAGCACGCCAAACGGGTTGAATTTGGAAACGTTTGAAAGGAAAAGTTATCTCGCTCTGATGTTGAACAACAAAACGCGCAAACGGCACAGTAAGGTCGTAGCGTAGCCCCTTTTCGCAGATTTTTAGCGACAGTCTGTTCAGATTTTTTTCGGATATATCATTGTCAGACACATCTGACAGAAAATCGCCCGAATTGAGAATACGAAACAGCAGTTTATCGCCTTCTTCGCCGTATTTTCCAAGCAAAGTAGATAAATTTTCCATAGCGGGCGTTTCAATGGGTTGATACCCGAATTCTTGAAAAATTGCTTTTATAGCATCGAAAATATAATTTCGCCGAGCCGTTTCATTAGGCGAAAAATCGCGTGTCCCCTTAGGTATAGATGGTTTTTGCATCATTCTATATTAATAAAAGCGCAAAATTAAATAAAATATGCAATTTCAAAAAAAATATTATATTTTACCTGTGGCAATCGGAAATGGCAAAATGGAATGACTTGGTTATATTACTATTAGGAATAGGTACGAAACATTAGAAATTATAATATGACGAAACATTTAGAACGATGCCGATATTCTAATTTTGGGCGTTAGCGTATCCAAGAAAGTTTTTTGTACGCTGCCGCCGTATGCTCCGTAGACGCCGCCGCCGATACCGAAGAAAAACATTTTGATGACTTCTAAAAGAATAATGTCTTCAATAATAAAGCCACTCTCGAAATAGCCTTTTTGCATGTCGAGTATGTTTATTTCACTGCTGATGTGCTGTTCGGTTCTATTCAGTTTCGACCAGCCGAATGATTGCGCAACGGCTATTCGCGGACGAAAAACCTTTGATTGCGTTTTGTGCAGCAATGTTCCGAAATCGTGATACAGAAAGGCTTTAAAATATTGATTTGCAGCGTATGCATCGCCTGTCAGAGCGTTGAAACTTTTTCGCGAATCCTGCGGGATGCGCCTGTGAAACAGCGAGCGCTCGGTGTCGGTAATTGCAAAAGTCAGCGGCATTGGCGCGGTATTGTTCATCCAGCCTCCCCAGAGTGCGTAGGTAACAGTTCCCAAATTGCGGACATACCGGCTTCGCTCTGCGCCTATTTCGGTTTTTATGTATCGGTAAGCGCTGCCGAAAACGTTAGGCAAACCTATAAAAAGATTAAGATGAATGACGGGTTGCGTTGTAAAGACGCTGTGTGTGCGTCTGAACATCTTTACGCGATCCTCCCTGTGCGCATACCGCAGCGTGATCCTTGCTTCGGCGTTGCTCCGCCAGCCGTGCGACATATCTTGTTCCTTGTATGAATAATCAAATACTGTTTGAAGTTCTTGCATTACAAAGCCGGTCATCAGATCAAATTTTCCAAAAAGTTTTCGCGCGCTGAAGCCAATTTCGTTGCTCCAAGAAAGGTTTTTCAAATCGTTTTCCCACCATATTTTTATTTCCGAATCCAAATGTTTTTCGGGAAAAACCGAAACAGACGCTCCGAACTTGCTTTGCCTGTCGTCTATACCGTACCCGTAGTAGCCGCCCACAGAAAACAGTGGCGACAAACGGCGGTTGGTATACGCAGCCAATCCAACCCGAAAGCCTTCGTAATAGTTTTGTTGGACAATCTTTTCGAGCGGGAAAACAAATTTTTTGATTGGCAAGGCGCCCTCATTGTCCATATAATCTTCCATAAAACGGAAAACATGGTCAAATACAGGACTGTTCTCAACAATGATGCCACTCCAAAACCTGTAAGTAGAATCTTCACGCGCAGTAGGTCTGATATCGCGGTAACTTTCAATCAGTTCCAATCTTCGATGGGCATTGTCAGCCATTGTGATGTTGCGCGACCTTATTCTTATGTTCGACAAGTCGGAATTTAGATTGATTTCTGTAATATGGCTTCTACCACGTAAAACAGCGCCCTTCTCGCCGTTAACATTGACGGAACCAAAGAACAGTTCAAGGCTTAATTCCGATGGAAACCATACGCCGTCCATAAATTCATAACTCTGCTGTAATTTCAGACGTGTAGGCGAATAATCTGCCGGCTCTGCCACAACGTTTTGAATAGCCCAATGATTGCTGTTGATGTATAATAACCCTTTCAATCCGTCAAAATTTGCCGTCCGTCGCGGCTGAAAGGATATGATAAATGTGGAATCAACGCCTGAAATAATAGTGTCGCGCAAATGAAAAAAATACCTTGACGTGCTTCCCGGACTAATCGGATTGACCAAGAATTTGACTGGAAATTTCCATTCTAAGACATCATCGTAAAAATGAAAAAATTGCAACATTGGCTGAAAAAAAGCCATCGTTTGATATATTTCAGCGCCACTGGTGCGCGATGATATAATATGTTCACTCACATTGCCATAGTATTTGTATTCGTGTCTGATAACCGATTCGTTGATAAACAGATACATAGCGGTATCGCCTTCTAATACTAATCTGTTGTAAATCATGCACGAATACGCGTTTCGGTTGTCGGGATTGTTTCTCACGCGATTAGCGACTGCGTTTTCTATGATGCGGTGAGCAGGATTGACGCCCGGAAATATCGCTAATTCGCTAATAGCATAACCATCGGGCGCAAGCCTTACGTTTATTTGCGATGCGCTTCCCACAGTGATATTTTGCCTGAGGTAGCCCACATACGTAAACTGCAACACATCTCCCTGTCGTGCTTCAATGCGGTAAAAACCGTTAATGTCGGTAAATGTGCCTTGCGCTGTTGTCAGATTAACGACGTGCGTAAACGGCAATCGCTCATTGTTGGCAACGTCGCTTACAATGCCTTCTACCTGCGCAAAGCAAACCCGGACGCACAACATCACAAGCAAAAACAATAATTTCTTCATTTTGACAAATGATGATTAAAAAAGCAAAATTATATGAATTTTTCGAGAATTACAAAGAAAATGATAACTTTGCATAAATTTTTTAAACTTAAGTCTATGAACATTGTGTTGAAAATGAGAGGTTTAGTCGTAGCCTCCCCAAAAAAAATCACTTTTTTCACCCCCAAACGTAACCTTTTTCATTTTTATACGTATAATAGGGTAACAGGGAAAGTTCCGTCTTGTTGCGAATCCAAAAAAAGTTTGCAAAGGGGTGGGTATTGCCCCTGTTAGACATATTTCAGATAGCGTTAAGCTAATTCTTGCTATTGAAACGTGAGAAATTTCAAAATCGGTCAAAAATAGGTAGCAAACGCTTGCGGCTGACCCACAAATAGCCATTTGCCACTATAACTGTCGGGTAAAAAATATTTATTTTTTTTGAAAAAAAATTTTATTATAAAAAAAATGTGTATCTTTGCGCCCTTAAATTTTTTTGTTTAAACAAATGTCAGTTTCTAAAACCGAGAGAAAAAACTTCTCTTCTGCTAAGCATCCTTACAAATATCCGGATTTCCTTGAAATCCAGTTGCAGGCGTTTTACGATTTTTTTCAAATTGATACTACGCCGGAGAATCGGAAGAATGAAGGTTTATACAGGGTATTTCAGGAAAATTTTCCTATTTCCGATACCCGAAACAACTTTGTGCTTGAGTTTGTTGACTATTTCGTTGACCCGCCGCGCTATACCATTACCGAGTGTATAGAGCGCGGATTGACTTATAGCGTGCCTCTCAAGGCAAAGTTGAAGTTGTACTGCACAGACCCCGACCACGAGGACTTTGATACTGTTATTCAGGACGTTTATCTTGGAACAGTGCCATACATGACTCCGAGAGGCTCGTTCGTGATAAACGGCGCAGAGCGCGTGGTAGTGTCGCAGTTGCACAGGTCGCCCGGAGTTTTCTTCGGACAAAGTGTACACGCAAACGGTACAAAACTTTATTCGGCGCGGGTAATACCTTTCAAAGGCTCGTGGATAGAGTTCGCTACCGACATCAACAACGTGATGTACGCCTATATTGACCGTAAAAAGAAGCTGCCCGTCACAACGCTGCTTCGCGCAATAGGCTTTGAAAACGACAAGGATATTCTTGGAATTTTCGACCTTGCCGACGAGATGAAAGTGACAAGAGGCGCTCTCGCAAAGGCTGTTGGACGAAAATTGGCTGCCCGCGTACTCAAAACGTGGATAGAAGATTTCGTGGACGAAGATACAGGCGAGGTGGTTTCAATAGAACGAAACGAGGTTATCATTGACCGCGAAACAGTTCTCGAAAAAGACCATATAGAGATGGTTATGAGTTCGGGCGCCGAAACTGTGCTTCTGCACAAAGAAGGACAGAATACAACCGATTATGCCATCATTTACAATACGTTACAGAAAGACGCCTGTAACTCCGAAAAGGAAGCCGTATTGCATATCTATCGTCAGTTGCGCAGCTCCGAGCCGCCCGACGAGGCGACAGCCCGCGACGTTATCGAAAAACTTTTCTTTTCCGACAAACGTTACGATCTTGGCGATGTAGGACGCTTTCGTATCAATAAAAAATTAACTCTTGATACTCCGCCCGAAACAAAAGTTTTGACGCGCGAGGATATTATAGAGATTATCAAATACTTAATACAGTTGATCAATTCAAGAGCCGATGTGGACGATATTGACCATTTGAGCAATCGTCGCGTTCGTACTGTTGGCGAGCAGTTGGCTGGGCAGTTTGGCGTTGGTTTGGCGCGTATGGCGCGTACAATCCGCGAACGCATGAACGTGCGCGATAACGAGGTGTTCACGCCTATTGACCTGATTAACTCAAAAACGCTTTCTTCGGTAATAAATTCGTTTTTCGGAACGAACCAGTTATCGCAATTCATGGATCAGACCAATCCGTTGGCTGAAATGACGCACAAACGCCGTATGTCTGCGCTCGGTCCGGGCGGTTTGACCCGCGAACGCGCAGGTTTTGAAGTGCGCGATGTGCATTTTACGCACTACGGTCGTCTGTGTCCCGTTGAAACGCCCGAAGGTCCTAACATCGGACTTATTGCGTCGCTCTGCGTTTACGCAAAAATCAATAACCTTGGATTTATCGAAACGCCATACCGCAAAGTCACAAACAGTCAGGTGGCGCTTAATACCGACGGCGTTATCTACTTGAGCGCCGAAGAAGAAGAAGGCAAGACAATAGCGCAGGCAAACGCAAAAGTTGATAGAAGGGGTCGCTTCACCGAGCCTCGCGTGAAAGCGCGTCTTGACGGCGACTTCCCCGTTCCCGAAGTGGCAACGGTAAATCTTATGGACGTTGCTCCAAACCAGATTGCTTCAATTGCCGCCTCGCTTATTCCGTTCCTCGAACATGACGATGCAAACCGCGCCTTGATGGGATCAAACATGATGCGTCAGGCGGTGCCGCTGCTGAAAACGCAAGCGCCGATTGTCGGAACAGGTATCGAACATCAGGTTGCACGCGATTCGCGCCTGCTCACTGTCGCCGAAAAAGACGGCGTAGTGGTGTCGGTGGACGCAAGCAAAATTGTTATTCGCTACGATTTCTCTGAAAAAGAAAAATTTGTTTCGTTCGATGATGATATAAAAACTTACGAATTAGCGAAATTCACGAAGACCAATCAAAACACCACGATGAATATGCGCCCCATAGTGAAAAAGGGCGAACGAGTGAAAAAAGGTCAAATCCTTACGGAAGGCTATTCAACTGAAAATGGCGAACTTGCATTGGGCAAAAACCTGAAAGTTGCGTTCATGCCTTGGAAGGGTTACAACTTTGAAGACGCTATCGTGTTGAGTGAAAGGGTTGTACACGATGACGTTTTCACGTCTTTGCACATTGACGAATATATTTTGGAAGTTCGCGACACAAAACGCGGATTGGAAGAATTGACCAACGATATCCCCAATGTTAGCGAGGATATGACTAAAAATCTTGACGAAAACGGATTGATCAGGATCGGCGCACACGTTGAGCCGGGCGACATTCTGATAGGCAAGATCACTCCCAAAGGCGAATCTGACCCATCGCCCGAAGAAAAATTACTTCGCGCAATTTTCGGCGACAAAGCCGGCGACGTGAAGGACGCTTCGTTGAAAGCGCCGCCTTCGCTGTTTGGCGTGGTAATTGACAAAAGACTTTTCACAAGCAGTGTAAAAGATAAAAAAGCAAGGGCAAACGAAAAAATTATCATTCAGAAAATTGACGATGAGTTTGCCAAGCTGGACACCGAACTGAAAGGGCGTTTGGTGGAAAAACTTATGACGCTGTTAGATGGCAAAATTTCCCACGGCGTGAAAGATTATTATAATGTAGAAGTTATTCCGAGAGGGGAAAAATTTACCACCGAACTGTTGATGAGCATAGAATATACGAACATCAACCCAAGCAGGTGGACTACTGATAAGAATCGCAACGACCAGATTAAAGAGTTGTTGTTTCATTACATGCTCAAATACAAGGAAATAGAGGCTGTTTACAAGCGCAAGAAATATAATGTAACTATCGGCGACGAACTTCCGCCCGGAATTATGCAGATGGCAAAGGTTTACGTTGCCAAGAAACGCAAGGTAAAAGTGGGCGACAAGATGGCTGGACGCCACGGCAACAAGGGTATCGTTTCGAGGATTGCCGCTGTGGAAGATATGCCATTCTTGGAAGACGGAACGCCTGTGGACATCATACTCAATCCGTTGGGCGTACCTTCGCGTATGAACCTTGGGCAGATTTACGAAACCGTTCTCGGTTGGGCAGGACAAAAGCTCGGCGTGAAATTTGCCACCCCTATTTTCGATGGCGCCGAAATGGACGACATCAAGGAATGGACGGAAAAGGCGGGTATTTCGCATCACGGACGTACCTACCTTTACGACGGCGGCACAGGCGAGCGTTTCGACCAGCCCGCAACCGTTGGTATAATCTATATGCTGAAACTCGGTCACATGGTGGACGACAAGATGCACGCGCGTTCGATTGGTCCGTATTCGCTTATCACGCAGCAGCCGCTTGGCGGCAAGGCGCAGTTTGGCGGTCAGCGTTTTGGTGAAATGGAGGTCTGGGCGCTCGAAGCATTCGGCGCGGCTAATACCCTTCAGGAAATCATTACCGTTAAGTCCGACGACGTGAACGGACGCGCCAAAACCTACGAGGCAGTGGTAAAAGGCGACCCGATGCCAACGCCCGGAATACCCGAATCGTTCAACGTGTTGCTCCACGAAATGCGAGGATTAGGATTAAGCGTTAATTTGGTGTAAAATCTTAAAAATCAGAGTCATGGACAATAGCAAAATAATGATAGAGGAAGAAACCATGGAAGAACTCAAAAAAATAGCAGAACAGAACGGTGAAGCATTGGAGGATTTAACCATACGTTTTGAAAATATCATGAAAGACTTGTTGGCACAGGTGCCGCAAGAAATATTGGAAATGCAAAGAGTGAACAGTTCGTTTGTTAATAATATTGAATATAAAGCAGCCATATAAAAAAAGTAATGAAAAATATCCGATATAGGAATATTTTTATAGACGCCAATGTAATAATTGATTACATGATTTGCAGAAAGCATCATACCGATAATGCCAATGCTCTTTTCAGGTATGCGTCCAACTTTTCTGTAAAGTTGCATGTATGCTCTTATTCATTTGCGATTGTCTATCATTACATGCGGAACGAAAATTTTTCTCACAATGTTGCGATGTATTCATTAGAAAAATTATTCAATTCGGTTGGGTGCCTCCCTGTGGACGATGATATTATAAAAAAAGCCATGAAATCTGATTTCAGAGATTTTGAAGACGCCATACAGTATTGTTGTGCGTTGAATAATTCGGAGTGCGAGGTTATTATTACACGAAATCCGAAAGATTTTGTAGCAAGCAATATACCTGTATCAACGCCACAAAAATTTCTTACGCACCTGTTAATTAAGTAATATAAATTGATAATAAAAAAATCACTATATAACAATGTCATTCAGAAAAGATAACAAAGCAAAAAGTACTTTTAAGAAGATTACGATAGGTTTAGCCTCTCCGGAGGAAGTTCTCGAACGCTCG
>Ga0099364_10002050_pt1 | contig 32440 bp, 28 predicted proteins | sample TergutTh196P3_FD_73070 | JGI IMG/M metagenome (GOLD analysis project Ga0099364, IMG submission 73070) | Microcerotermes parvus P3 segment gut microbial communities from Pointe-Noire, Republic of the Congo - Th196 P3 | ecosystem: Host-associated > Arthropoda: Insects > Digestive system > Gut ... | reverse complement strand
CGATTAGTACGCTGATAACCTTTTTCATATGAACATCCTCCTTCACACTGTTTTTTGTTAAGAAAATAGGACCACTGGGCAGTAACGACTTTGTTTGATTTGTTTATGATCACCTACTTTCTATTTTGATTGATGGTATTTTTAGCAAGCCTTGAAACCTTATTCTTCCACTGATTTGCGGCTTCTCCTGAATTGGTCCAAACCGACTGTTGCGACGATTAGCGCGCCAACGACAAATTGTTGCCAGAAGGGCGAGATATTCATTAAAATCATGCCATTTTCAAGTACGGTCATTATCAATGCACCGATTACGGTTCCCAAAACGGTTCCAACACCGCCGAACATGCTGGTGCCGCCGATTATGACAGACGCTATTACTTTTAGTTCCCAGCCGGTACCGGCTGTGGTCATGGCTGAATTAAACCGCGAAGCAAGAATCATCCCCGCAAGAGATGCGGATACGCTGCTGAGGACATATACCATTATCTGAGTTCTGCCTACGTTGATACCGGAAAGCCTTGTTGTTTCAATATTACCTCCGATTGCATAGACGTACCTTCCAAACGTTGTGTTGTTCAGTACGTAATGCGCGATAAGCGCCATAAATACAACGAATATGACTGTAAATGGTACTCCGAACAAGTCGCCGTTACTGATTCGCCCAAAAGTGACAGGCAGCGGGAAGATCGGTTGTCCCCGCGTAACAACATGACAAAGGCCCCTTGCCATATAAAGTGTTCCAAGAGTGGTAATCATCGTTGGAATCTTGAATTTGACAATGCACAATCCGTTAAATGCTCCGAAGAGTATGCCAGGAATGGTTCCGATGATAATACAGAGCCATATCGGTAGACCCATTTTTAGAAACGCTGCGGCTGCCAACCCACTGATCCCCATGACGGAACCAACTGATAGATCCAGACCACCCATGATAAAGACAAAAGTCATCGTGATTGCCATGACCAAAACGTATGATGTGGTCCTTAAAATGTTCATCAAGTTATCAAAACTGTAAAAAGCTTTGCTGAACATGCTAATGACAATACACATACCTAAAAGCGCAAAAAATATCGCTACTTCCTGAGCCCCTAGAAACCTTTTTAGAACGCTTTTAGTTCTGTTATTATTCATTTCAGCCATTTGTATTCAGCCTCTCGTATAATAGTTTTTCGCTTATACCGCAGCACAGCTACTCAAAAGTTTATTACCCTCAAATTGGTTGAATAGATTGTCCAGCACGATTGTCGCCGAAGCGCTGTTATAGATATTCTTGTCGTTATTCCTTGAGATGTTTACATGATTTCTTTCAAAAAAATTAGAAGTTTCGTATACATAATCGATAATTGAAAAGTAAATGTCATTAAATTCACCAAGCCACGTGCTTTCAATAACGATTTCTGTGGGCGCGTATACTTTTAAAATATTACCGATGCAAATCCCCAGATATTTTCCCGCCGTTTTCAACGCTTCTTTTACTTGTTCATCTCCCTGTTTTGCAGCTTCTACAATAAGAGGCATGTTGACCATGCTTACATTGCCTTTGGATAAACGCTGTAATAAGCCGCCTTTATAATTACCGCTCAAGTTTCTAATGATCGCCAAATCGGAAGCATACAATTCTAAACATCCATAATTGCCACAGTTACATTTCGGTCCGTTAATATCCACGGTAAGGTGACCGACTTCACCCGCCGCCCCGCGATTTCCCCTATAGATTTCCCCGTTGAGCAAAACTCCGGTTCCAAGACCTTCAATTGTAGAAAGATAAACGACATTGTCCGAATTTTTTAGCCTGTTCTTCCACTTCAACCCCAATAGCATTCCGTTGATATCTTTATCCACATATACCGATATACCCAGCACATTTTCGATAATATCTTTGAGAGGAATATTTCTCCACTTAGGTAAATTGATGAGTTCGTATATCAGCCCCTCTTCATAGTTGACAGGGCCGGGAACGGTTATCCCTATTCCTACAATGCTTTCACTTTTCACATTGGATCTATCCATTATTGAACGAATCATATCCAAAATGACTTGAATACCCTCATCAACATTCAACGATTCCAGCTGCCTTATTTCCGTAATGTCATCTAATAGGTTTAAATCCAAGTCGAACAAACCTACTGTTATTTTTCTTACGGCTATATTGACGCCGATAATACTGTATAGCTTGGAATTGAATCTATATAAGACAGCTCTGCGTCCACCAATCGAGTCCGCATTACCTTCTTCCACGATAATTTTTCTTGCTACGAGATCATTGACGGAATTATGTACATATACAGAAGTCAGTCCTGTATATGTGGCTATTTCTGGTTTTGTTGCCTGCCCACTATTTTTGATCGTTTTTATGATGTTTAGTACATTGGTCGTTTTCATTTGATTTGACCTCTTGTATTCTTATTTTGGTAAAATATTATTTTTTATATTATTTACTTTATTATGCAATATAATAAAGTATGCTGTCAAGTGTTTTTGACAACCTAAATTTCCAAGAAAATATATTAGACAGAATTTAAAAAACTGAATTTGTCAGAGCCTCGTGTGAAATACCGAGAGCTGCGAGGATAGTTTTCTGTGTTTTCGTAAGAGGAGTAACCAACCTGTGTCTGTCAGACATGCTAACTGTCTTGATTTTCCTTAACTCAAGCAACACCTTATTACAAATGCGCTATAATTCGTTAGGCGGCATTATGCACTGGCTGTTTTTAAAGACAAATAGGCGTTCAAAGCAGCTGTTTTTTAAATGGAGGTGTGACTGATGAACGTATTATTGAACAGAGTGCGTATCGCGGCGATTTTGGCAGTCGCGGCGACATCGTTAATCTGGGTGTGCCAAGCGGCTGCAAATCCTATGAAGGATATTGAAAATCTGACGCCGCCCAGGACTGCCGTCTGTTTCTTCGAGGGCGAAAAATTTGCGGACCTCGTACTAAATGCGCGTGGCAAACTCACATTCCTCTATGTGGACCGCAAATTCGCAAACGCACTGGGACGTCAGCGGAAAGCGGAATATGACCGAGGCACGTTCTCAGGAATCCCTTCGCAGATATTCGCATACGCTACCAAATCCAAAAGAAGACACGTACTCTTCATAACGAGAGTGCAGGCCCTGAGGGGATGGGCTTTCGACACGTCTATGCTATCGATCGGAGGTTACTCCCCCGTCAAAGAGAATATAATTACCGGAATATCCGACAATCCTTATTTGGAACTGAAATTTGGCGAGCACAGCCTCACTCAAAACTATGACGGCTATATCGGCTTTTTCGTTCCCGCTGAAAATGTGAAACCAGGGGAAACAATTAACTTGGGCTACGCGGAGGATCTAGTGGAATGGCAAGTCCCCAATTAAAATCAATGCACGTTTACTCATGCGCCGACTGCCGACAAAAATTCGAAACCGAGGGATACGCGAACCGATGTCCCTTCTGTCGGTGCAAGGTGTTGATACATATCGAGGGCGAACCCCGCAGAGCGCGTAAATGCGGGAGCGGCGGCAGTTGCGGTGGTTGCGGCGGGGGATGCTCCTGTGGCGGCTGCCGTCACTAAAGCGAGCTTGGACAATAATTTCATAACGCTTGGAATAGAAACGAGCTGCGACGACACTGCGATCGCTGTGATACGGGAGGAACGTGATATCCTGAGCAGCCTGGTGTCTAGTCAAGTGGAGGATCACTCGGCTTTCGGCGGCGTGGTTCCCGAACTCGCGTCAAGAAAGCATCAGGAAACGATAATACCGCTGCTCCGCAAGGCGATGTCCGAGGCTGGGATGATGCCAGGCGATATCGGCCTGATTGCCGTCACCGCCGGCCCCGGTTTGATGGGTTCTCTGCTCGTCGGCGTCATGACGGCTAAGGCTCTGTCCCAGGGTTGGGGCACGCCGATACTGGGCGTGAATCACATGGAGGGGCATCTTTACGCATTGATACTCGCTCACCCATCATTAATCCCGCCGTTTTTGTGCCTGATAGTTTCGGGCGGTCATACGGAGATAGTACTCGCCCGCGAGGGACGAAATTATACTCTGCTGGGCGGCACGAGGGACGACGCGGCGGGCGAGGCTTACGACAAGGCCGCGAATCTGATGGGCCTTGGGTACCCCGGCGGTCCTCTCATCGAGAAAATGGCGCGATCGGGAGATCCTGACGCGTATGCTTTCCCCATAGGCATGAAGGGAAGTAAGAGCGTCGAGTTCAGCTTCAGCGGAATGAAAACCGCGCTCCGCACGACGGTCGAGCGGATTAAAAAAGAGGGAAGGGAACTTCTCGTCCCAGACATTTGCGCGTCATATCAGAGGGCTATAACCGAGGCGCTGCTCTCCAAATTATCACTCGCGGCCGAAATGACCGGCGTGCGCCGTGTTGCAATATCGGGAGGTGTAGCGGCTAATACCGCTTTGAGAGATGGCCTTAGCGTTATGGGGGAAGCTCGCGGATGGGATATTTACATACCCCCGAAAAATTTCTGCACGGACAACGCCGCTATGATAGCCGCCGCTGGTTACGCGGCGTATGCGAGCGGCGAACGTTCGGATTTGACGTTAACTCCGGATCCGGGGTGGTCGGTGTGGGGTAAATAAAAAACTAAAACCTTGGGCTCCGCCCAAACCCGCCAGAGGGCGCAGCCCTCTGGACTCCCATTGATGGGGTCCAGGGGACTGCGTCCCCTGGCGGGGTTTGGGGCGGAGCCCCAAGGTTTTATTGTTTAATCCATCTTAATCCCAATCTTCACCACGTCATTTTTATTATCGATATTAACGCGGAATGCCTCCTCCAGATCATTAAAGCTGAACTCGTTCGAAACAATTCCCGATACGTCTATCACACCGCTCGCGATAGCGTTAATGGCCACAGGATACTGGTTCTTGTAGCGGAATATCGGGCGGATGTCCGCCACCTGTCCCGACAATTTCGAGAAGTCGAACTCCGCTTTACCGTCCGGCGGCAATCCCATGAGCACTATCGTGCCTCCGCGCTTTACCACAAACGGGGTCTGCTGAGTCGTTTTAGTCGTTCCGGCCGCTTCCATCACAACGTCGGCTCCCTTCCCGCCCGTGGCTTCAAGTATCGCCTTCGTCGAATCCGTCTTTGACGCGTCGATAACCCTCGTTGCGCCGAGCTTGAGCGCGACCTCCAGCCTCTTGGGAATCACGTCCACGACAGTTATGTCGGCCGCTCCGCGGGCTTTGCACACAAGCAGGGACGTAAGGCCGATGCAGCCTGATCCGAGGATAACGACGGACTGACCCAGCTCCACTTTCCCAACGCTCGCCGCTTCTAGACCTACGGCGAGGGGCTCTATCAGCGCGCCCTCCTTAAACGACACGTTATCCGGCAGCTTGAACGCGCGGTGCGCGGGAAACTCGACGAAATTCTTGAAGATGCCATGATATGGCGGGGTAGCGAAAAATTCAACGTCAGGGCAGAGATTATAACGCCCTGTGAGGCAGTATTCGCACTTACCGCATACGATGCCGGGCTCCAGAGCAACGCGATCGCCCACTTTGTGACTGGTAACGCCGGGACCGACCTCGTGAACCGACCCCGCACACTCGTGACCGAGTATAAAGTCGCCCTCCACAATGAAGTCGCCGATTCGCCCATACTCAAGGTAGTGAATGTCCGATCCGCATATGCCGACGTATTCCAGTTTAACGACGACCTCGCCCTCTTTCGCTGACGGCATCGGTACATCGCGGAACTCCATTTTTCTGAGTCCTGTCATAAAAGCCGCTCTGTTTTTCATCTTATGAATCCCTCCCTCTTTTTTTAACCCACCGGTTTTCTATTTGATTGTATACCCGCCGTCGATGAGCATATTATGCCCGGTAATCATCGCGGCTCCTTTGCTGCACAAAAACGCGATGCAGGCGGCAATCTCGTCGGTTTCGGCAAAGCGCCCGGAAGGCATTTCTTTTTTGACAGCATCTCCAATGGGGTTATCCCACGCCATACGCCCCATATCCGTCAAAACTACGGTGGGTGAAACGGCGTTTACGCGGATGCCGTATTTACCCCATTCCATAGCGAGTACCTGAGTCATCGAGATAATTCCGGCCTTGCTCACACAGTACGCCACATGCTTGTCAAGCGCAATTACGCCGGCCTGCGACGCCATGTTCACGATGCAGCCGCCCACGCCGTTATCGATCATGTATTTTCCGACAGCCTGAGCCATGAAAAAGTTTGCGGACAGGTTTACATTGATTATTCTGTTCCAGTCGTCCGCGCTGAAATTTTCGGCGCTTTCCAATGCCGAGATCCCGGCGTTGTTGACGAGTATGTCTATACGTTTAAACGCTTTAACGCCGGCTGTCACGACTTTTTCTGGAAAATTGGCGTCGCAGATGTCGCCGCAAACTCCTATGCAGTTGTCCCCTAGCGATTTAGCGATTTCTTCGATCTTCGGGTTCATGTCGGCCAAAACGACATTAGCGCCCTTATCATGGAAAAACTTAGCCGCGGCATAACCAATACCCGCCGCGCCGCCTGTGATAACCGCTGTTTTGTCTTTGAGTGAAAAATCAAGGTCTACGCCGTCGTATTTTATCATGATAATCCTCCTCGCGTTTAAAGGCATGTCCGCATTATTGTTTTCTCAAATAATACGTCTATTGATATTTATTATAAAGCAACATTGGATTCGCCCGATGTATCATATGTTTTTGAATAAAGATAATTAAAAAACGTTTTTCTTAGGTGCATTATAATCATCGTCCATGTTTTGTCAATACCCATATTTAAAAATTTTAATTCTAAAGATAGAAAGCAGAAGACAACGATGAAAATAAAAAGCTGAATAAATGTTCTCTCTACAGATGTATATAAATTTATGATACTATTGAACAGTACAAGTCCATAAAAAAAGAGGGCCGACAAATGTTATACGATCCCGCGTTCAAGATAACCCCGAGGATTGCCGGAATATTGATGGAAGTTGCCGCGCTGAGAGAAAACATAAACAGTATTCCCGTTTCTCCGGGGGCGGTAAAAGCGTTGCGCGACGAGGCAAAAAAACTATCGGTCTTTCATTCCGCCAGCCTGTCAGGCTTAAGCGTATCATCTGATGAAATCGAAAGGACGGTAAGGCGCAGGGGAAATTTTTCGGTGCGCGAGCGTGGGGAGAAGGAGATAACAGGTTATTTCACAGCGCTCGAATGGATGGAGAACAACGCTGACAAACCTTTGACAGAGAACACGATTCGCCGCGTAAACGCAATAGTTTTGGGAGGTGACGCGACGAGGCTGTCGCCAACGCCAATACGTGAACGCGCTTCGGCTTCTGTGTCGGGACTTGTCGAGTGGCTGGAGAAGGCCGAAAGCGAAATTCCCGCCCCTATTGCCGCCGCCGCCGCGCATCACGCGATATCTGCAATAAGCCCGTTCAATGACGGCAACATGAGAACCGCTCGAATTATTTCAACCATGACTCTGTATCGCGGAGGATTTGGCCTCGCCGGATTTTATTCAATGGAAGAGCAATACGGAGCGGACCCCAAAAAATATTTCGAAACTTTAAAACTTCATTTCGAAGAGGATACTGCTTTGAAGCAATCGTCCGAGATAACCACGTGGATAGAATACTTCGTCTTGAGCATGTCCAGGGCTTTAGCCTCGGCAAAAGAGCGCGTAGGCCGCGAAATGTCGAGCGACGCATGGGACAGGTCGGCGCTATTCCGTTCACTCCTGCCAAGGCAGAGAAAAGTCCTTGAATTATTCGCCGACAGGGACGTAATTACGTCGCGGGACGTTGAAACGCTACTCTCATTCAGCGCGCGTTCCTCCCGTCTGCTCTGTCAAAAACTCGCGGCGGAGGGTTTCCTGGTAGCTGTCAACAAAGCTGACAAAACACGAAATTACAAACTCGGAGATAAATTCACAGCGGCAGCGCAATGAATTACCACGAGTCACAAAAATCGATGGAGCCGGAATTTCAAGTCCGGCTCCATCGGAACACTGAGGGAAGCCCTCTCTCCTGTAAAGGGTAACTGTTTATTTAATAAGAAATTATGGTTTCCGCGATTTGCGCAGCACGAGCATGAAAGTTGCAAACAAAGCAATCATACCGATGCCGCCGGCATTGCATCCGCCGCCGCCACCGCTGCCACCACTGCCGCCGCCACCACCGCCGCCACGCAATCCATGTATTTCAATAGTCGCCCGCCCGCCGGTTGCTTGAGCAAAGTTGAATCTATCTCGATACGAGGTATTACTTCTATCATTGATTCCGCCGGCGAACCATCTTAAAGCGGCAACCAAACGAGAATAGTTCGGAGTGATACTCCCATCGGTTAAAACTATTACAGCAGCTTTAAAATGTTTTTGTGAAGCGGAGGAATCAGGAACACGCTCACCATACGTACCAATGATTTGGTCAATGGTATATGATCGCGGTGCTGCAGAAGTGAAATTTCCACCTGGGGGGCTACTACCGTCTCCACTATCGTAAATGTCGAGCTTAAAGCCGGCGGATCTTAATTCTTGCGCAGATTTTAAGCCCATTAAATACAGCTCGATATCCGAGAAGGGGACATCAAAATTGGCAACGACACTAAATCCCGATTTATTGGGAGAAATGCTGCCGCGGTATTGATTGCCTCCCAAAACTTCGACATTTTTGAACCCGCCCAAAACACCGCCGGCATTACTAAAACCCCAATGACTTTCACCACCAAAGTAGTCTTTAAGATAAACCATCCATCTATGAGCAAGTTCATGCAAAAGTGTTCCGTAATAGATACCGTCTGCTCCGCCTTGCAGAATAAGACTTCCGTTTAATTTCGGAGGTAAACCCGGAAAAGGGGGGCTATCTGTATTCAAACCGATGCCGGCGACATCATTATTTATCCCATACCACGATCCACTACTTATACCTCCCAAGTCAGAGAAACATACAAAGAAAAGGAAGTCGTGCTCGCCTTCAAATTTGTTGTAGAAAGTCTGGGCGATTGTATACAGTTCCGTGGATATATCACTCGAACGATAATCTATCATTCCCCTCATTGTGTCACGCGATACCTCCGCCACCACCACGGAACTGTATGAGTCCACTTCAATCAATGTTAATCCGTCCCCCAGGTCTTCAGCCAGAGCGGCATGAGTAGTGGATAAAAACAAGAGCGACAGGATACCAGCCATAAACCACCGAACCTTTTTGACGTTAAAGAATTTCATCACTTTTACCTCCCTCAGAATGTGAATTTCTTGTATATCGTTCCTGGAATTTTCAGCGTGTCCGCGCCTGTCTGCTGCCGGCTTCGCCAAGTCGTTTAATTTCTCACTCTCCTCTACACTCAGCCCTTGCCATAAGACGTACACATTTCTCAGTAAAAACCCAATTTAATATCGAAACGAAGACTCCTATTATTCATCAGATATATCCACACTACCGGACTATAAACATCAGTCTGACCTTATACGTTCTGTCATTATAGCAGAACTGACCTTATAGTGCAAATAGGGCGCATTGTGGGAGGTCAGGTAGTGAATTACATAGAACTGGGCCAGAGAATCAAAGCCGCAAGATTAGCCGCCGGACTAACGCAAGAACAGCTTGCGGAGAGAATAAATCTGTCCAGCGGCCATTGCGCTCATGTTGAACGAGGTACGACAAAGGTATCGTTATCGGCTTTGGTTAATATTGCCAATGCCTTGAAAACGACACCGGACAAACTGCTGATCGACAACAATTACCAAGCAACCCCTCATCTTTTAGAGGAAGCGCGCGCACTGTTTGAAGACTGCAACCCTGATGAAATTTACGTCATCCTGCAAGCCGCCACCGCGATAAAGAAATCAATACGGGTTCGGAAATTAAAGCGGATGGATTGACCTTGTTTACAGCTCCGTCATTAACGCCGCGACAGGATACTTCTTTCGGAGCTTAAATAAATCAAAGCAAACCGGCGCGCACGCGAACGTGCTATTGCAAAACTTCATGATGGAGCGTTTTTTTGAGCGGGTATCGCTCTCGCCACATGAACACGGGGATATATGCCATGTACTGTTTTCGTCAGATGTAGATATGGAAATCGTTAATGAAATGCTTTTTATCTCGCATGACCACAATACGGCGTTATGGAAAAAAGAATTTCCGTCAGCCGACATAATACAATTGGAATACCTTTATCCTTGTAGTTATTCCATTTCTGTTGCTACTTTTCCCAACAGTTCCCGGACAGGAAGATTTTGGGGACAGTTTTTTTCACACAAGCCGCATTGGATACAATCTGACGCCTTGCCGTGATTCTGGGCCAGGTTCGCGTAATAAACGCTTTGGTTGAACATATAGGCCGTGTTTTTAAGTTGTTTCAAATTGTTGTATAGGCCGAAATAATCGGATATTGCGATGTTCTTCGGGCATTCCGGCGTACAGTACCGGCAATGCGTACAGGCAATAGCGGCTTTTGCGTGAATAATTCCGGTCACTTTTTTAAGCAAGTCCTGTTCATGCGGGGCCAACGGCTTGAAATCCTGCATATAGCGGGTATTATCCTCTACTTGTTCCTGCGTGCTCATGCCGCTAAGCACGGTATGAATGCCGTCAAGTCCGGCGGCATAACGAATTGCCCAAGATGCCAAACTTGATCGCGGGTCGGCTTCTTTCAGCGCATAGGCGACATCTTCCGGCAAGTTGGCCAGCGTGCCGCCTTTAACAGGTTCCATCACCACGATTTGTTTTCCATTCCTTCGAGCCGCTTCATAACATCTTCGAGATTGTATATTGGGATCCTCCCAATCCAGATAATTTATTTGAAGCTGGACGATCTCAACCTCCGGTTGAGCCTGCAATATTTCTTCCAATACGTCGGCGGTCCCATGAAAGGAAAAGCCGATATGCTTCGCGTAGCCCTCGTCCCTCATTCGTTTTATGAAATCGAAAGAACCATACTTTTGAGCCTGCGGATACCAAGTCGCACCCATGTTGTGGATGAGGTAGTTATCAAAGAAATCCACGCCGCAGATAGAAAGCTGTCGTTGGAAAAATGGTTCTTGTTCCTCAGCCCTTTTGATGTAATTCAAGGTGATTTTGTTGGCAAGCACATAACGGTCGCGGGGATAGCGTTTTACAAGCGACTCCCGGATTGCCGGCTCGGCGGCTTCGTCATTATAACGATGCGCCGTGTCAAAGTAGGTAAAGCCGCGCTCCATAAAGCGGTCAACCATTTTTTTGACAACCTCGATATCCACGGTTGAGCGGTCGTATTCGTCCAACACCGGAAGCCGCATAAAGCCAAACCCAAGTTTTTTCATATGGTGTTCCCTTTAGCGGATGAAGTTTGTCATTACGACCGGGTGCTCTTCCGGCAATTCGACATTGCTTTGATGTTTGCATTTGATCAGGTAAGCCATGTTATCCGCCAATGTTTTCAAAACGCGGACGCCTTCCTCATCGGCATATACGTCTTCGGGCGAATACCCATGAATGCCGTTCCAATAACATGAGGAAACAACCGGCATTTGCGAAATCGTAAAATACTTGTTCAGTTGATCGAATGTCGCGCTGTTGCCGCCTCGTCTGCAACTGACGATACATGCGCCGAATTTTAGTCTTTTAGCATCCTTTTCCGTGCAGTAAAATAAGCGGTCGAAAAAAGAAACGGCAGCCCCGGTTGCTGAGGCAAAATGAACGGCGGAACCGAGAATGATGCCGTCGGCTTCCCTCAATGCCTGAGCGACCGTGTTTACCATATCATTGTCGAATACGCATTTCCCGGCTTTGTCCGGCTTCTTGCAAACCCTGCAAGCTGTACAGCCTATTACCGGTTTATTACCTACCTGAAAAATTTCAGAATCCACGCCATTCTTTGCTAATTGCTCCTTAATGATGCTGAGGCCGGTAAAAGTACATCCTTTTGCATTTGGGCTTCCGTTGACCAATACTACTTTCATATGTTTTCCTCCTTTAAGGAGTGATCTGTGCTTCGACAATACTGCGCCCTGCTTGCCCTCTTACTTAATTGATATATTTTTCCCAAAAAACCACGGCATTGTTCAGCCATCCTTCGGCGCTTGTGTCGAGCCCTAATCCAAAACCATGACCAAGATTAGGGTATTTATGAAATTCCGCATCGATCCCGGCGGCTTTAAGGGCATTAACACGCTGTTCCATCGTGCGCCAACTGGCAATACCGTCGTTTTCACCGATAACCACAAAGGTAGGCGGGTCGTTTTCCGTATAGTCGGAGTGCCCGGTGTAAAGCATGACGACTGTCCCTGCCCTTGGCAGGTCATCACCGCCGAATGCCGCAGGCCCGTAAGAACCTAAGTACGCCACCATCCTTGCTCCCGCCGAGCCACCCCAAAGAGAATAGTTCTGTGTGTTAACCTCTAATTCTTCCGAATTAGCAAAGATAAATGAGATCGCCGCCGCCAAATCTTCACAGGCGATACTCGCGCCACCGGTACGATATTGTATGGCAAAAGCGTTATAGCCCTTTTTACTCAGTTCCAACGCGAGGGGGAAACTTTCGTGTATGGAACCCACATATGAAAACCCGCCGCCGGCGCAGATTACCGCGAATGGGGCATTCGGCTCGCCGCGAAAAAAGAAAAGCCCGGCGTTTTCTTTTGTTGGGTCGGATCGTTTTTCCTCATCTGTGTAAATATCGTAGAAGATGGTTTTTCCGCTTTCCGCCTCATCCATCATGTAAGCGATAACTTCCATTACGGCGTCTATCTTGACATTGCTATGATACGGCAGAAGTGAACCGATTTCATCCAGTCGCATTTCAATACGAGGCAATCCACGCTCAGTCGGAAATAAAAACCGGCCGAAACCTTCGAAGGTTGGATGGTTAATAATGTCGATTACTTTTTTATCCGCGCTCAAATTGTGAACCGTTTTTTCATTGCTTTCCACACATCCTGTCAGCAATAAGATAAACACAACGGGTAGAAAGAAGGAGCAAATACGTTTACCTGTTTTGATTATTAACGGCCACGATTTACCGTAACGAGATATGCTCATTTTGTCTTCCCCCCTTGTGCATATGACTATAAAAAAACGAAACTCTTTTTGAAGTCTCGTTTTGTTCATCAGTGTGAACCTTGAGGTTATAACCGGCCTTTGTTTTATAAGCCTAAGACGGTTTGTAGCGTATTCAAAAGTTTTCGCACTATTTTTGTTGGGGAAGGAGAATAAAGCAATCCAAACGGTATGCTATACTCCCACTCGACAGGCAGAATTTTTAAAAGAGGATGCACATTCTTCCAAACATCAATCGTCATCAATAAAGCATTGTTATTCTCACACTGATTAAAAATATTTACATTATAGAACTCGAAATCCACTATGTTGATATGCTTATGGCTCCGTTGTAAATCGTCACGCAACGAATCCACATAGCTGTTCCATTTGCGTTGAATCAACATCAGGTTTTCGCCGTACAAATCCTCTATGGACAATTTATCTTTTGACGCCAGCTTGTGATGAAGGGACACCGCGCAGCGAATGGGCTCTTTTGAAAGTTCCAATGCCGCGCATCCGCGTGTCCGTAAAAACTCATGGTCGAATACTCCGGCGACGATATCAATATGCTGGCCGAGATTCTTTAATATTTCTCTGGCATTCTCAGGAGTATTTTCAAAAGTTACCAACTTAAATTTGACTTCCGGGTATTGTTCATAAAACCTCGGCCATAAATCGACGAGAAATTGGCCGGGCGTCATGGGAGAAGTACCAATGCGGATAACGTTATTCGCATCGATCGTCGCGTTCTTTGCTCTTGCTATTGAATCTTTGGAGTATTGGATAATATATTTTGCGTCTTTATACAAAGATTTTCCAGACTCCGTTAAAGTAATCCCCCTATGTGTCCGTATAAAAAGCTGCACCCCTAAATCTGCTTCCAAAGTGTTGATCTGCTTAATAATGGCTGTGGGAGTAATGTACATTTCGTCGGCAGCCTTCGAAAAACTCCCTGCGTCAGCTACCCGTATAAATGTTTCAAGCCGTATATTATACATCGCCGCCCCAGCACCTTTTCCTTCTATGACAAGCAACACTGCACGAAATTTTGTTTCACAATCCAACGCCCATTTTTCCTCGCGCCTTCGCGTTCGAGCAAGCCTTTTTACTGCAACGCCGCCATATCCGTCTTGTAGTTCAAAATACTCAATTCCATACTAATAATATAACATAAGAAAACCGCTCATGCCTTGCCGGCAAAAGCGGCGTTTCGTATTCCCCGCTTGCTTACAGTTCCGTCCTTAACGCCGCGACAGGGTCCTTCCTTGCCGCCATTCTCGAAGGAATAAAACCGGCTATAAGCGTCAAAGCCATACTTCCAAATACGAGCAGTATCGCAATAGGAAGCGTTAAGTTAGTTAAATTAGCTATGCCAACTATTCTGAAAACGATATAATCTATGGGTTTTGTGAGCATGAAAGCTATGCCCACGCCAAATAAGCCGGCAACCAACCCGATAATTGCGACTTCCGAGCTGAATACCCTTGAGATATCTTTTTTCCTTGCGCCCACACTGCGCAATATCCCGATTTCCTTTGTGCGTTCCAGCACCGATACATAGGTGATAATCGCAATCATAAGCGTGGATACTATCAGAGAGATAGCCGCAAATCCAGTCAAAGTAAGGGTGACGGTATTTATTGTCGTCATAAACATGTTTTTAACCATTTCCGCCACATCGTTGTAGACGATTTGTTCATCGGCGGGTCTGCCCGCATTATAAGCGTCGAGGTATCTTGTTACCGCGACTTTGCCGGCATAGTTTCTGGGATAGATGCTGACGTCCGTCAGAGATGCGTCGGCGCCGAACTGCCGCAGTCTGGTAATTCTTTCAGCTTCACTTGCAAAAGGCGTGTTTGTTATAACATCTCTGTTGGAATTTTGCTGCGCAATGGCGATTTCCGAATTTTGAGCGTTTTGGGCGATGTAATCAGTTAGCGCCGCAGTATAGACCAGGCCCGTATGACTGATTAACGAGGACGATGTTTCCTTTTTGCGCAATATGCCGGTTATGGTCAGTTCCACGCCGTTTCTGCTCTCAAACAGGTATTCGTATTCGGAAACGGAAGCCGGAATAAACAGACCGTCCGCGGTTCTTGTATAGAAGTCGTCATTCGGAATGACCTTTAGAATCGTCATGCCGATAAAATCAGCCATATCATAACTGTCCGTTTCAGAGAAGATACCAATTTTTTCAAAGAACGCCTTATCAATTTGGTTGAAATCATCAACAACAATGGCGACTTCGTTCAGTTCTGTCGGCAATCGGCTGCCCTCGCCGAGCAAATCGAACATTAACAGGGAAAGGCTCGCGTTCCCAAACAATTCCTCCCAGAATAAATTGTCGTCGTCAAACAATACCTCTCCGATATTGTCGCTTTCGGGGGGGGCGAGAGTATCAAATTTTACTACGGTATCCACGCCCCTGGCGAGCAAATTCACTTCTACGTCCCTTGAATATCTGACCGTGCTTACCGCGTCGGGCAGTTCGGCTTCTATTCTCGCGATGTAATCGAAATACTCCTGCGTCAAAATGTTCGTATGCGTTATTGTGTTTTCGTTTTGGTCAAAAGAATAAATTATGGTTTCTTCCGGGTATTTACCGGGTTGGTCAGTCTGAACAAGTAATTGCATACGGCCTTCTCTGTTTGACGGGCCTTGCCGTAATGTTTGGGGCGTTTCGGTTATGGTAATCGGAAAACTGGATAATGAATCTTCCTGCATTTGCGCCATATTCCCCGACAATCCGGCCGACAGCGCGAGAACCAAGGCCACACCCATAATTCCGATACTGCCGGCAAATGAAGTAATCGCGGTCCTGCCTTTCTTGGTAAGCAGATTTTTGAAAGAAAGCGCGGCGGCGGCGGACATAGACATGGACGTTTTTTTCAAATTCTTTTTATTAACGACTTCAACCTTATTTTCAATAGTTTTTTTCGCGCCGTCTTTAAACAAAGGGTTGGAATCCGACTGCAATTCGCCGTCCAATAAGGTGATAATCCTGTCGCTGTAAGCGTTTGCCAAGTCGGCGTTATGCGTTACCATGATAACAAGCCGGGTTTTCGATATTTCCTTGAGGATTTCCATTATCTGTACGCTCGTTTGGCTGTCAATCGCGCCTGTCGGCTCGTCGGCAAGGATTATTTCGGGGTTATTGACAAGAGCCCTAGCTATCGCCACTCGCTGCATTTGCCCGCCGGATAACTGATTCGGCTTTTTCCTTAACTGGTCTGCAAGCCCTACCGAGTTTAAGGCTTCCTTTGCCCTGCGCCGTCTTTCGGACGCGGATACGCCGGACAGGGTCATGGCGATTTCCACGTTTTGCAGCACCGTCTGATGCCCGATTAAGTTATAGTTTTGAAAAACAAACCCAATAGAGCGGTTTCTGTAAGCGTCCCAATCCGTTTCTTTGAAGTTTTTAGTGGACAAGCCGCCTAAAGTAATGTCGCCTGAATCATAACGATCAAGGCCGCCTATTATATTTAGAAGGGTCGTTTTTCCACAACCGGACGGCCCCAAAATGGAAACAAACTCATTTTCCCTAAATTCAATGGATACGCCTTTCAGGGCATGTACGACCTCGCCGCTCCTATACGTTTTGTGAATGTCGGTTAATTTCAATTTTTGCATGATACAGCCTCCATTTAATTTTATTTTGTTTTCATTAAAAAGCCGCCTATCCTTGTATTGTGGAAAGGCGGCTCCCGCAATTTTCGTTATCGACGCTCTTGTTCGAGGGATCTGTTTATCCTGTTTTGCACCTGAACATACACGCATGAAATAACAAGTACCACAAATGTGATTCGGAAAAGAATCGTGAAAACGGTGAACGCATTAAATTCGGTCATATTGAATCGGGCCATCATTCCTGCAAAGCCGAACAATATCCTGTCGCCGGGATTTCGGGTAAACGCTCTATTTAAACCTCTCGAAACACTTAACTCAAGCATTGTGGAGATATCACCGCTTGACCTTGCCTCAAAGCGCCTGTTTTGGTAATCGACCGCCGTTTCCCACTGGCCGCTGCCCACCTGGTATAAAGTGGATATTGCTAAAAAAGCAAACAGCGCCGCGAAAAAAATGATAAACGCTTTCTTGAAATTGAATCCCCCGTCTTTTTCTGTTGCTGTTGTTTTCATATCTTGTTGCTCCTTTCTTTTTTTAGGTTAGCTGTATGGTAATTTACAGAGGCAAACTGGAAACCGTTAAAAGTTAAACCATTGGCAAACAATTTTGAAATAAATGCAAATTAAAACGCCGCTCATGCTTTGTCAGCACAAGCGGCGTTTCGTATTCCCTTATTTGAAAAATTTAAATCCTAAAACGGTATCCCGCTCCCCAAACGGTTTGAATATAGACAGGATTTTGCGGGTCTTTCTCTATTTTTTCCCGCAGCCGGCTGATGTGGACGCCGACGGTTTTTAAATCACCGAGCGCGTCCATTCCCCAAATGCGTTCATATAGATGCTCTTTACTAAAAACGATGTCGGGATTGGAGATAAAAAATACAAGCAGCTCATATTCCTTGTTTTTGAGTTCAACTTCCGTACCATTTATATACACGCGATGCGTCGCCAGGTTTACCGATATCTGCCCGGCTTTAAGTTCGTTGGATTTTTTTCTGCCGATTCCTTTGCCTTCGCTACCCGCCTTGAGCCTTTCGTATTGAGCAAGGTTCGACTTTACCCTCGCTACAAGTTCTGTTGGTGAAAACGGCTTTGAAATGTAATCGTCCGCGCCGAGCCCAAGGCCTCTTATTTTGTCGGCGTCCTCGCCTTTGGCCGTTACCATAAGAATCGGCGCGTCGATTTTGTCCCGAATATTCCGGCATATCTCATAACCGCTCATATTCGGGAGCATTAAATCAAGCAATATCAAATCATATTTTTCCGCGAGCGCTTTTTTATAACCATCCGACCCATCTGTTGAGATAAATACATCAAATCCGTCAATCGCTAAAAAATCGCGCACCATTTCAGCGATGGTAATATCGTCCTCAATTATCAATATTCTTTTCATTCTACTGCCCCCCCTTTCTGCCGAGGCAGCGTAATGATAACGCTTAGGCCGCCGTCTTGCGCGTTCTCGGCAGTTATTGAACCATTAAGCCGTTCGATGATTTTTGTGGATATGGCGAGTCCCAAGCCGCTGCCTTTTCCCGGATTATTCCTTGCTATGTCGCTCCTGTAAAAAACCTCGAATATCTTCGTAAGCATTTCTTCTGAAACGCCGGGGCCGTTATCTTTTATAGTAATAGATACGCTGTTTTCATTTCCGCCGCAATATATATCGGCGCGGGCATTATCCTTGCCGCCGTATTTCACGCTGTTGTCAAGTATATTTTGCACGACGTTTTTGAATTGCACAGTATCAATTGAAACAAATACTCCCTGCGTTTTTTCTTTCAGCGATATTGCAAGACCTCTTTCCCTGTATTCGTCGGCAAATCCGGCAATCATTTCGTCAAGTTCGTCCCCAATGTCAACGATATCAAGATTGAAAGGAAACCCGCCAATATCCATTTTGGAAAATAAAAATAACTGGCTAAGGATATATTCAATATCCTCCGCTTTGCTTTGAATAATGCCCAGATATTTTTCCCGCATTTCCGGCGTTGACGCAATGCCTTTTCGAAGCCCCTCGATATGGCCTTTGATGGAAGTAAGCGGCGTTTTCAGATCATGCGATATTCCCGCAATCAATTCTTTTCGGTTTCTCTCGTCAATCCGCCTCAGACGCACCATATCCGACAAGCGAAACGCCATTTCGTTAAAATCAGCGCAAACAGCGTCAAATTCGTCGCCAAAATTGTACTTTATTCGGTAATCCAGGTTCCCGTCACTTATTTCGCGTACTCCACTCACCAATGTTTCTATTGAAGTTATAATGCGGCTGGAAATCAGTTTTGTAAGTGTACGATTAGTCAAAAATACGATAAAAAGAAGTATGAAGAACATCATCAACGGAATGAAGCGCGGCATATTATTATTTGCAGACAGTACCCTCAAATCTTCCGGCAGAATCACCATATATCCGCCCGTATCCGCTTGATACACGGAAATATCACTTGCTATCAGCGTATAATTTTCTCTCTGCAGGGCTATATTGCCTCTATATGGATCAACAATAGACAGGTCTCTCCTGATAGAAAACGGATCCATCCCCGATATATCGACAAAAATAAAATATAAAACGAAGGACATAACCACCGTTAAGATGATTGGCAATACAATCATCAAGATATTTGATATGAATAAACGACGCTTAATAGTCATTGGAATCGCCACCTAAATGAGCTTTAGAAATATTCCGAAAGAATAGGGCAGATAGAGATATTTTTCAAGGTCTGTAAATCACATTTTGCCTTTAGTTTGCATTATTTTACAAAAATTTTAACAATAATTGGTTTTCAGCTTACCATTTGGTGTAATCATTGCTGAGGCATCGAGTAAGGAGAAAGCATTCATCAATGAGGGGGATTATCAAAATGAAAAAAGTTTTATGGGTACGACGCGTTTTTCAACTGTGTTTTGTAATATTGGTGTTTCTGGGACTTCATCGAACAGTACATCCGGTTCTTGCCGTTCTTCTGCCTTTAGCGTTCATTGCGGGGAATTTTTTCTGCGGTTGGTTCTGCCCGTTGGGAACGTTTCAAGAGGTACTGGGTAAAGCAGGCTCTTTATTCATAAAGAAAAAAATCAAAATGCCGTCTTCCATCCAACGCTACGCACAGTGTTCGAAGTATTTGCTGATGTTGATTCTGTTGATCCTGATGGGGATTGGCGCAATGCAAACCGAGGAAGTCCAGATTCTCCCCGTGAATGCATATCAGTCTTTCTTCGCTGTTTTCGATGGCGGCCCGCTGATGGTTTCGGCAGGCGTCTTCCTGGTTTTCATATTATTTTTGTCGCTTTTCGTCGACAGACCATTTTGCAACTACCTTTGCACCAACAGCATCGAGTACGCCTTGCCGAGCTGGACCCGCATTTTCACGATAAAACGAAACTCCGCAACCTGCATCAAATGTAAGCTCTGCGACCGAAATTGCCCAATGAACATTCGAGTTTCCGACGCTCAGGAACTGCGTAATTTGCAGTGCATCAACTGCTTCCGGTGCGCCGCCGGCTGTCCCATCAATAACACGCTCACTTACGGCAAGGCCGATGCTTTACTGAACAAACTGAAGGAAAAGTTGTTTCATATAGTCATTCTATTATTACGGCGTATAACCTTGGCGAATTGCACAGTGCGGGTGAGACGAATTCTGCTTGATACTGCATATATTTTGCACCAGCTGGCGGATGAAGTTCGCCGCCGTTTTCCGTTACTGCTTCACTCCATACGGCGTAACTAAGATTTTCGGAGCTCTCCGCATAACGGACACGAAAAGAGAGACTGCTTTGGTGTGGTGTAACAGCCTCCCACAATATTTTGGACGGCGGTGAATCAAGTACAATAGGCGGCGAAATATAGAATTCGCTTTCGCTTCTATCCATCATGTTGGCCGGCACATTGCGCATAAAGTCGTGCGGGCCAAGACCAGGCAACCGCTGCGGGTTACTAAAATCCAGCCCTTCAGGCCCATTATAAATAAGCAGCGAGTCGACGGCGTGGCCGATGTCATTTCTGTGAAAACACAAAAACAGGTCGGGATATCCATTTCGAGTCAGATCCACAGGGTAAGAAGCTATGGATGCCAGGCAGTCGAATGTCACAGGCGAACTAAAGTCAAATCCCCCATTTCGGTCGTTTTTGAAAATGCGCATTGGCAGCTCACGCGTTTCGGTGGTGGAATAGAATGGCATGATCATATCAAGCCAACCGGTTTTATACATATCGGCAAATGACAGAAAACCTGTAGTGCCGCCAGTTTCAAATACCGTCTGCCTGTCGAGCGGATACCCGGCCTCGAAATCGCGCAGTACATAAAGGTGGCTTGCTACGCGCGTATAATGCCCGGCTGTTGTGATATAAAGCTCGAGTTTTCCATCTTTGTCGCAATCCGCCGCTGTTACCGAGAAGAGTTTCGCGCTGTTGTAATCCTTAAGTGTGAACGTCAGCTTATTTCCGGGATCGAATCCGTCCTTTCCGCCTAGGAAAACACTCACGAGACCGCCTTCTTCCAAAGCTATGAAGTCGAGATACCCGTCATTATTCAAGTCCGCTAGGCATACCGCCTCGAAACTGCTGTATCGAACCGGCAGATAACACATATTGCCGCTTGAAAAACCGTCCGGCCCGCCATACGCCACGAGAGTACTCTTTTCAATTTCATCGGCAGTACTGATCTCTGCGGAGAGAATCAAATCCAGCCATCCATTGTGATTAAAGTCACCAACCAGCAAACCACCGGTAATACCTATATGGGCAATATCGAAAAAATTTTCCGGATCGGGGCCGCAAGCCTGACCACTGAACACGCGCGCGCCGACTCCATCAGCAGATGATAACACCAACTCCGGATGTAAATCGTTATCAAGATCAACAGCGAGATAGCTATGCGCGCCAAATGGCACATGGTACTCTTTTCTGTTTTCAGGCAGGAATTTTCCGTCAGGTCCTCCGTTGTATACAAAACATGGAAATGCCGAGGTAAACTGTGAGGGACCTCGCATCGTGTTACAAAAGATTATCTCAGACCGTCCGTCATTGTCAAAATCATGAATCTGTACATCCATGACGCCATGCGTCGGTAAAAAAGTGACTTTATCAATGGAATATTGATTGTTGACATTGTGAAAAATAAACGAATCCACATCGTAGCTTTCAGGCGTACCGTATCGCCCGGCAATGATGTCATATCTGCCGTCGCCATCAAAATCCACCGCCTTGACGCAGGAGCAATGAAAGCCTTCAACTTTCTGCCATACCGTATGCAGATCATTCTCTTTGCGAATTTCCAAACCGTTGCCGTAACCTATTATCAGTTCAACGAGTCCGTCCGCGTCTATGTCTGCTATGTCAATTGCCAGCCGTCCGCCAAAGAATTGCGTCCTATATCCTTCCAAGTCAATAATCTCTATATTTTTTTCAGAGAATACTCCATCGTTGTTCCAATATATCATCATTCTGTTACCACCGGCAAATATTAGTTCCTTAAACCCATCACGATTCAAATCAACGGCGCGCACATTCATAGCCAAGTATGTCGGTAGCGTTTCGGGTTTTTTTGAAATACCATTTAGGCCACCGTAGTATATATATCCTATTCCGGCTTCTGTGAACCGGCCTCTATAGCCGGCCATTACGAACTCAGGATACCCATCGTTGTTCAGGTCTTCGTATAGAAGAGACACCACAGATTGACCTGTAAAGCTGAACTCCTCCGTTGCATCCCTGAATTTCCGCTTACTTTCCTGTACATAGACTTTCTGTTTGAATGTATACCCGTGCATATGGTGATCAGTCCACGCGCTGGTAAAAATCAAATCGCAATGACCGTTTCCGGTTAAGTCCGCGCACACAACATCGTATGCGCCTTCGGTGGGAAATTCGCCGCGTTCGCCTGTCAGGCCATCCTGCCCCCCGTAGTAGACATAGCTTTTGAGTACCGAAGAAACTCCGTTTTCGGCGTTAACGACAATTAGATCGTCATAACCGTCGCCGTCGACATCGGCAATTTTTGTTTTCCAACAAGAGTCATGGGTAAGATCACGCCCTAACCACTCACCGTTCGCGTTCCGTGCGTATATTGTCGTTGGACCACGCTCGATATAACCGTGAGAGTTGGGAAAAACAATATCAAAATACCCGTCATCATTCAGATCATTTTCCATGATGCGGCGAATCGCGCCAGTCGCATCCACAAACAGGTTCACGCCGCCGTTGCCAAATACGCCCTTTCGAAAGACGTCAAACCCCCTGTGTTCAATTCTCATATCGTCGGCTCCTCGCTCATACTATTTATGCGTCCCTGTTTGCTCTATAGCGGAAATCATACGTTCACGAGATGTCACTATACAAAGCCTCCTCGTACTCTCCTGTCAATGAATACCAAACATTTTTTCTTTCAATTCCAAATAATAAAGATAGTTGTCAGGAGGTATGTTCGGCGGGCAGATATGGTCGCAGAACGGTATATATCCGCCCCTTTCCACTAATGGGACAAGTGACTCCATATAAGCCTTGATTTCTTTCCTGCCTTCAGCCATCCGCATCTTGTCGAAGCCACCCAATAGTCGCAAATCCTTTCCGTATTCCGCCAGAATTTCGGCAGGATGCCCGCACGCGTTGATCTCACAAGGATACATCGTATTAACTCCGCTTTCCAGAAAAAAGGGCAGTAGAGGGCGAAAGTCGCCATCGCAATCCATGCACCAGATGTCTATGTCGTGTGCGCGTAATTTATCGCTAATCCTTTTGTACCGGGGCATAATGATTTCTTTAAAAAAGTTCACGGTAACTATAGGACCGTTCTTATAGCAGATATCTTCCCATCCGGTAGCATAGTCAAAATCAATGAATGGAAGGAGTTTATCCAGCATATTATCGACTAGAAGGCAACAAGTTTCGACCATGTCCTCCACCATATCAGGATAGTCATAGCAAGCGTAGGCCAGCCCTTCGAAGGTTAGCATGTCTCTAATTTTTCCAATCATAGAGCCGCAACTTATTCCGAGAGGATAGTCTCTGTTTGCAGGATGAGCATTCTTTAAGGCTTCAACGCCAGGAATGCGAGCTTCGTCGTCAAAAAGAAAATGTTCTTCCTTACACCGTTTCCAGTCGTCCGGAGTGACAACCGGCGAATGGATAAAATGAGGAATAGTGCTTTGGGTATTCTTTGGAATTTCCGCAGTCAAACCGTCCTCATTGATGATGATTTTCGTATTTTCCCTCTCGCTGACAACTGATTCGGCATACGGTGGATACATCCAATTATTTGGGTATATAACTACAGATTTATCGAAGCCAAAAAAATGACCAGCATCATCATTATTCTTAATGTCGTTATTGATAAAAATATCCCACTCGCGGAAGTTTTCTTCCCAATAACCGAACTCCCTGTTAAAACATCGGTCTATCTGTTGGTAATGGAGCTGTTTGAAATACCTCTCACGATCAGTCATCGTACTTTTCCATTTTTCTCTGATTGGTTCAACAGACATGTATATCTCCTCCTATACGCCGCAAAGATGACACGCCGTAAAATGTTTCCCGGCTTCCCCTATAGGTTTTAGTACCGGTTCAACTTCACTGCAAATATTTGAATTTTTTATTATCTTCGAGCAGCGAGGATGAAATCGGCAGCCAGAAGGCGGATTGAAAGGAGAAGGCACATCTCCTTTGAGCAGTATCCTATCTTTCCTTGCCCCCAACACAGGTATGGGAACTGCGGATAAAAGCGCCTCGGTATATGGATGAGCGCGATTGGAATACAACTCCTCCGCGTCCGCGAGTTCGACCACCTTGCCGAGGTACATCACGGCAACCCGGTCGCTCATGTATTCAACCACGCTTAAATCATGCGCAATAAAAACATATGTCAGGTTAAGCATCTTTTGAAGCGATTTCATCAGATTCAAAATCTGGGCCTGAATTGAAACATCAAGCGCGGAAACCGGTTCGTCGCATACAACAACCTCCGGTTTTAACGCAAGGGCTTTTGCTATACATATCCGTTGCCGTTGGCCGCCTGAAAACTCATGCGGATAACGGTACATATAATCAGGCTGCAAATTAACTGTTCGCAAAGCCTCGGCGATAATTTCCCTCCTTGTTGCCTTGTCCCCAAACCCATGTATTTTCAATGGCTCATCAAATGCCGTCAAAATATTCTTCATAGGATTAAGCGAAGAATATGGATCCTGAAATACCATCTGTACTCTGCGCCTTGCCTTAAAACTGTCGGCCTGCCCAAGAGAAAAAAGGTCCGTTAAGCCGATGTCTTCAAACCTTATGCGAAGCTCTCCCCCGGAGGGTTTGTGCAAACGCACAAGGCATTTCCCCAATGTCGTTTTGCCACAACCCGATTCACCCACTATACCCAGCGTTTCACCTTCATGAACCCGCAAACTGACGTCATCGACCGCCCGTACATACCCCGTCACCTTTTTGAATATACCTTCAGTCACAGGATAGTATTTTTTTAGATTTATTATTTCAAGAATGACGCTACTTTCAGCCAATTTCCCCGCCTCCCGGATATAGCCGGCACCGGACTCGATGCCCGTCGCCCAGAATGGTTTCATGGGGAGGAGATTCTTTGCACACGCCGCAAGCATGATCACATCGCGGCTCAAACGCGCAGCCATCAAAAACATCCGACGCGTCCGGGGTTACGCCTCTAATGCAATTAAGTACGTTATCTTTACCTATCCCCAGCACCGGTACTGATTTTAGCAACGCCTGTGTGTATGGGTGCAACGGATTGTTGAATATTTGCTCGACACCGCCGAATTCCACGATATTTCCCATATACATTACAGCCACTTCGTCGCAGGTCTCAGCTATGATACCCATGTTATGTGTGATAAATATTATGGAAGTGCCGTGTTTTTTTTGAACTTCCTTCATCAGCTCCAGAATTTGCGCCTGTATGGTAACATCCAAAGCTGTGGTGGGTTCATCCGCTATCAGTATATTAGGATTGCATATCATGCCGGTCGCAATCATCACGCGCTGTCGCATACCGCCGGAAAATTGGTGCGGGTAGTTGTCAAAGTTTTTTTCGGGAGTGGGAATGCCAAGTTCCGATAACATATTTACAACACGTTCCCGTGCCGCCTTTTTACTCATTTTTTCATGTTCAAGCAAATTTTCAGCGATTTGGCCGCCTATTTTATAGACGGGATTTAATGAGGACATCGGGTCCTGAAAAATCATCGCGATCTCCTTGCCGCGTATGGCGCGGATATCCCTACCGTTTCGCTTTAATTTGCAAATATCGTATTCTTTTCCCGAACTGTCACGGTATATAATGCTGCCCTCAGAGATAAACCCGGATTTTGGCAGAAGCTGCATAATTGAAAGCGCGGTGATACTTTTGCCACAACCGGACTCCCCGACAATACCTAAGGTTGAGCCGTATTTGAGTCTAAAGCTTACGCCATTTACCGCGTGAACGATTCTTTTCCCGACACGGAATTTTGTCTCCAAGTTCTTTACGTGTAAAGCGATATTAACATCGCTATTCATCGGAACATTCCCTCCTATTGCGTCGGATCAAAAACGTCCCGAAGGCCATCTCCGAAAAAATTTATTGCGAGCGTGAACAGGCATATCGTAATACCCGGCGCTAACCATAAATTGACATGATTCTGTATTATTTGCAGGCTTCTTGCCGCATTTATCATATTTCCCCATGTTGGAATACTGGGATCTACCCCCAACCCAAGAAAGCTCAAAGCCGCTTCTTGCAGCACATACCCACCCGTAAGCAGAGTGAAGTCCACAATAACCGGGCCAAGAGTATTTGGCAGCAGGTGTCTGAACATAATGGATGAACTTTTAATTCCGTTCGCCTTGCAGGACTCCACAAAAGCTTCTTCTCTGAGTGAAAAAATTTTCCCTCTGACTATGCGCATTCCGCCAGTCCACCCTGTGATTGCGAAGATGACAATGAGGTTGGACAACCCCCGTCCTGTATAACCCACAAGAATGATGACCAGCATAATACTGGGAAATGCCATAAAAATCTCTGAAATATATAATATTAGGCTGTCAACTTTGCCGCCGAAGTATCCGGCCAGACTGCCCAAGGTAATGCCGATCATGGACGCGCCAAACGCGCTGACGATTCCCACAAAAAGAGATACTCTGCCTCCGTATAACAGTCTTGTCAGTATATCGCGCCCCAAGCTGTCAGTACCGAGCCAATGTTTGGCCGACAAAGGCTGATATCTTATGGTCATATCTACATAACTTGGACTGTATTTTGTCAATAGAGGCGCAAATACCGCGCCTAACACGAACAACAGCACCACAGTCATTCCAGTGAGCGCAAGCCGGTTTGAAAAAAATTTCTGCAAGTTACGTCTTGCAAGGCTCGATTTTATGAAAAACGGTGAGATTTGTCCGACATCCTTCTGCCTCAAGCGTCAACCCTCCTTCCTTGAGCTGAACACAACGCGAGGATCGAGCAGCGCGGTTACGAAGTCCAAAAGGAAACTGGAAAGCAGAATCACGGCGGCAATTATCATGGTCGTTATCATGATAATTGGCATATCCGCGCTCGTAGCGGCATTGACAAGCATACTACCCATACCGGGATAGTTGAACGCGTTCTCAATGACAACCGCTCCTCCGAACAGCATGGGGATCCGAAAAATAAGTATCACCATAACAGGTATCAGCGCGTTGCGAAAACCGTGCTTGATATTTACCTTAACTTCGGATAATCCCTTGCTTCTGGCCGTTCTGATATAGTCTTTGTTTAAAACGTCGAGCATAGCGCCGCGCGTAAATCGCATCAGAGTGGCAATGTAAGTAAAGCCCAGACAAAACGAGGGTAGGATCAAGTAGTGAAATCTGTCGAAAAAAGCTTCCTTGCCGGGTTCCATGCGCCCGCCCGCTGGAAACCACTTGAGCTTTAGCGCGAATATAACGATACAGCACAGCCCTAAAAAGAACTCCGGCATGGAAAGACCAATCATTCCCACAGCGGTGTTTACATAGTCAATTAAGGTATTTTTTTTAAGTGCTGAGATAAAACCCAGAAGAAGGCCGAATACCGTCGCTAATAGCAGGCCAAGGGCAACAAGTTCCAATGTTGCGGGCAGTCGCCGGGCGATGATTTCCGCGATGTTGCCTCCAGTAACCTGGCTGTATCCGAAATCACCGCGGATGATATTGAACAGCCAGCGGAAATATTGGATGACAACGGGATCGTTTAAACCCAGCGCGGTCCTAAGTTCTTCAAGCTGGACCGGTGAAAGTTTAGAGTATACCTCGGGAGGGATCGATCGGCTGACAGCATCACCCGGGATAAGCTGAATCCCGATAAATATTACTATTGTGATGATTAATAGCTTCGGTAGTAGGGCCAACAGCCTCAAACTGAAATATTTGAGCATAAAAGCCACAACCTCCCAAGGTATACTATGCTACCATATTGCCCGTTTGCGTCTTATTTTACCAACTGCCAGGTTTCAAACCTGTAATCCCGGCACAATTCCAAATCCAAATCGAAAATGCTTTCATCAAGTTTCAAGTTGGCCGTGTTGTACAACACCACCTTGTTCATGCCGTAAATTGGAATTACGACACAGAAATCAAGCGCTTCAAGCTGAAGTTGATCCCCAGCCGCTTTCATTTCAGCGTCGCTGGAGGCTGATTTGTAATCATTCAGGAGCTTGGCAAGGATTTCCTCCCGATACTGTACGGCGCCATAGCGGCCGTCATAGACGCCTTGATCGGGCGTTAATTCCTTATAGATTAAAATAGGGTCCGCGTCAAAAGAACCGCCATACGCCATATCCCAGTTTTGAACGCCCTCCCATAGCTGAGCATTCGCGACGCTGCCGGTAGCAAGGAAGGGTTCCAGCTTAACGCCGGCTTCAGCAAAATTTTGTTTTATGAGCTCCATAATGTCCGCCGAGGTTGGATCTTCATAATAATAGAGAAGCCTGACAGGCCTGTTAAAATCAAATCCTGCTTGAATAAGCATTTCTCTAGCCTTGTTGACGTCACGCTTAAACAGCGGGATGGATTTGTTGTACGACGGGAACTCCTGATTTACGAAAGTTGTCAGCGCGATTGCCTGACCTTCGTAAAAACTTGCGACAGCTTCTTTGTCTATCAGCAAATTGAACGCCTGTCTGACCTCTTTTTTCTGCAAATCGTCATTGTATCTATTGTCTGTTGAACCCACGTTATTGAGCCAGAACTGACGTTGATAGGTTCCCGGCACGATCAGCATTTTTATATCAGGGTTCTGAGCGACGATATTCTTAGCGCTGTTGATGTCGTTTACCGCATTGCCGCTTGCGTAGTCCAACCTTCCTGCAATCAAATCAGCCGCTATGGATTCCACGCCGCCGGTATCGTAGCTTCTGAACGCTAATTTGGGAATACTGGGTTTCGCGCCAAAATAATCCTCGTTCAGAACAGCGGTAAAGTAGTTCGGGAATGAGACTTCGTCGATCTTATAAGGACCTGTGCCGACTGGTTTCTTCCAATACGCCTCGTATTTGGACAGCAGCGTGAGATCAACATCCTTCAGTAAGTGTTTGGGAAGAATTTTGAGTCCCGCGAACACCGCCGTAGTCAGGCTGTTGTCTGTCATGTCCAGTGAAAATATCACTTTGTTCCCATCCGCTGTAATACCGGACACAGTTTCCGCTTTTCCCTCCAACACATCGGACACACCACTGACACTTAACATTGGAGAAGCCAAAATAGAAGCAGGTTCCCTGATAGCGGCGTTGTAGGAGAATACAACATCCTCAGCTGTAAAAGGCGTTCCGTCATGCCATTTGGCGTTTTCAACAAGAGTGAAGGCGATTGTTTTTCTGTCCGAAGAATATTCCACGCTCTTCGCAAGGCTGGGAACGACAGTTTTTCCGTCCGGATCGATCCTGACCAAAGCGTCAAATACCACAAACGGATACAAACTTTGAATGTCGGTATAAGGACATTCAAACATGCTGTCCGTGCCTATGGTTGACCACCATAACAGATTCAGGGCGTCTGTTTCAGCGGGAGACGCTGCTTTGGCGCAGCCTATGAACATTGTCATGATCATAATAAGCGCCGTCGAAATTACCAGATACTTTTTCATGATTATTGCTCCCTCCTTATTTTAATTGCTTTATTTATTTTTTCGCGCATAAATCTATGCGCGTTGTTGACTCTTATCAGTTAATTCCATCAGCATCGAATAACATTGCATCAATGCTCTTGGAATGTGAAATGGTCCCTTGAAAAGATTGCCTTTAAGCGAATTTGAGACTGTCCCGTTGCGATGCAGATATCCGAACCACTCGCCATATTCCTCATCACGAAAATGGTTAAATGCATAATCGTGAATGAGCCGGAATTTTTCGAAATATGCTGAGTCTTCCGTTAGCGTATATGCCATAAGATATGAAATGAGCGCCTCACAATGCGGCCACCATAGCTTCATATCCCATTCGAGCTTGTCTGAAGGTCTGCCTTCGATATCTACGAAATATAGAAGCCCTCCATATTCCTTGTCCCAACCGATTTCAAACGACCAGTTCAATATATCAAGAGCTTTATCAATGATTGCATTATCTTTTCGGCATATACCTTCATACATCAAAAACCATGACGCTTCAACAGAGTGACCTGGATTTATGGTTCTGCCCGCCGGATTATTGAGATATTCACCATCCGCTCCCACCATCTCAAGCAGGGCTTTTTTGTCGTTTTTTAAGAAATCCTCGAATATTTCGTTAATGAATAGATCAATGCAAGCGTTATATTTGTCCGCGTTAGTAGTGTCCGCTTCCCTTAATGTCTGCGCGGTAGTTATCAATATCATCGGGACAGCAAGGCTTTTTGCTTTTATAACATCGGGATTATATTTGGGTGGAATCATTTCGGGGTTTTGATAAAAGCAGAATACTTTGTCAAAAATTGTCCGCGCTGTTTTAAGCGCGCGCAAATCACTGCCGGCTTTATAATATTCAGCGCATCCCACGATAGCAAATGTTTCGGAAAAATAATACCTTCGTTTCTGAACCGGTCTGCCGTCACGCGTTACGACAAAAAACATTCTTCCGTCGGAGTCAAAACAGTGGTTCAGCAAAAAATCATATCCAAGCTTGGCAGCATTCAACCATTTTTCTGATTTGTCAAAATCATTATAGAACTTTGAAAACGTATATAAACCCCGTCCCTGGAACCAAACTGATTTATCTGATCCAAAAACATCACCCTTACGGTCGAGGTACGACATATACCCGCCGAATTCCTCGTCCAAACCGTATCTAAGCCAGAATTCAAGGCAGATCATCATTTCCTGATAGTATTGATCTCGCAATATTTTATAATCGACAATATTGTTCATAACAAACCTCCCGGCTAAATAACTTCATCTTTATACTTTAGGATTTTATTGTGCAGTTCCTCAATTTTGGGCATATCATGTTTATCGATGGGCAACATTGGCGATCTGACAGATCCGATATTAATACCTCTCAGTTTTAAGATTTCTTTTGCTGCCGCGTAGATATTATTAAAAGATGAGATACCGGCTATGATTTCATTAATTTTGACTTGCAGCTTTTGAGCCTCGGAAATTCTTCCTTCAACAATTAAGTTTTCAAGTCGTAAGAATAACTCAGGCATTGCGCCGTAAGTACCGCCGATTCCCGCTTCAGCGCCCATAATACGTCCCGCCAGATATTGCTCGTCTGAACCGTTGAAAACAATAAAATGTTCGCCGCCGATTTTTTTGAATTGTTCTATTTGAGAAACATTAGATGAAGAATTCTTTACGCCAATAACCTGTTTGCTATTTATTATTTGTTTTAACAAGCCCTCTGTAAGATCATATCCGGTTAACTGCGGTATGTTATAGATGATGAAAGGCAACCTCGTACTATCGATGATGCTGCTCCAATGATGTTTGATACTTTTTTCCGGCAATCTGTAATAAACGCTAGGCACATCGGAAAGAGCGTCTGCGCCATATTGTTCGGCATGTTTTGCCAGTTCAATACTCTCTTTTGTAGCGGCAGCACCAACATGCACGATGATAGTCATTTCATTCTTAAAAGTTTTGGTCAGAGTTTCGACAAGATTTTTCCTCTCTTGTATGCTTAACAAAAAGCCTTCACCCGAACTCCCGTTCAGGTAGATGCTTTTTACGCCCAAGCTTTTATAAAATGCCGCAAGTCTGACGGCAGCATCACAGTCTATCTCTCCGTTATAGTCATATGCAGCGTAAAAAGCGACAATTATGCCGTGGAATTTCTCTAAATCATACATTGTATATAATGGCCCCCGAAAACTGGACCATTGGTTAAGCAATAAAGATGTTGGTTGCGAGCTGGTAAAATAGCTCCTGAAAAGGAGCGGTTTAATGAGGAAAAAATATAATTCGGCATTCAAAGCCAAAGTAGCACTGGAGGCGATAGGGGAGCAAAAAACGCTTGCGGAACTTGCGAGTGAGTATAGTGTTCACCCGACTCAAATAACCAACTGGAAAAAAGAGCTGCTGGAACGAGCTGGAGAAGTTTTCGACAAAAATGTTTCCCGCGAAGCAAAAGCCGCTCAAGCGCGAGAAAGCGAGTTATACCGGCAGATAGGTCAACTGAAAGTGGAGGTTGATTGGCTGAAAAAAAAATCTAAAGAAGTTTTCGGGCGATAAGCGCTACCTTGTAGAAAAAGTGGTTCGAGGCCCGTCAATCAGACGTCAATGCGAGCTATTGGGTTTGAACAGGAGTACGGTCTATTACAAACCCGTACCCGAAAGCGAAGAAAACAAGCGCCTCATGGCGTCAATTGACAGAATCTATACGAAACGCCCGAGTCTTGGCAGTCGCAAGATCACAAAGCT
>Ga0099364_10002049_pt1 | contig 32448 bp, 26 predicted proteins | sample TergutTh196P3_FD_73070 | JGI IMG/M metagenome (GOLD analysis project Ga0099364, IMG submission 73070) | Microcerotermes parvus P3 segment gut microbial communities from Pointe-Noire, Republic of the Congo - Th196 P3 | ecosystem: Host-associated > Arthropoda: Insects > Digestive system > Gut ... | reverse complement strand
GAACCCGTTCGCAAAATGAATGAAGCCTACAAAGCTTTTGGCTTCACGTGCCCGGATTCGCTGCCGTTCAATAAGGATGATGTAGACCCAATTTTACTTGGGAGTTGAGGATTATGAGGGGAAAGAAAGGGTCATTATTTACGACTATGTGGACTCACATATACCAGTTTTAAGCAGAATGTATAATCATCGTTTGCGAACGTATAAACAAATCGGCTATAAACTTTGTAATAATCTTTCAAATCAAAAGCAGGAATCAAACGCGATCTTTGATTATGATTCATATTTATCAACATATGAAAACGATTTAATTTAATGGAAGCGAATGAGGAAATCATCATATCAAGTCCTGGTATTAACGCAGAAAAGGTAAAGAAAATAAGAGAACTGGTTTTCAGAAAGCAAGATTCTAGTGTTAGGGTCATAATAATGACTTTGAGTGCGGAAATTTATCCGGAAACCCGTATTGATAAAACGAGAGTTCTTATTAAAAGCATGGTGGAATTAGGAATTGTTGTTAAGGAATTTGCCGAAATGCATGAGCATTTTGCGGTTATTGATAAGCAGATTGTTTGGTATGGAAGTATGAATTTACTGTCACAAGAAAAAGAAGATGATAATTTGATGAGGGTTAGCAGCCAGGAAATCGCACAGGAGTTGCTGGAGCTTGCTTTTAGGAGTGGAAAAGGAAAAAATGATTTACACGTTGAATGCTCGTGATAATGCTTACTTATTAAGAATAAGTACGAAATATGCCTAGTTTTTGATACTGCAAAACTAAGTAGAGGTTGGTATGGGTACATAGTTTTTGAAAACAGTCTGCCAAGTGTTAAATTCGATTGTTAATTTCTCACATTAAAGGTATAATAAGATACCAGGGTCACAAACTCATGCTTTTTCATGCAAGCATGAAACGCATGGGCTTTTGACCCTGGTATCATGTATAAACTATAATTTCGGTTGATGTATTCTAATTGGAGGATGACAAATGTTTGGATTTTCACACATCACCACGGTAACGGATGGAAAAACGCGGCTGTTCACGGCGGAAAACGTCTTGGGCGAAAAAGGCAGGGGCGGCATGGCCGAACTGAGCGAGAGCCCGCAGGCCGCCGTCACGCAAATCGGGCAGATTTGGGATGGCCCCAATAAATGTGCCCGCGACCTGGGCAGGACATGGAAGGTAAGACCCTGTATCACATTGGAGACAGGCAAGGAAACTGCCATCATGGAGATGGACGGCCCCGGCCGTATCACCCACATCTGGATCACCGTGGATGCCAAGCACTTTCGCGACATCATCCTCCGGGCCTATTGGGATGGCGAAGCTGCCCCCAGCATCGAAAGCCCCTTGGGTGATTTCTTTTGCTGCGGCTTCCCCAAGGCCCTGAAAATCACCGCCATCCCGATAAACGTAAATCCCACGGGTGGCCTGAACTCATACTTCCCCATGCCCTTCCGGAAGAATGCGCATATCACCGTGGAAAACCGCTCGCCGGAAAATATCGGCGGCTTCTTCTATGCCATCAGCGCCGACGAGAACGCCGTCGCCACCGACGAAGCCTATTTCCATGCGAAGTTTCGCAACGAGCAAGCCCTGGCCTACATGACGGATTACCTGATTATCGACGGGATCAAGGGCAAAGGCCATTATGTCGGCACCCAGATGGGCTGGCAGCAAAACACGGAAGGCTGGTGGGGCGAAGGTGAGTTCAAAGGCTTTATTGACGGCGATACGGATTATCCCTCCTATTGCGGCACTGGCACGGAGGATTATTTCGGCGGGGCCTGGTGCTTCAATGACAGTTTCTCCGCTCCCTTCCTGGGCTACCAGGATTTGATGGCCAACGGTGGTGGCCGCCCCTATAACAGCGTCGGCAACCGCCACAGCATGTACCGCTTCCATATTCTGGATCCCATCCGCTTCCAGACAGATTTCAAAGCGACGATGCAGGCCATCGGCTGGCGCAGCGAGGGCCGCTACCTCCCGCTTAGGGACGACATTTCCTCCGTCGCCTACTGGTATCAACTCGAACCCCACGCCCGCTTAGAGCCGCTGGGGTCGAGGGATGATCTGGAAGTGGTGTAACACCAATGGTTCAACCTTGAAATAGGAGCCGCAAAACCTATAACCGGCTACACGAGGGGGATTGCGGGTCAGTCTTCCGCTTCGCGGAAGCGCCCGCAATGACGAACTTGGCGGTGGTTATTGCGGCTCCGTGGGAATGAAAGTAGGCAACCATGAAATCAATCCTCTCCCTAAACGGCACATGGACACTGCGCTACTACCCCGAACATGAAATGTCACCGCAGACGCCGGAAGAACTGGCGTCTTGTAACCTCTCCCCCATAACCGCCACCGTTCCCGGCAATATCGAGATAGATCTAATGGCGGCGGGGTTCACCCCCGACCCTTATTTTGGCACAAACGCCCTGCTTTACCGCCCCTACGAATTTTACTCCTGGTGGTTTGAGCGGGATTTTATTATGCCCGCCCAAAACGCGGATGAAGACATTATCTTATGCTTTGGCGGGCTGGACACCTACGCCACCATCTTCACCAACGGCCAGACCGTCGGCCAGACGGACAATATGTTGATAGCCCATGAATTCGACATCAGCGACTACCTACGCTTCGGCGAAAAAAATAATATCTGCGTTCACATCGCCTCCACGGTCAACAAGGCCCGGGCGGCGTATTTCCCCGTCGGAGTACGGACGTGGGAGGCCCTGACCGATGAATACGCCCTCGTGCGCAAGGCCGCCCACGGCTTTGGCTGGGATATATCGGCCCGGCTGGTCTCGGCGGGGATGTGGAAGGACGTGACGATTTTTAGCCGCAAAAAGACCCATATCACGGAAGTGTATTACTGCGTGCCGCGCATGGACGCGTACTCCGCCAGCCTGAACGTCTTTTACCGCTTCGAGACGGATGATCCATACCTGGACGGCTTTTTGGTCCGCGTCGAGGGCAAATGTGGCGACAGCCATTTTACGGCCGAGGCCCCGACGATATTCGTTGCCAATAAGTTGCAAATACGGATAGACGAGCCGAAGCTGTGGTGGCCGATTGCCTATGGTGAGCAACACCTATACGATGTGACATTCAGTTTGTTAAAGGACGGCCACATCGTCGATAGCCGGACAGAAGCCATCGGCATCCGCACGGCCAAGCTGGAGCGGGGTTATGGCGGCGACGAAAACCAGTTCCGCTTCATTATAAACGGCAAACCCATCATGGCCCGGGGTACAAATTGGGTACACCTGGATTGTCTGCACAGCCGTGACAAAGACCGCCTCCCCATTGCCCATGCAATGCTGCGCGAGTTGAATTGCAACATGATACGGATGTGGGGCGGCAATGTTTATGAAAGCGACGCATTCTATGAGCTCTGCGACCGTCACGGCATCATGGTCTGGCAGGATTTTTCCTTGACCTGTGCCGCCTACAGCCAAGACGAGGCGTTTGATAAGATTATCGAAAACGAGGCCGCCAGCGTCATCCGGCGTCTGCGCAACCACCCCAGCATCGTCCTCTGGGCGGGCGACAATGAGATTGACGTGATGTACGCCTTGCAAGGCCACGCATACCCGCATGGCCGTTATAACCGCCTGACGCGGGAAACCCTGCCCCGCGCCCTGATGATGCACGACCCTTATCGCGAATATCTGGCCAGTTCCCCGCTTATCGAGGGGAACTATCCGAACGATTCTGAGATGCCGGAGCAGCATAACTACGGCCCGCGTGATTATTATAAGGGCGACTTCCACCGCCTCTGCAAGGCACATTTCATCAGTGAAATTAGCTATCATGGCTGCCCCGCCGAGTCCAGCCTGCGACAGTTCCTCCCCGCAGATGAACTCTGGCCTTTTAGCGCGGACAGCCCTGCGTGGCGGATGCACAATAGCGAGCATATCAGCGGGATTAAGCGCGAATACGACCGCAATGAGTTGATGATAAAACAGGTGAAGGTGCTGTTTGGGGCGGTGCCGGAGGAGCTTTCGGAGTTTATCATGGCTTCGCAAATATCGCAGGCCGAGGCGCTTAAGTTCCTGATAGAGAACACCAGAAGCCAAAAATGGCGTAAGACGGGGATGCTATGGTGGAATTTGGCCGACGGCTGGCCGCAGCTCTCCGATGCCGTGGTGGATTACTATAATCGGAAAAAGCTGGCCTTTTACTATGTCCGCCGCGCCCATCAGCCCCTGCATATCATCATCGGTGAGTCTTTGGGCTGGCAGCACAAGGTTTGTCTCTGTAATGACACATTGAGCAGCCACAGTGTCCGTTATAAGATTACAGATTATGAGGCGCAGGCGGTGGTTTTGGAGGGCGAGACGCTGGTCGGAGCGAATGAGAATGTTTTCCTGCCGCCCATAGCGTCCCTGCCCGGCGAGAAAAAGCTCTATCTGATCGAGTGGTGTTCGGGCGCGGATAAATACGCCAGCCATTATATAAACGGTTTCCCGCCCTTTGATTTGGGGCAGTATAAGGGGTGGCTCACGGCGATTAGTACTCTGCATGAGCCCTTCGATGTTGAGGAGTGTTTTGTGTAAGGGAAACGGGCGGCAGGTCGGTCGTCTTTTCAATGGATGCCCATGTCATAAAGTGCGGGCTTTCGCGGAGTAGTTTCTAGGCCCCGGTAACGTTAATCTCCACCATCCGCTCCTCTGAACGCAGCGCCTTGTCCGTGCCAGGGAAAAATTCTATCACCTGGGCGTAAGCTTCGCGGGCCTTGTCCATTTCACCGTTTCTGTCATAGGCGTTGGCCAGATACCATAGGGCATCGTCGTTTGCATTATTATACTGGAAGGCCTTCATCAGATGGGGGATGGCGCTGGCATAATCCTCGGCACTATAGTAGTCATAGCCAATCTCGTAGCACAGGGCACTCATCTCATCACCCACTTGGGCCAAGATATTATCATATAATTCCATAAAAGCGGGACTGCCGTTTTCTATCTCCTCGGGGCTGATTATATCCAGCAGGGAAACGATGTTTTCTATGTAGGCGCCCTCGTCTTCCGCGTCCGGGCCCAAAATCACGGCGGCAGCGGCCAAAAGCAGATGATCGCCGGTCTCGGTCAAAACAGGGCTGTCGCGGTACTCCACAAGCTCGGCGGACAGCCGTTCATTTTCCTCGCTTAAACGGGAAATGGCCAGTTCCAGCTCAGCTATGGTGGCGGTCTTTTGGTCCATTTCCTCGCTGATTACACGGACTTGATTGGCCGCCTCGGACTGCGCCTGATTCAGGCGTGATGGCAGAATAAGGCTGATGGTGATGGCAATGCCGATGGCGATGCCAATGGCAAAATTGAAGATGGTGGAAATAAGACGGAAATCGCGCCGCCTGCCAGGCTGGATAATCGTTTCGTTGCCGCTTTGATAGCGCACGACATCGGGGGCATCTTTGCTTTTGGCGTTTGCGATATTGCCCTTGGCGATGTCTTCGGGCATCATCATCTGGTTGACTACTTGCAAATATCGCAGCGTTATGGTGTTGTTGGCGTCTATTTCGCTGCATTTTAATAGTTCGACCTTGGCCAGCTGCCATTCTCCATCGATGATATATATCAGGGCCAACAGCTGATGGGCCTTGACATACTTGGGATTAAAAGAAAGCACCTTCTTTAGCTGGATGACGGCCAGATCGTTGCTGTCTTGATGACAATAGGCCAACGCCTGGTTAAACTTTTTCAGGGTCAGGTTAATCGTGTCCAGACGGGTCTGGTTTTCCTGCACCATCTTGATGTAGTCATCGGCGATATTTCTGTTGGGGCGGATGTTTTTAGAAATGACCCATTCGCTGAGGGCGGCAATCACTTCGCCCAATTCAAAATAGCAAAGACCCAAGAGATTCCGGGCTTTGACGTTGTTTTTATAATATTTTAGGCTCTGCCTTAATACTTCCACGGCGCCTGCCAGATCACGGACACCGGCTTTTTCCAGCCCTTCATTGTATAAGCGGTTGGAGGTGGAGAGAATTATTTTGTATAGGACGACATCCGCTCCACAACCGGTACAAAAATCATGCTCAGACAAACGCACTCCGCATTGATAACATACCATGACGCACTCCTAATATCTATTGCGGCTCATCTATCATTTCTCCGTCATAATCCGAGTCTATGCCGAGCATCTTTAGCAGGATGTCGGTCATGTCGTTTAGGTTTTGGTTGTATATTGCATCTTCCGCGTCCTCGACTTCGAGGCTGGGATGGAATTTTTTTAGTTCGTCTTCGAAGTTTAGCATGGGTTACTCCTATTAATCTTCACATCGGCATACAGATACAAAGAACCCGTAATAAATATCATGTCCCCGGCTTGTTTTTTGCCCAGCAAATACGAAAGGGCACTGCCTGCGCTTTCAAAAATCTGCTCCGGGGCAAAGAGGGCGGACAAATCCGCCGCCGTAAGCGAACGGGGATTCTCCATCCGGCAGGCGGTAATTTCGGCGAAAATGTCGGACTTAGACAGCAAACCGACCAAGCGGACGCTGTTTTTTTCCCTGATCCCGCCAAAAATGAGGTATTTCTTGCCGGAACACGTCGCCCGCTTCGCGCTGGCGAGAAATGCCCTTATGCCATCCTCATTGTGCGCCCCGTCAAACATGATGCCGGGAGCCAGCTCTTCCATACGCCCCGGCCATTTGGCCAGCATTAGCCCCGCATTAAGCGTGGCCCCTGATATGTCGCCATCCAGCAAAAGTAGCGCCGCATGGACTGCCAGGGCAGCGTTTTCCGTTTGATAAAGCGCTGTGGTCATAAGTTTCAACCCAGCTATCTTATCATAACGATATTGGTAGGAAAAATCAATGCTTTTATTGCCGATTTCATCGATTTTTATTGCGTCATTGGTGATGACGTGCAAAGGGGCATCCTGCATGGCAGCGTATTTGGTGATAATATCCAACGCCTCAGGCACTTGCGGGGCCAAAAGGGCAGGTACGCCCGCACGGATGATGGCAGCCTTTTCGGCGGCGATGCTGCCCAGCGTGTCGCCCAAATACTCCATATGATCCAAGCCTATGCGGCACAAAATGGCCAAATTTTTGTTGACCAGGGCATTGGTGGCGTCCAGGCGCCCGCCGATACCGCACTCCAAGATAATGTAGTCGGCATCTGCGCGGCTAAATATGACCAGCGCCATCACAAAGAGGAAGTCAAAAAAAGGCAGATGGAAGTCGCGCTCTTGCTCTTTTTGAAAAGCGGCCATTTTTTCACGTATCATCTCGAAAGCGCGGACAAATTCTGCCTCAGGGACCATTTGCCCGTCTATGCTGATTCGCTCGCGCATACTGATGAGATGAGGCGATGTGAAGGTGGCGGTTTTTTTGCCGCATACCTTTAATATGGCGGCCAAATAACTGCAAACGCTGCCCTTGCCGTTTGTGCCGCCAACATGGATGATTTTTTTGCGCTGCGGCAGTTTGTGGGGATCGCCCAAATACGAAATAAAACGCCTGAGCCTGGGGAGTGAGCGTTGCCCGGGCGTATGGCGCGGCAGTGAAAGGAGATAATCTTCACATGATGTATAACTAATGGACAATGACGTTTCCGACAATCAAGCCACCTTGTATCGTGTATTCCTGAAACATGGTATTATTTTCCAGCGCCATCTGCAACTGGGAAATGCAGATGACCGTGCCCCGGTATACGTTACCATCGACGCGAATTTTGGCATCTTTTCCCATCATCATCTGCGCCTGTATTTCTTTCTGGTCGTCCAAGAGGACGGCCAGCTCTTCTTGCAACTCTTTTTCCTGTGGGAGAACCTTGGCGGCCGTGACTTCCAGCATGTCACTTTGCTTATCGCCATACAGCTCGGCTTTTTTCTTCAGCTCTTCCAGCTTCTCACTCAAATCTTCGAGCATACTGCGCACCTGGACTTCGCGTTTTTTCAGGGAAATGCCTTTTTCTATTATTTCGGCCTCGCAGCCGACATGGACGACGGTGCGCGTCTCGGCATCGTTGCCGATGGAGGAGACCATCATGCCCCGCAGGGCATGGGCATATCCACCTATCAGTGCCCCGCGCTTGCCCGATAAGGTTATCTTGCCATCGGCATTGATGCGGGAATTCATTATCGCATCGGCCACGACATCACCGCCGGCATTGATGATGGTCTGCTCGATAAATTTGGCAAATACGCTGCCCCTGGCGGAAACGCGGGCCTTTTGCTGGCCCTGGATACCGCGCTGGAGGATGATGTCGCCGCCGGCAAAGAGGCTGGCCGCCTCGACGGAGCCGCGTACCTCGATATTGCGGCCCGCGCGGATGACCACGCCCGTCTCTACATTGCCATTGATGATGACATCGCCGAAAAATTCGATTTTTCCCACGACCAAATCCACATCGCTAAACACCTCATGGACACTCTGGATGTCGATCTTGCCGTCGCGCAGCTCGACTTTGCCTTCGCGTTCGGCATAGTATGTATGCTCAGTGTTGCGGCTGGAAACATGGGCGCCCCGTAACGGCGGAATATCCTTGGCCACCCGGGGAACAAGGATATTTCCCTTAACATCAAATCCTTCCGTGCCCTTCACAGCCGGGATGTAAGTGGCCAACTCATCACCTAAGCGGACGTTTATCAGCCGGTTTACCGCCGAATAATCGACCGTACCGTCTTCTTTTATTTCCGGGGCTTTTTCAGAGGTATCAAAGGTGTACTCAAAGTAGCCATCGATACCCGGAATGGGGGGCATGCTTTTGGCGATGTCAATTTCCCGCTGATAGATGCCTTTCTTACACATCGCCTTTAGGTTGGAATCGTGATAACCAAAGACAATATTCTGACTTTCCAAGAACAATGTCAACTCTTCAAACGTATAGGGCGGCTCGCCACTGGCCGGCGGTTGCAAAAAAAGCCGCGCCGCCGTGTCATCCGCATTGACTTTGACGTACGAACCATTGACCATCAGGCGAGGCAGTGCTACCTCGTCCGCCTCGTTCATATCGTCCGTCACGGCTGCCTGAAAATCAACTTCCATGTCAATGGCGTTTTCCATACCAAAAACCATGCCTTCCCATAACCCACACTCATATATTATGACCCTGGTATCATCTTATCTAATTCCGCGAACTGTTGCAAGCGTATCTTGACTTGTTCGCGCATTTGCTGGTACTTTTCTTGCTTTTTCTCCTCCTCGGCTATTTTTCCCGCCGGGGCTTTTTCCAAGAAGCGCGGATTTTTGAGTATGTTCCGGGAACGTTCAATTTCCCCGTCCAGACGCGCGGCTTCCTTGGTCAGGCGCTCCTGCTCCTGGGTTATGTTGACTAAATCGTTCAACGGGATGTAAATGGCGGCGCTGCTCGTCATGGCCGACACAGCACCCTCGGGAGCGGAAACGTCTGCGTTCAGGTAGATGATGCGCCCGGCCTTTGCCAAGAAGCAAAAATAATCTTTCAGCGCCACCAGGGCCTCACCCTCTTCCGTTTGCCGAATACGCAGATAAATATCGACGGTTTTACCCGGCGAAACATTCATTTCAGCGCGGATATTGCGGACGGCGCGAACAGCTTCTTTTAACAGTTCCACCTGCCTTTTTGCGGCGGGGAAAGACAAGTCCGCATTCGCCACGGGCCATTTTGACAGCATGATGGAGGCATCTGTCTGCAGCAGGGCAGCATAAATTTCCTCGGTGATAAAGGGCATGAAGGGATGCAGCAGCTTAAGGGCGTTGCCCAGGGTATAAATCAAGGTGGCACGCGCGCTGTTTGTCAAGCTGGGCTTGACCATTTCTATGTACCAATCGCAGAACTCATCCCAGATAAATCCGTGGATGCCCTGGGCAGCCAGTCCCAGTTCATATTCGTCCATTTGTCCCGACACCGTGCGGATAAGCTCGCCCAAACTATGCAGTATCCATTTGTCCGGGATGCTCAGGGTTTCGGGGTCAAGGATGGCTGCGGGCTCACTGCGTTGACCGACCGAGTCAGTCAATTCGCCCTCCCCCTCTCCCGCATTGTCTGCCTTCATCATTATAAAACGGGCCGAATTCCATATCTTATTGGCGAAGTTGCGGGCGGCCTCAATTTTTTCTATATGGATGCGCATGTCAGCGCCGGTAGCGCTGCCGATTATCAGGGAAAAGCGCAGGGCATCTGCCCCGTACTGCTCGATGATGTCCAAGGGGTCTATCCCATTGCCCGAGGACTTGCTCATCTTTTTCCCCTCCGCGTCGCGGATCAGGCCATGGACCAACACCGTGTCGAAAGGCTTTACCCCCACATGGGCATATGAAGAAAAAATCATCCGCGCCACCCATAAAAAGATGATGTCATAGCCCGTCACCAACACGTTTGTGGGGTAGAAATACTTAAAGTCCGCCGTTTCTTCCGGCCAGCCCAGGGTGGAAAAAGGCCAGAGGGCGGAGGAAAACCAGGTGTCCAGGGTGTCGGGATCTTGCTCCATCTGCGAACTGGCGCAGTCCGGGCATACCTTAACGGCAGTTGGGGCCACATAGACGCTGCCACAATCCAAACAAGTATAGGCGGGGATGCGATGCCCCCACCAGAGCTGGCGGCTTACGCACCAGTCACGGATATTATCGACCCAAGCAAAATAAGTATTCTCCGCCCGTTTGGGAACCAGACGGATTTCCCCGTTTCGCACCGCCTGGGCCGCCGGCTTAATCAACTCGTCCATGCGCACTAACCACTGCGGCTTGATCATCGGCTCAATGATTTGGTGGCAGCGGTCATGGGTGCCAACATTATGGCTGTAGGGCTCAATCTTTACTAAGAGGCCGCGTTCCTCAAAATCTTTCACAACCGCCGCACGGGCCGCCTCGCGGCTAAGGCCGGAGAGGGGACCGCCATTTTCATTGATGCTGGCGTCGTCATTCAAGACATTTATTTCCGGCAAATTATGACGCTTTGCCAACTCGTAGTCGTTGGGGTCGTGGGCGGGGGTGATTTTCACCACTCCGCTGCCAAAGTCCTTGTCGACATAGCTATCGGCCACCACCGGCACGTTGCGGTCCATAAGGGCTATGTGGACCTTGCGCCCAACCAGGTGGCGGTAGCGTTCATCATCCGGATGGACGGCCACGGCCGTGTCGCCCAGAATCGTCTCCGGCCGGGTGGTGGCAACCGTCAGGAAGATTTTATCACTTATGCTGCCGTCTTCAACAAGGGGGTATTTAAAATACCATAAATGGCTATTTTTCTCCTCATGCTCCACCTCGGCATCGGAAATAGTGGTGCGGCACACGGGGCACCAGTTTATCAGGCGGCTGCCACGGTAGATATGACCCTGCTCGTACATGTCACAAAAGACATCGATGACGGCCCTGGACAGACCCTCGTCCATCGTAAAGCGCTCGCGCGTCCAATCGCAAGAAGCCCCCAGTTTCCGAAGTTGTCCGACAATACGGCCGCCGTACTCCGCCTGCCAGGCCCAGGCCCGCTCCAGATAGGCTTCGCGCCCTAAATCCTCTTTAGTCAGACCTTCTGCGGCGAGCGTTTCCACTATCTTAAGCTCGGTTGCGATACTGGCATGGTCGGTGCCGGGCTGCCACAAGACGCAGTAACCCTGCATCCGTTTCATGCGAATTAAAATGTCCTGTATGGTCGTGTCCAGGGCGTGGCCCAAATGGAGTTGGCCGGTGATATTGGGCGGGGGCATCATGATCGTGAAGGGAGTGCGGGCCGGATCCGGCTCGGCTGAAAAAAAGCCGCCTTCCTCCCATTTTTTATATAGCCGCTCCTCCATCGCATGGGGATCGTATGTTTTGGGCAATTCGTTGGGCATGGGGTGTCCTTTCTTTACAAACGCCTAAAGCGATTCAAACCGCCAATGATAATGGCCAGGCTCTTTTGCGTCGTCTCAAAGGCGCCCGCATTGTACATATTGATTAAAATAATGGCGATGGGCAGGGCCACCAGCATACCAAAGATACTGCCGAGGCGAAAACCCAGATAAAGGATGAACAGGGTCGGGATGGGCGCAACACCCATCGAGGAACCCATGATTTTTGGCTGGATGAAGTTGCGCACCAGATAGCAGACCATGGAGATGATCAGGAGGCCAAAAAAGCCGAAATAATCGCCGTTTATGACGGCAACCACGGCCCAGGGAATGAGGATAAGGCCCGCACCGAAGACCGGAATCACGTCCACTATCGCGATACCCAGCGCAATCAGCGGGGCATACTCTACCCGCAGGATTAAAAGCCCTATCACCAGCAAGAGATAAATCCAAAATTCTATCTTGAACTGGGCCTTGAAATAACCACCGACAGACTGTTTGATACTGCCGGAAATGATGTTCATTTTTGCGCTGATGGACACCGGGATTTTTTCCGTCAATTTACTGAAATAACCGCGCTCGGCAATGAAGAAATAGGCCGACAACAGACACATTACCACGTTGACGATAATCATCGGCAGACTGGAAAAGAGGCTGCTTAGGGCCTCGACCGTCGGCACACCGATGGTCTGGACGAGGTTTCCAAGCGAGTGGGTCAAATCACTGGGCCATTCCCAGATAGGGATGTTTATGTCGGCCGGCAGCTGCTCCACCCATTCCGCCAGCATATTGCCTACCGCCGCCGCCTCGCGGATGATGGAATCCCATATCAGCGGCCAATGAGTAAGGAACTTGACGATTTGGGTGAAGAGGAGAAAGCCCAGCAGATACAGTATGGTCAAGACAAAGGAGATGACCAGGATGATTACGGTGGCGGTCGTGGCCCGACGTTTAAGTTTTAATTTGCGTTCACAAAAGCGTACCAGCGGCCCGGCAATCCAAGCGATGATGGCACCGACCACGAAGGGCATGAAATATATCAACAGATAGGGGGCGAGGAAAATCACCGCCGCGACCGCCAGGCCAAATAGCAGGAGATTCACGATGGCTTTGAGGTATATCCATTTGTCGCTTGTATTTACGTTTTCGTTCATGTGGATTCCTTTCGATGATGCATGATGCGGCGCGCCGGGGTCGTCGCGCCCTACAATGGACTCCGTAGCAGCGCACAGATTTCCCCCAGCCCCTCCTTTGTCTGTGAGGAATAGGGGATGACGGCAGTACCCGACGCAAGCGTTAAAGTATCGCGCAGTAGCTTAAGCTGCTTTGTCAACTGACTTTTCTTAATTTTATCGGCCTTGGTGGCAATGATGATGGGCGTATGGCTGCCATCTATTATCCATTCATACATCTGCTTATCATCCGCCGAAGGTTTATGGCGTATATCCAGCAGCAGGAAAATTGCCCTAAGCCGTCCGGTATCACCCAGATAGTTGCTGACCATCCGGCCCCACTGGGCCTTTATTGCCGGGCCCGCCGTGGTGTAGCCATAGCCCGGCAGATCCACCAAGAAAAATGCGCTGCCGCCCTTAGCCAACACGATTTTATAGAAATTTATCGTCTGCGTCTTACCGGGCTTGGACGAGGTACGCGCCAAGGCCTTGCGGTTCATCAAGCCATTTATCAGCGTGGATTTACCGACATTACTGCGCCCGACGAAGGCGAACTCGGGCAAAGTAGGTTCCGGCAGTTTTGAGCTTACACCGCAGACACTGACCAGCTCGGCCGATTTTATTTTCAACATATGGGCCGCCCCTACGATTTCAATGCGTGCCTTAGCACATCCTCCATTGTTTTGGCATAGATTATATCCAGGCCGTCTTTTATCTCGCCATCTATCTCGTCGATGTCTTTTTTGTTTTCATGGGGCACCAGCACGGTCCGGACATCGGCCATTTTAGCGGCCAGCAGCTTTTCTTTCAAGCCGCCCACGGGCAGCACGCGGCCACGCAGTGTCACCTCGCCGGTCATCGCCACATCAAAGCGGACAGGGATATCAGATACGGCCGACAGCAACGCCGTTGCCATGGTGACGCCCGCGGAAGGCCCGTCCTTGGGCACGGCCCCTTCCGGGATGTGGACGTGAAAGTCGCGTTCTGTATATATATCATCCGCCAGATCATATTCCGCGGAAATGGAGCGCACGTAAGTCAGGGCCGCACGCGCCGACTCCTTCATCACATCGCCCATTTGCCCGGTCAGGTCCAGCTCGCCTTTGCCCGGCATGACATTGACCTCTATCTCCAAGGTGTCGCCGCCCACGCTCGTCCAGGCCAGACCGCGGACGATACCCACCTCATTATGCTCGCGGCTCTTTTCCTGGCTGTACTTGCGCTTTTTCAGGTAATGGGCCAGATTGTCATCATCGATCACGATGGTCTTGCTATCTTCTTGCTTGATTATCTCGCGGGCGCATTTGCGGCAAATTTGGCGGATTTTCCGCTCCAGCTCGCGCACGCCGGCTTCCTTGGTATAGCCGGAGATGATGGTTTTTAAGGCCTCGTCAGTCAAGGATAACATATCAGGTGTTATTCCGTTTTTGGCAAACTGCTTCGCTATCAGGTGTTCCTTGGCAATATGGTATTTTTCGTTGGCAGTGTAGCTGTTTACCTCGATTAGCTCCATGCGATCAAGCAACGGCCGGGGAATGGTCGTGGTGGTATTGGCGGTGCAGATGAACATCACCGGGGCGAGATTTAGGGGTATCTCCACATAGTGGTCGCGGAAGCGGATGTTTTGCTCACTGTCCAGGACCTCCAGCAGGGCAGAAAAGGTATCGCCTTTATAATCATTGGAGACCTTGTCTATTTCATCCAGCAACAGCAAGGGATTGGCCACCCCGGCCTGGCGCAGGCCGGTGGCAATGCGCCCGGGCATCGCGCCAACATAGGTTTTCCTGTGGCCGCGAATTTCCGCCTCGTCACGGACGCCGCCCAGGCTGATGCGGACATACTTGCGACCCAGCGCGACGGCAATACTTTTGGCAATGGAGGTCTTGCCCGTACCCGGCGGCCCCACTAGGCAAATCACCGGGCTTTCGGCATTGCCGCTTTGGCTGGACAACAGCCGCACCGCCAAAAATTCCAAAATACGCTCCTTGACCTCCCTTAAGCCATAATGGTCGCGGTTTAGGACGTATTCGGCGTGGTCTAAATCCTCGTTGTCTTGCGAGACCGCATTCCACGGCAATTCCAGCACCGTTTCTATATAGGCCCGCTCAATGGTGCTTTCGGCACTATGGCCGACGATTTTCTTAAAACGCTTGATTTCTTTTTTTATCTTATCCTTTACTTCCGTGTCGGCATCTAAGTCCTCCAGCGTCTTAAGGAATTGGTCGGCATCGGAGAGTGAGTCGTTGTCGCCCAGTTCCTCGCGGATGACGTGCATCTGCTCGCGCAGCAAGTAGTCGCGCTGGGTTTTGTCCACCTTTTCCTTGATTTTCGCCGCCAGCTCGCCCTTTACCTGCAAAACCTCGATTTCATTGATCAAGATGTCGGAAAATATCTCGTAGCGCTTGCGCACGGAGATGGCTTCGAGCAGCTTTTGCTTGTTTTCATTGCCGATGGGGATGCTCATGCCGGTGCGGTCTATGTATTCGCCCAGGCGCTCAATATGGCTATGGCGGTCAACGACGCTGCTTTGCCCAAAACGCGGGGTCAGCGAGCTGTATATTTCCAACAATTCGCGGGCGTGGCGCAACATCGCTTCTTCCGTCACCTCGTCCAAATCCTGGATGTCGGCAATGTCGCGGATGTCGGCCGCCAGATAATCGCCATTTTCTTCTATAACCGCGTATATCAACGCCCGGTTAGTACCCTCCACTAAAATACGGATTATCTGTCCAGGGAGTTTGGTAACCTGCCTGATGGTGGCGACTGTGCCAACCGAGTTCAGGGCAGCCAGCCCCTCGCCCACGTTTTCATCGTCTTTTTGCGTCACGAGAAAAATCCGCTGCTCCAAGCCCATGGCCCGTTCCACGGCCAAAATGGACTTTGCGCGGTTGATGTCAAAATGAATGATGGTACCCGGCAAGACAGTAATGCCTTTTAGGGCCACCGCCGGAATAATATTTTTATTCACGCTAACCCCCATGTTGCGGCTCCTACAACCCGGAAGAATGCCGGTTTTTTGGCATTCTTCCACGTGAAAAACGCAGTTCTTCACGATATGTTCTTCACGCTGTGGAACGGGCCATAATAGAGCGGTCACGGTAGATAATCACCGGCTCGCTTTCACCCTCTATCGCGCCCGCAGTGATGATACATTCAGAAATCGTCGGGTCGGAAGGGATGGAAAACATCACATCCATCAGTACTTTTTCCATGATGGAGCGCAATCCCCTGGCACCGGTTTTTTGTGCGACCGCCTTTTGGGCAATCGCCTCGATGGCGTCTTTGTCAAAGCTTAGTTTCACCTCGTCAAAGGAAAAGAGCTTTTTATACTGTTTGACGATGGCATTTTTGGGCTCTAATAAGATCCGTGCCAGGGCGCCTTCGTCCAGGCCGTGCAGACCGATGCTTATCGGCACCCGGCCGACAAATTCCGGTATCAGCCCAAATTTGACCAAATCCTGCGGCATGACCTCGGCCAATAGTTCCCCCATTTCCATGCTGTTTTTTGCCGTTACCTGCGCATTATAGCCAATGGAGTTTTTATTCAGGCGCGACTCAACAATTTTTTCCAGCCCGTCAAAGGCACCCCCGCAAATAAAGAGGATATTGGAGGTGTCCAGCTGTATCAGCTGCTGGTGCGGATGCTTACGGCCGCCCTGCGGCGGAATGGAGGCAACGGTACCCTCTATGATTTTGAGTAAGGCCTGTTGCACGCCTTCGCCGGACACATCACGGGTAATGGAGACATTTTCACTCTTTTTGGTGATTTTGTCTACTTCGTCGATGTAAATGATGCCCAAACTGGCCTTTTCGACGTCATATTCGGCGTTTTGCAATAGTTTCAGTAAAATATTCTCGACATCCTCACCCACGTAGCCGGCCTCGGTCAGGGTGGTCGCGTCGCCGATGGCAAAAGGCACGTGAAGAATTTTGGCCAGGGTCTGGGCCAGGTAGGTCTTGCCGGATCCGGTCGGCCCTATCATAATGATGTTGCTCTTGCCCAGCTCGACATCATCCGCCATATTCTCACCGTCTTGCCCGGACACGGCCAGGATGCGCTTATAGTGGTTATAGACGGCGACGGAGAGTACTTTTTTCGCCTCGTCCTGACCGATGATATAGTCGTCCAAAAATTCCTTGATTTGCGTGGGCGGCAACAGTTCAATGTAGAAACCCTCGCTGGCACTTTCCACGATTTCTTCTTCTTGTTCATCATCATCGTCGTCGTCTATCAGTTCGGCGCAAATATCAATGCATTCGTCGCAGATACTGATGCCGTACGGGCCATCCAGCATACGGGGTACTTGCCGGCGGCTGCGGTTACAAAATGAGCATCTTACGTTGTCGTTGTCTTTCATCTTGGTCTCTGTTCTCCTTTTATGGTGGGTTGCCATAGGGGTCGTAGGGCGGGGCCCTGCTCCCGCCGCATGGCTTAGGAATCAAGGTTTTTACGGCTGCTAACTATTTTATCAATCAGGCCATATTCCAGTGCTTCTTCGGCGGATTTATAGTTGTCGCGCTCGGTGTCGGCGGCCACGGTTTCTATGTCCTGGCCGCAGTTTTCGGCCAGGATGCGGTTTAGTTTCTCGCGTGTTTTCAGGATATGGCGGGCGACGATGTCTATCTCCGTGGCCTGTCCCCTGGCACCGCCAATGGGCTGGTGGATTAATACCTCGGCATTGGGTAAGGCCATGCGCTTACCCTTTGTGCCGCCGGCCAGTAAAAAGGCCCCCATGCTGGCCGCCAAACCCACACAGATGGTGGAGACGTCGCATTTGATGAACTGCATCGTGTCATATATCGCCATGCCGGCCGTGACCGATCCACCGGGGGTGTTGATGTAAAATTCTATGTCTTTTTCCGGGTCTTCCGCTTCGAGAAAGAGCATCTGGGCAACGACCAGACCGGCCGTCACTTCGTTCACTTCCTCGCCGAGAAAGACTATCCTTTCTTTTAGCAGGCGCGAGAAAATGTCATAGGAACGCTCCCCGCGACTGGTTTGTTCGATTACCATTGGAACTAGACTCATGTGTTGTTTTCCTCCTTATCAGTGTTTATTTACTGCTCCTTCGCCTGCTCAACGACAAAATCCACGGCCTTCTTCACCGCCAGGTCGCGCATGACCTGCTTGTTTTCTTCTTCGCCAAAACGTTCCTTTACCTTATCCATTTCCATGCCGTAGAGCTTGGCCAGGCGCTCCATTTCGGCCTCGGCCTCCTCGGCGCTCACCGTCAGGTTTTCGGCCTCGGCCACCGCTTCCAGGACGAGGCGGGAGCGGATGTTTAAGTCGGCCTTCGTTTCCATCTGCTTTTGCATGACATCAAGGCTCATGCCGCTAAATTGCAGATATTGCGAAAAATTCATGCCCTGCATGGCTAGGCGCTGGTTTAACTCGTCCAGCAACTGCCGCTTTTGGGTCTCCAGCATGGGCTCCGGTATTTCGATGTCGCTGTCGGCAATGATGGCCTCTATCACGGCATCTTCTTTTTTCTCCCGGTTTACTTGCGCTTTTTCTTCGCCCAGCTCTTTGGCAATGGAGTCACGGTATTCGGCCAGGGTGTCAAACTCGGAGACCTCGCCGGCAAACTCATCGTCCAGGTCCGGCAGCTCCTTTATCTTTATTTCCTTGACCGTGCATTTGAAGACGGCTTCCTTGCCGGCCAAATCCTTGGCATTATAGTCTTCGGGGAAGCTAACGGTCACGTCCAATTCCTGACCCAGCTGGGCACCGATTAGTTGAGCCTCAAAGCCGGGGATAAAAGCGCCGGAGCCAATGGTGAGGGCATAGTCCTCGGCTTTTCCGCCCGCAAAGGGCACATCGTCCACGAATCCTTCAAAATCCAGGATAATCATGTCGCCATCCAAAACGGCCCGGTCCTCCACGGCGACATTGCGGGCGTTTTGCTCCCGCTCCTTTTCTATCGCGGCATCCACTTCTTCATCGCTGACGCTGCTGTCCAACTTTTCAATCTTGACACCCTTGTATTTACCCAGGCTTATCTGAGGTTTCAGGGCCACCGTGGCGGTAAAGACAAAGGCTTCACCCGCTTCTATGGTAATTACTGCTATTTTGGGCGACGAGACAATCTCCTCCGTGCAAGTTTCCAAGGCCGCCTCATAGGCCTCGGGTATCAGCAGATTGGCGGCGTCCTCATAAAAAATTTCCGGGCCGTACATCTTTTCTATCATCGGACGCGGCACCTTGCCTTTGCGGAAACCGGGAACGCTGATGCGGTTTCTGTTTTTTAGATAAGCCTTTTGGATGGCTTGCTCCAGCTCGTTTGCCGGCACCTCAATCGTGAGCTTCGCCATGCTTTTTTCCAGTTTCTCTACTGTCAGTGTTGTATTCATGTGGGTTGCCTTTCTGTTTAGTATACTATCTTCTCCGTCAGTTCACGTGCCGCTTCGTCGCCCTTAAAATAAGCAACGAGGGCAAGGCCAAAATCTATCGAGCAGCCCATGCCGCGGGCAGTGAATATATGCCCGTCACGGACGACCTTATCTTTTACTACCGTCGCGCCGCGCAAATCACCCTCCACGCTCGGATAAGAGCAGGCGCGGCGTCCCGCCAAAAGCCCCATGCGCCCCAGGACGCCGGGGGCGGCACAGATGGCGGCGATGGGCTTTTCTTGTTCGTGGAAGCGAGCAATTTGCTCCATCAGCAGGGAGCTTTTTTCAAAGCCGCCCACACCGGGGCCGCCGGGCAAGATAATCATCTCCAGACCATCAAAGTCAACGGCACTGATATCGGCATCCATCTTTACAACGATGTCACCCCGCGAACTGGTGGCATATGCTTCATCATTCACGGAAACCATCAGAACCTCGACCTGCGCGCGCCGCAACAAATCCACAACGGCCAGGGCTTCGATTTCCTCATAGCCGTCGGTAAAAAATACCGCCGCTTTGTACATTATGTAAACCTCCTCATAGCGCAGCGTCATTCCGCAATGCCTTTATGCGGAATCCCCTGTGTGGGGGATTGCGGGTCGAGCCCGCAATGACATATTCCTTTTCATAAACCACTTGACACTACCGTGTGACTCTTTATATGTTCGCCATCATTTTCGAAATAAGGTCGGGATCGTCTTCGATGACGGTGATGTTTAGGGTTTTTGACAAGTCAATCTCTTCGCCGGCCTCTTGCTTCCCGTTTTTTTGGACGAGCAGCCGGACAATGGGGCGAAAAGGCACGCCATGGCTTTGTTCTTTCACGATGGCAAATCTGCCGTCTGAGAGCTGCAGCATCGAACCGTTGGGGTAGATGGCCACACACTGGAAAAATTGGGCCAGTAAGTCGGCATCCAGTTTATCCACGGCATCGGCCATCATTATGTCGGCGGCTTTTGAGGGGGTGTAGCTCTTGCGGTAGCAACGGCTCACCGTCAGGGCCTCATACACATCGGCAATCATCGAAATACGGGTCAGGGTGTTCAGGTCATCGCCCAGGCGGCCCGCGTAACCGGAGCCGTCTATCCGCTCATGGTGATCCAGCGCCACCCGCCGGCTCGCCTCGGTAAGGAGCGGGTTTTTGCGTAAAATATCATAACCCAAGGTGGTGTGCAGCTTTATATGTTCAAACTCCTCCAGCGTGAGGGCCGAGCTTTTGTACAGTATCTCCTGTTGGAGGATGATCTTGCCAATATCATGGAGCAAAAGGCCCTGCGCCAGGTCGCGCATCGAAACTTCGCTCACCCCCACCCTCTGGGCCAGCACCAGGCCGTATACCGTGGTATTGACCGAGTGCAACAGCGTCTCGTCCTTGGAGCTGCCGATGTCTTGCAGACTGATGATGATGTGGGGCTGCGAGACAATTTCCGCAATCATTTCATTGACTACATCAGTCAATCTGCGTCTCTCGGCCAGGGACCGCGCAGGATTATTGGCAATCATCCATTCAAAAGTATCCGCCAACACTTTTTTACACTTGATTCTTGTTGCCTCACCGATGGCATCGGGGATGTCGATACCGTCGCTCAAATCATCGTCTATGTAGATGCTGCCTATGTCCATTTCCTTAAACTTATTCACGTAGCGATGCAAATTGGCCGTGCCGCGCCTAAGCAACATAAACTTTTCATGATAGATGGACTTCCCCAGTCGCATTTCCGGGGTCAGCATGTCGATGAGTACCTTTCGCATACGACCTTACTCCATTGTTTGACTCATAGTATCATATCTTCAAAAAAAAATCAAAGAAAATAATTGAGATTCACCTAGAAACAGGAACAATGGACATTATCACGCTTATCAATTATAATATCCAGACAGAGGTTTCTTTATATGCATGCCAAATTATTTTTCATTACTTTCATACTGTTTGCGGCCCTTGGCCCTGCCCTGGCCGCCTGTGGGCGCACTGCCCACGAGCCCGAACGGATAACGGTTCATCTTTGTGCGCCCCAAAGTCAGTATATCCAAGATTTTGACACCAATCTCTACAAGCTGTGGCTGGAGGAGCAGACAGGGCTTAATATTGAAATGACCTGGCTGCCCCCGGACGACGCCGAGGCCATCGTCCGCCGCCAGTTGCTTAGCGGGGAGGACCTGCCGGACGCCTATGTCGGTTTTGGCAACACGGAACTGTTTTCGCTCAGTAACATCGAGTCTTATGGCACAAGCGGTGTCATCATCCCCCTAAACGATTTAATTAAAGAATTCGGCGTGCATACCCAGGCCCTATGGCAGGAGCTGCCGGAGTTTAACATAAAGCAAAACATGACCGCGACCGACGGCAACATCTACTTTCTCCCCGGTTTTAGCTCCTCCGTCATCACCCGCTACCGCCAGATAATGTGGGTGAATGTCGGTTGGCTGGATGAACTTTCACTCCCCGTGCCGGAAACCACCGACGAATTTGCCGATATGCTCCGCGCCTTCAGGGATTCAGACCCCGGCCGGATTCCCATGGCCGGCACCAGTGCCCATTATTCAAAGCAGCCCTACGATTTTTTGCTAAACGCCTTTATATACAATGACATCCGTAATGCGCGGATGTTTTTGGAAAATGGCCGCGTACGTTTTGCGCCCATCACCGATGAATGGCGCGAGGCCCTGAAATACATGCACGGTCTCTATGCGGAGGGTCTGTATTCGCCGCTGTCCTTTAGCCAGGACAACCAGCAATTTAACCAGATGGCCAACGACTCCCTGGACATCCTTGGGGCCTTTTTGTCGCCCGGCATCACCCTCACGGTCTTGCAAAACTCGCCCGAGGTCCTGGCGCGTTACGCGGGTATCGCGCCGCTTTCCGGGCCGGAGGGTGTGCGTCTAACCACGGTATTTAGCCCTATTGCGCGGGCAAACGGCATGATTACAAAGGCCGCCAAGCATCCGCAGGAGCTGTTTTTACTATTCGACCTCATGCTCTCGGAGGAGGCCAGTCTGATGGGGCGCTATGGCGAATGGGGGGTGGATTGGGATTTTGCCGGGCCGGCCGAGGTCAGTATTTATGGTACGCCCGCCACGGTCCACATCATAAACCAAATTTGGAACACGCCGCAAAACAAGCATCTGGCCCAGATTGTGCCCTATGTGTCGCGGCCAAAATATTCTGGCGGCGTGACCTGGGATGGCAACACGACAGACGGCGAATATATCAACGCTCAAGCCGCGATGCTGCATGGGGATTTTGAGCCGGACGAGTATCTGGCCATCTTGATATTTTCCCCGGATGAGGAGGCACGCATCGCTCCCATAAGGGCCGGGATTGAAGCCTATGTGGATAAGGCGCTGGCCGATTTTATCACCGGTGGGCGCGATATTTATGATGACGGTGACTGGGCGGCTTATTTAGGGGCTTTCGACGATTTGGGCTTGGATACGCTCCTTTCGACCGCACAGACGGCATATGACAGGGATAGGTATTGATGTACAAAGCATACTGCATAGACGATGAACCACTGGTTTTGGAAGATTTTATGAATAACCCGCTTTTTGCCGACAGCGGTTTTATTCTCGCGGGCTGCCAAACCAACCCGGTAACGGCCGCAAAAGAGATTCAAAAGATATGCCCGGATGTCGTCTTCACGGACCTGAAAATGCCCACGATGAACGGGGTGGAGCTGACAGAAAAGTTGCGCGGAAAGGGAGTGTCGTGTGAGTTCGTCGTCATCAGCGCTTATCCAGAGTTCGATGAATCCCGGCGTTTTTTCCTCATGGATGGCTTTGACTATCTGCTAAAGCCCGTCTCCGACCAAGACCTTTCCCAGCTTTTATCCCGCCTGGCCGCAAAACTGGCACGCAAAAAACCGGCGCAATACTTCCCCACAGAAAAACTACCGCCCAGGCTTACTAAAATCATCGCCTATTTGGCGGCGGATATTGCCGCGCAGCACAGCGTCAACTCGCTCTGCGAGGAATTTCACATAAACCGCAGTCTCTTAAATCGCCTCTTTCTCCAGCACCTGGGAATCAGCCCCATCACCTATCTGACAACCCTGAGAATGGAACGGGCCGCACACTTATTAAGAAATAGCCCGCTGGACATCAAGGAGATTGCCGCGCAATGTGGCTATAAAGACTATTTCTACTTCTGCCGCGTATTCAGAAACCACTATCTGTGTACCCCAACGGCATATAGGGACAGCCCGGGATGAAAGTAAAATCCACGCTCCGGCACCGCTTTTTAATATCGCTCGTTATTTATACGGCCCTGATCTTGGCGCTGTGGTTTGCGTATCACAGCATCACCCATCAAGCCATCAGCCGCAGCGAACTGGAAAACACTGTTCTGGCGGCGGACAGCCTGACTTCGCAAATCGGGGCCGAGTTGTTTATGATGAGCACCATCGCCCGCGTTATTGCCGAATCGGAATATACGATGAGCTTTTTGGCCGAGACGGACAGCACCGCCTATTATGAAAAAGCCGCCGTGGTATCGGAAATCATCAAGCGGACAGCGTTTTTTATCACCTCGACCGACAACATCGTCACCATCAACGCGGACGGACGCATTTTCCGCTTTTCCGGCAGCCTCTCCAACCACTCGCTGGCAGCCCTTTTTGCCCAGGCCCCTGCCGCCATCTCCGCCCAAACCATCGTTTCATTGGATGATACGCTCTACTTTTGCCAAATAACGCCCGTTATTGATTATCATGGCCGCGAGCTGGGCAAGGTCATCATCCTGACGGGGTTGGATAAAACCCGGCGGATGCTGGGCAGCGGCGACGGTATCGAGCGGCTGATAGTCCAGGACGGTATCGTCTTACTCTCCAGCGACCCGGCACTGGAGGGTCACGATGCCGCCGGGCTGGCAGCTGCCTACGGCATGCTCTCTTCCACCCCTGTTGCGGGCACCAGCCTCACCGCCACCGCCGCCATCCCGGGTGCGGCACTGTTTCCCGAAAGAACCCTCTTCTACGCCATCGCCTTCATATCGCTGTGTTTGCTGCTGGTGATGGTCGTCATCTTATATCGCTACCAGCTCAGTCACATAATCCGCCCGATGTCCGACATCATCGGCCATGTCCGTGAAATAGGCGGCGGCAAGGAGGGGCGCTTGCCGGCAGTGGGCAGGCGCGATTTTGACACCCTGGTGGGTGATATAAATGATATGTTGGATCGCACCGAGGCATACAATCAGGCGATGGCCGCCCAGCAAAAGGCACTCTTCGACGCTGAAATCGCACAAAAAAATATGCGCACGAACCTACTGGTTTCGCAAATGGACGCTCATTTTGTCGTCAACACCTTGAAAAACCTAAAACGTTTGTCCGAACGCGGCGAAACCGACAAAGCGGCGCAGATGGCCGAGGGCTTGGCAGCCATCCTTTCGCACCAGCACACGGGCGAAGCACTGGTGAATGTGTTCGATGACTTCCATATCCTGCGACTCTACTTAGACATCATGCGCATACGCTTTGGCCAGGCCGTGCATGTCGAATACGACGTGGAGGATGCGCTGGAGGCTTGCCTGATGCCGGGGCTTATTTTGCAGCCCATCGTGGAGAACGCCTTGACCCACGGCTTGCAAGCCCGACTGACGGAAAATACCGCCGATGAAGGCGCTGCTGCGCGCCTGTCCATCAAGGGTTTTATGCGTGAGCGGTCCATCTGCTTTGAAATAGCGGATAACGGGGTGGGCATGGAGGCCGCCAAGCTTAAATCCATCCAGGACAGTTTGCTGCCGGGCGCTGCGGGCGACTCCCCCGAACCGGGCCTGCGGGGGATAGCGTTGGCCAACATCGAGCGGCGGATTCGCCTTATCTGCGGCGAGGGTTACGGCCTAAGCATAGATTCAAAGCCGGGTGAGGGCACGGTGGTGACCGTGTCATTGCCGGTGGTGGCAGACACGTCACCCGCTTCCATATATTTGAATCAATAATCCATACCCAAAAGCAAGAAAATATGTTAAAATGATGTCATAGGAGACAACATGATTACTTATGCCCAGCTTTCGCAAACCGGCGGACGCGCGCTAAATGAGGACAGCATCGACGTCTGGTACGCGGACAACAGCATCTTTTGCGTATTGGCCGATGGCCTGGGCGGCCACAATGCCGGTGAGGTCGCCTCCGCGCTGGCCGTTAATAACGCCAAAGCCCTTTATGCAAACAGCCACGACCTGCCCTTCGACGAAGTGCTGGCTGCCTGTATGCTGGCCGGCCAGGCCGCAATAGAGGCCGAGCAACAAAAAAGAGGGCGGGTAAATGAACTGAAGACCACGGCAGTGATGCTGCTCATCGAACAGACGCTGATGCAGTGGGCCTATGTCGGCGATTCGCGGATATACCGCTTTGACCAGGCGGGAAATGTGGCCGAGCGCAGTCTGGACCACAGCGTTCCGCAAATGCTGGCACTCCAGGGCGAAATTGACGAAGCGGACATCCGTGGCCACGAGGATCGCAACCGCCTGACCCGCGTGATGGGCGCCGAATGGGACACGCCCAAATTCACGCTTTCCGCGCAAATGGAACTCACGGAGCCGGCCACTTTTCTCCTATGCAGCGACGGCTTTTGGGAACTGATAGACGAAGAACGGATGTCCAAACTGCTGGCCAGATGCAAGCAGCCGCAGACCTGGCTTAATGAGATGGAAAATATTGTTTTGCAAAATGGAAAGCATACCAAGATGGACAACTACAGCGCCATCGCGGTTTATGTGAGGTAACTGCGTCGCACAAAACGCGTCGTCGCACAAAACGCGTCGTCGCACAAAACGCGACCCGGAAGAATGTTGATAAAGCCAACATTCTTCCGGGTATTGGATAGGCAGGAGTTATAAAATGAACATCACACGATGCGAAAACGGACATTTCTACGACGAGGAGAAAAGTAATGAATGTCCCCATTGCCAAAAAAGAGCAGCGGACAGTGAACAAATCCCGGACTTCGTCCGGGGGTCAGTGATCAACGGCCCGCCACGCGCCACAGGGCAAGAAAACCCGCCCGGACGCAATCTGAACGATGAAAAAACAACCTTTGGCCCGCAGGCGGTATCCGGCGGCGAAAAAATCCGCGTGGAAATGGGTAGCGCCCCCAAAGACGAAAAAACCGTCGGTCTCTTCCGCTCCCAAAAAGGCTACGACCCGGTCACGGGCTGGCTGGTCTGCATGAGCGGCGCGGAAAGGGGCCGCGATTATCGTCTGCATATGGGACGCAACTTTATCGGCCGCGCCATGGAGAGCGACATCGCTTTGATGGACGATGCCGAAATATGCCGCAAAAACCATTGCTCCATCGTATATGAGCCTCAACAAAGCCGTTTTATGATAGTCCGCGGCGACGGCGAGACCAAAATAAACGGCGAGGCACTAGGCGTAAGCCGCCCACTTGTCGGCGATGACGTAATAGAAATGGGAGCATCTTACTTCACGTTCATAGCCTTTTGCAGGGAGGACAGGACATGGTAAAAACACATCTGAGGCTAATAACAGCGGCCATGGCGGCCTGTATACTGCCCTTTGGCGCGGCGCTGCCTGCCTTTGCCGCTCCGGATGCGATCGCCATTGAGCAGGCGCAGGTGGAGGCCCCGGCCCTGAACGCTTGGGTAATCGCAGAAGGCGGCGACCTTTCGGCAGAAGATATTTCCGCCAGACTGGATAATGATGTCCTGGGGCTAAAGTCACTTAACCGCTACGATCATGGCGCGGATGCGACGGAATTTTTCTTCATCATAGACTGCTCCACCTCGGTCACGCCGGCGCATATCGCGGCGATAAAAGAGATAATGACCGATTTTACCGCCAACCTGGCTCCCCAGGACAGCATAAGCCTGATAACCTTTGGGGTGGACGTGGATGTCGTCCTAAACAGAGAAAGCGATGCCGACGTCATCTTGGCGGCCATAGCGGAGCTTAATGCCAACCAAAGAGGCACCCTCTTTTACGAGGCCCTGGCCAAAGCCATAGAGCTTTCGGCCAACGCCAACTATGCCCTGGAGCGAAAAATCGCCTTTGTTTTCACCGATGCCGATGATTATGCCAGCGGCAGCCACACAAAAGAAGAAATAGACAAGCTGGTCGAGAATACCAATTTAGCTTTCTACGCCATGGGCCACGACAACGGCTCGCGTGAGGGCCTGGACAGTCTGGGGGCTTTTGCCCGCCAAAGCGGCGGAGCCATCCGCATTGTCAGGCCGCAAACAATGTCCGCTGCCTTCGATGAACTCTGGGGTATTATAGACGGTGCCTGGCTGCTGGAATTGGACATGGCCTCCAATATTATTGCCGCACCCTCGGCCAATCTCTCAATCAATTTAGCCTCCAGCGGCGTGAGTGCCACGCGGACAATAGCGCTGCGCTTTTGGCAACCGGACAACATTGCCCCCTCCATCTCCGGCATCCGCCAACTGAGCGGGGAAAGCATTGAAATATCCTTCAGCGAGGCCGTCTTGGGTGCGGACCAGGCCAGCAGCTACACTATCCGTGATAACGGGGCCAATGTTGTGGCCATCAGCGCCGCCGCATACGATGAGGCCACGTTTGCCGCCGTGCTGACCCTGGCGGCACTGCCGCCATCGGGCACACTCAGCGTGGATTTTCCCGGGATAAGCGATATATCAATGGAAGCAAATAAGGTGGCCGGGGCCGTGGATTTAGACTTTGTCGGTGTGGACCCCACACCGGAACCGAAGCCGACCCCCGAGCCGGAGCCGGTACCTGAGCCTGCCCAAACACCGATAGCGGCCTGGATTTTCATCTGCATCATCGCCGCCGGGATTATCACGGCCGTTGCCGTTGGCATTGTCAAAAAAAGCATGAAAAAACCAGAGGAAACGCTCACTGCCGCAGAGCAAAATATGGCGCACGCCCGCAAAACATACGGACAAAACGCGCAGGGCGCAAATAATCCCCAGCTGCATTTTGCCGCTGCCCCGGGTACACCCGCCAAAAAAATACGCCTGAATGTGGCCGATGCTTCCGGCAAGGCCCATGTGGTCGAGCTGTCACTGGGTAAAACCCTCTTTTTCGGGCGCAGCGACATCTGCGACGTATTCTTTGACGATACCGCCATGAGCCGCCAGCACTTCGCCATCGGCGAGGAAGCGGGCATCCTCACGATATCAAACCTAAGCAGCAGCGTGGGTACCTTGCTAAACGGCGTGACGATAGGCAATCCCCGCCCCCTGGTGGCGGGCGATGTGATAGGCGCCGGCCGGCAAACCATCACCTTTATAGGATATGTGAACGCCTGATGGAATGGAATAGAAAAATGACATTTAAGAAAAAAGCACCGCCGAAAACTCCACCGGAAGCACCACCGGAAGCACCACCGGAAGCACCACCGGAAACACCACCGGAAACACCGCCAAAAGCGGCGGTTACTGTGCGAAATACGCCGGACGTTGCCAAAGACGTGACCGTGATGGTCACGCCCGCCAAAATACCCTATGTTATGACGGCGAGCGCGACCCACATCGGCACACGCGAATACCAGCAAGATGCCGCCTATGTATGCGAGACCCTCTGGGAACCTGGTTTGGCCTTTGCCATTCTCTGCGACGGCATGGGCGGTACTGCCGAAGGCGGCCGCGCCGCCGCTGAAACGGTAGTGTTCATGGCCAACGCCATTACCCTGTGCGACACGGACAGCCCCATTCCCGCCCTCCTGGAGCAAATGGCGCGGGAGGCAAACGAGCTTATCCTGACGCAAAACCATAATCTGCGCCAAGATTCCGGCACCACGCTCCTTAGCGTGATCATGGACGGCGCGGACCTATATTGGCTCAATGTCGGCGACAGCCGTATTTATATCGTGCGCGACGGTGAAATTGTCCAGGTGACGACCGACCATAACTTTGCCCTGGAATTAAAAGAACGGGTGGAACGGGGTCAAATCAGCCAAGCCGAGGCCGACACCGACCCGGAAAAAGAGTTCCTGATAAGCTATATCGGTGCCCCGGTACTGGAGCGCATTGAAGTGAATTTGTCCCCCTTCAAGATGCGCTTTGGCGACATTGTCTTGCTTGCGAGCGACGGTTTGACCAAGGCCCTCTGCCCCGATGAAATCCTGGCGATCATTGAAAATAACAGCGGCAATATAGACGAGGCGGCCCGCGTCTTGCCACTATACGCCCTGGACTTTAGTCCCGCCGCCCTGGACAATACCACCGTGGTTTTGATGCAGTATTTAGGGGATAATGGTATTTATGCAACATAAGTTGCAGAAAATATAAAAAATCCAAAGAAAAGGAGAAACGCTATGAATCTAGTAAAATGTGCTAATGGTCATTTTTATGACACGGAGCGCTATGGCAGTTGTCCGCATTGTGCGGGCGCCGGTGCCGACGCCGTGACCGTGCCGATGATGCGTCCCGGTGCGGGCGAGGATGTCACGGTGGCGGTTAATCAGGGCGCCGCTTCGGCGGTGACGGAGGCCCTTGGCCACCAGCCGACTCCCCCCTCCCCTCCCGGCTCGCTCCAAGATGCCGTGAAAGCGGCCTCTACCAGTGCCGTCAATGCACCCGTGGCCAATGAGGAAAAAACGGTGGGCTTCTTCTCGAAAGCCATCGGCCTGGAACCCGTGGTGGGTTGGCTGGTCTGTACGGTGGGCGAACACTTTGGCGAGGACTTTAAGCTAAAGAGCGGGCGCAATTACATCGGCCGCGCTGCCTCCATGGATGTCGCCATTACCAAGGACGGCACGGTCTCGCGTGAGCGCCACGCCGCAATCGTCTATGAGCCACGCGGCAATCTCTTTATTGTCCAGCCGGGCGATTCCAAAGAACTGAGCTACCTAAATGGCGAAGTCGTTTTATCGCCCTTGGAGCTAAAAAAAGGCGGCCGCTTGTCCGTCGGCCAAACAGAGCTGATGTTCGTGCCTTGCTGCGACAAAGACTTTAAGTGGGAAGCATAATACGGTAATGTAAAGTGAATCATGAAAAACAAGAATACGTCATTGCGGCCCCCGAGCCGCAATCTAAGGAGGAAACAAAATGAATATCATGGATTTGTTAGAGTTTGTAAGTTTTGAAAATCTTCTCGAAGAAATACTATCCGGCGGAGGCTTCGGGGATGCTGGGGCATTCCAGGATTACTTAAACCAGAACTTCTGGTACAACGTGACCTTTGGCGGCTCATCCACCTTTCTCTTGGTCCTGGGCATATTACTCGCCGTCCTATCGCTGGGGGCCTGGTACACCGTCACCTCGTTCAAATGGCAGTTCATCGGCCGCAAGGCCGGACTGCAAAAGGACTGGATGCCCTTTGTGCCCTTTGCCCGCACGGTCTATAAACTGAGCATCGTGGACGAGGCCTGGTGGAAAATGTTCTTCATGGATATGTGGTTTTTCTTTGGTCCCCTGCTCTATATGATCATCCGGGGCATCTCCAACAATCAATGGACGACCTTTGCCATCATCCTGGTGGCGCTGTATTGGCTCTGCTGCCTGGCCTACACCGTCTACTGGCGCTATAAGTTCTACATGGCCCACAACATCCGCCCGCATTTTGCCCTGGTCATGCTCTGCCCGCCGCTAAAGACCATCTGTGTGGCATGGGACTACATCATTGCCTTCGGCCGTAATTACCCCTTCACCGGCGAGGGTACCTCGCGCCAGATGATGGATGTGATGGCCGTGCCGCAAATGAGGGATGCCCAGGGCCAGGCCGTGCCCGTCACCCAGGCGATCACGCCTTCCGGCAAAGGCGCACCTTGGGCCGGCGCTCCCGCCCCGGCTGCCGGCGGCACGCTTTCAATCACCGGACTCTCCGGCATGTACGCCGGCCAAGCCCTGCCCCTGGCCGCCAACGAGGAACTGGTTATTGGCCGCGACAATGCCATGTGCAACCTTATCATCGATAAGAGCGCTGAAAAAGTGAGCCGCAAGCACTGCGCCATCTTCTTCGATGCCGCCCGCGGCACATACCAGGTGACAGATTTCTCCAGCAACGGCACCTTTGTGGACGGCGGCAGCCGCCTTGTGGCCAACATGCCCACGACCCTGCAAAGAGGCACAGTAATCGTACTCGGCAGCAAAGAAAACCGCTTCCGCCTGGATTGAATAAAATCCATGAAAAACCCCATCATTGCGGACGCTTCCGCGAAGCGGAAGATGGATCCGCAATCCCCCTCGTCGGGGAACCCCGCATAAAAACATCACGGCCCAAAACGAGGTGTCCACATGAAAAACCTAAGCATTGTCGCCATCTGCATCCTCTGTCTCCTGACCGCCTCCTGCGGACGCCTGCTGACCAGCATGCTGGACATGGAGCAGCCGACGGCGCAAAATGAACAAGATAACACCGCCGGGATAACGGACGACGACCTGGCCGCCCAGATAGATGCCGCCGTTGCGGAACGGCTGGAAGATATCTTGGGCGACCTCCAACCCAGCGACCCGCATCAAACAGACCCCGACATGGCAGACCCTGGCATGGGTGATCCCGGCATGGGTGATCCCAGCCCGGCGGCGGCCAACTGGGCCCCCTTCCCTTTCTCCTTCACGGCGACAGACCTCTACAACAATGCCGTCGACGAAAGCAGCCTGGGCGATAAACAAGTCTACTTCGTCCATTTTTGGGGAACCTGGTGTCCGCCCTGCCTGGCAGAAATGCCGGACCTGGGCGACCTGGTCGCCGAATATGGGGACCGGGTCGGCTTCCTGGCGCTGGTGGATGACTATCAGGACAACCTGGACGGTGTCAGGGACATCACCAAGGGGGTCGGCATCGGCCCGGACTTTATTATGATAGACGCCTATGAGCCCAGCGCGACCGAACTGTTTGACCAACTCCAAACGGGCTTTGTCCCCACCACCGTCTTAATATCCGACGGCGTGATCCACGACCCGATGGTGGGCGCCTATTTTGATACCTATGGAACCTATTTGGATGCGCTCCTGGATTAACGCCTCTCCATTCATGCCCCATCACACGGCGCGGTGTCCTCACCGCGCCGTGTTGAGTGTTGACATTGACAACATTCACCACTCTAATATATACTAATCTTATCTTCGGAAACTCAAACATCAGAAAGGGCTTGACTTTTATGATAACTGCCCAAACAATTACGCAGACAGACAGACAGACAGACAGACAGACAGACAGACAGACAGACAGACAGACAGACAGACAGACA
>Ga0099364_10002048_pt1 | contig 32452 bp, 35 predicted proteins | sample TergutTh196P3_FD_73070 | JGI IMG/M metagenome (GOLD analysis project Ga0099364, IMG submission 73070) | Microcerotermes parvus P3 segment gut microbial communities from Pointe-Noire, Republic of the Congo - Th196 P3 | ecosystem: Host-associated > Arthropoda: Insects > Digestive system > Gut ... | reverse complement strand
AAACATTATCAAAGAAAAATATGATGTAGAAACTATTCCGCACACTCATACAATGTTCCAAGAGCAGCAGGCTCTTTGCCAAGCATTTTTAATCCTTTTTCCAGCCATTCGTTCTGCTTTTGCAAGGATTTCATTTTGTTTTCTTGTTGGCCATTTTTTTAAAGCTTCCTTTCCGTCCGGATGAACCTTAATGCTTGTGCTATCCAATGAAAATACTTCTAGCTTGACCGCAAGTATCTGTAGCTGTTTAAACTTTGTGAAAGCTCTATCAAGTCACCTACCTTAGCCCAGCAGAATACTCGCGAGTAAACAGTATGCCAAGTTCCAAAATAGGAAGTAAGTCTGCACTACTTGCAACCGTTTTCGGTTATATACAGGAACGCATTCAAAACGGACAGACTGTCCATACTTACATTTCCACGCTGACGTTAGAGTCAGTCAGCAATTTTCTGACATTGAATGTTATTTAATTTCATACAACAAAATTAAAAAATAGTGTTAACACGCCCTAATACTTTTATGAGAAGTTATGGATTTAATTACAACCTACGGCGTAAGCCGTAGGTTGCTTCGAATCAAAACTATTCAACAATAGCGAAAACATCGTTTTCTTTCATTATCAAATATTCTTCACCTTCAATGGTGATTTCTGTACCGGCATATTTACCGTAAAGAACATTATCGCCAACTTTTAATTGTATTGGGATAAGTTTTCCACTATCATCAATTTTGCCTTTACCAACTGCGGTAATTTTGCCTTGTAGTGGTTTTTCCTTTGCGGTATCAGGAATGATAATTCCGCCTTTTGTTACTTCTTCTGCTAGAGCAGGTTTTACGATAATTCTATCGTGGAGTGGTGTTAATTTCACTTATATTCTCCGTTTATTTTAGATAAATCATACAAAAATACGATTTTTCTAATATAAAAAACAAACTATTCTCTAAAGTTATATGTGGGTTTATATACTTATTCTCTATAGAATCTAATATAGTAAGAAAACTATTTTTTACATTTTTATTTCTAATTTTTAATTCATTACCTTCTTTTAATGTCCATTTAACTTTTTCTCTTGTAGCCAAAGTAAGAAAACTACTTTCTTTATTAGCATACTTTGGGAAATGTTTTTTGAAAAATGGCACAGTAATATTAGTATCTAAACTTCTCGCCGAATAACCATCTTTAAAATCTGTTCTATGCAATCTAATATCTTGATTAGGTTCTATAATTTTCTTTAACAAAGAAGTAATAAGTGCTAATACAACAGATTTATTTTTATCAATATTTTCAATCAACATATCAATGTTTTCAGTAACTATACTTGGATAGTTATTATTTTCTGTTTTAGATTGTAATAATATATTTTCTAATATTTCAAATGCATCATTCATATAAATATCTCCGTTAATTCTGTATTACATTCATTAATTCTTTTATTTGCATATTCTACATATTCTTTATGGATATCTATTCCTAAGTATTTTCTGTTAAGTTTTTTAGATGCAATTGCTGTTGTGCCTGAACCTACAAATGGATCTAGAACAATATCATTCTCATTGCTTAACATTTTAATAAATTCTTGAATAACAAATTCAGGGAAAACAGCAGGATGTATATTACCTTTAATAGATTCTACCGTAGATTCAATGAAATCCATACGCATAGAATTACCATATATTTTAATAATAGTAAAACCATTATTTTCTATTTGTGTTAACCTGCCACCTGCTTGTCCTCCATATGGAAGAGCATGTAGTCCTTTGATTTTCATTCTAAAACTATCTATAGTTCCATCTTTCACTTCTTTTATTACATTATTTAATTCTTTTTTTGCTAATTCTTTTTGCTCTTTTGATAAATCTGATTTATCAATAAGTTCAAAATATTTTTTACCTATGTCGTTGCCTATTTTCTTTTTTTTATTAGAATATTTATCTTTATATTCTAAAAAAGCATTTTTATTAAAATAGTAATCATTAGATTTAGTAAAAATAAAAAAAGGTTCATTAGAAGGAATTAGTTTGTTCGTAACTTGTTTGGGAGTAGGATTAATTTTATGCCATATAACTTCATTTATAAGTTTAACACTATATTCTTTTTGTGCTTCTATTGCAAATCTGTAAGGAACTAACAATAAACTACCATTGACATACTTATCACCTATATTGAACACAACAGAACCTGTATTTTTTATCACTCTAACACATTGATAAAATATGCTAATTAAATTTTCAATATACTCGTCAATAGTTGATTCATTACCAATACCTATTTTGCCACAATATTCTCTTTGCTGAAAATATGGAGGACTTGTAATAATTAAATCTATACTATCACTTGGCAAAGATGCTAACACTTCATTACAGTCACCGCATATTATTTTATTGTTTAGCAGCAAATTGTTATTTTTTGCAACGCTTTTAATATCTTTTTCTATTATGTTATTATCTTTTATATACATACTTATTTTTCTTTAATATTTTACTTATTCCAATCAAGATGCCCGTTTATATTATATTTTTAGAACACTTTTAATATATCTGTTGCAAAATTGTTTAATGTTGTTTCACCTTTTATTTTTGTTAATTCGTATAAGTGAATAAACATTTTCTTTGCTGTCTCTGTTTGGTTTAAATTTTTCCAATCAATGTTTTCTTCAATATGTAAGTAGCACCAGTCACAATTATAATTATTACCGATATCAAAACATTCTGAATGCATATTACCCCAAGATGCAGGTGCAATATATTCAGTAAATAAATAATGCTCTCCTATAAATGTGCCACAACTTTGGCAAGTGTTTGCTATATAATAACACTGCATAGTATTACTGTAATGTTCTTTTAAAATAACACCTTTTGATTCTGAAATACGGATTTCATCTTGTGTAAAATCAGCAGGAGATATATTCGAAGAACCACGAACCATTTGTCCATTGCTCGACGAAATAGATGCTATTTTCATTGGTCTATTGCATCGCCAACAATCACCATCAATGATTGTCAATATTTTTCTATCTATTATTTGTTCACAAACACTGCATTTTGGATACTTTATTAAATCTTGTTGTGAAAACTTTGTTTTTCCCATAAATTAAATAATAGTATTTGTTTCTAAAAATATTCTATTTTTTGCTAACTCACAATAATTAGTGTCTATTTCAACACCTATCGCCCTTCTATTTAAGTTTTGAGCCATTAATAATGTAGTTCCACTGCCCGTAAAAGGATCAAATATTAAGTCATTTTGATAACTAAACAATTTTATACATCTATATGGAAGTTCTTTTGGAAATGGTGCAGGATGTCCAATCCTTTTTTTACTTTCACCATTAAATATCCAAACTCCATTAGTCCATTCTTTAAACTCATCTGCTGTTATATCTGATATTTTAGAGCCATTTACTTTCTTCCATTCGTCTTTATACATAACAACTATTAGTTCCACAGGAGCAATAACTACGGGAGCAGAAGCAGATTTCCAACTTCCCCAAGCAGTTCGCCGAGAAATATTTCCTTCGTTCCAAATAATAGTTGTTTTATATTTCCAACCTACTTTTTGTGCTATTTTAGTTAAGTCCGCACCAACTGCTCTATGCCCGCCTTTATTTTTATCCAAAGGTATATTCATACATAAACGCCCATTTGTATTACTCCATTTATAACAATTAGAAAGCCATTTTTCAGAAAAATCAAGATATTGCTCATAATCCAATTCATCATCATTAGAATTATAATCTATTCCAACATTATACGGCGGCGATGTCACAACCAAATCAATAAATGGCGTATCAAACAAATTCCTATCCAAACAATCAGCATTATACAAAGTTGTTTCTTTAATTTTATAAATAGGATTTATAGTTGGTTGTTGTTCGTTGATTAAAATTTGCCGAACTACATCATTAACTACAAATTTATATTTATCTTGTTTTATTACATTTAGCATATTTTATTATGTTTCATACTTGCAAAATCAGGGTAAGCCAGTTGTTTATAATTTATATATTATACTATCCTCTGTTATAAATAAATGTTTTCTATTTTTTCTTACCTATCTATTTCGCCGAGAACGATGTCAATACTACCAAGAATTACAATCAAATCTGCAATCATATACCCCTTAGTAATATAAGGCAAAACACTCAAATTAACAAAACTACAACTCCGACAACGAACACGACTCGGTATAGGACTACCATCGCTTACAATATAAAAGCCAAGTTCACCCTTCGGATTCTCACAACTGGAATAAAACTCTCCAACAGGTGGTTTAATCTTTTTCGGAAGTGCTGCACGGACATCACCATCCATTGGCATTTGTTCTAATGCCTGCTCTATAATTTTGCAACTCTCTTCCATTTCATCTAATCTAACTTTTGCTCTATCCCAAGAATCGCCGACAGTTCCTACTTCGCCTTTTCCGACACATACATTCCAATCAAACTTGTCGTAATTCAAATAAGGTTGTGCAGTTCTTATGTCAAAAGGAACTCCCGAGCCGCGAATAACAGGTCCAGAACAAGCAAAATTAATAGCAACATCAGCAGGAAGAACACCAACGTTTGCGGTTCTTTCAAGATATATTTTATTATATAAGAAAAGTTTATTTGCTTCTTTTAATCGGTATCGGACTGCTTTAATAATATCGTAGCATTGTTCTTTGAAATTAGCAGGAATATCTTTTTGCAAACCGCCAATCCAAAAATAATTATATAGCAATCTTCCACCAGAGCATTCTTCAAAAAGACGCAATATCATCTCTCTATCTATAAAATAATAAAGAAATGGAGTCATTGCACCCGCATCCATAACGAAAGTGCCAATAGCAACTTGGTGGTTAGCAATTCTGTTTAGTTCGCAAAAAATAGTCCTAATGTATGTAACTTTTTCAGAAACCTCTATGCCTAATAACTTTTCCATTCCTAAAACGTATGGCAGTTCATTATTCATAGAAGCGATATAATCTAATCTATCAATATATGGGATTACTTGTGGATATGTAACATTTTCGCAACATTTTTCGAAGCAACGATGTAAATAACCTATTCTAGGCCATATTTCTGAAACGATTTCACCTTCTAATTCTGCTTCTAAACGTAAAACGCCGTGTGTAGATGGGTGTTGTGGTCCAAGGTTAATAATCATTCTATCCATTGCAACACCACTATATTCTAAATCAAGTATGTTTTTCCGTGTCATATTATAGAGCAATAATAATTTATAATATACAAAAATAGTAAAAAAATATTAAAAAAAACATTTATATTATTTTTATGTTATGCTGAACTTGTTCCTACCCCTTGTTTTTAAAACGAAAACTTTTATTTTATATAAATTATGGGTATGAGTATCATACTTGGGTATCAACACCAACTATGTTACGGTAACATAAATAATAAATATTTTATTTACAAAATAAAACCTTATTTTTGTATTATGAAAAATATAGTATATGTTATAATAGTTTTTGTTTTCGGAACGGTGTTGCTGTTTGCTAATCCACAAATTATAGAAAGTTTTAAGGCAACTAATAGCAACGATGTAGTAACTATTGAATGGAAAACCATTTCGGAAAAAAATGTTTCTATGTTTGAGTTGCAACGTCTTACTAATGGCACATTTAAAACTATACATTATCAGACAACTAAAGGAGTGTCATCTACATATAAGTATACAGATGCAGATAGTTTTACCAAAGAAATAAATAGCGATAATATACAATCAAGTAATGCTACAACATATAGAATAAAAATTATTTATTCTAATAATTCACCTGCTACTTATACAGATGAAATTTCAGTTACTCGTAATTTAAATAGCATTAAACGAACACTTGGTATGCTAAAAGAAATGTTTAAATAAAAAATTATTATATTTGCATTGTAATTTTTTAATCCATTATTTTAGGCACCTAATTGCAATTATGCTATAAAAAATAAAATTATAAAAAAATATTATGACACAAGAAGAAATAGATGCTTTATTATCAGGTGGCATTAGTGAAGAAGAATTAGAAGCCACCACAGATGAAAATAACGAAGGTGTTGATGTAAATACACCTGATTTTTCAGAATTAGTGCAAACAGCACATAATACGGGTGTAGATCCTAAAATGGATTTATTATACGACCTGTCGCTCCCTGTTTCAATAGAATTAGGAAGAACGAATATGTTAATTCGCGATGTATTAAAGTTAGGTCGTGGTTCAGTAGTAGAGTTTGATAAACTCGTAAGCGAACCCGTAGATATTATTATTAACGGCAAAAAAATCGCTGAAGGCGAAGTAGTTGTTATTGACAAACACTTCGGCATCCGTATAACAACCCTCGTAGATGCTACTAATACAGGACGAGCAAGGAGAACATAATGGATTCTAATATGATTCAGACATTTGTTGTCTTGCTTGCTGCAGTAGGAATCATTGTAGTAATTATGCTACTGATTAAGAAAATTACTATGAAGAGAATGGAAAATCGTGCAACAGTAAATCTTAATGTAATTACTAAAATTACATTGCAGCCGAAAAACCATTTATTTGTTGTGCGAGCAGCAAATAAATTATTAGTTCTTGGCGTTACGGATAATTCTATAAATATATTAACAGAATTAGAACCCGACTTTGAAAAAACTATTACAGATAAGCCAAACGACCCTAACGTCACTGATGTTATTCTTAATAAAGTTATCAATTCAAAATTGAAACCTGACCCCATTATTAATAATGCCGACCTATCTTTCAAAAACTTTATCAAATCATCTATCGGACTAAATAAGTAGAATCCAACACAAATAGGTAACCTATTAAAAGAAAAACTTCCATATTATGTTATGCCAAACTTGTTTCGGAATCTCTATGCGTATAATAAGGGGATGCTGAAATAAGTTCAGCACGACAGCCATTTTCCTTATCATTCCGTGATTAACAAAATCTCCTTATTTTAAATTAATTAACCAAATAATACAAAAAAAACACAATATGTCAATATTTTAGTGTAGTTAAAATAGAATAAAATATATCATCAAATTGTGACGTTGTAGGAGTATCATTAGAAGTGAAATCCATTGTGACAAGCGAGAATTCATAATATTCATTTATACTTGAAATGAAAACAGCAGATTTACCAAAAGTGTTCCGTTTCAATTTAGTATAACTATATACTACAAAATCTTGTGAATTGCTATCGTAAATATGATAATTATCAACAATTATTGTAGCATTAAAGTTTTTTGTTGTATGCTTGCTATAAGATGCTCTTGCAAGTCCGATAATACCTTCTTTATCCACAATATCAATAATTTCATTAGTTTTTTTTATTCGCGAAAACACAGCACTTAAAGTAAAATTAGGACTAACAGCAATAGCAAATACTTCAGACGATATAGTTCCTTCAGGTTCTATGAAAAACCAACCGTCAGGTATAGAAGCAACCATATCGCCGTGTTCAGTTCTAACAATTTTATCGGACATTTTAATTTTAGATTTTTGAGCAGGAATATATTCGGTTTCATATTCTATTTCTTTTTTTATTATTTCATCTTTTTCTTTAACAACAATACAATTAGAAAACAAAATAAAAATTGTAATTAATAATGCTACATATATACTTTTCATATTGCAAAAATACTAAAATATTAAAAAATATAGGTTTTGAAAAAGATTTAATGAAAGAAACAATATAATTATGGCAACTTCTAAAAATGTCATACCGAATTTATTTCAGCATTTTCTTATTTTGTTGTGATACCTTGTCAAGTGCTACTATATTACAATTTATAAGTTCCAAGGTTATATAAATAAACCCTATATTTATAACATATTTATGTGAAATATCGTTTTTGGCACGCATTTTGATATGTAAATGTTAAAGTTATTAAAAAATATTATGACAAAAGAAGATTATAAAATAATTTGTATAGACGGCGGTGGAACAAAAACACACGGAGTGCTGTTTTCAGGCGACAATATTGCCGCTGAACTAAAATTCGGAACAACACGTATCGGTGCCATCGGCTTCGGCGAAGCATGTGAAAGAACTCTAAATATGATTGTAGAGTTATGCAAAATGGCTAATGTGTCCAAAATTACAGAAATAGATATAGTTGTAGTCGGATTAGCAGGTGTATGGCTTGAAAATGAAAAAAAACGAGCAATGCACCTTATAAAAACACTCGCATCTACTTCTAAAAATACTATAAACGACCTTATAGTTACAAGTGATGCTGAAATTGCTATAGAAGGTGCATTAAATGGAAATCACGGAATTATATCAATCGTGGGAACAGGGTCCATCGGACTTGCTAAATATGATGATAATAAACCATTAGCACGATGCGGCGGATGGGGAATTGAACTAGATGACGAAGGAAGCGGCGCCTGGGTAGGACGCGAAGGCATTACTGCTGTTGTTCGTTCTCTTGATGGCAGAGGCAAAAAAACCTCTCTAATAGAAAAACTACAACATCAAATTCCTCGTTTTGATATTAATGAACCACGAACTATTGTTAGTTCATACAATGATAAATTATTTGAATATCAAAACATTACGCCATTAGTTATGCAGTGTGCTATGGAAGAAGACGAAGTTTGTATGAATATCATTAAGCGGGCTTCAGACCACTTAACCGAATTGCCATTGTCTTTAATTAAGCATTTTAAAACTAAAAAAGTAGATGTAGCACTGCTGGGAGGTATCATTGATAATGATACTTTGCTAGGAAATATGTTAAAGGACAAATTAAATAAAAATTCTAAATTTAATTTAATCCAACCATTAGGAAATGCAATAACGGGAGCAAAAAATATTGGTATCCGTATTATTGAAAACAATCAGTAAGAAAAAGAAAGAAAAGGAGTAGTATTTACTACTCCTTCTACGATTAAACTATCAATACGACCGTTACCATAAACGTGGTCAAACAAACATTAGTGGCATTGCTATTAACATTAAGGTAATTTTATGGGTATCGCTATCAAAATGTAATTGCCATATTTTGCGAATATAAATTTGCTGATGCTAAAAATATTTAATCATAGCATTTACTTAACTATAAAATTGTTTTTTACAAATATATGTTTATTATTATTTTATTAATAAATTCTAACAGCATGGCTTCGGTTTTGCTGTTTTTTTTATAGAAAAAAGTGTATTTTTGTGGTGATAAAAAATTTTTTTAATTTTTTTTTCATATGGTTTTTAACAGCATAGCTTCGGTTTTGCTGTTTTTTTTTATTATAGAAAAAAAGTGTATTTTTGTAAAATAAAAAAATGTAAATAACAAAGTGTCCTAACAGCAGGGCTTTCGGTTTTGCTGTTTTTTTATTTATTTTTTGAAAAAAGTGTATTTTTGTAAATAATAAAAAAATGCTTATTGTATATTTTTATTTTTAGCATAATTCTAACAGCAGGGCGTCGGTTTTGCTGTTTTTTTTTATTTACAGAAAAAAGTGTATTTTTGTAATAGTTATTATTTGTAAAAAAACTAATTCTAACAGCATGGCTTCGGCTTTGCTGTTTTTTTTATTTATTTTTTGAAAAAAGTGTATTTTTGCGTTAAGTTTTTTTTTAATAATTTTTAATTTAGACTTAGTTAAATAATTTTAACAGCAGGGCTTCGGCTTTGCTGTTTTTTTTATTATTTATTTTATCTATACTTTTTCTCTTTAATCAAAGATAATTGGAAGAAAGAGAATACTAATAGAAATAAAAATAAGAAATATGAAATTGCTGAAGCATAGCCCATCATATTTGTTTTATCAAAGCCATTTACAAATATCATATATACTAACGTTGTTGAAGAATGTAAAGGACCGCCTTTAGTCATTATAAATATCTCTATAAATATTTGGAACGATTTTATTAAATTAATGATTAAAACAAATACGAGTGTGGGTTTTAATAAAGGTATAGTTATTCGTATTAATGTATAAAACGAACTCGCACCCGTTAATCTAACTGAATCATATATTGATGAACTTATTGTTTGTAATGCTGCAAGTATAATTATCATATAGTAACCGCAAGAAGACCATATATCCATTAACATTATTGATAATAGCGATGTTTTAGTGTCTAAAAGCCAGCCCATAGAAGGATAAGGCAACGATAATGATGATAAAATTATATTTATATATCCATGTTTTGCGTATAAGTTTGTGAATATTAATGATAATACAACTAATGAAGTTATTGATGGAATAAAAAATGCTGCTTTAAAGAAGTTTTTGAATTTTATTTTATTGTTGTTTAATAAAACTGCTAATACTAATGCGATAGTTGTTGTAAATGGCACGGTGCCTAATGTAAAGATGCAAGTATTTAACAATGCTTTCCAAAATAATTTATCTGAAAACATTTTCAAATAATTATCAAAACCCACAAAATTGCTTTCTTTAGTTAATGTATGATAATCATAAAAACTTAAAATTGCTGAATAAATTAATGGATATAGCCAAAATATCATAAATACTAATATCCAAACTAATAACATTGCAAAATTATTTTTATTTAATTGTTTCATATCATTTCTTTAAGATAAATTATATGGAATTTTAAGGTGGTTATATGATTTTTTATGCCAATAACTATTGCAAAATAACATTTTTAAGAAACTTTAATAAAATTTTCTTCTTTTACTATTTCGCCTTGTTTATGTAAAATGTTTTGTCATCTTTCTCTACTTTTACATTTACGTGCAGTTAAAATTTAATTACTGATTTGTTTCTATTTTCACATTCAATTTTAAACCTCTCAACTATACTACCTATCCAATGGATATCTTTGTCAAGTGAATTAATAAGTTCCATACAAACATCAAACTCTCCTAAATTTCTGTGCAATTCTGCTATCATAATTTTTTCATTAACATCTATTGTGTCAAACAACTCTATTAATCGTTGGCAATTTTGTTTCCATAAAACTTCATCTGTTTCTTGAACAAAAATTCCTTTATCATCTCTTGCTTGGTCAAATGAAACTGCATCTAATCCATAAACAAGGATATCTTTCCTATTCCTTACTCGGTCATTAAAAGTCCACAAAATTTGTTTTCGCACGTAGATTTCCATTTTTTTTGTCATTTTTTACTGTGTCTAATTCCAAAAAACGGAACAAATCATTAACATCTAAAAATTTTACTTCATCAGCCTTTTTCCATTTTGATTTACATTTTTTATCCGACCAAGGAGGCCATTCACAAGTTCCTATTTCTTCCATAAAATTCAACCACAAAATTGTATTACATTTTTTACATTTTGTGAGATTTGGAAATTGGGGAAGCATTGGTAGTATAGTTTTCCCATCAGAATAATGTGTGGCACCCAAATTATTTCCACTTGAAATACTGCCTTTTTGCAAAAGATTTGAACATTTCGGGCATTTATAAATATAATAAGGTCCTTCAGTAGTTGCATAAATATCAACTGTTGCAACTAAACCCATAGCAACGATTAAAGTGGCTACCACAATTCCGCAACCAGATTTTAAAGTTTTCAAACTTGTTTTTAAATATTTTGCTATATTTTTTTTCATAATAAAATTACCTACACCTATTTATCTTCCTAATAGGTTATTAATAAATTTGTCTAAAATGCTTAAAATTTGAGGTAAATCCTCAGTATCGGGTCCGAACCTTTCAGGATATATTCCTTTCAGCATCAATTTAGTTCGTATGTACGAAACTGCTGTTTGGTCGCCTTTTCCACCTTCATTTAACAATCTTTGTATTTTCTTATGCGTTTCGCCTTGTGACATAATATTAAAATATGTTTATTTGTATAAAAAATAATGATTTAATTTACAATAATCTTTTAAAGTTAGTTATTTTTTGTTTTTATAAAATACAAAAATAAGGTTTTTTTTGATAAAAAAACATTATTTTTGTAAATTATTTTTTGTATTGATAAAAGAAATATATATAAAATATGCTAAACGATAAAGAAAAAATTGCCGAACTACAGCAAGCAATAAAAAGTATTAGAACAGAACTAAAAAAAGTAATTATAGGACAAGATGATATTATAGAACAACTTCTTGTTTCGCTTTTTGCAAAAGGACATTGCCTTTTAATTGGTGTTCCCGGATTAGCAAAAACATTGCTAATTAGAACACTTTCACAAACAATGGAACTAAAATTTAATAGAATCCAATTCACACCCGACCTAATGCCAGGTGATATTAGTGGAACAGAAGTAATAGAAGAAAATATTTCTACAGGACAAAAAACATTTAGATTTATTGCCGGACCTGTGTTTGCTAATGTTGTTTTAGCCGATGAAATAAATAGAACGCCACCTAAAACTCAATCCGCTCTATTGCAAGCAATGGAAGAACACGAAGTAACGGCTGCAGGAAAAACATATACTTTAGAAGAACCTTTCTTTGTCCTCGCTACGCAAAATCCAATAGAGCAAGAAGGAACGTATCCCTTGCCTGAAGCACAATTAGATAGATTTATGTTTAATATCTGGCTTGATTATCCGTCAAAAAACGAAGAAATTGATATTGTTAGAATGACTACAACAGAGTATAATCCGAATGTTAATAGTATTATATCGGCGAAAGAAATTTTAGATTTCCAATCCTTAATTAAGCGAGTTCCTGTGGCTGATAATGTATTGGAGTATGCTGTTAATTTAGTCCGTGCTACGCGTCCAAATAATAATTCTGGCTATGTAAATAAATACATATCGTATGGTGCAGGACCTCGGGCATCGCAATATCTAATACGTGGTGCTAAATCGCTTGCTGCTATACAGGGACGTTTTACGCCTGAAATTGAAGATATTAAAGCAGTTGCTATCCCTGTTATGCGTCATAGAATAGTTGCTAATTTTAATGCAGAAGCAGAAAATATTTCTACATCTGAAATAATTACGACTATTATGAACGATATTAAATAAACACCAGTATTAAAAAAATATGATATAAATATATGTCCTGCTGAACTTATTTCAGCATCTCATAATTAAAATAAAGAGGATGCCAAAATAAGTTTAGCCCGATAAAATAAATGTGTTATTTGTATTAAAAAATGTGTAATTATGTAAAAATTACTTAAAACGGATGTTGAAAAAGCAGTAAAAGTTACTGCTTAAGCAGTAAAAGTTACTGCTTAAGCAGTAAAAGTTACTGCTTAAGCAGTAAAAGTTACTAATTATTCCGCATCCGATTTATGTAATTTTTACATAATTTAAGATTAAATATCAATAGGGGTGCTTGTTTCCTGTGTTAAAATATAGAAAATTGCGTGATGCCTAAATAAATTCGACATATATTTTAAAATATAAAACTAAACTATGAAAGTATTTTTTTTTGTGTTTATAATACATTGCATAAGCAATTTAATTGCTGTTTCAAATGATATTGGAATAATTATAGATTCTAAAATGACTTTAGAAGAAGCAATAAAAAATACTCCTGCTCCAAAAAATATCATAGACCAATTGGTAATTGTTGATGTAGAATATTATTCGTTTGATAATAAATTACATAGAGGGCAATTAGTCGTAAATATTGCTGTAAAAGATGATATTATAGAGATTTTTGAACTAATAAAAAAAGAAAAATTTCCTGTTGAAAAATGTATTCCTATAGTTAAATATGATTGGAATGATGATTTATCTATTGACGATAACAATACTTCTGCTTTTTGTTATAGAAAAATAGGCGGAACGAATAAAATATCTAATCATTCATTTGGCGTAGCAATAGATATAAATCCTATGCAAAATCCATATATTACCTCCAAAGGAACTACTAAAAGAGGGAATAAATATAATCCTAAAATTATTGGAACATTAACTATTGATTCTCCTATAACACAAAAATTTATAGAATTAGGATGGAAATGGGGCGGAAATTATAAAAAAATAAAAGATTGGCAACATTTTGATAAAAAATAAGGTGATGTAACCTCATAAAAATGTTATGCTGAATTTGTTTCAGCATGACAGAAAAAATAAGTTGATATAAAAAAAATGTTTTTTTAAAATATTTTTATTATTTTTGTAATCTAATTTTTTACATTTTATATAAGGTCATATTATATGAACAGATTTATCACACTATTAATAGTGTTTACTTTTGCAGCAGCAACATTAACAACAACTACAAACGCTGCTGAATATACAACTTCTAAAAGCAAAGTTGTATCCGTTGACCCACTTGATTTAATCAACGGTCGTATTAACGCAACATTTGAAAACAAAATGAGTGCGAAAAACTCTTTCACTGTCAATGCATCTTATTGGAGTTATTGGGATTGGCTATCTGCTATGGGTATTGGTGGATCCTACAGGTGGTATATTGATCCTTTTGAAGAAGGAAAGAGTGCTCTAAACGGCTTATCATTAGGTCCTAGAGTAGATATGTTTTATTGGTCATCAAACTTTGAATATGATGACCCTTGGGTTACTTTAGCTATCGGTGCTGAAGTAAATTACAAATGGGCTTTTGGTGATGGAGGCAAATGGTCAGTAGAACCAACTATCAAGTTTATGTTTCCTGTTGTAAAAGGCAAGAAATACACTTATTACACCAATTATGGCTTTGGTGTAAATCTTGGGTATGCTTTTTAACCCATACAATAATCAATACCCCACAATATCAAAAAGGAGCAGTAATGCTCCTTTTTTCTTTTTATATTACATATAAAATCTATACTTTATCTTCTATTTGCATCTAATAACTATCTGTGAAACAAGCAGTGCAATAATCTATTCCTTCATCGCGAGGAACTGATTCTAAAAGTTTGTTAAGAGATAAATAATGCAATCCATCAAGTCCTAATTCTTTGCCAATTTCTTCTTCTGTATTAAAATGATTCGCAATAAGTTCTTCTTTAGTTGGAAAATCCATCCCATAATAGCAAGGCGAAACAACAGGTGGTGATGCTATTCTCATTTGCAATTTAGCAGGATTAGCATTCCTAATTAGTTTAATTAGCGACTTTGAAGTAGTTCCTCTAACTATAGAATCATCTACAATAACAATATTTCTGTCTTCTATAACACCTTTTACGGTATTAAATTTACTTTTAACTTTAAATTCTCTATTATCTTGTCCTGGCTGAATAAATGTTCGTCCTACATAATGGCTGCGAATTAGACCAATTTCAAATACGGTATCTATTTCGTTTAATTCATGATTAGTGCGAGCATAACCTATAGCACTTGTATTTCCGCTATCAGGAATAGAAATTACTGTTACTTTCTTACCATCTTTAGTTGGATGTGCAGGATGTTCAGCAGCAAGATTTTTACCGATTTTTCTCCGAGCTTTATCTACATTATGACCAAATACACGACTATCAGGACGTGCAAAATATATATATTCAAATATGCAATGATGTGCTATTGGAGTTTTTGGCAAAATATTATAAGATTTAACTTCACCTGTATTAAGCGTTTCGTCATCAATAACTATAAGTTCATTATGCTTAATTGAACGAATTTCTTTTGCACCAATCATATCAAAAGCACAGGTCTCTGATGCTACAACATAAGCAATTTGTTCTTTATTATTTTCGTCTTTAAAAACCAATTTGCCGAGAGAAAGTGGTCGGATACCATTGGGGTCGCGTGCTGCAACTAATCCTTCTTCGGTTAGTATTGCTAATGAATACGCACCTTTAGCAATAGTTAGTGCTTCTAATATTTGTTCTACTTGCGTTTTCTTTTTGCTATGTGCAATTAGATGCAAAAACAGTTCTGAATCTGACGTAGAAGTAAAAATTGCACCTTTACTTTCCAATTCTTTTTGTAATGATTTAGGATTATATAAGCAACCATTATGCGACAAAGAAATATTACCATTGCCATAACACATATTAAATGGCTGAATGTTTGCATCAGTAGAATTGCCTATAATAGCGTATCTATTATGACCGATAGCCATATTACCGATTAACTTTTCTGTGAAGATTTTTTGGTCTTCGAAGACATTCAATACAAGCCCATCTTTTCTGTGTGAAGCATATTTCCATTTATTATTATCTTTGAAGAAAGTAGTTATTCCTGCTGCTTCTTGTCCTCTATGTTGGAGAGAATGTAGCATATAATATGCCATAACAGATGCCTGCGGATGTCCATATATCCCTACAATACCGCAATTTGATTGGGGTTTATCTATTTGATTAGTAGTTATAGATTTGCTTTTATTCATTTATAGTTATGTTATAATACATTAATGTTACGTAAATCATCGTTAAAAGTTTCAAAAGTATAATATATAAAAATACACTTTTTTACAAAAAAACGTATTTTTGTAATATGAATGTATTAATTATTGGGTCAGGCGGTAGAGAACACGCAATTGCTAAAGCAATTAGAAAGTCAAAAAAAGTTACAAGAGTTTTTGTTTCACCAGGTAATGCTGGAATAGAACAGGTAGCAAAATGTGTAGATATTGATTTTAATTCAATATATGATGTTGTGGAGTTTTTAAGAATCAATAATATACATTTTGTTATAATAGGACCCGAGCAGTATATAGCAAATGGATTAGCCGATGAACTACGTTTATGGCATTATGTAGTATTTGCTCCGTCACAAATTTCTGCCAAATTAGAATCATCTAAAATATTTGCTAAACAATTTATGAAAGAGAACAACATTCCGACTGCAAATTATATTAATTTTAAGAATAAAGAGTTAAATAAAGCAGTGGAATATATTAATAACATAAATGGAAAAATTGTTCTTAAAGTGGATGGTTTAGCGGCGGGCAAAGGTGTTATTGTTACTGATGATAAGGATTATGCTGTTCAATCTTTGAAAGATATATTTGGTGGCAAGTTCGGTAGTGCGGGTAATAATGTTGTTATAGAGGAGTTTTTAGAAGGCGAGGAAGCATCAGTATTGGCAATTTGTGATGGCAAAAACTTTGTATGTTTGCCTCCCGCACAAGATTATAAACGCATCGGTGATAACGACACGGGACCAAATACAGGCGGTATGGGAGCGTATTGTCCCGTATCTATTGTGACCTCCGAAGTATTAGATAAAATTAAAAATAAAATTATTATTCCAACATTAGAAGGTATGAATGCTTCGGGGCATCCATATATAGGTTGCTTGTATGTTGGATTAATGATAAAGGATGGTGAGCCAAAAGTTGTAGAGTATAATTGTAGATTCGGCGATCCTGAAACACAAGCAATTTTAAGTATATTTGAAGGTGATTTGTTTGAACTATTACATACTGCGGCTGTTGGCGAGATTAATTTTAGTGCATATAACGAAAAAGCAACTATGAAAAAAACTGCCTGCTGTGTTATTGTTGCATCAAAAGGATATCCTGAAGCGTTTGATACAGGATATACTATTAATGGCTTATGCGATATTAACACTAATGATATAATTATTTATCATTCAGGCACCAAAAACAATATGGTAGATATATTGACTGCTGGCGGTAGAGTTTTAGGGGTCACGGGTATAAGTAAAAATATTAAATTTGCAGCCGAAAAAGCATATAACAACGTCAGCAAAATACAATTCGAAAATATTTATTACAGAACTGACATCGCCCAAAAAGAAATAAAAAGATTAAGTAACCTCTAAAAATATTACACCTAAAAAAATAAAAATTTGGAATTGTCATTAAAAAAAGTTATTTTTGTAAATTATTGTATAAATTAAATATATAAAAGATATGTTAAAAAAAGTAAAAGCAATTTTGAAGAGAGCAACAATGATAGTTGCCTGCCTCACAGTAACAAGTATAATGTTTTCAGGTTGTGGAAATGACAATCCTGATGAACTACCAGTAATCGGTTTTTCGTATCACGACAATGATGTGGAGTTTGGAACTCTTGTAGGTGATCAAGATGGAAACCTTACAGATGCAAATTGGCAACAATGGGAATCTACGTCAGGCAAATTCACATTAACTGCTTTTGATGTGACATCAGGACAAGATCCGGATAATAATCTGCAAGTCGGTAACGTTTACCACTTGGCTTTATACCAATGGGGTCCAGAAAACAATGCACTCTCTTTTAGAGTAGGACGTAAAGCCAGCAAAGACGTGGCTAATAGTTTTAATGCTGCCTGTCCGCCAGAGCATAACACCTTTAACCATACAGCAGGCGAACTCAACTTTTGGGTCAAGGGCAATCTGGAAATGACCTTAGGAAACGGTAATACTTACACTTTCTTAAATGTCTATTTAGCCCAAGGACATTCCGGAGCAACAAATAATTGGTGGTTTGGAAGTGATGCAATGACAAATTCGCAATCTACCATACTAATCTATGACCCCTACTCAAAAACGCAATATTACGTTCCTATCCCAATTTATTTCGGAGACAGATGTTTTGGTTATATAAGTCCGGTTGAAGACCCTACCTTGGTTTTCAAATTTTTGAGGGGAGATGGGGCGATGCCGAACCCCGCAAATGTAATTCACCTGATTGGAGTGTATAAAAGAGAGCAACCAACGGACCCTTGGTAATAGCAGGTTTTGTATAGAAGTTGCGATAGTAAAAAACGTGTTATGCCGTGCTTGTTTCGGCATCCTCTTATTATATGCGAGAGGATGCTGAAACAAGTTCAGTATACATAATATTAGTAAAAAAAGATATGATGTCTCTGATTTTTATAAATATTTTCGTATTTTTGTAAAAAAATAAATAAAAAAATGAAAGCAGTTATCCCCGTTGCAGGTGTAGGAACAAGATTAAGACCACATACTTATGCCCTTCCAAAAGTTTTATTAAATGTTGCAGGCAAGCCAATTTTAGCACATATTTTAGACGAATTAGTAGAATATGGCATAACCGAAGCAACAATAATTACAGGATATATGGGTGATTTAATAGAAAATTTCGTCACGCATAGATATACTAATCTAAAAGTAGATTTTGTTGAACAAAGCCAAATGTTAGGGCTCGGACACGCTATATGGACAGGCAAAGAAACTTATAAAGAAAACGATGAATTGCTAATTATATTGGGCGATACAATTTTTGATGTTGATTTGCAAAATGCAATTACAGGTGGTTGCAGTTCTATTGGTGTTAAGAAAGTAGAGGATCCACGAAGGTTCGGAGTGGTCTTATTGGATGCTAACAATCTTATTTCTAAATTTGTAGAAAAACCTGCCGAACCTATTTCTAATCTTGCAATAGTTGGTATGTATTATATTAAAAGAGCAAAGAAATTAGTTGATGCTTTAGATACTTTAATAACAGAAAATATAAAAACTAAAAACGAATATCAACTTACCGATGCATTGCAAATAATGTTAGAAAAAGGAGAAAAATTTAATACATTTTTAGTGGAAGGTTGGTATGATTGCGGCAAACCTGAAACACTTTTAAGCACAAATAAATTCTTATTAGAACAATATCCAATACCTTCTAAAATTGATGGTTCAGTTATTATACCGCCTTGTTTTATTGCCGCTGATGCAAATATAAAAAATTCAATAATTGGTCCTTATACTTCTATTGCTTCGGGCTGTGAGATAACAGATAGTATAATAAAAAATTCAATAATTAGTTATGAAGCAAAAGTTTCTAAAATGCTATTGCACGATTCAATAATCGGCAACGAAGCCGAAGTAAAAGGCACATTTAATAGGTATAATGTAGGAAATTCAAGCAATATAGAACTGCAGCATTAAAAAACGACTTCTAAAAAGAAGTCGTAATAATTTAACCGATATGTATAAAATTACTCGGTGTCTGGTTTAACAGTTCTTGGTTTTAATTGTTCAGCTTCTGTTCTGCCTTCTTTACGTTTTTCGAGCATTTTATCTCTTCTTTCTTTTAGAGATTGTTCTTTCGTTTCTTTTTGCTCTTTGGTTAAGAGGGCATCAATCCTATCTGCTTTTTCTTTGTTTAATAGGTTTTGCCTATTTCTAATTTCTAATAACTGACCTTCTATATCAGTTAAAATAGCAGTAAGATCCGTTTGCTGTTTTTCTGTTAGATTATAATCAGACGTATAGCGATGGACTTGCATTTCTATACGTTTTTGCAAACTTTCAGCAGCATTTTCACCATCGGGGGAAGCATTTCTTGTATTAATTTGTTTTGCTTCTGTTGCTGGTGTATTATCAATTTTGACTGCTTTTGTTTGCGCAATAGTGGAATATGATATTCCTGTTAATAGTGCTATTATTACGGCACACTTGAAAATGTTTTTAAACATTGAAAAACCCTTATATAATTTATAAAAAACAAGTTTGTATTACAAAAATACGGTTTTTATGTAATATATTCGCTACAATCTTTATATATACACTAATTAAAGAACTTACAGGTTTTATGCTTTTTATAAATGCACAACGATTATATTATTTTTCTTACAGCCATTTCATATCTTTATACCATTTAATTGTTTCTTTAATACCTTCTTCTAATGATACTTTTTGCCTGTAACCAAAATCTTTTGTAGCACTTTTAGAAGAACAAATCCAGTATTGCTGAATAAAATCTATACCTTTTTGATAATTAAATACAGGCGGTTTTTTACCAAAAGAACCTAAAAAACCTGATATAGAACCTGCCGTCAATACTAAAAAGTGTGGCAAATAAATACTTAAAGTAATTTTTTTATTGAGTTCTTTTTTAATTGTGTTATAAATTTGGTGCCAACTATAAAAGATTTCAGAAGTAATAAAATATGTTTTTCCGAGTGTATTATTAGTTTCAGCCGAATTAATTATACCATCAACAAGGTCATAAACATGCACTAAACTTAATATTTTTTTATTAAATCCCATATAGCAACATAGTCCTGATTTTATCATTTTGAATATAGAATATATTTCTGTATCTCTTGGACCATACACAGCAGGTGGTCTAATTATAGTAAAAGGAATTTTTTCTATATATGTTTTAATAGATTCCTCGGCAAGTTTTTTACTGCGACCATAATCAGTAATAGGATTAAGATGAAAGTTTTCATCTGTTGGTTCATTCATAGATAAAGCAGGACCGCAAGCAGTTTGCGAACTAACATATATAAATCGTTTGATATTTGGAGCATTTTTTAGAGCGGCTTCTATAAGATTAGTAGTGCCTTTGCAATTTCCTTCTATATATTCATCCAAGCATTTAGCAGACGTATTACCTGCAATATGATAAATATAATCAACATCTTTCGTTGCATATTCTAATGAATTTATATCAGATAAACTTCCTTCTACAAGGTCATAATTTTTGTCTTTAATCCATCTTAAATTACTTGTTTTGCGTATAAGGCAACGAACATTATAACCTTTTTCTAATAGTTTTTCTGCGACATAACTACCAATAAAACCAGTAGCACCCGTAACAAGAACTGTCATATAATTTTTCTTTTATAAAAAAAACTAATGCAAAAATATATATAATAAATTTAAAAATAATACTAAAATAATGAATCCTCTTATTTTATTGTTTAAACCAGGATTTTATCAAGATTATAAGATTAGCAGATTTTTTAAATTTATCTGGCAATCTTAATAATCTTGGTTAAATCTTGGTTCAAATATATTAGAATATGTTGGAATAAGTTCGGAATGACGTAGCGAAGTAACCATAAATTACTCTAAAATGGAATATGAAATTAAAAAAAATCTTATATTTGTAAAATAATAATTTAAAATTTTTAATATTATGCAAAAGAAAATCTTTTCCCACCTATTTGTGTCGATTATGGGAGTAGTATTAATTGCTATCACAAGTTGCAAAGATGAAGATAATTTGGCTCCAACCCCTTGGGTTGGTGGTAAATTTAAATTAATTAAAATGCGAGTTGTTACTACAAATTCAGACATTGATTCTGGTTGGTCAAAAACTGAAACAACTGACTACTCAAAAGATAGTATTATTTATGATTTTCAATTTGAAGAAAATTATAACTATGTTGATACTTATTGGACTCCAATATGGAAATTGATAGTTCATAATTGTATACCAACTGGGCTTCCAAATGATATACAAGAAAGCGGTGAATATTTTTATCAATTTAGACAACCCGGCTACGGCTATAGTGTTTATGTTGACAGATTTTCTACTAAAACTATTGCTGAATCTTCTCCCGAGATGGGCTATAATTTAAAAATTAGTAGCAACAATGATGTTATGGTGTATTCTGTTGACTGTTTTGCTAGTAGTTATGCTCGCACTGGTGTAGATATCAAAAGAACAACAGATACTATTAATATCGGCACCAACGGATATGGTTATAATTTTCGTGACGAATATGGCAATTCAATAAAATGGACAAAAATTTTTGTTAGAACTAATATTTAATCTATACTATGGCAATAACTGTTGCAGAAATAAATACTGAAAATATAGCACATAATCTACACAAAATAAGAACTAAAACAAAAGATAAATATATACTCGCTATGGTAAAAGCAAATGCTTATGGGCATGGTATGATTGAAGTTTCAAAATTTCTTAGAACGCAAAATGTAGAATACCTCGGCGTTGCACTTATACATGAAGCAGTAAAAATACGTCAAGCAGGCGATAATGGTAAGATTTTAGTAATGATTTCACCTGAACATCAAGATGCTGATTTGTTTATTGATTATAATATAGAGTCGGCTTTTTCTTCTTTTGATATTCTAAAATCTTTTGAAAAACGGGCAAAAGAGCGAGATATAATTATATACGGACATTTATATGTAGATACGGGGATGCATCGTGATGGTATGGCAATAGAAGATGCTGTTCCTTTTATGGAATACGTTAAAGATAAGCCGAATATAAAAATTACTGGCTTAATGACGCATCTTGCAACAGCAGATATGCCTGATATTGCATTCGGTAACAAGCAGTTGGAACGCTTCGAAAATGTGCGTAAAGAACTTGATTCGCTTGGACATAAGTTCAAATATATACATTGTTCTAATAGTGCAGGAATACTAAATTATCCTTCAGCACATTATAATATGGTTCGTCCGGGCATATCAATTTATGGCATGATGAGTAATAAACAGATGGCAGATGAAATGGAATTAAAGCCCGTTTTGTCTTGGAAATCGAAAGTTATACATTGTGTTAATGTGCCGAAGGGAGATTATATAGGTTATAGCAATTCACCAGCGTATCCGTATTTTGCTAAAAGCGATATGCAAATAGCGTTAGTTCCATCGGGTTATGCAGATGGTCTGCCGCGAAATTTAACAAATAAATTGCAATGTTTAATAAATGGTAAGCGATTTAATTCGGTAGGTTCTATATGTATGGATGAATTTATGGTAGATATTACAGGTTCAGATGTCAAGCAAGAGGACGAAGTTGTTATCATAGGCAAGCAAGATAACGAAGAGATAAGCGTATATGAATTAGCAGAATTAGCAAACTCAATACCATATGAACGAACAGCAACAATATCCGATAGAGTGAAAAGAATACTGGTGTAAAAAATACAAGAAATGAAAACTAAAAAACGAACTCTGTAACTTTTTGAAATATAAATATGTTACAGATAATTAAAAAATGGCATGCATTTTGTGGAGAATATAGTATTGTTAGCACAATATTCTACCACATTATGCCTTAAAAAGCAAATGTGGTTTTTTTATATAAAAAATGCTTTTTTTTGAAGAAATGCCAAATCCAATAGATGCAAAAAAATAGTAATGCACAACAGATGCTAAAAAGTTGTCGGCTGTAAAGTTCAATGATGCCAATTCTATATCTGACATTTTTGGAACACGATATTGTTTGATGCTTAAAATATCCGAGCAAGTTGAATGTAATAATTCCAAAATATTTTCGTAATTGGTTGTTCATTGGAAGTAAAATTGTTAAATTAATACTAAAACAAAATATAACAAATTTTACGACTCTTCAGCAACCTTTCTTTATTTTATTATGAGTAATGCACAACAGGTTAATTTAATATTTTAGAAGCATTATAAAAATATGGCATTATGACAATAAATAACATTTTTAATATGTCTCCATTTACTTATGGCAATAAATATGCTACTCCTACATTTATTTGGCTTTGAAGCAAAATAGCATATTTAGCATTTGCTTCTATACTGATATTATATTTCGGTATTGGAATAGAACCTCCAAAAATTAAATAAAATGCAGGATATGTTTCTGTAAGTCCCCAAGTATTTTTTGCTATGTTACATAATGCTCCACCAGCCAGCCCAAAATATATTTTATCAGAATAACACCACACATTTACTCCAATTGTAGCAACGATATTGCTGGGTTCTTTATGACTTGCAATACTAACCTCACCATTCAACGGTGGTTCTGGCGGTGGTATTCCCCACGAATACTTTATTGTTTGTCTTGCATAACTATTATAACCTAAATTAAAAGAAACAAACGCCTTTCTAATCAATGTATAATTATAAAATATACTAGCGCCTATTCCTGTTGGAATTTCCCAATAACTGCCATCGCCAAAATGATAATCAGTATGTATTCCTCTTCCCGATTCACACCAATGTTTTCCAAGCAGCACACCTATTTTTGAATTTGGCAATATATTTTCTGATTTATTTTGCGAAAAACAAAAATTAGTTGTAGTCATAAAAATTGTAATCAAAAAAAATGTTTTTTTCATAATATTTTTATTTTTCTATTTTCTGTATTAGCACTCTTGCAAATTTCTTTTTACCTTTTATATAGGGATCATATCGTTTTTCTTTGACGATTTTATATCCTTTTTCCAATATTCCATTTAATATTGAACGAGTAGATACAGCAAAAGGTTTCTTATAATTACTTGGGATGTAGCAATTATCTACTAATAATGTTTTAGAATCATCATATATTTTATAAATTTCAGGTATATTTTTTAATGGCATTATTTTTAGAAGTTTGTATTTTGGTCTATCTTTTACAGGAAAATTTGTATACCAATGACCTGCTGCGTCAGTTGGTTGACGTTTAGGATTTAGATAATTATTTACGCTATTATAACCTGCCCATACCTTATTTTCTTGAAAATATGGAATATATGCCGTATTTAAAACATTTGTTATATTTGAAATTATAAGAAACTTCTTGCCACTTTCTATAAGAAGTTTCCAGTAATCTATTGCTCTGGAAAAAGGTGGATTAGTGCATACTATATCCGCTTCTTCGTTGAGTATTTTTAATGACAATGGATGGTCAAAACTGCCATTGTAACCCCTCGGATAATCTGTATATTCCTTGAAACCATTCCTCGTAAATTCACGAGTATAAATATAACCTTTTGGACCCTGATTGAATAAATCCACAGCATTTGCATAATGCGTGCATATTAATTTCTTTAAATCAAGTTCTTTAAAGTTTAATAAAAAATATAAAGCAAATGCCGATGTTTTACGTTCATCAGTATCAACTGCATCATCACAATTGCAAAACACAACCTTGTCTTTCCAAATACTTTTATCATACATTGACAACTCTTTTTCAACATCTTCATAGCGGGTATAAAACTCGTCATTGTCAATATTCTGTGCGCTTTGCATTACATCTTTGCGTGTTATTCCTCGTTCATCAAGAGGCGGGGTTGTTCGTTTTACTATTTTTATTATTTTTTCTACTTCGGGTTTAACTTCCTTTTTTATAAATACTTCTTCTACAAATAATTTATGTGATTTTATGAAATTAACAATCTTTTTAAACAATTCATCAGTATATAAATATATTTCTTTTTTTACATCCTCTCTAACAAAATAATACTCTTCTTTAATATCATTCTCCACTTTCCGCATATCTTTAACTTCGCAAGTATATAAATACTCGTAAGTATTTTCTTTGGAAACACCAGTAATATTGTTATAACTTTTTAATCTTTTTTCAAGATTTTTAGTTACACCTATTTTGCATTTTGACGGCTCAAGCAACGCCTGAACTATGTAAATATATTGCTTTTCGTTTTCAGTTGATTTCATTTTTATTTTGTTTTTACACAAAAATACGAAAATATACGATAAAAAAACATATAACACGGGGATTATTCCCCGTGTTAAAATGTCTTGCAACCACCTTTTACGGCTGTGGCTTAATTCTTACTCTACCTTTTTTTACATTTATTTTCTTGATGCGGGTTTTCTTTTTGACATCATCAAATACTGCTGTTAGTGATGTGTTAGCAGTAATGTTAAAAGTATATGTATCCGCCGTTGATACTAAATATAGCCCCTCCTGCCAACCTACAAATTTGTAACCCGCATTTGGCGTTGCCGTCACGGATACAATGCTCCCACAAGTTGCCGATGATACCAAAGAACTTGCCGTCCCCATCGTAGTATTATTGCTATTTACACTTAATGTATATGTAGGTGCAGGCGAAATAGGAATAAAATTCGCCTTTAAAAGAGTATCTCTTATAACAGAAATATTAAGTGAACTAACATTAGAAATGCTATCACCATTACTATTAGTCCATTTAGCAAATTGATAGCAAGCATTCGGCGTTGCGGTTATTGTTCTACTATCACCGAAAGTTATTCCTGTCGTTGAACCTCCTGAAACACTTGCACTACCATTGCCATCATCGTCAAGCGTCAATGTATGTACAGACGAAATCATAATAAAGTGTGCTACTATATTTGTATCACTTTTTACAACTATATCAAGAGGATTTGCAGTTGATGAAAAGCCGTTATCACTCGTCCAATTGACAAACTGATGAAAAGCATCCGGCGTTGCTGTGAGCGTTTTAGTATTACCACAAGTTATACCTGTGGCACCACTCGTTGCACTGCCATTGCCACTGACATTCACCGCCAAAGTATAATAAGTTACGGGAGTGGCAACTGAATATTCTTCCACAGCATCAAATTGGGCTAAAAATGCTGCTCCCCAATCTGAATCATCCTGATAAGCACACAATGAGCCCTCAGGAATACGCAGTGTAACTTTTGATAAAGTTACGTTATTGAACACATTCGTTCCTAATGTCGGCGGCAATGCTCCTAATTTTATACTATTTAATTGTCTGCAATTATCAAAAGCACTATTACCAATGCTTTCCGCCTTCGGGAAATCTACATTTTCTAAACTTATGCAAATCTCAAAAGCACTATTACCAATAGTTTCTACAAAAGGAAACTCAACGCTTACTAAACTGCTGCAAATCCGAAAAGCACTATTATCAATAGTTTTTACAAAAGGAAACTCAACGCTTTCTAAACTACTGCATTCATAAAAAGCACTATTACCAATAGTTTCAGCAAGCGGAAAAGTTGCACTTTCTAAACTACTGCAATTAGTAAAAACAGCCATTCTAATAGTTATTACATTAGGTGCATTTACACTAACTAAATAATTTCCATTAGTGGTATTAACTCCACTAAAAGCATTATTACCTAATATAGTTATTGGGCTATTAATAATAGCACTAAACGGATATGTAATGCCTGATACTTGTGCATTCACATCAGATTGCGTAAGAGTTGGCGGAGCGGCAGCAGTAAAAGTAATTGGTGTTTGTGCGATTAAATTAGCGGTTGCGAGAAAAAGTAGTAAAACTACTACACGCTTTGTAGTAGGAATCCCCCCCCCCGTGTAGTAGTTTCCACTACATTGCTTGTAGTAATATCACTACAAACATCGGCATAGGAGGAGGTGTTAAAATTTTTTCTGTCAGGACTTATTTTGCCTGAAAATGAATTAAAATGTTTTTTATACATTTTTCTTGCCTTTATATTATTATAAAAAAATCTAAATTATAGAATACAAAAATAAGGTTTTTTTTAATGAAATTTCCAAATTTTTATTATTTTTTTTTGAAAAAAATATTTTTTATCTGTCATTCCGAACTTGTTTCGGTATCTACTCGCATAAAATTAGTAGATGCTGAAATAAGTTCGGAATGACAATCACTTTTATCAGTTGATTTCATAATCTACTTAAATTGTTCGAATTGTTTTACTAAATTTAACTCTTCCCAAGAAAAACCATCTCTGCCGAAGTGTCCATAATTAGAAGTATTACGGTAAATAGGTTTTCTTAAATCAAGCCGTTTAATAATGCCGCTTGGCGTTAAATCTATTTCTTTTTGAATATATCTACCAATCTCAAAAGATTTATCTTTGTCGTTAATATCAACAAATATAGAAATAGGTTCAGGCATACCAATAGCGTAAGAAAGTTGAATAGTGCATTCATTAGTAACGCCTGCTGCAACGATATTTTTGGCTAAATGGCGAGCAGCATATGTAGCACTTCTATCTACTTTAGTTGGGTCTTTACCTGAAAATGCTCCGCCTCCGTGAGGGCATTTGCCACCATAACTATCAACAATAATTTTTCTACCTGTAAGTCCTGTGTCGCCGTGAGGACCACCAATAATAAATCTTCCCGTAGGATTGATATAATATTTAGTATTTTCGTCTACCAATTCTTTAGGTATGCAATGACTTATAACAAAATCAATACAATCGTCTTTTATTTTTTGCTGGCTAACGTCAGGTGAATGTTGAGTAGAAATTATAATAGTATCAATACGCAAAATTTCGCCATCAGGACTATATTCAATAGTCACTTGTGATTTAGCATCAGGACGAATATATGGCATTAGTTGATTAGTTTTATCTTTGCGAATATCTGCTAATCTTTTCACTAATTTATGCGAATATTCTAATGCCGCAGGCATATAACTTTTTGTTTCATTTATGGCGTAACCGAACATAATACCTTGATCGCCTGCACCATTTACTTCATCATTAGTTCCCATTGCTATATCGGGAGATTGATGGTCTATTACATTGACAATGCCAACCGAATCCGCATCAAAACGTAATTCTGTTCTGTCATAACCAATATCTCTAATAACATTTCTTACCAATGAAGGAATTTCTACATATGTATTAGTAGATATTTCACCGCCTACAACAACTAATCCTGTGGTTGTATAGCATTCACAAGCGACTCTACTTTTAGGGTCATCAGTTAGCATAGCATCTAATATTGCATCTGATATTTGGTCGCATATCTTATCTGGATGTCCTTCTGACACCGACTCTGATGTAAAAAAATGATTCTTATTCATATTTTATATTTACTTATATTATACTTAAAATGTTTTGCAAAAATAAAAAAAATATTTGAAAAAATATAATGAAAAAAAACAAGTTCGGCAGGACAATTATTTTTGCAAGAAAAACCGTATATTAGTATTTAGAAAAAACATTATTTTTGTATTTTTGTAATTTGATATAATTTTATTAAATATTTGTAGAGGTAAATATCATGATTAAAAAATCAGTTATTTTCGTTTTAATAACTTGCTTGATATTTTTAGCATCAGCAAGTTTGTATTCTGCTACTTATAACATAGTAGGAAGTCCAAATCCTCCCAATGATATAACTTGGCAGGATTTTGCAAATGCCATTAACAATAATCAGACGGCAGGCAATATTTACTATCTTATGGATGATGTCGGCGTGCCGAGTTCATCTATACTAACAACACCTGTTACTCAGATGTTAGGTGGCACTTTCCGAGGCAGATTTGATGGCAACAATCATCTAATTTATGTCGACATTGATACTAATGCTACTAATGTTGGCTTGTTTAGCCAAGTTGCTGGTGTTATACAGAATCTTATCGTAGATGGTTCTGTAGTCGGTGGATATGCAAGCCAGTATGTTGGCGGTTTGGTAGGTGAATTTCTATCAAGTAACATTAGTAACTGCACAAATCTTGCTGATGTTACAGGTCTTGCTAATAATTCCAGTGTTGGTGGCATAGTTGGAATAGTTGCTGGCGGCGATGTTTACGAATGCGTCAATAACGGCACAATCACTGGCGGACAGCACATTGCAGGGATTATAGGGGTAACTATAGAAGCCGGTATAAGATTCTGCAAGAATGCAGGTACAATACAATGCAACAATGTTGTAGTAGATGGCGGTATTTATATTGCTGGCATTACCGCATACTGTAATAATACGTATATGCATAATTCAGTAAATATCGGCAAGATATTGAGTAGCAATTCTAATTATGCAGGTGGCATAGTTGCTCGTATTTTCAAGGGTAGCATTGGAATAAGTGCAAACTCGGGCATAGTAGATGGTGCTATTTATTGTGTTGGTGGCATAGTAGGTTGCATAGAACCTGAAGCGTCTATTTATGAATGTCTTAATACCAATTGGGTGACTGGCACATCGCAGAGTTCTGGCTCTATTGCGGGTATAAATAATGGTTACGTAGAAAATTGTTTTTATGATAATCAGATGAGTGTTCCTTTGGCAATAGGTGCAGGTTTGCAAGGAACAAATACGCCACAAAACGGTTTAGTTACAAACTCTATGACAGGTAATAATTTGAGTGCTTACTTATGTAATGGTATGGAGTGTTGGCATTTTCAGAATAACCTTTATCCCCGAACTGGCTATAATACTGGTCCCCCTGATCATCCGATAATCTTGCTATCAGCAGCGCCGATATATCTGCAAGATAATCCAATTACAGGCGATCCAGAAAGGTTAGACAATGTAACGGCACCGTTTTATGTGTCGAATTATTTCACTGTTCCGCCTTTTTTGCCGCCGCCACCTATTCCATTCCCATATTTATGGGGAAGTTTTAGCAATACTTTACCTTGGATACATTATCCTAATTCGATAATGAATTTTATTAGTGTGCCACCGCCACCTTCCAATATCGCTAATGTTTTTATACCAAGGCAGGATACATTATCAGTGCAACTTGACTATAATTGGCTTATAAGCAACAATTATAATGGTTTTTATTCAGGAAATTATAGCATATTTTTTGAAAAAAAGATTCCTATTAATGTAGGAAGGTAATTTTTAATTAGAAATTAACAGCGGGCAAAAGCCCGCTGTTGGTCGGAGGAAATATGAAAAAATGTTTTATATTATTTGTTTTTTCAAACATCTTATTATTTGCTCAAAATCCATCTTTTAATGGCAATGGTGATGGTTCAGAATATGATCCATTTCAAATATGGGAGAAAAAAGATTTAATAGAACTTGCTGATTCTATAGATTACCGTTATTCTTCTCTTAATCCAACTTGGCTTTATAATAAACATTTCAAGTTAATGAATGATATTACAGAACCACTTACTGAATCCGTAGGTAAACTTGGCTTTATAGGACATTTTCACGGAAATGGTAAAAAAATAACTTTAGCAATAAATTTTGATTATTATACTAATCAAAGTTATGCTCTTTTTAATGGATTACCAAGTGGAAGTATTGATAGTTTGATTGTAGATGGCTATGTAAACGGAAATTCTACATTGTCTGCTATATCTATTTTCATCAATTATAGTAGTGGTAGTATTACAAATTGTATAAACAATGCTATAATTACAGGCATTGGAGCAGGTAGTATAGTATACCAAAATATGGGTGCCATTTCCAATTGCATCAACAACGGCGATATAACGGGCGTGGATAGAATCGGCGGAATTGCAGGAGAAAACGAAGGAACTATAATAAATTGCATCAATACAGGAAAAATAACAGCCACGGCTTCGGGTGATAATAATATATTCAGTGGAGTCGGTGGTATTGTTGGCACAGTTGCTAATCGTTGTCAAAATATTTCAAATTGTGTTAATTTAGGTAGCGTTGTAGGGCAGGGTTTTGTTGGCGGAATAGTTGGCTTGGCAAACAATAATAGTCCAAATAATCCAACGCCAATCACCAACTGTATAAACTACGGCTATGTGCGAGGAATAAATATTGTTGGCGGTGTTCTTGGTTATATGTTTAACCAAAATGTAAATGTTTCCAACTGCGTCAATGTCGGCGTAGTAGAAGGCGAAGAAGATACAGGAAGTATCGTAGGAAAGGAATAAAGAAAAAACATTATTTTTGTATTTTTGTAATTTGCATTTTTATAATTTGATATAATTTTTTTTATAATATTAGAGGACTTTTAAAATGAATAACTATATTAAAGTATTCAGAAAAGTTTTATCGCTGGCGGGCTTTATAGCGGTGCTGCTGGCAATTAGCACTCCGAGTGCAGAAGGGCAATGGATTGGATTGGGCACACATACCGACCCTTATGAAATTCATTTTGTTGCAGATTTAAATACGCTTGCTTCTAATGTAAATGCAGGCAACTCGTATTTAAATGTTTTTTTCAAATTGATGAGTGACATTCCTACTTTCACGCAGATGATAGGCGATGACGTTAATTATTTTGCGGGTTATTTTGATGGGCAGAATAACAAGATTACCGTTAATATCAATGAAAATGCCACTAATGTTGGTTTGTTTAGCCAAGTTGATGGTGGTAGCATTTACAACTTGATTGTTGATGGTTCTGTAGTCGGCGGGCAACAGCGCGAGAATGTCGGTGGCTTTGTGGGTGAATTTCTATCAGGTGATATTAGTAGCTGCACAAACCTTGCTGATGTTACTGGACTTGCTTATAACTCCAGTGTTGGTGGCATAGCAGGTGCAGTAGGATATAACGGCGGCGGAATGATAGAAAACAATAATAATGGCACAATTACCGGCGGTCAGTATGTAGCGGGCATAGCAGGAAAAA
>Ga0099364_10002047_pt1 | contig 32456 bp, 23 predicted proteins | sample TergutTh196P3_FD_73070 | JGI IMG/M metagenome (GOLD analysis project Ga0099364, IMG submission 73070) | Microcerotermes parvus P3 segment gut microbial communities from Pointe-Noire, Republic of the Congo - Th196 P3 | ecosystem: Host-associated > Arthropoda: Insects > Digestive system > Gut ... | reverse complement strand
TCCGCCGGGCGGAACCCAAATGTACTTTCCAATTATTATACATGGTATCCCGAATGTCGCCACCTTGCAACCAAAAGCCGCAAATATTCCCATCACCTTTTTTTAGCGATGTGCGCTGTCATTTCGACCGAAGGGAGAAATCTGTTTGGGGTACGTCATTGTAAAATTACATAATATTTACTTCCGGTTCTAAGCCGATTCCGAATTGGTGGTGTACCGAATCAATTATTTTACGGGCAAAATTGAGTATATCCGTCCCTGTAGCGCCGCCGTAATTGACGATCACAAGAGGTTGCTTTGCGTATACGCCAACATTGCCTTCGCGTATGCCTTTCCATCCGCATTGCTGAATCAGCCATGCCGCCGAAATTTTCCAAAATCCGTCAGAGGCGGGATACAAAGGCGCTTGCGGATACAGGCGTTTGATGGTCTCATATTTTTCGGAATCAATGGTCGGATTTTTGAAAAAACTGCCGGCATTGCTCAAAACTGCCGGATCGGGCAATTTGCCGCTACGAATGACGCTTACCGCCTGCCGTACCGTTTCTATTGTTACGGACGTATGACGGGACAGTTCTTTTTCAAGATCGGCATATGGCGCGCGAGGCGTAAACTGTTTGGATAACCTGAACTGAACAGCCGTAATGATATATTTTCCACGATTCTTTTTGAAAAAACTGTCGCGATACGCGAACGCGCATTGCCGGTTGCTGAATACCACAGATTTTCCGGTTGCGATTTCTAAGGCTTCAACTGTTTCAATGACGTCTTTCGCTTCCACGCCGTATGCGCCGATGTTTTGTATCGGGCAAGCCCCTACTGTTCCGGGTATGCGCGAGAGGTTCTCAACGCCGGCGTAATGATGGGTCGCGCACCAACTCACAAAATCGTCCCACTTTTCGCCTGCGCCTGCACGCGCCCATACGTGATCATCCGTTGCGTCGATGACATCCATGCCTTTCATCGCCGGACGAATAACGATCTCGTAACGATCGGATACCATTAATATATTACTTCCTCCGCCCAAAACAAAAGCGGCGGAAGGATCGGGCAGCCACCTGAGGTAATCCGCCAATGCTGCAACATTGTCCAATTCGACAAAATTGGAAGCAGTGGCGGATATGCCAAATGTATTGTAAGGGAGCAGGGGAACTTCGTGTCGTATCTTGATCTTCATCAGTAGCCTCACCCAGACTCGAACTGGAATTTAAAGTTTAGGAAACTTTCGTTCTATCCCTTGAACTATGAGGCCCTCCCTTTCCCATCAGAATCCGTTACAGTTCTCTGATTTTGATGTTTCTGAACCACGAGCCGAAATCATTGTGATCCTGCACGCCGATGTAGCCTTCTTTCGCCGGTCCATTTTTGAAATGTTCCCAATCTTTGAATTTGCTGTTGGCAACCAATGCGTACCATTCCGGCGTCCAGAGCGTATATTCGCAGACTTTAACGCCGTTTTGCGTGTGCGTTACATGCCCGTCTTTTACGCGGATCACAATCGTGTTCCATTCCGTGTACGGCTTGCCATTGGAAGGCAATGCCGGCAGCATGTCGTACAGAGAGCCGGCGAGATGGTTGGTCAACTTGTTGTCGCCTGCGTTCCAATTGTCCAAAATTTGAACTTCGGGAGCGGCAATGTACATGGGTTGTCCCGGCACTTCAACAATGTAGTAGAAGATACCGGAGTTGCCTCCCTTCCCTACTTTCCAATCGACGGACAATTCAAAATTGCTGAATTTTTTGACGCCGTACAAAATATCGCCGCCGGTGTTGCCGCGTCCGCCGTCCGGTACCGGAGGCTTTTCCGCTCTGGGGAGAATCCTCATCGCTTCATCGTCAATCACCCAAGCGGGAGGCACTTGGGTTCCGTTGCACAGACGCCATCCGTCAAAACTTTTTCCGTCAAACAAAAGCGTCCATCCTTCCGCTTTTTCTTTGTCTGTCAAGGTGTTGTGTCTCTGGGCGACAACAGAGAACATACATGTTACCGCCAAAATCATCGAGGTGATTACTATCTTTTTCATGGTTAATTTAGATTAAAATGATACAAAAAAAAATCGAGCGAAGATAGGTGTTTTTTTTGAATCACAAAAAAATTTTTTTTCACCGATGACGAACTCCGACAAACCTCAAAAACCCTACCTGAAACAGATAGGGTAAAGAATAAATTTCTTAGATTGCTACTACGGCAATACGCCTTTTACAACCGTAACGGTGTAGGTTTTTTTGTCGCCGTTCTCAGCCGTTACTGTAACGGTTCCTACGTTGCCTCCGTCTACGGTAAGAGACCCAAAATTCAGCGTAGGAGAATCATGTTTCGCTTTACTATGCGACAGAGTTATTGTAGGCGTTGCCGAGCCTGTAGGTAAGTCTGGCCAATTATTTTCACCTGTTTTTGAATAAGTACCCGTAATTACACTTGCACCTACTTGATAGGTTGTTGTACCTACTACAAAACCGGTGATGTTGTTGTCATCGCTCTTATCCTTACCACCTCCACAAGCGCCGAATCCGACAACGGCAACCATCAACGCTACTACAAAAAATTTTGTTTTCATGTTTTTCTACTTTTTAAATTGATACTAAAACTTTTTTATTAAATTATTACAAAATATTTATCATACAAATATACGGAAATTTTTACAATTTGTTGCATAAATCTTAAAAAAAAATCATTTTTTTTTGAATTGTTTGATTTACAAATTATTCAACAGGCAGCAACCTGCATATTTCCTGATTGACTTTTTTCACGCGGTCTTCTTCCAGTTTGATCACTTTCCGGTCGTAGGTAATCAAGCCGTTCACTTCAATTTCCACGTCAGTGGTTTGGGTGTACACAGCCGCCGAATAGCCGGATACGACCATCTTTTTGAGCATTTCTGCGAATCTTATATATTCGTCGGTTGTTTCCTTCGCGTTTTTGAACTGCACGTAGCCCCAGTTCCTGTCGGGCTGCCAGAGATGTCCTTCCAGCGGCAAGCCTATGCCTCCGTATTCGCCCAGCACGTTGGCTCTTTCGGCGTCGTACATGGAGAGTTCGGGCGCGGGATAATTGTGAATGTCTATCATGTCGCCGGTTCGGTAATGATTTCCGCCGCTTGCAGGGTTCACCAGGCGAGATGGATCGTAAGCCTTTGTCCATTCGGCTATTTCAACAGTCTTGAATTGCCCCCACGCCTCGTTGAACGGTACCCAGACTACCACTGAGGGATGGTTGTACAGGTAATCCATGATTTCTTTCCATTCTTTCCGGAAATTGGCTTCGGATTCGGGCGAGCGGATAAATTCGGAACCATTGAAATAATTTCTGGTTTGCCATTGCGGCGATCGGTCGCCGCTGGGCATATCCTGCCACACGAGTATTCCCATCCGGTCGCAGTGCATGTACCAGCGGGCGTGTTCCACCTTCACATGCTTGCGAATCATGTTGAAGCCCAGATCCTTTGTTTTTTGTATGTCGAAAATCAGCGCTTCGTCGCAGGGCGCAGTGTAAAGCCCGTCGGGCCACCATCCCTGATCGAGCGGTCCCAGTTGCATGTAGTCTTTGTTGTTCAGTTGCATCCTTACAATACCGTTGGGGTCGCGTTGGGTAGATATTTTCCGCATGGCGCAATAGCCGGTCACCTGATCAATCAATCTGTTGTTTTGGTACAGGTTGATTTTCAAGTCGTACAGGAAAGGCGATTCGGGCGACCACAATTTGGCGTCGGGAATGGACAAATCGACGCTTAGCCCAACAGCGGCTTTCCCTGTGGCAATCATTTTGGCGCCGTCCGATACGATTACCTCGACTATATCCGAGATGTTTGATTTTTCAGAGACCGCGTTCACGGATATTGAACCGTTGTCGATATTTGGAACAGCCTGAAATCCGGAAATATATTTCTCGTTCACCGGCTCTAACCAGACGGTTTGCCAGATGCCGGTTACTGCGGTATACCATATGCTGTTCGGTCTGCTCACCTGTTTACCGCGGGGCTGGAAGCCTCTGTCGGTAGGGTCTACCACCTTTACCGTCAATTTTTGTTCGCCGGTTTTCAGGTAGGGCGTGATGTTGAAGTAGAAAGGCGTATATCCGCCGGTGTGGACGCCAACTTTTATATCGTTGATGAACACTTCGGTTTTCCAGTCTACCGCTCCGAAATGCAGCAGCACATCCCGCCCTTTCCATCCGGAAGGAACGGTGAAGGTGCGCTTATACCACAAGGCATCCCTGTCGGTCACCTGTTTTTGCACGCCTGAGAGGCTTGATTCCACTGCAAACGGAACAAGGATTTTTCCGTCGAAGGCTGCCGGTTCGCTTTGTCCGGCAGGTACAATAGCATAATCCCACAAGCCGTTGAGGTTTTGCCAGTCGGCGCGCTCCATGGTGGGACGGGGGTACTCCTGCCAAACTTTTGCAGGATCAATTTTTTCAGCCCAGGGCGTTTTGAGTTTATCGCCCGCAGGCTGCCATTGAGCATAAATTTGCGCTGTGAACGCAACCAGCATCACAGCCAATAGAAATCTTTTTGTTTTGAAAATCATAGCTTTAAATATTTTGGTACATAAAATTGTACAAAAGTAAAAAAATCTACAATGAAATGACGCAAGACGAGTTATTTTTTTTATGTTTGTAGTCAATTTTATCGTAAACGATGAATAGCAATCACAAAACATACCGGTTTGGGACATGTAGAGACGCGGCGCGCCGCGTCTCTACCAAAATTATCCTATTGCTATTATGCCAAAACATTGCCTTTGCGCAATGGAGCGATGATTTTTCGGATGGCGATTTCTCAAATAATCCGTCGTGGCGTGGCGACGTCGGTAACTTCATTGTCGAAGACGAGTGGTTGCGTTTACAGGCGCCGGCTGCAACGGGAACATCCTGTCTTGCGGTTGCATCCGATATTGTTGTGGACGCTTCGTGGGAATTTGTTTTCAAGATGGATTTCAGACCCTCCTCGTCCAATTATGCAAAAGTTTACCTGACGTCTGACCGTGAAGCGCTCAACACGCCGCTCAATGGCTATTACCTGCGATTGGGCTATACCGACCGCGACATTTGCCTGTTCCGGCAAAACGGCAATATTACTGAAAAATTGATCACAGGACGGGCAAATACGCTTGACGCCGCATCCTGTCACGCGCGCGTATTGGTCGCGCGCGATCAGGAAGGCTTTTGGACGTTAAAATCAGACGTAACAGGCGGACGCGATTTTACCCTCGAAGGAAGCGCGCAAGACCATCAATTCCTTCCTTCCTCTTTTTTTGGCGTGGCGTGTACCTACACGTCTACCCGCAGTACGGGATTCTATTTTGGCGATTTCTGCGTCGACGGAAATTCCTACACGGATGCCGAGCCGCCGGTAATTCTTTCGCATACGATAGAAGAAGGGAAGCGGGTGCGCATCGAATTTTCAAAACCGCTTGCCGCCATCGCCGAACCGTATGCCCGCTTTTTCCATCTCGATGAACGGATACGTCTTGAAGACGTACACATGGACGATCCGACAACTGTTGCGCTACTGCTTGCCGATGAATTGACTTGCGGCACGCGTCATCATTTATCGATTAGCGGCATAGCAGATACGCATGGCTATCTGATGCGCGACACTACGTTGTATCTGATAACCCCATGCCACGCTGATCCTTACGATATTGTGATCAATGAAATCATGGCAAATCCTTCTTCATCGGTACGCCTGCCCGAATATGAATATGTAGAACTCTACAACCGTTCCGGAAAAAATATCGAATTGAACGGCTGGACGCTCATTTACGGCAATACTGCGAGAACCATACCCTCTTATCTTTTCCCTGCCGGCGGATACCTATTATTGGCTCATTCGGCGGCAGTTGCCGAGCTGTCGGCTTACGGTGCGACATTGCCTGTGATGACCTCGTTGACGGCAATCACCAACACAGGGCAGTATTTGCAACTCGTGGATGCGGAAGGAACCGTCATCTCGTGGGTCGATTTTAGAGACGATTGGTACGACGATCCCTTCAAGAGCAATGGGGGATGGTCGCTTGAACAGGTCAATCCTGATCTGGTCTGTAGCGTAGCATCCAACTGGAAAGCATCCATGAGCAGGACCGGCGGCACTCCCGGACAGAAAAACTCCGTGTATGCCAATGTTTCCATGGTTCCGGCGCCTGAGGTTATTCGCATAGCCACCCCCGATGCGTATACCATTATATTATATGTATCCAATCCGCTGGGAAATATTTTGCCCGATGTCGCGCAATTTTCGATTTCGCAGGGAGTAGAGCGGGTAGCCATCACAGGGCAGCGTTTCGACCGGTTGCAACTTGCCTTACAATCGCCCATGCGGGAAGGAGAATGGTACGATTTGTCGGTTGCCGGCGGCGTAACCGACTGTGCAGGTTACGTAACCCCATCGGTGCGGTTTCATTTTTCCATGCCGCAATATGTTGACAGTTTGGATGTTGTGATCAACGAGATATTGTTCAATCCTATGAGCGGCGGTTATACTTTTGTGGAGTTGTACAATCGTTCAAAAAATGCAGTACAAATCAGCGATTTGCAACTTTCGATGCGCAACGCCAACGGCGTCTTGTCCACGCCTGTACCCCTCGCCGACGATCCGTTTTTGCTCTTGCCCGGTCAATATTTAGCGCTTTCGCGCAATATCGAGGCGGTCATGCAGCAGTACGGCGCTACCAATCGCAGCGAGTTCCTGCACATGCCGGGTATGCCGGCGCTCACCCGGGAATCGGGCAGATTGGTACTGTTGAACAAAAGCCTCCGCGTAGTGGACGAGGTGCATTATAATAGCAAGCAACATGTTGATTTTCTTAAATTAGGCAACGGCGTATCGTTGGAGCGTATCCACCCCGACGGCGTCAGTCTTGATCCCGGCAATTGGCACACGGCAGCGCAAACGGAAGGATTCGGCACGCCGGGGCGGCAAAATTCACAATATATCGCTACTACCGCAAGCCTGTCGGCGGAGGTGAGCATCAGCCCTGAAGTATTTTCGCCCGATAACGACGGGATCGACGACGTATTAAGTATCCATTACCGATTTTCTACCCCATCGCTGACCGGCGAGGTCATTATTTTCGATTCTTCAGGGAGAAAAATCAAACATCTTGTCCGTCAGCAAATTTTTTCTGCCGAAGGAACGATTTTTTGGGATGGTTCGGACGATCGTGGCAGGAAAGCCGCGACAGGGATATATATTGTTTATTTTCAGGCATATAGCTCAATGGGTGAACAAAAAATTTACAAAATTCCCTGTGTATTGGCAGGTTTCAGAAAATAATTCCCAAAAAAAATATTGAAAAATTAAACAAAAAATGAAACTTTTTCTTTTCAGTGTCGTAAATATGCTTATATTTGCGCGTTCAAATTTTTTTTAATCAAAACGTTATTTTCTAACCCTTATTTTTTTTATCATGAACAAAGCAGAATTAATCGATGCAATTGCAGGAGAAAGCAAGCTCACGAAAGCTGATTCAAAGAAAGCGCTGGATGCCTTTATGAAAGCGACCAGCGATGCGTTGAGCAAAGGTGAGAGAGTCGCCTTAGTAGGCTTCGGTTCTTTTTCAGTAGTGAAAAGGAACGCCCGAACAGGTCGTAACCCTCAAACCGGAAAAGAAATCAGTATTGGCGCCAAGAACGTAGTCAAATTTGCTCCGGGCGCAGAATTGAAATCTAAAGTTCAATAAACTTTTCTCCGAACGTTAAAGGGGAGCAGATTTGCTCCCTTTTTTAACCTGAGTCTGATTTTTTTTCATGTCCGATTGCGCGTTTATCACTTCTGTTTTGTCAGGCTGGGTCACCGAAAACCGATTGAACAGAATAGAAGAGGTACTCGCAGAACGGACGCGGTATCTGACCGTTGCGCTTGAGGATATTTATCAATCGCAAAACGCCAGCGCGGTACTGCGCTCATGCGAATGTTTTGGTATTCAGAACATTCACATCATTGAAAATTATAATCCCTACAGCATCAATCCCATGGTGCTGAAAGGATCAGACAAATGGTTGAGTATCCACAGGTACAATCAGACAGACGACAATACGGCCAATTTTGTCGACAGGTTGAAATCCGAAGGCTATCGAATCATAGCCACTTCGCTGGGCGAGAGCAGTACCCTCTTGAAGGATTTTGACATTGAACGTGGAAAATGCGCCATCGTTTTTGGCAACGAACATCAGGGCGTTTCAAAATACATGATGGAGCAAGCCGACGAGTACTTGAAAATCCCCATTCGCGGATTTACGCAAAGTCTAAACATATCGGTATCTGCAGGGATCATCATATCCCACATGATTGAGAATTTAAGGAACAGTAGCGTTGGCTGGCAGCTAACGGACACTGAAAAAGATATTTTACGAGCCGAATGGCTTCAATGTTCAGTAAAAAGTAAAGTAGATGAACTGTATAATTGTAGACGATGACAGCTTTATAAGAAAAATCACCGAGGATTTTGTGAAAAAGACAGAATCCCTCAAGCTTTTACATTCACTTTCCAATGCAGTGGATGCGATCAATGTATTGAGTTCAAATGAAAATGTGGATTTGATATTTCTTGATATTGAAATGCCCGAAATGACAGGCATCGATTTTCTGAACGCTTTGAATATATTGCCTCAGATCATCATTATTTCATCAAAAGAAAAATACGCCATTAACGCCTTTGAGTACGACGTTACCGATTATTTGCTGAAACCGTTCTCTTACAGCCGGTTTAGCAAAGCGGTGGGCAAGGCTCTGGATCGTCAGGAAAAAAACAGGGTACATGCCAAAGCCGACGAAATCTTCATCAGACACAATTCCGCCCTGGTCAAGTTGAAATATACCGACATCCTTTGGGTGGAAGCAATGGAAAACTATGTGATTATCAATACGTTTGATGAAAAATATATGATCCATTTTACGATGCGTTCCATCGAGGAAAAATTGCCTCAAAAACGGTTCATGCGCGTTCACAGGTCGTTTATTGTCAACATCGACTGCATCAACAGTATAGGAGACAATATGATTCATATCAAGACAATGGATAAGGCAAAAAATGAAATTCCAATAGGGAAAGTCTTTAAGGATAAACTGTTGAAAGCGCTCAATGTGATTGCGAGATGAAATAGTTTGAGGTTTGAGGTTTGAGGTTTGAAGTTTGAGGTTTGAGGTTTGAAGTTACAGGTTGGGGATGAAAGGTTTGGTGAAAATCATTGTGGCATTTTTTTTGGGTGGTTTTTTTTTGCTTCCGGCACACGGAAAGAAAAAGCCAACGTTTAATTTTTGGCCCATAGAGGAATCATTACAACAACGTTTCAATGAAATCCGTGAAACTGTGGATGATAGCCTTGCCATCCGTTTGCACCGGCAAATTGAAGACATACTTGCGGAAACGCTTACTATCCCTCAAGCGTTTCAATATCAATTTGATTCATTGAGAACCATCGGTAAGATATACGCTCCCCGAAAGGATTTTCGTATTTTGAACTGGAACCATTCCAACCGCGACGGCACTTTTCAATATTTTGCGCTGATGGTCATCCCCGGAAACAAAGATGAACCCAACAAAGTCATTCGCATGAGAGAAACAGTCGATTCGATTGTCCGTCCCGAGCAACAAACGTTGAGCGCCGATCAATGGTTGGGATGTCTGTATTACAAAATCACGCCGAAAAAACGCGGCAAAGACGGAACTGAGTACTATACCCTTCTGGGCTTGGACATGCACAACCTGAAAACCCGTAGAAAAATTGTCGAAATTTTATCGTTCGATCCAAAAGGAAATCCGCAATTTGGCGCTCCCATCATCGAACTCAACCAATGGACCAAGCATCGCGCGATTTTCGAATTTGGGGCACAACACAACATGTATCTCGAATACAACCGGTTCCGGCGCAGAATAGAGATGGATCATTTAGCGCCGCCCATGCCCTATCTGGTGGGGCGTTACGAATTTTATGAGCCGGATCAATTCCGCGACGCCCTGAAATTCAAGAGAGGACAATGGAAGCATATCAGAGACATCGAAAAGCCAAAGGACGCGAAAATGAACAAACGGTCATTGCCCAAGCCGCCAAAACCCGTTAAACCGCCAAAACCGCCCAAGCCTTCAAAAAATACTCCAAAAGAGACAACCGAATAAACTATCAGGTCAATGGTTTGTCTTTCAGCCTGCCGCTCTTCTTCAGCGCCTGTTCGAGTATCCACAATATTTGTCCGTTGACGCTACGGAACTCATCTTCTGCCCATTTTTCAAGCGCCTGCATCATATCGGGATTCATCCGGAGCAGAAAACTTTTTGCCTGATTTTCCTTTTTCACCAAGCAAATTTATTGATGCAGCGTACCGGTATTGATCACGGGTTGTGTGGTTTCGTCAGAGCAAAGCACCACCAGGAGGTTGCTCACCATGGCGGCTTTTTTGTCTTCGTCCAAATCCACGATTTGCTCCTGCGATAATTTTGTGAGCGCCATCTGTACCATGCTTACCGCTCCTTCCACTATTTTTTCTCTGGCGGCAATAATAGCCTGCGCTTGCTGGCGTCGCAGCATCACGGCGGCAATTTCGGGCGCGTAGGCAAGATAGTTGATGCGCGCTTCAATCACTTCGATGCCTGACATTGCCAAACGTTCGTTCAATGCCTTTTCGAGATGCGCGTTCACCATTTCGCCGCCCGAACGAAGCGTAGTCCCTTCGCACTGCATATCGTTGTTGTCGTAAGCATATTGTCCGGCAACTTCCCGTAATGCCGCATCACACTGCACATCGACAAATTTTTCGAAAGCCTTCATCAATTCGCCCATGCGCGCAGACGGTACGCTTACCTGTTTGGCGGGATCGCTGAGCAACGACGAAGTGTCGATCTCGAAAATCGCTTTATAGGTGTCAATCACCTTCCAAACCAGCACCACCCCGATCATGATAGGATTCCCTGATTTGTCGTTCACTTTGATAGGAGGCGAATCCAAATTACGCGCCCTCAACGTGATTCTTTTCTTGACAAAAAACGGATTGACCCAGAAAAATCCGTTCTTTTTCAGCGTACCACTATATTTTCCGAAGAAAATCATCACCCGCGCATTGTTGGGTTCATTGGTCATAAAACCGATGGGAGCGATACAGAAAAACAAAAAACCGATGACCAGCAAACCAACAAGTATGCCGATATGCCCTGTAAGGAACACAATGGTCAGCGCCATGCCGACGCCAACAAGAAAATGCACAAAAAGCATTACAAAACCGGAAATCGTAATTCCCTTAAAATCAAATTCTTTAACATTCATAAAATTTATTTTTTGATATTAATACGATATTATTTTAACATCGCAAAGATATTAAAAAATTTAATTCTCCAAAAAATATTTTTTTCCACGAATTTCCACGAATTAACACGAATCCGTATTTTATTAACACTTCGTGTAAATTCGTGTAATTCGTGAACAATTCGATACTTCCAATCCGTCATACGCCAGATATACGTTCTTGGGCAATCCGGCTTGTACCTGCCGGTGAAACCCCATTTGGTGGCTGATGTGGGTGATGTAAGCCCGCGCGGGTTGCAGCTCGTCAATCAACGCCAATGCTTCTTTCAGAGAAAAATGCGAAATATGGGCTTTTTGTCGCAATCCGTTGACCACAAAACAATCTAATCCGCGCAGTTTGTTTTTTTCTTTTTCGTTTATTCTGTTAATATCAGTAAGATAGGCTACCTGTCCGATGCGAAAACCTAATACGGGCAAATACATGTGCATGGCGCGTATGGGTATCACTTCTGTATGCCCAATGAAAAAAGGCGTTTCGTCAATAGTGTGCATATTCAGTTCGGGAACGCCGGGATATTTTTTTTCTGCAAAGACGTAGGAAAATTCTTTCCGCAAAATTACCTGTACCTGTTCTTCGGCATAAATATCCATCGGACGTTGCATGATGTAATTGTATGCGCGCACGTCGTCCAAGCCTGCCGTATGGTCTTTGTGTCCGTGCGTGAAGAGTATGGCGTCCAATTGCTTGATGCCGGCGCGCAGCATTTGCTGTCGGAAATCGGGACCTGCATCAATCAGGATGTTTTTCCCGTCGGCTTGCACTAAGGCTGAACAGCGTAAACGCTTGTCGAGCGGATCGTCGGATGCGCATACTGCACAGGGGCAGGCAATTACCGGAACGCCTTGCGATGTGCCTGTTCCTAAAAATGTTACCTTGTATTTGATATTTTCTTTGATGATAAACGGTCTATTAAAAATTTGAAATACCTGAAAACTGAAAACTGAAAACTGAAAACTATAAAAAATCCACTAACTGCTCCATTTTCATTCCCCTCGATCCCTTTATCAGAACAAACAGTCCTTCGGGGGGATTACCGGCAAGCCAATATTTCAGCTCTTCCATTTCGCGGTATGCACGGATATTGGGAACATTCTTTGCCGCCTCGTAAAAATGATCCCCAACCACAATGCGAATCATGTCATTTTGCGACAAGAGCAAATCGACGATAGCGGCGTGTTCCTGTGGCGCGTCGTCGCCCAATTCAAACATATCGCCCAGAATCACCATCCTGTTGCCGGGTATTTGCTCGAAAAAATTGATGAGCGACCGGTTCATGCTGCTTGGGTTGGCGTTGTAATTATCGAGCAGGAGTTTGTTTTTTGCTGTGCGGAACGTCTGCGAACGATTATTTTGCGGCGTATACGTTTCAAACGCCGCCACTATTTGATGAATGGGAACAGCGAACCACTTAGCCACGCAAGCGGCAGCCATTAGATTTTCCAAATTATAAATACCTGCCAAACAGGTTGATACCGGATATTTTTCTTTCCCGATATGCAAAACTATTTGCAGGTATGGCGAGGCAGAAAGCGCCTGCCCCCAACAATCCGACTGCTCCACGTGCCCGTAACCGACAGTGCTTGCCCTTGCTGCGTCAAGCATACCGCTTAATATTGGATTCTCTTCGTTAAAGAAAATCACGCCCTCGCGTTCATTCAAATAATCGTACAATTCTTTTTTTGCCTGCTTCACTCCCTCTATGCCTCCAAAGCCTTCCAAATGCGCTTTCCCGATATTGGTAATCAAGCCGCAGGTGGGTTGGGCTATGTCGCACAAAGTTTTTATTTCGCCTTTGTGGTTGGCGCCCATTTCGATGACAGCGATTTGGATATCCGGCGGTATTCCCAGTATCGTGAGCGGTACGCCAATATGATTGTTCAGATTGCCCGACGTAGCGCATACCTCGTATTTTGCGCCCAATACGCATTTGATCAGTTCCTTTGTAGTGGTTTTGCCATTGGTTCCGGTAATGGCAATCACGGGAATATCCAAATTTTTTCTATGCTCGCGCGCTAAGTTTTGCAAGGCGCTCAAAACATCGTCTACCAAGATGTAACGCTCGTCAGTCGCTATTTCCGGTCTATCGACAACTGCATACGCACATCCGTCATTCAGGGCTTGCGCTGCGAAATCGTTACCATCGAAACGTTCGCCCTTCAATGCAAAATAGATGCTGTTGCGGCAGGCTTTCCGCGAATCGGTTATGATTTTCGGATATTGGGTATAAATTTGATATAAATCACTAATATTCATTTCTCAATTCTCAATTCTCAATTCTCAACTACGGTGTATCTTTTTTTTGCTTCTTGCAGCGAGCAGGCATTAAAATGCCACCATTCGCCGCTGATGCTTTGAAAACCGGCATGAAGCATGACCTTCCGCAGCAGTTGCCGGTTTTGTACTTGTTGTCGGGTCAAAACGCCCTGCCTGACAAGTCCTTCTTCATCGCTGATTCCGGCGGCGCGCCCGAAATGGTCGAAGGGCGTACCCATATCTAAGGGTTGTTTCCTGCTGTCGACAATGCTCAGATCAACTGCCGCCCCGAAATTGTGCAGGCTCAAACGGTCGGGATGAGCCACATAGCGGTGGTACGGCGTATCTTTTACACGCTCCCACATGATTCGTTGTACGCTTAACGGGCGAGCGGCGTCGTAAACAATCAATCGTAAGTCGGGATGTAATGATTTCAGATATTGGTTCGCTTGTACAAGCATACGGGCAACATCGGCTTGCAGGTAAGCGCCGTCGATACCGTCGTACAACACCATGCCTGTGAAATTATCCTTTGTAGCATATTTCAAATCCACGTGAATCGACTTGTCCATGTCAAGGATATTGACAAGTTGCGCGTTCGTTGCGGTTTGCGATGCAACGAACATCGTGATATACAAAAAGATAAAAAACCATCTTGTTTTCATTTTTCTTTTCAATGCTCCAAATAAGGGCGCAAGATACATAAATATAATATCACTTTTGTTCAAGTTTGAAAAAAAAACCGTAATTTTGCACATCAATTTTTACAGTTCTTGGAATGGATATAAACCGCATTTTAAAAATATAATTGGCTTGATATGAACGAAAAAACAGAAAAAATCATCGGAATACTGAAAACAAAATCGATTCTGAAGCAAAAAATTTTTGACAATACTTACAAGACATTTGTTCAATTGAAAGATGTTTTGTCGGAAATTGCCGTTGAATTTAGTCCGCAACTGTCGGAAATTGATTCTCGCGTGACCGTCGAATATACAGATCGCGGCATGTTTGAAGCCCAATTGAAGGTTGCCGGCGATATGCTGGTATTCAGCATGTTTACCAATGCTTTTGAGTTTGACAGAAGCCATACCATTTGGAAAAATTCGTATGTGAACGAGAATCCGTACACCTCCATTTGCGGGATGATCAGCATTTATAATTTTCTGAACGACTCGTTCAGGTATAACCGAACAGCCGACTTGGGGTATCTGGTTGCCCGCATCTTTGTCAACCGCGAATTTAACTATTTTGTGGAAGGCAAACAACAAATGAGCAACTGGGTGAATCATTTCGGAACGGCAGTCTTGACCAAACAGGTTTTGCGCAACATCATAGAATCGGCAATCCTGTACACGTTGAACTTCGATTTATTGGTTCCGCCTTACGATGCGGTAAAAATTATCTCGCTCGAGCAGATGAACTCAAAAATTGAATCATCGCGTTTTCAAACGGGCAAACGTCTGGGCTTCACATTTAACTCCGACGATATTTCCATGCAGTTGAAACTGTAAAATTATAACAGTATCATGCGGAAAACATTGAATTGCAACGGCAAATTAGTTTGTATCGACCGTCCGATGGTGATGGGCATTGTGAATGTCGCGCCCGATTCGTTTTACGACGGCGGCAGTTGCAACAGCGAAGCCGATTTGCGCAAACGTTGCGAAACGATTATTTCCGAAGGCGGCGATATTATTGACGTTGGCGCTGTTTCTACCCGCCCCGGCGCACATCATGTAGATGCAGCCAAAGAATGGAACCGCTTAGACCGGGCGCTTGCCTGTATACGGAAACATTTTCCGGAGACCATCATTTCTATGGACACGTATCGCGCCGACATCGCCAAAGCCGTAGTAGAAAATTACGCTGTTGACCTGATCAATGACATTTCTGCCGGCGCGCTGGACGACCGCATGTTTGAAACGATTGCCGCGCTCAACGTCCCTTACATCCTGATGCACATGAAGGGCGCGCCGCGCACCATGCAGGAAAACCCCGTTTACGACAATTTGATGGAAGAAATCATCGGTTTTTTTTCAGAACGCATACACCGCTTGCGTAGAATGGGCGTAAAGGATCTCATCATCGACCCCGGTTTCGGCTTCGGTAAAACCATCAAACACAATTACGAAATCCTTCGGCGTCTCAAAGATTTGGACATTTTTGAACTGCCCGTCATGGTTGGCGTCTCTCGTAAGTCAATGATTTACAAACTTCTCAAAACCAACGCCGCGCGCGCTTTGAACGGAACCACCGTAGTCAATACGCTGGCTCTAGTGAATGGCGCCAATATATTGCGGGTACACGACGTAAAAGAAGCCGTAGAAGCAGTCAAAATCAGTGAACAATTAACAGTGAACAATGAAGAATTAACAATGAACAGTGAATAGTGAACAATGAATTTAAATCATTAAACATGAATCCCAAAACTCGAATTTTTGCCATAGGAGAAACTGTCTTTGACATTATTTTTAAAAACGGGAAACCGATATTTTCCACTCCGGGCGGCTCCATGCTCAACACAGCCGTATCGCTTGGGCGCTTAGGTCTGGATGTTTATTTTATCAGCGAATACGGAAAAGATTCCATTGGCAATCTTGTGAACGATTTTTTGCGCAGCAATGGCGTCAGTACCGAATACGTTTGCCGTTACGATAGTTTTCCGTCATCTCTGGCGCTTGCGTTTCTCGACCAAAACAACAATCCCGAATACAGTTTTTACAAAAATTATCCCGAAAAAAGGTTAAATCTGGACTTTCCCGAATTAACGGGCAATGACGTCATCATCTACGGTTCATTTTACGGTATAGAACCGGAAATATATACCCAACTGAAACCATTTCTGGAGCAGGCGCATGACAAAAATGCGCTGGTGATCTATGACCCCAACTTTCGCAAGGCGCATTTATCGGAGATGGATACCTACCGTCCTGTTATGATGGAAAATTTCGCACATGCCGATATTGTGAAAGGATCAGACGAGGATTTTGAATTGATTTTCGGCGCAGAAACAGCCGAAGCAACATGGAAGCATTTGGGCGAAAAATGCGATATATTATTATATACCGCCAATCGTAACGACGTGCAATTGTATATGGCGGATTTGCACGTTTCGTATGCTGTTCCGCCGCTCGAACCCGTCAGCGTCATCGGCGCCGGAGACACGTTCAATGCCGGTTTGATTTTCGGACTGTGTACGCAAATTATCGGCAAGAACGAGTTGAAGCATTTGAACGACAGGCAACGCGCAGCCATCGTAGAGCGCGCCATCAGTCTTGCCGGACACGTCTGTATGAGTTACGACAATTACATTTCGCCGGAGTTTGCACTAGAATTGAAAAATTCATGCAACGGCTGATTTTTTTTCTCAAAAAGCAATAGGATGAAAAAACATCATTACTTTTGTCGCTTTATGTTCATCAATAAAAAAAATGGCTAAAAGAAAGTCTAGATCATCGCCTGAGTTGGAACAACTGAAAAAGTTTTTCAATCATTACATCATCAAAAGTATTCTGATCCTCGTCTTTGCGGGAGGTTTCATTTTTTATGGAACGCTGGTGGCGTTGCGTCACTACACGCGTCATGGCGAGGCGCTAACGGTTCCCGACCTCAGCGGCTTGACGTTGGAAGAAGCCGAAAAATTATTACAGGCGCAAAAATTGCGGTGGCAATTGACCGACTCGGTATACGACAAGGCGGCAATACCCGGCGCTGTGGTCAGCCAATACCCTGAACCGGGGGCAAAGGTAAAGCAAAAACGAAACATATTTTTAATTATCAATGCGTTGGCTCCCGAAAAGGTGAAAATGCCGAATGTGGTGGATTTGTCGTTACGTCAGGCTGTATCAACGCTGGAATCTCAAGGATTGATAGTAGGCGAAATGACGTATGTGCCGGACATCGCCAAGGATTATGTATTGAAGCAACTGTATCGCGGACAGGAAATCCGTAGTGGTACGGAAATTCTTAAAGGAACGGAAATAGATTTGATGGTGGGGCGCGGGCTCAGCGACGAATGGACGCCTGTGCCTAACCTTCTGGGTAATACGCTACCGGAAGCGCGCGAAACCCTGACAAAATATTTTATGAATTTTGGCGTTATTATACATGACAATACTGTCGTCACCGGCGCCGATTCGCTTTCGGCGTTTATCTACCGGCAAAGTCCGGCAGCAATTGACGACGCCATGCTTCAACTCGGTTCGTCTATTGATGTGTGGGTGACAGTGGACGAATCGAAAAAACCGGAAATTATCCCGCCGGAAGAAGAAAGTGAATGATCATGATGAAAAGAATTTCTGTTTTTACGCCTTTGTTGGTTTGCAGCGTTTGGCTTTTCGGACAAACGCCGATGTTAGTTCCTCTCGACCATAACCCGGCATTGAAAAACCGAGAATCGACGATACTGAAAAGCGGCGCAGCGGCAGATACTGTCAGTTTACCATTTTTCGACGATTTTTCCTATTATTGGCAATCGTCGCGTCCGGACAAAAAGTTATGGATGGACGAGCATGTGTACATCAACAACCATTACCCCGTGCAGCCGCGCTCTAACGGCGTAGCCACATTCGACGCTTTGGACGCCAACGGAAATATATATCAAGGAACGACGTCCACCTTCCCCGCCGATACCCTGACCTCATGCCCCATCGATCTCGGCGTAAGCGGATTGAACAATGTTTACATGAGTTTTTTCTACCAGCCTCAAGGCTATGGCGACAGCCCCGACACGGGCGATTCGCTGATCCTGCAATTCAAAACGCCTGTTACTGATATATGGCGCACAGTGTGGCATACTGCGGGTACCGCCTTGCACCCGTTCAAACAGGCGCTATTGCCCGTGGAGGACGAATACCTGCAAAAAGGATTTCAGTTCAGGTTTGTAAATTTAGTAAGCCCGGAACAGCAAACGTTCAATCTCGGACGAAAAGGCAATGCCGACCACTGGCACATCGATTACGTATATTTGAACCGGGGCAGAAGCGACACCGATACCGCTTCATTCGACGTATCCGTGAACGCGCCCATGCAATCGCTCATCGAGGGATACCAGTCAATTCCTTGGAATCAGTTGCAATATGCACTTGCTACTCGACTGAAGCCAAGGATAAAAATAACCTATTTCAATAACGATAACGACGATCATATTGTGAACAGGTATTTTACCGTAACCGACGTGTACCGCAATATACCCGTCAATTTGACGCCCGGCGGCGCGGATAATATCAGCGCAGGCAGAACGATGACTTTTGAACAGGACATCGCCAGCCCTTTTGAATCTATATTGGTGGATTCGGCATTATTTGAACTGAAAGGATATTTGGGAACGGCTCCCAGCGACCGGAAAGCAAACGATACGGTGCGTTTCTTCCAGTTTTTCAAAGACTATTTCGCGCGCGACGACGGCGCTCCCGAAAGCGGTTATGGTTTCAGCGGATACAACGCGCAGGGATGCGCCGCGGCATGTCGTTATGAAACGTTCATGCCCGACAGTATCCGTGCCGTAATGATATATTTTAACCCGACAGAAAATAATGTAACGGCGCCATACAGGTTTCGCTTAGCCGTGTGGCGGGATGACAACGGGCGCCCCGGCGAACAACTGTACCTCTCTAAAGCCGAATATTCACCGAAAACAACAGGACAATTCATGCGGTTTGATCTCGGAAAACCGGTGTATGTCACTAAATACTACTGGATTGGCTGGGTGCAGGTAACCACCGGATACCTGAACGTCGGTTTCGACCGTAATTACAACGACAAGGGTAATCTTTGGTTCAATATCGGCAAAGATTGGGAACAGGACATGAATGACGGCGCTTTGATGATCCGTCCGGTCATGGGGAAAAGAAAGGATCTGCTTAGTTCGATAGAACAGCCTGCAATTGCGACGGATAGCCGTATGATCGTCTATCCGAACCCTGCGTTGCACTATGTTCGCATCGGAGTTGAAGGATGGGAAACTTTCCGTCCTTCGGATTACCATATGGAAATATATGATGTTGCCGGTCGGTTGCGTTACCATGCGCCCTATACCGGCGAATATATTGATCTCTCAGGATTTGATCAGGGCTTGTACTTTGTGCGATTGATCCATAGAAAGACCAAGCAAATTCTATCAGACAAGTTAATGATTATCAAATAATACATCCAATTGAACCATTTCTACACAGGACAAATATGTTTAAAGAAAGTTTACGAAGCTTATTTCGAACGAAAGACATTACCGCTTTATTGCGCGAAGCGGAAACTACCAATGGCGGACTTCGGCGGACGTTAACGGCGTCGCATCTGGTGGCGCTGGGCATAGGCGCCATTATCGGAACCGGTATTTTTGTGATAACGGGACAGGCGGCAGCCCAATATGCGGGACCTGCCCTTACAATCTCGTTTGTTATTTCGGCGCTCGCATGTATTTTTGCGGGCTTCTGTTACGCCGAATTTGCCGCTATGATACCTGTTTCGGGTAGCGTCTATTCATACAGTTATGCTACTATGGGCGAATTTCTTGCCTGGTTTATCGGCTGGGATTTGGTGCTGGAATATCTCTTTGCCTGCTCTACGGTCGCCGTCGGCTGGTCGGGCTACATGCAAAGTCTGCTGCACGATTGGGGCATTGACCTGCCCTATCATCTGGCGCATCCCGCGCTCGAATATATCAACGATGAATGGGTGTTCACCGGAAGCATTGTCAACTTTCCCGCCTTATTCATTGTAGCCATTATCACGGCATTGTTGTTGGGCGGCATCAGGCAGTCCACTTGGGTCAATAACGTGATTGTATTGATTAAGGTAACTATCATTTTGATGTTTATCGGTTTCGGCTTGTCCTATGTGGATACGTCAAACTGGATTCCTTACATTCCCGAAAACACGGGCGAATACGGGCATTTCGGATGGAGCGGCATCATGCGCGGCGCGGCGGTGGTATTTTTTGCCTACCTCGGTTTTGATGCGCTGTCCACCACGGCGCAGGAAACGCGAAATCCGCAACGCGACATGCCTAAAGGCATTTTAATATCGCTTGCCATTTGCGCGTTGCTTTATGTGTCAGTAACAGCCGTACTCACAGGTATTGTGAAATATAACGAGTTGAATGTAGACGCGCCTATCGCTTTAGCCATCGACCGCGCCGGACAAGGTCTGGCATGGTTAAGCCCTTTTATCAAATTAGGCGCTATTGCCGGCATCAGTTCCGTCATTTTGGTGATGATGATGGGGCAATCGCGTATTTATTACGCTATTTCAAAAGATGGATTGTTGCCTGCTCTCTTTTCTAAAATACGCGCCAAACGCGGCGTACCACAAAACGCTACTGTTTTTGCAGGTATTGCCACCGCTGCCATTGCCGGTATTTTTCCGTTGAACGTGTTGAGCGAATTAGTGTCCATCGGAACCCTGATGGCGTTTGCCATCGTTTGTATTTCGGTAATGGTATTGCGCAAAACGCATCCCGAATTGAAACGCCCGTTCAAAGTGCCGCTAGTATGGCTTATTCCCTCGCTGGGCGCTTTTTTCTGTATTGTTCAAATGGTATCGCTACCCTGGGCAACATGGGTGCGACTGATTCTATGGACTTTGGCGGGCATTGTTATTTACTTCGCCTATGGCAGACGCAACAGCCACTTGGGAAGATCGTCCACGAATTAACACGAATTAACACGAAAGATTTTTGTCCACGAATTACACGAATGAACACGAAAAATATTAATTCGTGTTTCATTCGTGTAATTCGTGGACAAAATCCTTACTTGTCCTGACTTCGTCACTCTAAAAAAATGAAGCTTTGTAATAGGCTGGAAATGTGTAATTTAAAGCATTTTCGTCACCTTTTTGGGGTGACGCAAACGTTCTGGTATTCCTGAATTTTGATTGTTTTTTTGCATTTTGGTGACGCATTGACGAAGTCAGGACGAATTACACGAATGAACACGAAAAATATTAATTCGTGTTTCATTCGTGTAATTCGTGGACAAAATCCTTACTTGTAATCCGTCCGTAATACCCTAAATTCAGTTCTACGGTTCAATTGGTGCGCTATTTCCTGTTCTTGGCTGCTAGGCAACGTATTGATAAAGTTTTCGGTCAATGTGATGCCGTTGCGCAGGAATGGAAATTGAGCCGCCAATTGTTCGTCTACTACTTTGGGCGTTCCTTTACCATAACCTTTTGGAGTGAGGCGATCGGGAGCAATACCCTTTTCTATCAGATAATCCACAACCGATTGTGCGCGTCTTTGCGACAAAAGTTGGTTTTCGGCTTCTCCTCCGCGTGCATCCGTGTGCGAACCCAATTCTATGGCGATGGTTGGGTTATCGTTGAGCGTTTCCACTAAATTATCCAAAGCCACCATAGATTCCGGACGCAGATCCCATCTGTTGAAATCATACAAAATATTGGAAACCTCAATAGGCTGTGCAATAGATTGCAGCGGTATGACGATGCTGAATGTATTGTTGCGATCCCATCCCATTGTCGATTCGCGCTCTTTCCCATTTAGATAGCCTTGCTTGGAAGCATTAAACACGTATACGGTGCTGGGCTTCAAGATATGGGTGAACGTGCCTTCGTTGTTGGTGGGTATGTCGATGGAAATACCGTCGCTGCTGATGATTTGCACATTGGCGCCCGGTATTGGCAGGTCTGTTTTTTCGTCTTTCACCAATCCGATAAGCGTTAAAGACAGCGGCGGAAGTTTGAAAAGGAAAATATCGTCGTCGCCGCGCGTACTGCTGGTGCGGCTCGACGAGAAAAAGCCCTCTTCCGCTTCAGCCATGAAGGTGATACCAAAATCGTCAGCCCATGAATTGATGGGGAAACCCATGTTTTCGACTTTCCAACTGCCGTTTTCTTCTATCGCCTTGAAAATATCCAAGCCGCCAAGTCCGATATGCCCGTTGGAAGAGAAATACAACTTCCCGTCGGGATGTACGTAGGGAAACATTTCATCGCCGGGCGTATTGATGGTTGGTCCCAGATTGATGGGGCTTCCCCAGTTGTCGCTTTCGCTGCTGCGCGTTACTTTCCATATATCTTTACCGCCTTGACCTCCGGGCATATCCGAAACGAAATAGAGCGTCAGATCATCAGGAGCGATGGCTGGATGCGCCACCACGACGGTATCATTGGCTATATCGATCACTCTTTCGCGCGTCCATCTGCCGTTGACCAGCTGGGCGGAAATAATCTGGCAACCCCAGGCTTTGTTGTTGCTGTTGCGGCAGCGCGTAAAATACATCGTTTTGAAATCGGGGGTGAAAGAAACCATCCCTTCATCGAACTCGGTGTTGATGTCGCCTTCAACGGGTACAGGCTGCGTCCATACGCCTTTACGATCCTGCCTCGACACAAAGATGTCGGAAAATTTTTCGCCCGTCACCGCATTGATGTTTTTGCCGGTCGCCGCATCGCGCGAGGAGGTGAAGTAGACGGTCATGTAGTCGTCCGAAGCAAAAGCGGGCGAAAAGTCGTTTTGGCGCGAGTTAAAAAAACGCATCGGTTCCACCTGATATCCGTTGCCGCCTTCGATGGATTCAAGCGCAATATCGCACGACTTGATGCCATCGTCGCCCCGTCGGTCGCCCGGAACCTTATCCTTGTACTTTTTGAACTCCTCCTTAGCGTCGGCATATTTTTGCCTCATCTTTTTTACTTCGCCCAGATGAAGGTGAATGATGGGATCCGGAAAATTCTTTTTTACCGCATTTCCATACCACTGTTCGGCGCGCGCCGGATCGTTGATCAAGCGGTAGCACTCGCCTACTTTGAACAGCACGTCAGCCTTCTCCTCGTTGGTTCTGGCTGAATTGTAGCCTTTTCGCAGCAAATCGGCTGCCGAACTGTAATGCCCTGCATAAAATTCTTCATAGGCTTTCTTCAACTGCTTGGAACTTTGACCGTTGCTCTGCGTAGGGATCAAAAGGCAAGCCGCCATCAGGACAAACATAAAATTGCGAACTTTCATTCTTACATTATATTAAACATAAAACATCTGTTACCCGTCTATCAACGCCGCGTAACTTATCTTTTCTTATACGTGACTGCGTGCAAAAAGTTTGCTTTTGGCTTGCATTTTTGCGACGCATAAACGCTGCAAAGATAGGAAAGATTTGCATGTATGCAATTTTTTTTACAAAAAAAAGGGGCTATCAAGCCCCTTTACCATTAACACACACAAATTCGGTTCATTTGTTTTGAACCTTGACTTTATCCCTAAAGTCTTAAATCAACATGAAGAACGAAAGACTAAAAGTCTCTTGGATATAAAACACAAGTTTTTTGTAATTGTTCAAAAAAAAACTACTTTTGTCGAAAAAAATTTAAGCATTTTTGTCTTTTGTTGTAAACGGCTTGTTATCAGCAAAATAGAATTTGCTTCTTTTTTTGAACATTTGAAATGACCTCAAAAATTGCATGATAATTTCGTTGCAGCCGCCAATATTTGGTGATTTTAGTAACCTTTTCGCGCCTGTTTTCGTATATGAGTGTAAAAGAAGAGATTTTGTATCGAACCGGAAAAAATCGGACACCAGTTTGCACCCCAGCAGAAACCGCGTCATACGCAAGCGTATATGCGAGAGGGGGACGGCTTACCGCAGTCCGGCAGTGTATCACAGATAATTGAATATTGGACATGAAAAAGATAGTTTCGCTGGTTATAATGGTGTTGTGTTGGATGGGGAGCGTTTGGGGGCAAACCTTGGATGTAAAGGTGGTTCAGTGCGATAACACGAAAGGAAACCTTATTGTAAAAATTGAGGAAATTTCTGCCGCCGCTCCATATTCTTACACCGTTCAGGTAAGCAGACCAGGTACTGGTTTTTCAGCACTGTCTAAATCTTTTACCGACAATGATGAATTTATTGTATTTGAAGATCTCCCACCTCATGGAACTCAGCCTTTTACAGTTACGGTTTCAGCTTTAGGACTTAATGGTACAGGGTTTATACGTAGTGGTTTCGGATTACATGTGGCTGTCGAAACGGTTACTCCGAACGTCGATTGCCCTGAACGCCCTGAATATAGCAAACTGACAGTTGTTGGTAGCGGAGGAACCTACCCATATACATTTTATGCAAAAAGAGGAACCGAACCGCCAATAGTGTTAGAAGAACCAGACGATGAAAAATTTCCAAACATTCGTGCATTTACTAATCTTTCACGCGAAGGTATTAAAGAATGGGAAGTGTATATTATTGATGCAAACGGTTGCCAATCGGTTAGTAAGACAGAAGAATTATACGATTATACGCCCATAGTTGAGGGAAGCCTTAAGTGGAGTACGGTAGATGCAAATTGTAACGGAGAAGATGGTAAATGGATTTTTAATAGCGTTGATGGGGGATCACAAGGTCATTTTTCGTTTGTAATAGGGAAAAATGGAGTTTGGGATTGGTATTCTGAAACTGATGATGTAGAAATCCCATTAGCGCCCAGCGATATTATTTATACTATTAGATTCTTTGATGATGAAAGCTGTCCGATAGACTCAGAACCTTTTACCATCACCCAACCCGATCCTGTCAAGTTTGAAGCAGAAGTGCTTACAGATGTCAGTTGTAATAGCGGGAGTGACGGAATCATTGAAGTGAAGGTAACAGGCGGATCGGGAACGTACAATAATCCGGTAATTTCACCCCCCGTAGCGGGTGCAGTGATATCGGATAGAACTGTTGGCGCATATACGTATTTTTTGATAGAAGGGCTTCCGGAAGGCGATTACACCATTAGCATCACGGATAGTGAAGGCTGTCCCGGTGCGCCTGAAGAACTCGGCGGAGACGAAATTTCGGTAAGCGAGCCTGACGAGTTGGAAATAATTGGTTTAGTAAAGATCACCAAAGCTACTTGTGAATTTGTGGCTGACGGAACCATAAGTTTTACCGTAATCGGCGGCATTGGACCATACAAGTATTACCTTGATAGCGAAGAAATTACTCCGGGCGGCGCTAATGATCAACCCGTGTTTTCAGTGACAGGCAGCGCTCTTGGTACCACATACGTCATTGAAGTAGAGGATGCAAAAGAATGTACGCTATCCATAAGTCCCACTGTTTTTCTTGCAAAACCCATCATAATAGACCATCCCAACGTCCGGACTGATCCCCATCCAATCACTTGCTCCACAGATGCAGGCAACGTCTCAATTATTGTGCCTGTTGACGATTATGACGACGATCCCGAATTGGGAGGCGTGAAAGGTTATATTTGGAATGGAGAAGAACTGACATGGGTTGAAAAAGGCGTGTTCAATGAAATTACGGAAGAAATGGTATTTTCAGGACTCGGTGAAGTAGGCAGTACGGAATATTATATATGGTTAAAATATGATAAAGATAAATCGATTAATCCGACCGGATGTCACGATGACGCTGCGTATAAGCATACTATTACAATACCTGACCCAATTGAATTTACAGCGGCAATCACCGAAGAGATCATTTGTTATGGCGGAGTTGCTACCATTGAAGTAGCGGTGAAAGGCGGCACGAAACCGTACAAAGATCCGGTAATCTCACCTGCTGTTGTCGGTAGCACGGTAAAATTGGTTGGTACTGATAGTGATGGCACATATACGTATTTCTTGATAGAAGGGATTCCGGCAGATGAAAACCCATACTCCATTAGTATTAAGGATAGTAACGACTGCCCCGGTGCGCCTGAAGAACCCGGCGAAAACGTAATTGAGGTAGTTCAGCCTCCAAAATTAGAAATAGATGTAGCGACCACCAAAGCTACTTGCGAATCTGTGCCGGACGGAACCATAAGCGTTACCGTTGTCGGAGGCGTTGAACCATATAAATTCCACATATTACAAGAAGCTCAAGAAGACGGAAGCGCTGTTGTAGGAACGCCTTTTGAAAATGAGTATCCAAAAGATATCGAAGACGCAGACAAAAAAGAACATACATTTGAATTGTTGCCTCCCGGCATATATAAAATTACAGTTGAGGACGCTAAAGGATGTCCCCAATCCGAAAGCAAAACTGTTGCACTTGCAAAATCCATTACACTAAAATCCATCGTGACTGATCCCGGTCTGATTACTTGCTCTACATATGCAGATAACGTAACAATCGTTGCCACTATTGACGATTTCGATCCTGATATGGGAGGCGTGGAAGGCTATATCTATAATATGAAAGAAGATAGATGGGATAAAAAAGGCGGATTCGAAGAAACGCCAGTTCCAATTGAATTTATAGAGCTTGGTGAAGTAGGCAGTACAGAATATTATTTGTGGTTTAAATATGCTCAAGACGAATCAGTTCTTCCGAACGTATGTCACCTTGCGTTTTTGTATCCTATTACCATACCTGCCCCGATAGAATTTGAAGCAGAAATCACCGAACAGCTCAGTTGCTTCAATAGCGCCGACGGAGAAATTACGGTAACGGCTAATCCGAAAACCGGCTATCAGCACGTAGACGCAACCTTTTTGTACAGCAAGGATGGTGGCGTTAATTGGCAAAGCAGTAATATTTTTACTGATCTCGGACGGGGAACTTACGAAATAACAGTAACAAAAAGATTCAACAGCATAGACTGCCTTGCGCCGGCTACCATGGAATTCACGCTTGTGCCGCCGCCTGAAATTGTCATTTCAGAAAAAGAAACCTATTCTACCAATATCACTTGCCCTGACCCTGCCAATGCAGTCGATGGAACCATTACGGTTGTCGCTGAAGCCGGTGATTTGGATTTAGAATACAGCCTTTTGAAAAAAGATGGAGGTTCATACGACCCCGATGATCCCGAAGACACAAACAATGATGGATTTTTTGAAGGATTGGATGAAGGCGATTATATAGTTCGGGTAAGCGTATCCGGCGCTCCCTCTTGTTTTAAAGAAACTGTTGAAATGACAATCACAAGGGCAGATCCCATCGACTTTGTACTTAAACCCGATAATTTAGAATTGGCTTGCGCGGAATCTACCGGAACGGTAACTGTGGACATCAACACCCCAACGCCTGAAAATGAGATGTTTCTTTACCGTTGGTATCCTAGTACTGAAACCCCATCCGAAGATGACTACTGGGTCAATTACATCGTATCAACCGAACCCGATAACAATTCCTTTACCGTTACGGGCGAACACGATGAATACACTGTGGAAGTGGCTTATGCCAACGGCAAAACTTGCACGGGTCACGACAAAAAAACACTGACCATAACGCTCATTGCACTCGATTTTGAATTGACGCCTACTCATATTGTATGCGCCGGAGCGTTAACAGGTGGCATTACGATCACCAAATCGATAGACCCCAATGTGCAATTTACGCTGACCAAATTGCCCGATGGCGTTCCAATGCCTTTCCCTGCCGGACAAATGACTTACACCGGATTAAGCGGAGGGACTTATAGAGTGACCGGCACGTTGGGCGGTTGTTCCGTCTTTAAAGATATTACAATTAACCAACCATTGCCCATCACCATTGATGATGTGATCATTATCCCGCCGAGCTGCTCTGACAGCAATGACGGTCAAATCCGGATATTTGCTACCGGAGGCAATGAGCCGCTACGCTATCAAATAAAAACAGATAATCCCAATTGGCCCGGGTCAGGAAATCAATTTGAACCGGTTCATATAGAGACAGACGACGATTCAGACGGTTTTGTACTATTCACAAATTTGCAACCTGATGTTAAATGGTATATCGAAGTGTTTGACAATGTTTTGAGTTGCGGATCAACCACTACCTATGATGACGTAACCGCAGCCTTTTTTATCATCGAAGCGCCCGATCCGCTTTCCGCCGTAATCCCCGACGAACCGGATTTTGTAAGCCATGTATCCTGCTACGGCGAGAGCGACGGTAGCGCAAAAGTGGTTGTAAGCGGAGGCAGCGGTAGATTCTGGTACGTATGGAAAGACGAAAATGGCGTTACCATAGCCGAAGGCGAAGGCGAAAGTTATGGCGAGATTGATGGCTTACCTTTCGGAACGTATACGGTAACCGTTACCGATTTAATATGCCACGATGATGTGGTAGCCGAAATCGCCATCGAGCAACCGCAACCGCTCGTATTTAACGTAGAAAAGACAGACATCGCTTGCGCCGACGCAAAAGGAACCATCACAGTGACCGTTTCGGGCGGTAGACCCACCATGACCGGTGGAATACCCAATTATATCATCACAACGATCCCCGCCCTTACGCCCGGTATCCCAACCGCAACCCATAATGAAGGAGAATGGGCATATCTGTTTTCAGGCTTAGAAAAGGGCGTTTATACCATATCCGTTGCCGACAAGAGCAGCGGGGGATGCAATGCCGAAGGAAGCCTGTTCGGCGTGTCGGTTATGGACGACAAAGTGGACGTCGAAATCATAGAAGATAATTTGACAATAACGGATTTTCAAGCAGGCGTTCTCTGTTATGGCGATGCCGGCAATATCTCTCTGACTGTTTCAGGCGGGAATGCGCCGTACTACATCAGGATTTTTGAAGGCAATACGCTTGTAGAAGAAATGGAAGGTGTTCTACCGAATGAAGCCAAATTTTTCAACATTTCCATGGATGGAATTGAAGAAGGCGTCACCAAGATATACGCCATTGAAGTGGAAGACCAGGAAGGTTGTACTGTGTACAGGTCAGTTCCTATGAGGATTCCCTACGAACTTAAAGTGTCGCTGACCGTCGACGGAAACCCGTGCAGTCTACCAGTTACTTTGGGAAGGATCATCACAGGACAAAATCAGGGAAATCTTTCCATACAGTGGTTTCTGAACGGCTTTGAATTGATGGAATATAACAATATAGCGCCTATCGTAGCTAACGCTCCGGGCGAATATTATGCCATTGTAAAGGATGATTATTGCGTGGCGCAAAGCGAACCGGTCATCCTCTATCAAAACCAACCGTTGGATTACAGCGAATACATTGCCATAGGCGTTACCTGCCCCGAAGACGAAACGGGTTCCATTGAGATCGTCAATCCAACGGGCGGCATTGTTGGTTCCACCTATGAATACCATGTATTTAAAAGAGACGAAACAGAGCCGCTATTGGTCAGCAATTCCGAAATGATCTCCAATTTGGGACGCGGCGAGTATTTTATCATCATGTCGCTTGACCCGTCCGACGTCTGTTCTTCTTTAGAATTGCGCATCCCTCGAGACGAAAATGAATTTATCGTCATCGGCGCCAATCTGGAAATCGACCAGAATATTACGGTAACGCCCGCCTGCGAAAATGAATCGCGCAAAACATCCATCGAATTTTTGGTGGCATGGAACAACGGCGTGGGCAACATTTCGGTGATGCTCATATTCAACGGCAAAGTGTATTACCCGCTGCAAGTAGGTTATGATGACGGCAAATGGAAATACATGGCAGAATTGGAAGGTAGCGGCGAAGCCACTATCATTGTGGCGGATGGCAGCGATTGTCCGGTTGAGGTAACGGTAACTGTTCCCGAATCGCTATCATACAGTTGGGCGCCCACTGACGATACATGTAACGAGGTATCCGACGTTGTGTTCACCTTTGCCGGCGGCGAAGCGCCTTACAGAATAGAGTTTGTCGGCGGCGCTACCTATACGTCTCAAGACGACGAAAACAGTTTGGAAGTTACGAACCTGCAAGCAGGCGTGGAATACCATGTGAACATATCCGATGCGATGAATTGTCCATTTCCGCTGACAGAGACCATCCTGTTGCCGGAACCGGTCAATTTCCAAGCCATATTCCCCGACATCATCGATGCGTCGTGTAACGAAGGAACGGCTGACGGAAGCATCAAGTTCGACCCCGATTTAGTGGACAACACGTACAAATTCCTCTGGGATAACGGATCGGACAGTTATGAACGGCTGAATATAGTAGCAGGCGAGTATGAAGTGAAAGTATCCAATTTTGACGGTTCCTGCGCTGAACCGTATACATTGGAAGTCGGATTCGCCAATAATGTAGTGGCAAATATCAGCAACAGCGAGTTCGACGCTTATTTTTGTCCTGAACAAATCATGTTTTTTGAAGGCAATGTATATGCTTCGGGTAGAGATCAGGCAACGCCTACGGCAGAGTGGATTTTACCCGATGGAGAAAAAGAAGAATGGCAAGCGGGCGTATATTTTGAGCGACCCGCTACGCAAGGCTTGGTGACCTTAACCGCCACCATAGCCGTTCCCGGCGGCGTTTGCAGCAGTTCCGATCAAATCAACGTTATACTTTATGATTCGCCAACGATTTCGCTTGCCGACGATATTATCTACATACCCAAAGGTATAGTGGATTATGAGTTGCATGTAGATGCCGGTAATTTTGACGAGTACCTGTGGACGGTTTCCAACCCCGAGCAAATACCGTCGCTGCCTCAAATGCCCGACCCGCCGTCGCCTGTTGTTCTGGCTTCGCCTAACGACGCCTATGAATTGATCCTGACGCTGAAAAAGGGCGATTGCATCACAGAACACACTTTTGTTGTGGACTATGCGCTCGATTTGTTCATCCCGAACGTCTTCACGCCCAACAGCGCCGAACCGAACAATACGTGGAAGTTCCGCGAAATAGACAAATGGATGACCATTTTCGATATTCGGGTAGAGGTGTTCTCCCGCAACGGAGCGCTGGTATATTCAGCCAATGGTTACAACAACAGTTCGGTAGTGTGGGATGGACGCCGCAACGGCGAAAATGTTCCCATCAACACCTACTATTACATAGTAACCTTAGTGCCAAAATCAACCTCAAGGGTCACGCCTCCGCGACCTATAACAGGATGGGTAACAATCATGAGATAATATGAGATATAGATAAAGTATGAAGAAATTTTTCATTTTGTGTATGGTAAGTATGGTGTTCGGTTGGGCAGTTTCCGCCCAGCAAATCCCCATTTCTACCATTTTCGTGGAAAACCCTTTTGCATTCAATCCGGCTATAGCCGGTACTGACAATGGATTTAAACTCCGAATGAACAACCGGATGCAATGGGTTGGCTTTGGCGACGCGCCCGCAACCACCAATTTGAGTTATTTCGGTCCGCATCAGGCGCGTAATATTGGCTATGGCGGCAACCTTAATTACGATAAGGCAGGTCCTGTGAGTACGCTCAAAATGAATGGCGCTTTTGCCACCCACTTTGCCATCAATTTCGATATTCGGGTATCTTTCGGATTGAATCTCGGATTGATTCAATATCGGGTAGACGGTACGCAATTTGAATATTATGATCCAAACGATCCGGCTGAACGCGCCCCTCAGGCAGTCATGTCCAACTTCCGCCCCGACGCCGGCTCAGGGGTGTATGTATACCACAACGACTGGTATGTGGGGATTTCGGCGCAACAACTGTTCAACAACAATCTGAAACTCTCTCCAAACGGAGAAGACAATAAGCTAAATCGGTTGAAAACGCATTTCTATGGCTTCGCCGGATATAAATTTGCAGAGTTGAACAGTCGCTGGGTGATAGAGCCGTCGATTTTGTTCCGCAAGGTGGCGTCCATCCCTCTACAAATGGACATCAGCGGACGAGTGTTGTACAACCAGCAGTTCTGGGGCGGGCTCTGTATCCGCAATTCATTCGAATCATTTGACGATATGAGCATCATGGTGGGCTACATTCACGAACGCAGAATACATATTTCGCTCGCCTACGATTATACATTTGCCAAAATTCGCAATTATACAGCCGGCACATTTGAATTGGTGCTGGGTTATAATTTTGACGATGTAAAGAAACCAAGATAAAACGGCGAATAACGAGCGACTGCAAGTACGCCCCTACCCTGAAACCCGAACGGGCGACTGCAAGTACGCCCCTACCCTGAAAACTGAAAACTGAAAACTGAAAACTATTTCCCCGGTCTCCCGCGCCAGAAAAAACGATGATAAGGCTTGTTGTATTTGCCTTTCGGGAATATACCCGATTTCACTAACCGCACATCTT
>Ga0099364_10002046_pt1 | contig 32458 bp, 34 predicted proteins | sample TergutTh196P3_FD_73070 | JGI IMG/M metagenome (GOLD analysis project Ga0099364, IMG submission 73070) | Microcerotermes parvus P3 segment gut microbial communities from Pointe-Noire, Republic of the Congo - Th196 P3 | ecosystem: Host-associated > Arthropoda: Insects > Digestive system > Gut ... | reverse complement strand
GTTTCGAAACTCTTCCGCAGCCAACTAATGCTAATTTTATTATACTCATTTACAAAATATTTTCTATATTTTAAAATCTTGCTCATTATGTAACAAGAGGTTTTCAGCAGTCTCCTTATGGCAAAAATATCGTTTAGTGCGCCGGTCACCATAAGTTCCCATCTTTGTCAAAGCCCCATTCTTCCGGATCGCTTACAATCTCAATGCGCGGGTTCACCTTCGCTTCCTGAACCATGGCTTCGGAAATTCGGAGGTATTCGGTGTGGAAACTGTCTGTTATCCTGATGATTCGCGGATGGTCGCTATCATTCCCGATACAGGTTCGCAATGCCAGTTGAACAGCTTCCCTGTCGGTATCAACAATCAAAGGAATCCGCACAAAATCCACGCCGCGCGAAGTGACCGCATTGATATATGTTGCGTCATAATCAATTTTATCGAACAGCCGCTTAGTGATGACATGTGCAGCGCCTATACCGAAAGCGATGCCATGCGTTTCGTCCGTTAGGTCAAGGATAGCGGTCCGCAAAGCGGTAATACCGCCTTCGGCGATAAAAGGCGTACAGGGACTGGTTCCAGTTACATTGGGGTCCAATCCTGTGCCGGCGATATCTTTTCCGATACGATCTGCCACTAATACATCCGTGGATTTGAAACAGATACGGGGAAGATGCGTTCGTGCTTCGTCAAGCAGTTTGGGTTCTTCCTGTTCAATTTCGTTCGGCTGAAGCGCAACGAATTTGCATGTTTCACTATACGCATTTTCCATGATGCCGAACCCAAGTACAATAGGAGCATGCTTCAATACCGTTTTCCCGAAAAGGGGAATCATGTGAGCCATGTGCCCAAATCCTTTCTGATGACAAATATCCGCTCCCTCGCGTTTGCCCAAACCTATCGCCATCATCTTCATAAGCCCGCTTTCATAGACACCGTGAAAATCCGTGTGCGGTTTGATCCGTCCGGCTACAATGATTCCGTCTGCTTCGGCGGCGTTTTTATCAATCCTTACTTTATGTCCTTCGTCGCTGTTGCCAATAACCACCGTTTCCATCGACGAGAGAATGGGGCACCCGATAAATTCTTCGGTCACTCCGTAACTTTCGATCAACGCTTTCTGTCCTTCCGCAGTAGCGCCTCCGTGACTTCCCATGGCGGGAACGACAAAAGGTTTTGCTCCGCGCGATTTCACAAAATCGACAATCGCTTTTGTGATAATCGACACATTGGCAATGCCCCTGCTACCGCAGGTAATCGCAATCCGCTTGCCGGGTTTTATGTAATCTCCCAAACCGGGAAGCGAAATCCGGGCAGTAACTGCAGAAGGAATATCCGCCACTTCAATTCTTCCCCTGCCAAAAATCTGCCGTACCCTGATCATACGGGGAAGTCGTACCTCAGCACATAATTGTTTAACAAGAGCGCCCATTGAATTGTAGTTGTTTGGTGTTGGTTTATTACAAAACGTATAATATCATGTTTTATTTCAAGCGGAAACGAAAGCCTTGTGAAAACAGATACTTGCGCACCATAACCTCCGGTTTGGTTTCCTTGGAAATGCTCCTTGTAAAGGCAATGACAATGCGTCAAGTTGCCGTTGACATGACACTATATTATTAATTCCCCAAACCAATGTTGTGATTTCCACTGTTAAAAGTGCACCTAATGAAGATCTTTGTATGTGCCTCCAAAATCTAAAAAAATCACCTGTCTCTATCTTATAAAACACTGCCAAATCCAAAATGCAAGATCATCAACACTACAAAGCCGACAGCCCAGGCTATCGTGGTGGTAAACGACCATGTTCTTACCTGTTCCTTTGTTTCGTTTATTCCCATCAGGCGATTTGTTACCCAAAAGAAGCTGTCGTTAAAGGTTGAAAAAAACAGCGAACCGATACAGGCGGCAAGCGCGCCGAGTATAGGGCTTCCGCCTGCTGCAATAACAATTGGAGCGCATATACTTGCTGAAGTGGTCATTGCAACAGTGGCTGATCCTTGAGCAAAACGGATAAGCGTTGCAATAATAAAAGGCAAAACGATAACCGGAACTGGCTGGTTTGTAATTTGTCCGGCAATGTAATCGCCAATACCGGTTGTGGTAAGCATCTTGCCAAGCGCCCCGCCGCCTCCGGTTATCAGGATGATCATACCGGCGGCTTTCAGGCTGTTTTCCATTTTGTCGAGTACTTCTTTTCGAGATAATCTGAAGGCAAGCGTGTATATCGCTATTACTAAGCCTGTACCCACAGCAATAATTGGCGTGCCAAGAAAGCCCAATATAAGTGCAACCGTACCATCCATATCAGTCGCCTTTGAAATCGTACTGCCCATAATCAGCAGGATTGGCAGCAGAATCGGCAGAAAAGATAAAAATGTACTTGGTAAACCGCTTTCGTCTTCTTTGACAAGCGCTTTATACGCCGGACTCTGATTCAGCGGGCGCTCCCAAACGCCTTCGCCATCTCCGGGTATCTGATAGATTTTTTTTCCAAGGCGGGTAGTATAGATCGTTGTGGCAATCACTATAGGTATGGAAACGCCCATGGTAAGTAAGACAAATTTGCCAAGATCAACACCAAAGAGACCGGCAGAAGCAAGAGGACCGGGTGTGGGAGGTATAAGCGAATGGGTGACAACAAGCCCTCCGGCAAGGGCAAAGCCCATTCCTACCACTGATTTTTTCGTTTGCCGGGATATTTCTTTTACGATAGGCGAGAGGATAACAAACGCCGAATCACAGAAAATCGGGATTGATACGATAAACCCCGTAATGGCAAGCGCGACTTCTTCTTTGCCTTTTCCGCATATCTTTAAGAATGTACGCGCCATGCGTGTCGCCGCTCCCGAAAATTGAAAAATCTCTCCCAACATCAATCCGAAACCAATAATGATGCCGATATTTCCCAGCGTACTGCCAAAGCCCTGTGTGATAGAGTCGGCTATTTGTGCAGCGTCAAGCCCTGCGATAAGACCTGTCAGCATCGCTCCGGCAATCAAAGCAAGAAAGGTGTGCACCTTCGTTTTTAATATCAGAAAAATTAAAAACGCAATACCTGTAACTAATGCCAGTATTAATTGTGTTCCGGATGCTTCCATACTATCTCTCTTTAATATTCCTGTTAGACGCTAATTTTACGCCATACTCAATGGCGTTTACAAGGCTTGATTCATTGGCTGATCCCCGCCATGCCTGATCAAAAGCAGTTCCATGATCGACCGAACATCGAATGATCGGCAATCCCAAGGTTACGTTGACGCCTTGAATCGTCTGCCATTTTCCGGTCGGCTTGTCGTATTGAAATCCCATGATTTTCAGTGGAATATGTCCCTGATCGTGATACATGGCAACCACTATATCGAATAATCCGCCGCGAGCCTTGGCAAAAACCGTATCCGGCGGAACAGGTCCTTCGGCTTGAATGCCCTTTGCAATAGCCGCTTCTATGGCGGGACTGATCTCTTCAATTTCCTCCCTGCCGAACATACCGTTTTCACCGGCATGGGGATTCAATCCTGCGACAGCTATTTTAGGCTCGGCTATACCCAAACTTCTGCAAGTATCATGAGCCAGCCCTATTACCTTCAAAACCCGGTCTTTTTTAACACGATCACAGGCTTCCCGCAACGACACATGCGTTGAGACATGCACAACCCTCAGATCGCCATCTGCCAGCATCATGGAATAATTTTTTGTTCGGGTAAGGTCGGCGTAAATTTCCGTATGTCCGGCGTAATGATGCCCCGCGAGGTTAAGCGCCTCCTTGTTAATAGGATTGGTTATGGTAGCCTCAATTTCTCCTGCCAGTGCAAGCTCAATCACTTTTTTTATAGAGGTGAAAGCTGCATGACCGCTCATTGCATCCACTGTGCCAATCTTGAGTTTTTTTATCTCTACATTACAAAGATCATAAACTTCAACAGTCCCGTACTCAAACCGGCATTCACTTACAGATGACACAGGACGAATTGTTATATCATGACGTTTTGCTGCTTCTTTCGCCGCTTTTTCCATCACGCGTACATCGCCAATCAACAAAGGACGGCAGATCGAATATGTTTCTGCAGTTCCCAGCGCTTTGATGGCTATTTCCGGACCTATACCCGAAGGGTCGCCCATCGTAATACCGAGTATGGGTTTTTTATTCATTAATATGTTCAAAAATTTTTATCAGCGTATCCGGTTCGCCAAACCGTCCGCTTTTAGTAATCATAAACCGTCCGTTATATACGTTGCCAACCATACGTGACAAGGGAATACCGGAGCATATTTCCATCAAAGGTTCCAAGCCGGATATTTCCAAATGTTGACATATTCCCATGGAAGTATCGCCGCCGGTACTGACTAACAAGGAAAAATGAAAATCGTCAAACAGTTTTCGCGTCAACATACCAAGTGCGCCGGAAATGGCTTTACCCAGTGCATTTCCTTCGGTATATTGCTGATTTACAGAGTCTCCATTCTCGGCGTGAAACATGCTTTCCACTGCAATAATGCACGCCGGAATAGAGTGTCGCATAAGTTCTACCGCCTCAGTCTGCGCTTGTTTGATTGCTTCATTACTTTTACCTTCCATCACCCAAGACACCTTAAAACGAATAATCGGGATTGAAAGATGTTGGGAAAGCATAAGGATTTGTGTGACAGTCTCCTCTTGCCTGCTCCCTGCAACGACAAGCACAGGTGTCAGGGATACTGCCGCCGGATTCTCTTTTTTACTATCTGCTGCCTTACAAAGATTACGGGCAATTTGATTGGCTAATCCGGCAGAGCCCGTCAAAATATGCGGTTTTTCCAGACAGGTTGAGGCAGCATAAATCGTTCCCAGGTCAGCATCATTGACTGCATCGGCTACAAAGACTTGTGTTCCTTTGCTGTTTCGGCTGTGAATAAATGAAGCAACGGAAGACGCACCCTGCCTGATTGTTTCTAAAGGAATATTTTCTGTTTTACAACCGCTTCCGTCGGCAAAAATCCGTACCGCATCGGCGCCTGAAGGCAGGCGTCCGTGCTCCAATATGCTTCGGTTGGCTGGAAATGAAGGCGCTACTAAAGCAAGAGGAGTAGCCATCGCCTCTATTACAGCGGCAAGCTCTTGTCCAGGGTTCCCCCTCAACAGCGAATCAACCTTTTTATATACAACAAAACAGTTCTTAGCTAACTTAAACGCTTTTACAGTGTCATGTGTTACCCGATAAGCATCGCCGGAATGCATACTGCGACTATCAGTGTTAATCGCAATCACTTCATAATCCTCAAAACAGACCGAATCCGCCTGGGCAATCCGAGTAACTACTAATGTGGAAAATCCGCATTTCCTGAACTGTATCGCCGTATCATTTGCCCCGGTAAGATCGTCTGCCAGTATGAGGGTGTGGGTTTTTGTTACCATTCCAGTGCTTTATCTAATAAAAACGTTTTGATTGCTTCGTTGTTTACCTCAAATCCTGGCATATACTCAATGTGTTTAGAATAATGAATATCCTTCCTCACTCCCATCAAATTGAATAATTCGCGTATCTGGTCCGAACTACCGTAGTGTCATGTCAACGCTATTTTGCTGTCATTGCGAGGAACGAAGCAATCCAGAAAACACCACCATGCTGGATTCTGCTTCGTTTCTCACAGCTTTTCCTCCTCGCAATGACGATGCGTCGAGTTGCCGTTGACACGACAGTAGTTCAGCAAGGTTTCTACCAGCTATTCGTCGGTCACTTTTTCGCCTCTGTCTTCGGGCGTATACCAAAAACAGACTTCCGTTTTTCCGGATAAAATTTTTTAAGCGCTTCCGTTCTCATAAGCAGCCATTACATCTTACAGTCGCGAATCAACCAACTCTTTGCTTAAAAAAGACTTAGTATCAAAAATAGCAACCCCTTTCCGTTTGATTGCTGCAAAATCCATCGCAAGAAATTCATCATGTGCGACAGCCAGAATGACACTTTGATAATCAGAAAGAATCGGTGCCGAATCCATCAAAGTTAAACCAAATTCTTCCTTGACCGTTTCCTTCGAAGCATAGGGATCGTACACATCCACTATTGCGCCAAATTCCTTTAATTCGTTGACGACATCAATCACCTTGGTATTTCGGGTGTCGGGACAATTTTCCTTGAAGGTGAATCCTAAAACCAATACCCGCGCACCTTTGATTTTTATATCCTTTCCTATCATCAATTTGACAACTTTCCGGGCAACGAACGCCCCCATCCCGTCATTAACCGTACGTCCCGAAAGGATGACCTGAGGATTATATCCCAATTGTTGTGCCTTGTGAGTCAAATAGTAAGGATCAACTCCGATGCAGTGACCTCCAACTAATCCCGGTTTGAATGGTAAGAAATTCCATTTGGTTGCCGCCGCCTCCAATACCTCTGTTGTATCAATCTCCATCCGGTCAAAAATTAAAGCCAACTCATTGACAAATGAAATATTCAGGTCGCGCTGCGCATTTTCAATTGCTTTCGATGCTTCCGCCACCTTGATACTATGCGCTTTATATGTTCCAACCCTGATGATTGAACGGTATAATAAGTCTATTTCCTCTGCTATTTCCGGTGTAGAGCCTGAAGTCACTTTTTTGATGGTAGTCAAGGTGTTTTTTTTATCTCCCGGATTGATACGTTCAGGTGAATAGCCGCAGAAAAAGTCAATATTATAGGATAGTCCGGAATATTTTTCCAATACAGGCACGCAGTCTTCTTCGGTACATCCCGGATAGACTGTTGACTCATAGACAACAATATCGCCTGGCTTTAACATAGATCCTACTGTCCTGGTTGCATTCAGAAGAGGTTCTAAATCAGGGGATTTGAATCGGTTTATCGGTGTAGGGACCGTGACAATAAAAATCCGGCAATCCCGTAAATCTTCTATCTTATCCGTCAGCATGAATTGCCTGGAGGATAAGACATTTTTTAGTTCGAGACCGGATATTTCACGCGTAGCGTCATGACATTTTTTTAATTCATCAATCCGTTTGCAATCAATATCATATCCAACAACAGAATACTTTTCGGCAAACGCAACCGCTAAAGGTAATCCTACATAGCCTAAACCAATTACGGCAATTTTCTTTGTTTCCAAGATTTTTCATTTTTAAATAAAACAATGCCACGTCAGTCCCATCCGGCCTGACTTAAACTTTATACAAATATACAAATTTACAGCGATTAAACGTAAAAAATAACGATTTAATTTTTCAGGATTGGAGTCAGTACAATGTTCCGATATGATACCTTTCCGTGATCTCCCTGCAAATAAATAGGACCTGAACGTAAGACATCAGCATGCATTGCTCCTCCTGTCGGACCGTAAGCCGGTTGGTTATCAATAATTTTTTTCCCGTTCAACACTATGGTTACGTGCCTGTCGCATAGTATAATTTCCATGGACTGCCATTCGCCTGCCGGTTTTTCTGCTCCTTCAGATGGCGTAATCCTGCTGTATAATGCGCCCATATTGTGCGAGTCCAGTTCTTTTCCATACGAATCAACTACCTGTATCTCATAGATTCCACGCAGATAAACTCCACTATTGCTTCCGGCAGGCACATTCACCTCAAGCGAAAGTTTAAAATCCTCAAATTCACTGTCGGTTCTTAGATTACCAAAGCTTACACGCTGTCCTTCAGGCTGTACAGGGTCATTTATGAGTTCGCTGTTGATCACTTTAAAACCATTGGCTTGATTGGGGTTGATCAATCTCCAGCCCGTCAAGTCCTTTCCATTAAAGAGTCTGATTGGCGATCCGTATTTCACTTTCGATAAATCGGGCGCCGGACCCGGATCGACTAACCGCCATCCTGAAAATTTTCTTGTCGTAACATTCATCCCGTCGCGGGTAGGACTTTTCAATGTCCCGGTCAGTTTGTTCCCCATCCGTTCAAACGTATATGTTTGAATCATTACATGGGAACGGCTGTCGCTTCGCCTCCAGTTATTATTGATCCTGGTAACCACAAGCGTATGTTCATCCTTGAAATATACGCTGGAAACAGGCAGGACACTTCCTCCCTGCCATAATAATTCGGCGTCTAAAAAACCGTTGTCTTCGTTAACGCTAAGCCACCCTACTGAACCGCCTTCAATATCAAGGGTCCACATTCCATAAAATTCTTTTCTTACATCCTGCGCATTGACTAATAAGGCAGTTGAAAAGATCATAACAAAAAAAACACTAATTCGATTCATAACTAACAAATGATTTGATAATTAACAGTAATGGGACTTCTAAAACTCACTGTTTGATTCTTCAAAAAGCCGAAATCCGTTAAAACCTTTTGAAAATCTTTAATAAAACAACGACAAAAATAATAAAAAAATTTATCCGAACAAAAAAATGTGCAGAAAGCGTGCAAACCTGCAAAAAATTTACTATGTTTGCATCTGAGAAGATTTGATGTGGCATTCAGATAAGATGAAATTTCTAATATACAAATAATTAATATCAATGTAGCATGAAAAAATTGATTTTATGTTGTGCATTTTTTATTGTGCTCTGCGCACATGCACAGTGGAAACCGGCTGGAGATAAGATGAAGACTCCCTGGGCTGAACAGATTGATCCGGCCAATGTATTACCCGAATATCCGCGTCCGTTGCTGGAACGTCAGGCTTGGCTGAACCTGAACGGGGAGTGGGACTATGCGATTCTTGACAGGGGAATGACTGAGCCGGCGCAATTTGAAGGTAAAATTTTGGTGCCTTTTGCCATCGAATCATCGTTATCCGGTGTGCAAAGGGTTGTTACCGAAAAACAGGAACTTTGGTATAAACGTACATTTACGGTTCCTGCTTCGTGGAGAGGAAAAAATGTCAAGTTGAATTTCGGGGCAGTCGACTGGCTTGCCGATGTATTTGTGAACGACGTCCTGATTGGTTCTCACCAGGGAGGTTACACTCCTTTTTCGTTCGACATCACTCCGTTCCTGACGGGCAGCGGCGCTCAAAAGTTGGTTGTTCGCGTGTGGGATCCGACAAACAGAGGTTTTCAGCCACGCGGTAAACAGGTTTTGGATCCCAACGGCATCTGGTATACTGCAGTGACCGGTATCTGGCAAACGGTATGGTTAGAGCCTGTTTCGGCGAATCACGTAACAGCCATCAAGAGTATTCCGAATATTGATACGGAAACGGTGGAAGTGACGGTTCATACATCCGATTGCCTGAGTAACGATCTGGTTGAGGTGACGGTTTTTGATGGCGGCAAAGCAATTGCCTCTGCCAAAGGATTGGCAGGCAAGACGCTACGCTTGCCTGTCAGCAATCCGAAGTTATGGAGTCCCGCATCGCCTGTTTTGTATACGATGAAGGTTTCGCTGCTGCGTTCCGGAAAAACGATCGACGAAGTATCCTCCTATACAGCCATGCGCAAGATTTCAACCCAACGCGACGCCAACGGCTTCATGCGCATGCAGTTGAACAACAAGGATTATTTTCATTTTGGTACATTAGATCAGGGCTGGTGGCCTGATGGTCTTTATACGGCTCCGACCGACGAGGCCTTGCTCTTTGATATTAAGAAGACGAAAGATTTCGGGTTTAATATGATTCGCAAGCATGTGAAAGTAGAGCCGGCGCGTTGGTATTATCATTGTGACAGGGAAGGGATTTTAGTCTGGCAGGACATGCCGAGCGGCGATATGGGCAATCAATGGGTGGCTCGCCAGTATAATGCCGGAACGGATAAAAACCGCACACAGGAGTCCATCACGAACTTTTATCAGGAATGGAAAGAGATTATGGACTTGTGTATTTCCAATCCGTCGGTTGTGGTATGGGTTCCGTTTAATGAAGCATGGGGGCAGTTCGATACCGAAAAGGTTGTTGAGCGAACAGCACAATACGATCCTTCACGCCTGATTAATCCTGCCAGCGGCGGTAATCATCGTGCTTGTGGCGATATTTTAGATATACATAACTATCCCGGTCCGGAAATGTTTCTGTTTGATCCTCAACGCGTCAATGTGTTAGGTGAATATGGCGGCATTGGTCTGGCGATGGAAAATCATCTGTGGTGGGACAAACGCAATTGGGGTTATATTCAATTCAAGGATAAACGGGAGGTTACCGACGAATATGTGAAGTATGCCAGGGAGTTGCAGGGCATGGTGAAACGTGGATTTTCTGCTGCAGTATATACTCAGACAACCGATGTGGAAGGCGAAGTCAACGGCCTGATGACTTACGACCGCAAGGAAATCAAACTGATAGAAGCCGAAGTGCACGCTGCTAATCAGGCGGTGATTAATGAATTGAATAAATAGATTCAAAGATCAAAGTTTAGGGTTCAAGGTTTGTGAATTGATTGAACTTTGAACCCTGAACTTTGAATTCAACTCATTTTTCTATCGCCTTTGAAATGAATCCTTTGCCTGTGATGGTTATCCATCCGAAGAGTAAGCCAATAAAACCGTAAATCAACTCTACTGTGGCTGCTGTGCCGAATGTTGCTTCAGGGACGTAGGTCATGATGCCAAAAAAGCACCCTGATGCGACAAACATGGCAGGGATCAGGTCTACCCAAGGCACTTTTTCGAGGTAGAGTACAAAGAAAACTACAATAAATACAGCGATGGGCACGCAAAAGAAGGGCGTACATTGAAACAGACCGGCAATAAGTATGATACCGATCGAAAACGAAACACCGATCACATAGCCGATGGCGGCGCGTATTCCTCCTTTGCCCGTACAGCCTGAAAAGAAATACACTGCCCATGCCACAAACGCTATGTACGTAAAACCGCTTTCTGCGCCAATTGGCATGTACTTCTTGATGAGTTGGTCGATGCAAACGATAACGAAGGCAAGTGCAGCCGTATAAGCTGAGCCTAATGCGAATGATAAATTTTTCATGTCTTTATTTTTTTAAGTGAGTATAGGTTTAAAATCAAATTCTTCTATGCGCAAAACAGGGCAAAAATACGATATTTTTTTAATAAACCCAAAGTTTATACATAAATTTTACAGGCGTTTCATTTCAGACAAAAGAGGAAAGCTACTTATAAAAGGTTGTTTTAAAAGCTGAAAACTCTGCTTCTTTAAGGATAATCGTGTTCCAGGCAGCTATCATAAATCCTAATCCATAACCCAAGAGTTGAACATAGGAGGTGATGATGGATAAAAAGCCGACGACCCCATTTTGATTTCTCAATGTTGAATCTACCCATAAAAACAAGAAATGCAACATGAGGAACAACAGAAAATAAGGAGACGCGACAATAGATAACAAAATGAGTACGATCATCCCAATAGTGAAAATCGCCGGTAACCAATGCACCGGTTTTAATGAATCCGGATATTTTTTATACAGATTGATCCGGGCGATACCCGAATTAAAAACCTGTTTGAAAAATTGTTTTAACGTGGAGCGTCTTTGATGGTAGACAAATGCTTCTTTCAAAAGTTTTGTTCGGAATCCATTTTGTAATATCCTGATACTCATATCTATATCTTCCCCGAATCGCATTTTAGAAAAACCTTCCGTATGTTGAAAAACCACATCGGAGTACCCCATATTAAAACTTCGCGGATAGAATTTATCCAATTTTTCACTTTTCCCTCTGATACCACCGGTTGTGAACAGCGACGTCATGGAATAGTTGATCGCTTTTTGTAAAAGCGTAAAATCCGGATGCGCTTTATCGGGCCCTCCGAATGCATCTACCAGATTATTATACAGCGCTTTTTTGACGATTTCCATGTAATTGGGAGGCAGGATACAGTCGGAATCTAAAAAGATATAATAATTTCCTTCAGCTTGGTTGCAGCCGTAATTCCGGCTTTGTCCGGGTCCTGAATTTTCCTTGTAAAAATATTTTAAATCAAGCCTGTCTTTGAAGTTTTCGCAAACCAAATCACACCTTACATTTGAGCCATCCTCAACAATAACCACTTCAAAATCCTTGTTGGTTTGTGTTGCCATACTCTGAAGTAATGCTTTCACTTCATCCGGACGGTTAAATACAGGGACAATGATTGAAAATGTCAAAACAGTTTCAGGATTCCAGGGTTCAGGTTTATTGCACCCCGAACCCTGCATCTTGAACTTTGCACCTTGAACTTTGCACCTTGAACTTTGCACCTTGAACTTTATTTGGTTAATTTCAACTCTTCAATAAGTCTCGGACAATTACCCCATTTGTCAATCATAAAGAGCATATAACGGATATCGACTGCTATACAACGCTGTAAATCAGGTTCGAATGCGATATCGCCGCTCATTGCTTCCCAGTTTCCGTCAAAAGCCAATCCGATGACACGGCTGTTTTTGTCGAAAACGGGACTTCCCGAATTGCCGCCGGTAATATCGTTATTTGTCAGGAAACAGAGTTGTAATTCTCCTGCGGCATTGGCATACGGTCCGAAGTCCTTGCTTTTCAGTAAGTCGATAATTTCCGGTTGAACCCAAAATTCATCACTTGCCGGGTCTTCTTTTTCAAAGACGCCTCTTACGGTGGAGTAATAATCATACCAGGTTGCATCAAAAGGACGGTATCCTCCGATACTGCCATAACTCAGGCGCATTGTAAAGTTGGCATCGGAATAAAAAGTTTTGTCCGGATGCATTTCCTTTAGGGCGGCTTGGTAAAGCCGTTCTCCTTTGTTTATTTCATCTGTGTGTAAACCTGTCATTTGTTGCAGACTTAACACTTCAATAATCGTAGATAGAGAAAGTTCGATGGCCGGATCATTTTTCATCGCTTTATTGTAAGCCTTTTCATCTTTTAATAAGGCGGCTACACGGTCGAATGAAAGGATAGATGATTTTTTATATACGTCGGCAGCGTATTTCACATAATCTCCCCTGTATTTTTTATCTACCTTTTTGTAGATGTCCGGTAAATATTGGTCGGGAACGCGTTCTTTGACAATTTTCAGCATGGCTGTCAGCACTTTTTGGTCGAGGGAAGGTTCGTAGTCCTTGAAAAAAGGTTGAAATTGCTCTTCCAATATGCCGTCGATTTCTTCTTGCGTACTACCATCCAGCACGACACTTGATACCATATGTGCCAGCCTGATAATTTCTGCTCCGCCTGGAAAGGCCTCTGTCAGATAAGTAGTGTATTTTCTGTATTCATCGGAAGAGGTATATCCTTGCTCCAATAACCTCAAGACGTCTCCATACTTGTTTTTGCGCTCCGGACTACTGTTCACCCATGCGTCAAAAGCGGTTTCTTCCGCTTTTTTCCGGTCTATCACACGCAGATTGGCTACTCCGCGATTCATGCCAATTGAATTTTTCCAGTAGTTTGAACTGCCGTCATACTTTGAAGCATATTTGATGCGGACGGCATCGTCTGCCAGCATGGCTTCTTTCCAAATATCCTGCTTTATTTCGCGTACTTCGATGCGTGGTTTATTCGTGTTTTCGATGCGTTGCCCGACTCCCCAGGAACTAAGATACCGGTTGGTACTTCCCGGAAACCCCAGCGTCATGGCATAATCATTATCTTCATAGCCCCGAGCAGATACTTCTGCAACGAATTTGGGCGTATAAGGGCGATTTGCCGGATCATATTCAGCAGGTTGATTACCGGTGCCGGCATAGACGCGAAAAGCGGAAAAGTCGCCCGTCTGGCGCGGCCACATCCAATTGTCTGTATCACCTCCGAATTTGCCAACCGAACTGGGTGGTGCAAAAACCAACCGTACATCCCTGTATACCTGATAAACAACCAAGTAATATTTGTTGCGATTGTAAAAAGGGACGACATTCGCCGTTTGAAATTCGTTTATTCCAACAGAGTCGCGAATGAGACGGCTAATGGAATCGGCTACCCTGATTCGCAGATATTCATCGTCGAGTGAAGCAATATGCGGAAGTATGCGGTCGCTTATATCAGACGTCTCCTTTAAATAACGTACATTCAGACCGGGGACAGGCAATTCTTCTTCAAAACGTTGAGAGACAAAACCGTCTTTCAGATAATCATGTTCAACACTACTTAAACTTTGGAGAGCGCTGTATCCGCAATGGTGGTTCGTAAATATCAACCCCTTTTCGGAAACGGTAATGCCTGTGCATCCGCCTCCGAAAATAACGACTGCATTAGCAACACAAGGGTCTGATTCACTGTATAAATGCTCAATCGGTGAAAGAAATCCCAATTCTTTCATCCGCGCCAGATTTTCAGCATTTAACTCTTTTAACACCCACATTCCTTCGTCGGCAAGGAGTGGATTCATTCCAATGTACAGCAATACAGCGATACAGATTGTTTTGATACGTTCCATTTGTTTGTTAATTATTAATTTAGAGATTTATTTGTTTATGTGTCAATGTTTTTTTGTAGATGATCCCGATGAAGAAGATGAGTAAAACGGTACGGTATGCAAGTTTCAAAACGATAGAATCTATCGCTGGAAACATTCCCGCCATGTAGCATATAACAGCCAATATCCCAAAGAATAGCGCTGAATGTAAATCGTATGCAACCGGATATTTTTTTTGTCCGATCACATAAGAAAGTAACATCATGAACAGATTGCTTGCAAATGAAGCCCATGCGCAGGCGATAAATCCATAATGCGGAACGAATCCGATGATGATAGCGACAGTCAGCACACATCCGGCGATTGAGAAATAAGCGCCCCAGTATGTCCTGTCAGTCAGTTTATACCATATCGACAAATTATAATAGATGCCGAAACACAATTCGCCAAGCATTACAATCGGGACAACGCTCAGACCGGGGTAGTATTCGGAGTCGACAAAATACTTGATAATGTCAATATAAAACATGACGCCCAAAAAAATCACCAACGCAAAGATAATGAAGTATTTCATTGCTTCGATATACGATTTTTTATTGTCGCTGTCCCTGTGTTTTGCAAAGATAAACGGTTCGTAGGCGTACCGGAATGCCTGAATGAACATAACCATGACAACGGCTATTTTAAAACATGCGCCGTAGATGCCGAGTTGCGAATCCGCAAAAGCTTTATCCTCAAAGAGAAATGGAAAGAGGATTTTATCGGCTGTCTGGTTGAATATGCCGGCTACGCCGAGAATCAGGATCGGCGCCGAATAACGAATCATTTTTTTGAGCCGTTGAAGATCAAATTTTGCATGTATGGCAGGCAGCATATCCGGAATCAACAGGAGAAATGTAATGGCAGTTGTGAAGGTATTGGCGACAAAAATATAGCCTACCCCATAATCAGGACGGTAAAACCAATTGATAAATTCTGGGTGGGAATGATTCAACCTGGGGCATAGGACAAGAAAGAAGATATTCAGGAAGATATTCAGGAAGATATTGAATAATTTGATGGCGGCAAACCTGACAGGCCTTCCTTGATAACGCAGGTATGCGAAAGGAATACAGCAAATTGCGTCAACCGCTACGATACATGACATCATACCGATGTACTCCGGATGCTCACCGTATCCTAATACGTTACTTACCGGATTAAGAAACAGCATAGCGCCGGCGATAAACAGGATGGATGTAAAAGTAATGCTGTACAGTGTTGAGGTATAAACGCGCATCGGCTCCTGTTCTTCTTTTTTGTTGATGAACCTGAAAAAACCTGTTTCCATTCCATACGTCAGGATGACTAAAAACAATGCCGTCCATGCGTAAATATTTGTTACGACACCATATTCCCCTGTGTTTTGCAGCACACGGGTGTACATGGGCACTAACATCCAATTCAGGAAGCGTCCGATGATGTTACTTAGTCCGTAAATGGCAGTCTCTTTTGCCAATTGTTTTATCCCTCTTGCCATATAATGCCAATAACTGAATAAACCTCAATTATGAATTCGAAGAATCGACATAGTCAATTACGATTAATTGAATAATTGAATTCCAGAACTTTGACCCTTGAACTAACATTAATCATTAACCATTAATCATTAAACAAATAGCCCTGTTCCGGTTTGCGTGTCCTGCCCAGATGTTCGTATGCCAATGTAGTGACTTCGCGCCCCCGTGGTGTTCGCTTGATAAATCCTTCCTGAATCAGAAAGGGTTCGTATACTTCTTCCAGCGTGCCCGGATCTTCGCTCAAGGCAGTGGCGATGGTGGTAAGCCCGACAGGGCCACCGCCGAACTTATCAATGATAAGCATCAGGAGTTTATTGTCAATCTGGTCAAGTCCATATTTGTCTATATGCAAAGCTTCCAGTGCATAACGGGCAATGGCGGTGTCGATTTTTCCGCTTCCCTTCACTTGTGCAAAATCACGTACGCGACGCAACAATGCGTTAGCGATTCGCGGGGTGCCCCTGCTGCGACTTGCAATCTCATGGGCGGCATCCGGATTACATACGATTTGGAGAAGGCTGGCGCTTCGGAGCACGATTTTGGTAAGCGTTTTGACGTCATAATATTCCAAATGCATGTTTATTCCAAATCGTGCGCGCAAAGGACCTGTCAGCAAGCCGCTTCGGGTAGTAGCGCCAATCAACGTAAAGGGAGCCAGATCTATCTGAATAGACCGGGCGCTCGGCCCCTTGTCTATCATGATGTCAATGCGGAAATCCTCCATTGCCGAATAGAGATATTCCTCAACAATAGGACTTAGACGGTGAATTTCATCAATAAACAGGACATCGTTCTTCTCTAAGGAAGTCAATAGCCCGGCAAGATCGCCAGGCTTGTCCAAAACCGGACCTGACGTCACCTTGAATCCAACATTCAGCTCGTTGGAAATAATATTTGACAACGTCGTTTTTCCCAATCCCGGAGGTCCGTGCAGCAATACATGGTCAAGCGCTTCTTGCCGCATACGGGCAGCCGTGACGAAAACCTTCAGATTTTCAACCACAGCAGGCTGGCCGCTAAAACTCTGAAAAGAAAGCGGACGCAGCGCATTTTCATATTCGCGCTCGGTTTCCGGTAAGCGCCCGGTATTGCGTATATTAAAATCTTCCTCCATAAGAAGACAAATTACTGTACAAAACGACAAAGGTAAGAAAAACAATTATGAATTCGAAGAATCAACGGGATCAATTACGATTAATTGATTAATTGAGGAATAAAAAATCTCTGTGTAACTCTGTGATCTTTGTGTCTCTGTGCTGAAATATATATGCTGTCTTTTTTTTTCAGCACAGAGGCGCAGAGGATACAAAGATTCACAAAGATAAAGGCAAATCTTTTTTAAGTTGTATCTTTGCACCTGAAAAAAGAATCTTGACTATGGATGTTTTCGAAGGATATACAGGAATTCGGTGGGAGAACGAACAACTGATGAATGACTTTTTTCTGCTGATTATCATCGTATTACTTGCATCGTTTGCTCTTGTCTTTCGTACCTGTTATCCTTTGTTTGAAAAAATGATTCGTGGTTTTGTTTCGATGAAAGAACGTCAAACCCTTTTTGATACTCCAACACAGGAAAACTTTTTTTTCACCGGTTTTATGGGATTTCAGACATTGTTCTTATGTTCTGTTTTCTTCTTTTTAGCTTACTGTCGTATCACAGAGAGCCTGTATTGGATTATTCTTTCGGACTTTATCCCGTTGATTGTGATATTTATTGTCCTGTGTCTTTTTTATTTACTGAAACGAATCCTTTATTATATATATGATCGGACAATGACTGGAAAGGAAAAATACACTCTTTGGAAAAACAATTACAATGCTGCCTTTTTTATTTGGGGAATTTCGCTTTATCTTCCTGTTTTATGGCTAATGTTTGATCATATCAACTTATCAGGCATCCTGATTTTGTTCGTTTTTACTTACATTTTATTCAGATTTCACGTCATTTACCTAAAAATTCACATATTTTATCATAAAAATACTGGATTATTATATTTTTGTTTGTACCTTTGCGCCCAAGAAATTATACCGTTATTGTTTTTATACGAAAGTTTAAATTATTTGCATAACGTAATTGAAACCAGTGTTTTATGGCAGTAAATATCAAGAAATTGCTCGTATCTCAGCCCAAGCCTACAACAGAAAAGTCTCCTTACTACGACATAGAGGAAAAATATGGAGTGGAAATAGATTTCCGTCCTTTTATCAAGGTTGAACCATTAAGCGCGAAAGAATTCAGACAGCAACGCGTTGCTATTCTGGAATATACGGCAGTGATTTTCACTGCTCGTACAGCTATCGATCATTTTTTTAAGCTTTGTGATGAGTTAAGGATTACGATTCCTGAGACAATGAAATATTTCTGTATAACAGAATCAATTGCTGTTTATTTGCAGAAATATATTGTCTACAGGAAGAGAAAAATATTCTACGGTCAGACTGGAAGACCGGAAGATCTGGTAGCTGTAATAGCCAAACATTCAAAGGAAAAATATTTACTTCCGGTATCGGATGTTCACAAAGATGATTTAATGTCTCTTTTGAACACGAAGAAGATACGCTATACCACAACAGTGATGTATCGCACCGTCTGTAATGAATTTGCCAAAGATGAGCAATTTAACTATGACATGCTCGTTTTTTTCAGTCCTGTAGGGATTTCATCTCTTTTAAAGAATTTCCCCGATTTCAAGCAGGAAAATATTAAAATAGGATGTTTTGGCCCAACGACAGCAAAGGCGGCGCTGAATGCAGGACTGCGCCTTGATGTGGAAGCGCCGACCCCGGAAGCGCCTTCGATGACGGCAGCTTTAGACTTGTTTCTGAAAAGAGAAATCGGCAAGAGAAATAATGAACAATAAAAGGGGAACGTTTCCCCCAAATGAACGATTATCATGGAAACGGCACATAGATTTACTCTTTCTAAAAGGGACATCATTTGTTGCCTTTCCGCTGAAAGTCATTTATCTTCCTGTAGATAAAGACGATTCGGATGCGCATGTTTCGATGTTGGTCAGTGTTTCGAAAAAAAAATTGAAGCATGCCGTCGATCGGAATTATATCAAACGACGTGTTCGTGAGAGCTACCGTTTGCAGAAGCATGATTTAATTCGCTTATATTCGGAAAAAAACAAAAAATTGCTTCTTGCATTTCTTTATTTGGATTACACGAAGTCTTCGTTTGAAAAAATAGACCGCGCCATGGCAAAAGTGATTCATACCCTTCAGACAAAACAGACATGAAACGCTTGCTTGTCTATATGCTGTTGGCACCAATTTATTTTTATAAATATTGCATCTCGCCGCTTATCCCCGCTTCATGCAGATATACACCTACTTGCTCGGAATATGCCGTTCATGCGCTGACAAAACACGGACCCTTGAAAGGCATGTGGCTTACTGTGCAACGAATCGCCCGGTGCCATCCCTGGGGAGGCAAGGGGTATGACCCTGTTCCTTAATGTAGAGTGTAGATATGAGACCGTAAGATGGCAGGAGCATTGAAAACAAAAAAAATCCCTCAATCCTGTTAGGGATTTACGCTTGATAGAATTCAATTATTCAGTTATTATTTAAATAGCATGTCACATTATTTTGATATACACACACATAGTCCTTCTGTAAAACAGAATGTCATTTCTGTCGTGTCCGTAGATATAAGGCAATCTTTTACTTTAAAATCCGGCTATTATTCGGTCGGGATTCACCCCTGGCATGTTGGTACGGTGGGGTTATCAATCGTAGAAACAATGGCTGAACATCCCCATGTGGTTGCTATCGGAGAGACGGGATTGGATAAATTGGCTTCGACTCCCTTGAAACAACAGGAAGAACTGTTTATCGCGCAGATAGAGTTGGCCGAAAAAAACCGGAAACCACTGATTATTCACTGTGTCAAAGCCTGGCCTGAACTGATTGCTATCCGGCGACGGTTTACGTCCGGCATTCCCTGGATTATTCACGGATTCAGAGGAAACGGCATAATTGCCCGTCAGTTGTTACGATTCGGATTTTATCTTTCTTTCGGCGCACATTTCAATCCCCACGCTCTTCGGGCAGCCTGGGAAACCCATCGCCTCTATGCCGAAACAGATGATGCAACGATCAGCATAAAAGAAATATATGTCCGTATTGCCTCCCAACTGTCTATCACCGAAGAAGCGCTTAATCAAGAAATAAATGAGAACATCAGTGCATGGATTGGGCTGCCGGAATCGACTTATTGAATTTTCGGTTTCTCAATTCTTTTTGTATCTTTGCCCCCGATTAAACAACCCATTATAAAGGATGAATTTTGTTGAAGAACTAAGATGGCGGGGTATGATTCATGATATCATGCCCGGAACGGAAGAACAATTGCAAAAGGAGTTGACTTCTGCTTATATAGGTTTTGACCCGACTGCCGACTCGTTGCATATCGGACATTTGGTCGGCGTGATGATGTTGAAACATTTTCAGCGTGCAGGACACCGTCCGATCGCGTTAGTCGGCGGTGCAACCGGTATGATTGGCGACCCTTCCATGAAATCGGCTGAACGCAATTTGCTGGACGAAGACACATTACGCTTTTTTCAGGAGTGCCTTAAAACCCAACTGTCCAAATTTCTTGATTTTGAATCCGATATATCTAATCGTGCCTTAATGGTGAACAATTACGACTGGATGAAAGATTATACGTTCCTGAACTTTATCCGCGACATTGGTAAAATGATTACCGTCAATTATATGATGTCCAAAGATTCCGTAAAGAAACGCTTGAGCGCTGAATCGAAAGCCGGCCTGTCGTTTACCGAATTTTCATACCAGTTGATGCAGGGATACGATTTCCTGTATCTGTACGAAAACGAAGGTTGCCGGTTGCAGATGGGCGGGTCCGACCAGTGGGGCAATATTGTCACCGGCACCGATCTGATTCGCCGCAAATTAGGAGGTGAAGCCTTTGCGCTGACCTGTCCCCTGATAACCAAAGCTGACGGAGGCAAGTTCGGTAAAACCGAAACAGGTAACGTCTGGCTCGACCCCAAGCGTACCTCACCCTACAAATTTTATCAGTTCTGGCTGAATGTGTGCGACGAAGATGCGGCTAAGTACATCAAGATATTCACGGTGTTAAGTAAAGAAGAGGTTGCGGCATTGGAAGAAGAACATGCTGCAGCGCCTCATTTGCGTCCGCTGCAAAAAAGGTTAAGCAAAGAATTAACTGTAATGGTACATTCACAGGAGGATTACAATACTGCAGTAGAAGCCTCGGGAATACTGTTTGGCAATTCAACTTCGGAATCGCTGCGAAAGTTGGACGAAGATACACTGTTAGCCGTTTTTGAGGGAGTTCCCACGTTCGAGATATCACGCGATGAATTAGGAGCTGGCATCAAAATGATAGACTTGTGTACCGAAAAGGCAGCCGTATTCCCTTCCAAAGGAGAGATGCGTAAATTGGTGCAAAGTGGCGGCGTCAGCCTGAACAAGGAAAAAATTACCGAACCGGACATGCGTATCAATACAGAAAATTTGTTGAATAACAAATATCTGCTTGTGCAACGCGGAAAGAAAAACTATTTCTTGCTGATAGCGCGATAATCTTTGTTCCCTGAACGGTTGCAAATATAAGATTTAATACCTACCTTTGACGCGAATTTTTACGCAATCAAACATCCGATTGTCTCATGGTGTAATGGCAGCACAACAGGTTTTGGTTCTGTTTGTCTAGGTTCGAATCCTGGTGAGACAACAAAAGTTGACGCTAATGGTTTAGTAATTAAATCGTTGGCGTTTTCGTTTTTTTATTATTGGCGCGATAATTTAAAATTACACAAAAACATATTCCCCGCAGAAAATAAACGTCTAAGAAATCTATGAGAAATTAGAAGACCGGATTGTTCTATTATGTATGTACGGAAAGGCAAATCCTGCAAAAATAATATGAATCTCTAAATCGTGAAAAACAAGTGCAATGTTTATTGTGTAATAAATTGAAACACAAATAAATATATGATGTTTTGGATGTGATGTTCCAATCGGATAATAATGTCCTGTCCGTATCAAATACAGACAAAGTGAAGCATTGCGTATTCATGTTCTCAAAATTTTTTTCAGGATTTTAAAAGAAAAAAACTATAATTATAATTGTTTTCAATAATAATTTTTAATACATTTGCCCCTGAATTACATCCCAAAGAGTTGGCGGTGTTGATTCATTTTCGTTGATGTATTAAGAAGCATTTATATTATTATCCTTATTCAGAAATCTGACAGTTTCTTACACAAGAGGGTAGATAAATGTGTTCCATGTCTATAATGGCATGGAACTGTTTATTTGTTCCTTGTGTGGGTTTTGTCAGAACCTCTGAATAGAAGAAGTATATAACAGTTCCCATGCTTTTTTTTATTGTCTGAATTACAGAATATTACTTTTTGTTTAACAATTTAATTATAAAAAAAGATGAAACGCAATTTGTTTAGAATGGCAACATTATTAGTTGCCTTAGTGATGGTTAGCCTTGGAAGCGTAAAAGCGCAGGAGGCTGGTGATATGGCAGCAGGCGCAAATGTCGGAATTGCCACAGGTGGTGGATTGACCAACTTTGGTATTGGTGGAAAGTTTCAATACAACGTGACTGACCAAATTCGCGGTGAAGGCTTATTTACCTATTATTTGGGTGATTTTAAATATTGGGATTTATCTGTAAACGCACACTATCTCTTTGGTATTCCGGATGTGCCTCAACTCAATGTGTATCCACTTGCAGGATTAAGTCTTTGCGGTTTCGGAGGCGGAAGTGGCGATAGTTATTGGGAATATTTTGACTCCATTACAGGTCAGTGGGTTAGGGAATATTTGGATGATAACGAAGACGGCGGCAGTTCAACCACATTGGGTTTAAATCTCGGAGGTGGCGCAAATTATAAACTAACCGACCAACTATACTTTAATGCTGAACTTAAATACAGAATTGAATTGGCACAATATAGTACGAATATGTTTATGATTTCCGTAGGTGTGGCATATAAATTCTAACCTAAAATCAAATTATCTATTTAAAAATTTCCGGAAAAGGACGGAAGTAAAGCAAAAAAAACTATGTATTGTAAAAAATGTGGAAAACAGATTGATGACAGCAGCAAATTTTGTGAATTTTGCGGCGCGAGTCTTACAGATGACAGTCAAGGAACGCAAGGTGTTCAAAGTACACCGCCAAGTGCGCCACCCAATGTGCCACCCATAACGCCACAAGGCGCACCAAACGCCCCTGAAAATGCTAAAATCAATGATGAAGGCATTAAGGCGTTAATCAGTCAGCATCGTGGAAACGCTGAAGCGGATACACCTTATTTTTATGGGTATACTCAACCTACAGGACTTCTTTCTCTGTTTGGAGCATTAGCATCCTTTGCATTTAAGTATTACATTTTGAATTTTAATGCACAAGGGTTGCACCTTTATCAGTTGGGATTGTCGACAAAACTAAAAGTCAAAGAGTATTCATTTATACATGCGTCTGACATAAAAAGTGTCAAAATGAAAAAAGGATTGTTGCAGTGGCTTGTAAAAATTGAATTTCAACAAAACGGTCAAAACAAAAAACTGAAAGTAAAAGTAAACAAAAAAATCATTGGTATAAACGGACAGATACCAAGCCTTGAGAAAGTAAAATTAATGTTTAATTCATAAAAAACAAAAACTATGTATTGTGAAAAATGTGGAAAGAAAGTTGACGAGGGCGCGAAGTTTTGCAAAAACTGCGGTGCAAGCCTGACAACAGATAACAATCAGCCGCCACCACCGCCAAAACAGCAATCTGCGCCGCCACCACAGGTTTATCAACAACCTTATATGCCACCGCAGCCAATCTATAATGCACCTGCTGCCGCAACAAGAAATGACGATGTTTTGATCCGGCGCATTGCTGATTATGAACGTATGTCGTGTATCTTATGGCTAATTTTGGGCATCATTCAGATTATTTGCATAGTAACCATTATTGCGGGAATCTGGAATGTAGTTGCTGTGATTTCAAGATGGAGTTTGCCGAAGAAAATTCGTCAGCGCGATCCGGGCATTATTGAAGCCTATCAGGGACTCGGCGGACTGATTATCATTGGACTGATTAATTTTTTCTTTGGAGCCATCATTGGCGTTGCGTTTGTTGTGTTTGATCTGTATGTTCGTGATAAGGTACTTTCCAACGCCCACCTGTTTACCGCTAATGCTGCAGCAACTTAATCAACAGAATTAATGATAAGGACTTCGAGCACAAAAGGCTGTTTTATAAGTTGCCTGATAACGACAGGGATAATCGTTTTGTTGTTAGGTTGTTTATTCTTTTTGTTGTTTTAAAAACAAAGAATATGTTTTATGAAAATGAATAACTAATAAAATCGAAAAATTATGTATTGTAAAAATTGTGGGCATCAAATTAATGATAATGCCAAATTTTGTAAGAATTGCGGTGCAAATATTACGCCGAAGATAGATCAGATGGAAACGGCAATAGTGGAACAACCAACACAGGTGTCGAATGTGCCTCCTCCCGTGTATGGAAATCCTGTAAATGTTGGAACAAATGACATACCGCCATCTTTTAAAAGTTCAAGGGATACATTAAAAAGATGGTTGTTAGCAGCAGGTGTACTTGTTGTTTTAATTATTATTGGAGTTATTGCAACCATTTTTTCAAGTGACGAAACAAAGTTTTTATCGCTTTCAGAACAGGAACAGGCAATATTGATGGAGGATCTCTATGAACGCTTAGACCAACATTTTGTTTCTGACTTACAAATTGACAAGCAGTTGGCGCAACTTCTGATGTATGAAGATGAAGTGATGAGTTCATTTCAGGATGAAAATGCAAATAACGAAATATTTGAGAATATCGGAAAAGAAATAGGAGCCAATATAGTAGAGGAACTGATTGAAATTTTAGAAATGTGGGCAACAGATAACGGGATTGACTTTGAGGATTTTATGAACAGTACAAGTTCTGATGACGGAAATATCATTACTGACTATCTTTTACACTTGATGTATTTTGCGACCGTAGAAGTGGATATGCAGAAGCAAGAGATGAGAGAAACTATAAAACAGGCATTTCTGACTAACGAAATTTTTTATTACTTTGACGATTATTTCATTCCTGTCTTTCAAAACAATGAGCAGTTGATGGAACTTCTTGTAAGTGGAGATAGCAACAGTGAAATATTGAAAAACAATATGCTCGGAGAAATGAAACCAATCGTTGAAAACTGGACAAATGAAAGACCTGATATAAGGTTTGAAGATTGGAAACCCGAAGATTTAGTCGATGAATATATTCCACACCTGGCTGAGGCAATTGCCGAAAAAGCGAAAGAAGTATCTGATTGGATTATTGGAGATTGGATAGCTGATATAGACATTCTTAATCATGAATCCATGATTACGTTCGGGAGTGATGGGAGTTTTGAGTTAGGGGGTACTGATTGTTTTGCAACAGGAAAATTTACCATTCAAGGAAATACAGTACATTTGAATGGCACAATAGAATGTCCCGATTGTAAAGATTGCGAAGAAAGTGAGTATAACGACACGATAACAATCACAGGAGATACATTAGAAGGGTACGATAAAAATCAATAAGAAAAAGTAACATGACTTTTCAAAAAAGTACAATAAAACGTTGCGTAGGGATGTTCGGCTTTATTCCTGCCGCTATTCTTTTGTTATTTTTGCTAACAGTATCGCCAACAGCAAACGCACAGGACTTGCGGGGGAAAACTAACGAATTGATCGGAAAGATACAGTCCGACGGCGTTGTTCGCGACCGCAACAATGCACAAATTGGAAAGATAGAATCCGATGGCGTCGTTCGTGATCGAAGCAACAGACAAATCGGCAAGATTGACGCCAACGGATTTGTCCGTGACCAAAGCAACAGACAAATCGGGAAAATTGAATCCAATGGCGTTGTTCGCGATGAAAGCAACCGGCAAATCGGGAAGGTAGAATCCGATGGTATTGTTCGAAACAGCAGCAATACACAAATCGGTTCTGCCAAAGGAATAAAACGGGAATGGGCGGCGGTAGCGTTTTTCTTCTTTTTTGATTTCAAGAGGTAATCCGAAATTCAAAATGAAGAATGAACCCCAGCGCCTATCTGCCGTACAGATGTTTGGCCGAAGGGATGAATATGACATTCAACTCCGGGTCGGGCATGTCGGGATCAAGCGGGTAGATTGGTCGGATGACACGTTTGTAGGGCAACTTAACCAGATCCTGATCCACTCCTCCGCGCGTGTGCGCCATCACCCAGTCGGCTTTCATGTTATACCATTCCGGCACTAAGTAACCCTGTTTAATCATCACGATATCAGCCTCACGGGGTTTCAACCCAATATTCAGCATGGCTTGTTCATTTAATAATTGTACCCTGTTTGTGACAATGACATAAATGCTTCCCGCCCTGATCACTGCATAATTCTCGTTGGTGAACATTACCGTACCCGATAATTTGACAGGACCTTCATGGACATTGTCCGTCATGGCTCCCACATTGGCCTCAACCTGATTGCCCACACCGGCTTTTTGGGCTGCCTCAATCATCTCAGGTCCGATCATGGAATTATAAATCAAGGATTTGCCATTTTGTGATTGAAGTTCGGGGCGTTTAAGCAACCGTGCCAAAGTCCAGGTCACTTCGCCCGAACCGCCTCCACCGGGATTATCTCCCATATCGCTGATAAAGAATGGTTTTTTGTTGCTTGCAATAGCCAGGTCGAGACATTCTTCGAGCGAATAGGTAGGCGCTTCAAAGTCGAACTGATGACGAACCGCCCAAAATTTCTCGGCAAGCATTTTTGCGCCGTTGCCTACCTGCTCTTTGTCGTCGCCATACACCATCACAACACCCTGGTTACGGCGCTCGTCTGCCCAGGCATATCCGATCCAGATACCTGCATCAATCACACCGGGCAGCGCTTCCACTTGGGGAACTAAAGCATAGAGTGATTTGGCCGGCTCGACACGCGTACTTGTCCGTTCTCCGGGAAGCAATATGGGAACAGCCACAAAAGCCTTGTAAGCAGGACGTCCCTTGCCCGAAGCGAGGCGGTCGAGCAGGTTGACCACGCCCCGGCGATGCGATTCCCGGCTATCATCGTGAGGAGCCATCCGGTAGGTGGTGATCAGGTCGGAATAAAGAGCAATACGCATGGAGACATTGCCATGGAGGTCCATAGTGGTAGTAACGAGTGCGTCGTGCCCGATAATCCCACGAATCCTTTCCAGAAATTCGCCTTCCGGATCATCCAGACCGTCAACGCTGCAAGCGCCATGGATATAGAACCAGAAAGCATCGTAGGGCATGTTTTCCTGAATTATCTCAAGCGCACGGTTCACTGCCGTTTCGTAGGCTTCGCGCGAAACAAGTCCTCTACCCCCCGAAGCCCTCAATGCAGGGAGCCATACCGCAGCCTGACCCATAACGGAGTCGGGGCGCAGGTAATCCGGCATAAGCCTCTCACCTTCTGTTGTATTCAGACTGGTGGTAACGAGCGGATGAAACGTACTGTTTTCAATCGCTATCCCTGCAATACCGATACGGGGAAGAGGTTTGCTTTGTGCAACAGCTTCGTTGCCAACACATACTGCCATCAGGCAGAAAATCATCAATGGAAAAATCTTTTTCATATTTTGTTTATTATATTGTTTTACTGTCGTTTGTCGGTATATTTTCATCTGCCAACGGCAAAAGTTCTTCCACCCTTGTTCATGCAAATTCATATTGATATGTTGAAGTCTTATTCATCTGCAACACGAAAATCTTCCCGACCTGACGTTTCGTGAAAATCTTTCAATTTCTTATATGAGACTACGCTCATATATTTTGCCACAAATTTAAATAAAAGTTTTAAAACACAAATTATTATGAATAAAAATTTGGCAACGACATACATATTTACACCAATTTTAACATCCATGTGCAAACACATTCGTTTAACCCGTCACAAACATACAAATCATTTTTCAATAAAACAAAAAATGGGCAACCTAAAAAAAGATGCCCATTGTTTTGTTGAATTGTTTATCTATATTCCCCTTTCTTTGGGACTGTATTTTGCAGCCTGCAGCATCGCCCTGTCAAATTCGGACAAATCTCTTGCTTTTGGGTTATCTCTTGCCTCAATCGCCTTATGTACTCTATGGGTTAACCCATCTTCCACCAACTGTTTTAATATTCTTGGTCTTAACTTATCTGCAACTATTTTTAAGGCGTACACAGATTTCCCGTCTATTGTTCCCCCACGCATCAGAGCCATATGTGCTGCTGTACCCTTATCATAGCCAGCATGGAAAAGTCTGTTTATCTTTGCTTCCACAAAAATTCTCCCGTCTTCCATTACAAGACATGTAAAAGGTTCATTATCTATCCTGACGGTAATTGTGTCCTTTGGTTTCCTGTTTTCCATTACACCGTCAATGTTTTATAAGCCAGATACCTGTTCGACACATTGTTTAAGAGGTAATCAAACCTTGCCGTTTCCGTTGCAAAGTTACGGGTATTATAGCGGAATACAAACTCGTCCACATATTTCTGCAAATGTTTCCTGCTTACAAAGTGATATATACCTGTGATGCCCCTCTTAAACAAACTCCAAAATCCTTCTACCGTATTGGTGTAGATGCCGTTCTTAACATATTCCTTTGCACTGTGATCAACAAACAGATGATTGTAAAATTCATCCATGTTTTTATAACCAATCCACTCGTCCGTATATAAAGTTGCGCCTGCCTTGATATGTTTAATTATCTCGGGGGTTAAATATTTCGATGATGTGGATTTAACCACCTTTGCCACCAGTTTGCCTTTTCTTTCCACCATTCCAAAAACAGGGGTCTTTGTTTTGACACTCCGACCCTGCGTTCCCTCTGTTCTTTTATTCGCATGTTTATTCTTCTCTGCTCCCCCTATAAAAGTTTCGTCTGCTTCCACTTCATTTTTCAATTCATTTTGGTTTTCAATCCCATAACAGTTTCTAATCCGTTGAAGCATAAACCACGCCGTTTTCTGCGTAACATCAATATCCCTTGCCAGCTGATGGGATGATATACCCTTTTTGTGCATCGTAATTAACCATATTGCCATGAACCATTTTTGCAGACTGATTTTTGAAGAATCAAACATTGTACCGGTTTTCACGTTAAAATAAAGACCTGTATTTTTGCATCTGTATTTGTTTCCCGCACATTTATATACTTTGGAATAAGGGTCAAAGGGAGATATGGGATTGCCATTCCAAACAAGTTCCTCAAGGTATTCAAGACAAATCTGTTCCGAGTCAAATACCCTTGCCAGGTCAAATAATGAGTTAAATTCCAATCCTAACATTGCCATATCGTTTTAATTTGACGGCAAAAACAAGAATATAATTACACATATACAAGTCTTTTGGTGTAATATCAAGAATATTTAACCGCAAAATGCCGAATTTAGATTAATTTAACATTTCAAACAGTTTGTCAATGATTTTTCAAATCAGAACCAGCCAGAAGACCTTATTAACCGAAAACGAACATACAGACTATTAATCCAATAAATCCAAGTACCAATACCCACCAAAAAATACGGTGGAATATTCTTGAAATCAAACATAATATCCCGCATATTATCAATGTTGGACCAATGATACAAAGATATACCCCGCCATCAAAAAAGAAATAACCAACTGTCATAACTATTCCAACGACTACCATAAAACCATTTAAGGCAAAGTTTATTGTTCTTTTCCAGTCACTGATTGCCTGCGGGTCTGAAAGATTGATCCAGTCATCCCCAACTTTCATCCAATTCCCCTTATCACCGCCAAAAATCATTCCCATAATTTTTAAATTATTTGTTGTTCATCAACTTCCAAGTGAACGGATTTTAAAATAAAAAAAGCATGGGAACTGTTATTTCTTATTCCACTTTGGAAGGTTCCAACAACAGACCTTTAACAACAGAATAAGCAACAGTTCCATGCCTTTTAGACATGGAACACATTTGCTTACCACCCTTGTTGTTTATTGGATCAATTTGTTGGATTCACCAAAGTAAGGATAATAATAAATGCTTCTCAATAAAATGAATTGCCATTACCAACGCTTTGATATGCAATTCAAACACAAAGATAGAAAATAATTTTTAAAAATATTTGTTCTGGATGTTAAAAATTTTTCCTACATTTGCGGTTGAAAACAAAAATTGAACAATATGGATAATATTAAATTAGGTGATAAAGTTAGATTGAGATCGGGTGGACCCGTGATGACAGTTAGTGGTATACTAAAAGATGATTATGTTATTGTAGGTAATAAAGAAACAATAACTCACTCAATTCCTTGTGATTGGTTTGACGAAAAAAACAAACCACAAAAAGCGTGTTTTTTTAAGGAACAATTAGAAGATGCTGAAACAAGTTAAATATCTTTCAATTGTTCTACCGTATTAAAACCTCTACCAATAAAGATAACTATTTTTTTGTAAACCAAAATTCCACAAAAATATTTTCTGATGATTTTTATATCTTCGTGAAACTCTATTTTTGTGGTAATAATTGCATTTGTTTTTAAATTAACCATATCATTTGTGTTTTTTATAAATATACCGAATAATTTTTAAAAACAAAACTATTGGTATTTATTCTTAAAGAATTTACCAATTATGGCAAAGAAACAGTCTTTTGAAGATTTATTCAGTAAATTAACCCCGCATATAGAAAGTATCAGTAGCGGATATACCGCACAAAAACTTATAATTGATTCACTTAATGAATCAACCAATACTTTATTGGAAAAGTATGGCGACAGGGATGGTGGTGATGGTATACTTTCAAAACTGGATGAAGTTAATACAAAACTAACCGATACGGTAAATGGTTTGGAGGAGTTCAATAATAAAATAGCAGGTATCCAAACTGATTTTGAAACGTTTTCAAATGCCTTGAAAATGGACAAGGATACTTTGGATGCTTCAATTATCTGCTCCCCTTCGTTTCCAAACGATGGGGGGTTGTTTTGAATTTGTAATACAGTTATTATTCGCGTTACAAACGCTTTACCATTCCTCCGAAAAAGAGAAGATTATGAGTAATTAGATTTAACTGAACAAAAGCAATTATTTGTTATATAGAAAATTTTAATTAATTTTGTAATTAAATTAAAACAATATAAATTTATTTATGCTAAAAGTAAGATTTAATTTGAGGAAAGTGGCAACGATAGTTGCCTGCCTCATAGCAATAATATTCACATCCTGTGGTAGCGATGGAGATGGTAATGAAATGAGATTAACTGTACAAGGCAATGGCAAGATAAGAATTATTATAGATGGATATGGAACGGCATCCATTGACTGGGGTGATGGTTCAACAAAAAAAATATATGAACTTACTGGTAATAAAACAACATGCGAATGGCAGTATTCCCAAACATCTTCCCGCACCATAAAGATAACTGGTAAAAATATTACAATGTTAGCACCGGGCTCCGAAATAGAAGTTCAACTGATGAATTTAGACGTGAGTAGAAATGCTGCGTTAAAAACATTGGTTGGTTGGGGTGATTTAACAAGTCTAGATGTAAGCAAAAATAATGCATTGACGCAATTGTTCGTGAATGGAACACAATTAACAAACTTGGATGTAAGCAAAAATAATGTATTAAAAATATTGGATGTAAGCGACAATCAATTAACGGATTTGGATGTAAGCGAACTCATTGAATTGTCATTATTGAAATGTAAAAATAATCAATTAACAACTGATGCGTTAAATGCATTGTTTGAAACATTGCATAACAATAATGTTGCACATCCATCTGGATTTGGAACCGCAAAGTTCATAGTTATACACAACAATCCTGGGACTGAAACTTGCGACCGAAATATAGTTGAGAAAAAAGGATGGGCATTCACAATTAATTAATAAGACAATAATGCCAGTACCAAACAAGCGGTTTGAAAAAAAGAGGGGGTTTAGTTATAATTCGCACTTTGTTGAAGCTGTTTTCCGTAGGTTTCAACCTAAACTGTGGACGGTTGATACTCTGCTCCCCTTCGTTTCCAAACGATGGGGGGTGGTTTTGAATTTGTAATACAGTTATTATTCGCGTTACAAACGCTTTACCATTCCTCTCTCGTCAGGAAACGAGGGAGAGCGGGAAGCAAAATCGCCTGTCTTGTAAATCAACATCACCTAAGGAAACGATGTAAATACAAAGAGAGGTAACAATCAGGTTATCATATTATTCCATCGCACCGGCTAAGCCAAAAACAACATCTTTCATTACAGCAGCCCATTCTTTTGGCGACTTTGTTTTATCAAACGTTTCCCAGGACACAGGTTTCCCAATATAAAGCGTAAACGTTTTACCTCTCTGTTTGAAAAACTCGTGACCAAAAAGAATGACGTCAAAATTTACACGGGAACGAATGAACCTGCGAAAATTTTCAACGACATAAAACAAATCCGAATTTCGCGCTTGAAAATACAGCGGTACCACATCCCTCCGGTATTTCACCGCTTCTACAATGAAATTTTTACGCCATTCGTGATCCATGATTTTTCCTTTCTTTTTAGACGAAGTTACTCCAGCCGGAAATACGACGAGATGATCATCCGTTTGATAAAAATCGTTGATGATGCGTAAGTTTTCTTTGCTTTTCT